>Ga0114975_10000006_pt1 | contig 163518 bp, 182 predicted proteins | sample S_130626_EF_Meta_FD_87031 | JGI IMG/M metagenome (GOLD analysis project Ga0114975, IMG submission 87031) | Freshwater microbial communities from Lake Simoncouche, Canada to study carbon cycling - S_130626_EF_MetaG | ecosystem: Environmental > Aquatic > Freshwater > Lake | place: Lake...
AATTCCAAAAATTTAAGAATGAAGAAGGTGAACGTCAATTTTGGGAGAGCCCTGAAAACGATACGACGGAATATTTTGATGTTTCTAAAATGAAAGTGGCAAATTTCTCTAATTTGAAACCTTCAACGACAAGTATTTCATTACGCTTGTCTGATAGTTTGCTAGAAGGTATTCGACAGCAGGCTAATAAATTAGAGGTGCCCCACCAATCACTGATGAAAATTTGGTTGATAGAGAAACTTGGGGAAAGTGCTAGTAGTTAAATATCTTTTAAGCATCGCTCGGTAGAGCAGAGTATTGACAGCGAAGTCGAGTCTAGCAAGGGATTTGAAAATTCTTGTATCGGAGGTACGATTCCGTCCCGGGCCACCAAAATCAAATGGTCTGTACCGGACACATACTTTACACTTTTCCAATCACATTCTAAATACCTTCATCAACAAGCGTCTTTTTACATGATAGTTGTGCGTAATTAGCATTACTTCTTTATCAACTAAGATAGCTTTTGTTAAGATAACAAATTAATACTTTAATTAAATAAATGTGAGAGCAAAACCGCACTCTAAGTTAAAAAAGGTCAGCATATGAACATAAAAAATATTATTGGCTCAGTCGAAAAACTATTCCTAATAATTATTGCAATTTTTACAATTGCAGCAATGGGCCAAGAAGTTATTTCTTTAATTAGTAGAGGTCGTGTTGAGTTACAAGACCTATTACTGATGTTTATTTATGCAGAGGTTCTTGGAATGCTTGCCGCCTTTTATTCTAGCCATCGTATTCCAATAACGATACCTTTATTTATTGCAATGACTGCATTAAGTAGATTAATCATTCTTCAGGGCAAAGATGGAAACCCTGCAATTTTGCTCTATGAGAGCGGTGCTATCGTATTGATTGCAGGGGCTTGTTGGATTATTAGTCGTGTTAGCACTGATAAAGATTCTGAATAGTAACGCATGAATGAGCGAGAATTACCGCCACAATCCAGATAATATTGGCTCGAGTTCCTTAGTACTGGTCGCTTCCGCCCCGGGCTACCAAAATCAAATAATGCCCTACTCAAGGGGGGCATTTTTGTTTCAGTTTATCTAAAAGTAGATGATGGCTTTTCTACCTTGCTTCTAGCGTTATTTGTCTAGTGTCAGAGATCAAATCCTTTGAGTAGGGATGCACAATCCTGTTTTACCGTTTTGGATATGGGAGTGGTCTTGTTCGGGGTACCCAACGCATGAAGCGTCCTTTAAAAGAACAAATTGAAATACCACCCTTGATAAGGGCAAGCCTTGACTTATGAGATGGGTACTCTGTCCTTAGAGATTCCAGTTAATTAGGTCAGCGTGTAATTTTTCAACAAATAACTTTTGCCCCTGATTGACTTGTTTTGACCACTTTTGGCCAGAAGATTCATTGGCATCATCAGATATAAATTTGTAGGAGATCCAGTCAATTTTATGTTCATGAGCAACTGCGGCGATGGCAAACAGTTCCATATCGACTACATCAACCCCATTTTGAGTAAGCCAATCATCATGTTGGGTTACAAAGCTATCGCCACTCCCGCAAATATGACCATTTGAAATGGAGACAAACATATTCGGTTTATTAGAAAACGGGACTGATCCTCTTGGTGCTAAGGGCTCAGCAATCATATCTCTTTGTATGACAGAGCCAATTTGAATTAGACCAGAAAGGCTTGGGGTGATTTTTCCAACTGTACCGAAATTGATAATTAAATCAGGGTTATATTCCTTTATTGCTCTAAATGTAGCAATTGAAGCATTCACTTTGCCAATTCCAGAATAGATTACTGGAATATGAGAAGATATGTTGTCAGCATTAAGCTCGTCTTCAAGCGCCACAATTACAACTAAAGAATTTTTCATAAGTTATGAATTTATTAGATTATTTACCAACAGTTCCCGACTTTCCAAAACCGGGAATTATGTTCAAAGATATTTCTCCACTACTTGCCAATCATAGAGCGTTTACATACGCAATAAATCAATTGTATGATCTTAGCAATTTTTATAACTTTGATTATGTTTTAGGCATAGAGTCTAGGGGCTTTATTTTTGCCACAGCACTTGCCCAAGCATCTAAAAAAGGATTAGTTTTAGCTCGTAAGCCTAATAAATTACCAAAAAAAGTATATTCAGAAAGCTATGGATTGGAATACGGCGCTGACTCTTTACAGATTCAACAAGACATATTACCTAATGACTCAAAGGTATTGCTAATGGATGATATCCTAGCTACAGGAGGAACGCTGGTTGCGGCCGCAAACTTGGTGAGGAAAGCAGGAGCGAATGTTGTCGGCACTTTAGTTTTATTAGAAATTGCTGAGTTGATGGGCAATAATAAATTAGCCAAAGAAAACATTCAATTAAAGTCATTAATTCAAATTTAAATACGCGATGTAAATCCTTGGAATCTTAGTCACAATGGTATATTGATTAGTCAAAGAATTTTTTAAAATTTAAATAATAGAGATAAATTATGAACTGGCTATTAAAAAATTCATTACTTGGCTCAATCCTAATAATTTTTTTGGGTGAAAATTGGGTTGAGGAGAAGCCTAAATTAGCAGTTGTTATAAAAACAGTTTTATCGCTAATATTATTATTAGCAGTTCTAGGATTTGTTTTGGCAATGATTAATTAGTATTTAAAATCAGACGATGTTACTTTCAATAAGAAATTAAATCTTAGCTGGAGTAGTCTGGAAATCAGATATGAAGTCAGCGTCTAGTCGATATACGATTGATACTTGTGTAATGAAATGTCCTTTTAAAGGATAGATGAAAAAAAATTATTGAGTTGTAGTTTTCACCTAACTTTTCTATTTTTAACAAAAATAATTTACTATCTAGGTATTTAAAGCACAAGATTACATGGCAACCCTATAATAATAAAATGAACTTACGTTTGATTCTGAATAGGGCTAATCATTTAACTCAAAAGGTACTTATAACCTTTGGCCTTATTTTAATTTTAGCAAGTTGTTCAATCATTTTAATGGGGCTTTTGGGTGTATTTTCTTTGGATTTATTTGCTATTGGATTTTCATCGGGCATTCGTACACTAGCATCAGTTGCAATAACAGGCTGTCTTGTCGGCGCCATTATTTTCTGGATTAAGGAATCTTCATAAATTTAATAAAGGGCTTTTATGTTTCAAAAATCAGATTATTTTATTTTATTGGCCGTAGTGATTTCCTTCTTTACTTCTGCATACCTATGGTTTGTGATGGGAGATCGTGAGCAATCAATCTTTACAGCTATTTGGGTACCATCTATTTTTTGTTTTGGAATTTACTTTAAGTTATCGCTCATTTTGAATAAAAAATCATGAGCACCACCACTTTTTTACTCATATCGATTGGTGTCTTTTGCCTATTAATACTTGGACTCATATTGATGATTAGAGAATTTATGGGTAATTTTAGCGATGCTTTTCCTGAGATTGCAGAATGGTTAAACTCAAGTAATGAGAAAAAATAATTTGCCTACATTTTTTCTGAAAGTGGGCAATGGCATATCTTTAGTATGATTTGAAAAGTAGTGCCAAGCAAGGTTGAAAAATGTCTAGTTTCTTAGTAGTGATGTAGACAGTTTAGAAATAGGATAATCACCCCTGATGCCCTGGTCGATTCCGCCTCGGGCAACTAAGAATTTCGACAGCCCACTTGTGGGCTGTTTTCTTTGGGGGCTTTTCAGGGTAACTCTAATAGTCTCGAATATTCCCAATAAGAAATGCCCTATATTTTTAAAGAACAGATTAATGAGACACTCCTGTGTTGGTAGATTGTTTTAAAGAGACCTGTAGCTCGATATTTTGACCTGTATCAAATTCTAGTAACATAATTTTCCAAAGGCCGTTATTGATCGTTCAATGAGCCCATACTGAGCAACTAGGTTAAGCGAGGTACGAAACCAATGAACAAAAAATTATTATTAAGTTTGGTATTGCTCAGTTCGATTAGTGTCGATGTTTCAGCGACACCTCAAGAATTATTAAAAGGATACGAAGCTCAGTCTGGCATGGCATCTTCAGCCCGTGGCGAACAATTCTTCAATGCGAAGCATGGTAAAGAGTGGAGCTGTGCTTCATGTCATGAGAATCCACCTAATCACGACACTAAACATATTGTTACTGGGAAAGTAATTAAGTCTTTGTCACCCAATACAAATCCCGAGCGATTCATTGATCAAGCGAAGGTTGAAAAGTGGTTTAAGCGTAATTGCAATGATGTGTTGGCTCACGAATGTACTGCCCAAGAAAAAGCGGATGTGCTTTCTTGGCTAATGAAAGTGAAATGAAGCGCTTATGAAAACTTACATTTTTATAGCGTTATTGGCTTCGTTGGCAATGCCAGTATCTGCCTCAAATATGGGCATACCGGCTGGGGCACCTAAGAGTTACGAGGCTGAGTGTGCCAGTTGCCATATGGCTTATCCACCAGGACTTTTGGGTCAGAAGAATTGGCAAAACATCATATCTGGACTTGATAAACACTTTGGTACAGATGCGAGTCTTGATACAAAAACTGAATCTGAAATTTCTCGATGGTTACTTAAGCATGCAGCTACTAAGAAAAAGTATTCTGCATTTGCTCTAGAGAATCGAATCACCAAAACGACTTGGTTTATTCGCAAGCATGATGAAGTGAGATCTGATGTATGGAAAAGGTCCGGAGTAAAGAGTCCAGCAAATTGTACCGCTTGCCATGTGGATGCCGCTAAAGGGAACTTTGACGAAGATAGGGTACAGATACCGACCAAATGAATATGTCTAATCAAAAAAAATCTGTTTTAGTTTGGGATTTTCCTGTCCGAGTATTTCATTGGCTTTTAGTCATTTCATTTATAGGTGCTTGGCTTACTTCAGAAAGTGAAGCTCAGCAAATGATTCACTATGCTTTTGGATATACCGCTGTTGCACTTGTTTTGTTTAGGGTGATATGGGGGATGATTGGCACAAGATATGCACGTTTTAGCCAATTTATTAAGGGACCTACAGAAACGCTTCAGCACTTTAAAGCCTTATTAACTAATAACCAGCAAGCAGGACTTGGGCATAATCCTTTAGGCGCCTTGGCGATGATTTCATTAATGATTTTAATGCTGCTCATTGGCTTAACCGGATACTGGAGTATGAAGGAGTTTCTTGGTGATTTCATGAGTGGGGCGCATGAAACAATTTTTAATATCGCATTAGTTGTTGTGGTGATTCATATAATCGCTGCAATCATTATGAGCTTAATGCAAAAAGAAAATTTAATTCGGGCAATGTTTACAGGGAAAAAGCAGGGCACCTCAGAGCAAGGAGTTCGATATCCAATGTATTTGGTTGGAATATTTCTGGCTGTTTCTTGTGCTTATAGTTTTTATCTAGTGGTGAGCGGCTCTTTGCCCTTATTAACACAATAACCTGGGACTCAAGTTCTATGAAGATTCAACCTATCATTTATTTAATACTTAACCTGACTTTATCCCAATCGGCTTTTGCTAATGAAAAGGATGTCAGTGGCGTCCATATTTATAACGAAGTCTGCTCTGTTTGCCACAGCGAAGGAGTAGCTAATGCCCCAAAGATAGGCGATCAAAATGCTTGGAAAAAATTAATTATTGAGGGGCAAGTAATTATTACGGCGCATGGATATGTTGGAGTAAGAGCAATGCCGCCAAAAGGGGGCAAGGAAAGCTTATCAATTGCGCAATTCGCTGAGGTATTAAATTACATGGTGAACAAATCAGGAGGTCATTGGGTTTCGCCAAGCAAATCTATGCTTACAGAAATAAACAATGAAATTGCCAATCGTAAAAAGTCTCAGTAAATAATTGGATTTTTAGACAAGTCGATACTAGTGGCGCAGATCCCTGAAATCAAAAGCGAAAGTTGTCTTAGGTGGATATATAAAAATTCTTGAGTCGCTGGTTCGATTCTGCTATAACCACCAAAAAAAGTATGTCTCAGGAAAGACATCAGAAGCTATCACTCGTTTGGGAGAATTTTTTTATGGGGCTACTATATAAATCATGGTATGTTAATCGACTTTGGTCGTCAGGATGAGCGCCTAATTGAAAGTCGCTTGATATCCTTATCATGAAATGTCCTTTAAAAGGACAAATCTAGTCAATATCTTTGTATCAGGGGTTGTGTCGTTTAAAGAAACAAAAAATTATTTAATAAGAAGTACAGGTTGCTTGGCTGAACTACTAATTCGCTGTGCTACGGAGCCCATTAAAATATCCAAAAAGCCACTTCGTCCCTTAGCCCCCATGACAATCAAATCAACCTTATCTTTATTAGCAAGAGCCATGATCTCATCGGCAACATGACCGCGCAAAATAGCCATGTTGTGTTTAACGCGAGCCACATCCAAAACCTTTTGTGCAGCTTTAAGTTCTTTTTCACTTAATTCCCGTAAGTAATCATTGACAATACTTTTGTCAATGAATTGCTTTATATAACTAAGGCCAGCATCATCGTGGACATTAACTAAGGTAACGATGGTTGGGCTGCGAGAGTTTTTGGCCATCTTGGCAACGTACTTCGCAGCATTAAGAGATGACTTAGAGCCATCAATTGGTAGTAGTACTTTCAAGAGAGTTCCTTTTTCATATAAAAGCCCTATTAAATATAGTTGTTTTCAGTCTAGGTATGTAAGTGATTATTTGCAAATACTTAATTCATGGATTTATGAATTAAGTAGCCTTTTTTTGATCCAAATCAAATAAGTAACTGAGCCTTACTATTCTGTTGCAGCTGAGGATGACGTTTGCACAAACGAAGAAGTTGAGAAGTATATTGCGCAATATGAAGACGCACAAATTATGTTAGATGAAGCTACGAAGAAGATCCATTCAGTCCTGGGATTACAAGCAACTTAGGCTATGGAAAAGATTCGATATTAACTATATTGACCCATGTTGGGTTAGCAAATCATCTTGATAGTTTATGGCAAAAATGCTGGGGTAAGTACTCGAACCCCAATAGAAATCCATTTGTTGTCGCTACCAAAACCAGCTTTATTCCCGTAGGTTAAATCCATCTGAAAACGATTTGGTATAAACCAGTGACGTACCCCCCCCTGATAAAAAGGTGTACTGCCCGTTTCACCAAAGGATTCTACAATTGCAAAAGTATTTGCTGTCAGTTGATACTCGATTCCTACGCCCCAAGTTTTTAAAAATAGATCATCTGACTGCCTTTTAGTTGCACCAATATTAATGTGTAAAAATTGCTTATCATCATTAAGTGACAGCGTAAATGGAATATATCCGTAGATATCGTTAGTCCGCGCAGTTCCAAAAGAGCTCGGATGCTTATTTCTACCAATAGCGGCACCAATTGACCAGTCGTTGGGTTGTAATTCACGAAATAATGTTTTAACCTGCACAATACTATCACTCAGGGATGTTCCCTCTTGATTAAAGCCGACGGTCTGGGAACTATTTGTTTTAGCTCCACCAATCGTAAGCTCAAAAAACCCGAATGGGTTACAAGCGGGTAATGCCCAATACTCTGTAGTCGATTGCGTATTTTTAACCCATGACTCTACTTGACAAGATTTGTCATCAATGATCCTCGCATCATCGGTCATCATCGGTCGTGCTGCATAAGCATTTGACAATAGAGCAAACTGCACGATTACGATGAAAGTAATTAAAGAACGCATATCAAATACTACCATCTAATTATTACAGTATGGTTGCTTACAGCTAAAGTCTGCCATGTTTATCCCACCAATGATTTGTTCTGCAATACTTTTATTGACAAATAAGTTAGCTACAAAATAATTATTCCAAGAGTGATGCGAGCCATAAGGCTTAGCAAGACAAGACGTCCTAGTCCTCAGTCGATCAGTGTTTCTCCACTTAATTTCTAGGCTAACTTAAAATAATCACCAACTTGAAAAGGTTTGCACCAAAACAAGGCACTTACACAAATATTCAATGTAATTAAGTAATATAGTAAATGTGTAGTTAGATTCGTTTGTATTTCCTCCGTATGTTTCACTAAGCCACCTTTCATTCGGGTGGCTTTTTTTTGAGGGGGAAGAACGTTTAATGAAACACCTTTTAAAAGGACGCTTTATGATGAGGGAATTATTTATACTTGTGACGGTCATGTCGTTTTAAACAACAAATCAAATAAATCATTGGTTTACTCGCTTTAAAAATTCCTCAGCACTTTCTTTTCGCTCACTATAGCGATCAGTCAGATAAGTGGAAACTGACCTAGTTAGTAAGGTGAATTTAACTAACTCTTCCATGACATCAACTACCCGATCGTAATTAGCGGATGGTTTCATACGATTGTTGTCATCAAACTCTAAAAACGCTTTGGGTACTGAGGATTGATTGGGAATAGTGATCATCCTCATCCATCTACCTAAAATCCGCATTTGATTAATAGCATTAAATGATTGTGATCCACCGCTTACTTGCATTAGAGCTAAAGTCTTACCTTGGGAGGGTCTGACGGCACCAATACTCAAAGGTATCCAATCGATTTGAGACTTCATCAATCCTGTCATTGCACCATGACGCTCGGGACTGCTCCAAACCATTCCTTCGGACCACTCTACAAGAGTTCTCAGCTCCACAACTTTAGGGTGTGTTTCGGGCGCATCGTCTACTTGCGGCAATCCTCTAGGATTAAAAATTCGTGTTTCACAGCCCATCGCCTTTAATATACGTTCGGCTTCTTCAGCTAACAGGCGACTAAACGATCTTTCTCTCAGAGACCCGAAGAGAAGCAATATTCTCGGTGGGTGATCCATTAATAAATTGACTCTCAGTTGATCAAGATCAGGTTTATTAAATAATACGGCTTTAATATTAGGAAGTTCAGTCATAAGGAGTAGTAATGTATTAAAAATGAGGCATAGTAATTGGTGTTTAAATCACAGAAAACTAAAAAACTTAACTTTAAATGAATAATGTAACGCTTGACAAAAATTTCGGATTTAGAGCCCATGACTCTAGTCAATTCCGCTCTAGAGTTCAAAGAAACACCTAACCCACCATCGGCTGTTTTATTGGTTTATGCGATATTCATTTATCATCTAAAGAAGTTAATGGCGACATAAATAATATCCACTATTTCTTGCCAAGTGCCTGAGTTATACATTTACAGATGGGGCTTGATGGTTCACGCCCCCATCTTTTTTGTTATAGATAAGGTTATGTAATATCCTTTAAAAAGACGTTTTAAGTAGATATCCAAAAACAGTAGATGTCTTTAAAAATAAGCATCCAGCATCAAATTAGCGCCTGAACTGTCGGCAATAAAAAATAAATTATAATTTTTAGAACCTTTTTTGTCATTGTAAAGTAATCGTCTTTAAGTAAATTAATCAAAGTAAGACTTTTAACGAGCGCAAATAAGACATTTTAAAGACATAAGTTGATACTTAATATAATGCGTGCTTGGCGTCACTATAAATAATATTAGAGAAAATAAAATATGACTAAAATTTTAAAGAACCTCGTTGTTTTTGTATTCTGCGCCATTATTGCCTTACAAGCAAACGCTCAGACAAATTGGAAATTCCTCACCAAAAATTCTGTAAGCGAATACTTAGTAGACATAAATAGCATCTCTGGTGCCGAGGATCAAAAAAGAGTTTCCATAACCCAGAATTTATTTAAGCCGTTAGGGGAAACTAACTCATACTTGGTGAACTATAAGATTAATTGTAATACCAATGAATACACAATTATTTCGGCTACATCTTATACAGAACAGGGGCTGAAGGGCGCAAGTAAAAATTTAACTGTAACAACACCAACTAGGACGGCAGAGCCAAATTCTGTTGGTAGTAAGTTTGTTGGCGCTGCGTGTGCCCAATCAAACTCCGTTAGCCAGTCGACTGGCCTGCAATCGCAACCGCCAAGGGCTCGACCAATTACGGCATTTCGTGTTTATAAAAATATTGAGCTAAAAGATGGGTCACGATTTGATCAAGCTAGTGGTAATGCAGTCTGTGTCTTGGATTCAAAATCTGATGAATTAGATTTCAGAACATATTTAGGATATTTGGGCTCAAATGAAGTGGCTCAATGGATAGCGCAACAAGATAGGCTTGAAAACAATAACAATCAAACAGATCGCTGGACACATATTAGAGTTAAAAACGATATATTTAACGACATGAATAAATTTTATAGTGCGTGTAGATATTTTGTTGAATTTGCTACTGAAAAATCATCTAGGGATTTTGCACAAGAGCAAGAGAAGTATTTGCGCATTTATCCTTGGTCATCTAGTGCCGTTGGAAAAGTAATTTCTGTTGGGCCAACTTCAGAAGTGAATACCGCACGTCAGGCGTATGCTTCGAGCAATGGCTATCAGAGTTGGGATGAGGTGGCGCTTTCAGTTATGGCCGATGGTCCTGAAGCTACTAAAGAATCCATCAATACATTAAAAAGGGTTTGGAGTTAACGATATTCAAAGCTATCAAGGTGCAGTCACTAGGATGAATAGCGCAAACTATTCAGCCGAAACTAAGCCAGCATTGAATTTGATAAGTAATTTTTTAAAAGATGAGCAAGAGGCAAAAAAGAAAGGTGCAAGTACAATAACAATAAAGGCTGAAAGAGAGAAAAAAGAATTAGCAGAAAAACAAGCTCAAGATGCAAAAGAAGATAAAGAGCGAAGAGCTAGGCAAGAGGCTAGGGCGAAGGAGTTTCCTTATGAGGCCGTATTAACTTGTGGCATGCCTGACCATATTAATATTCTGGCTTGTTTTGCTAAAAGTGGGTATGGTGTTGACACTGAATTGACTCTTAAAAATGGAAATTCTACAAACATGTACAAGGCATATAATCTTTTATCGACAGGCTCTGAACAAAGAGATGGTTTTCACATTGATTTAAGAGCGGGTTCCACATTGCAAGCACAGAACTCACACAAAACGCTCATTTTAGGATTAAAAGTTTACGATAGAAGGACGGGTAAACTGATTATAGGTAATCAAGTGGCACAGTTTGGCATAGTTTCTTTTAAAGGGAATTAATCGGCGACTAAAGATTACAAGCCAAACCCGAATCTTTAAGAGCTTTTTTAAAGAGAGGGTTTGACTAATGCATATTAAAATAACTAATCAACCCAACCTTTTTATAAGTTGTTCTGCTCGACTTTCAGAACTACTTCGAAATACCCTGCCCCCCAAGAATAGGATAGAGTTTCATAGTCGGTTAAATTTATTCATACATAAGTCTGGGATCAAAAAATGAAATGGTTGCTGAGCTTCTTCGCTGTACTTGGATGTAATTTTGTGACAGCTCAAACAATGACTTCTATTTTGCTAGAAGCGGATGTTGGGAGAGAGTCGGGATTATTTTTAAAATCTCAAGTAGTTCAGAGGGCGATATTACTACAGCCTTCTACACCAACAGAAACCGCCCTACTATTTTATCGTGGCTGGTCTGGTATCGCCAACATTAAGACAGAAAATGATTGGAAGAGAAATTTAAATTATTTACAAAACAATACTAAATTATTTGTTAAAGAAGGTATCGCCCTTGTTGTAATGGATTGTCCTAGCGATGAAAATAGTGTCGCACCAGGGAATAAGCCATTAGGGTGTAATGATGATTATCGATCATCAGCAAAGCATGCTGATGATGTAAGGAAAATTATGGCTTTATTAAAAGAAAAGTATGGAATCAAAAATTTTTATGTGATGGGCCATAGCTATGGAACAATCTCATCCAAGTGGCTTGCTAAAAATTTAGGCAATGAATTACGGGGAAGTATTCATTCGGCATCCATGACGGTGGCAAATTATTACAACAGAAGCTATGGATATTCAGTCGAATCGTTTGATATGTCAGTATTGAAGGCGCCCGTATTAAATATTCACCATGGAGATGATCAATGTTCCCACACCCCATATTCAACCGTCGTAGCGTATTCAAAAAATAATCTAACAACAGTAAGGGGTGGTGAAGGTACTGGGGATGTGTGTGGTGGAACTCACTTACATTCAATGGGTGGCAGAGAAGAGGCAACCACAAAAGCAGTTATTCAGTGGATTAAGACTGGCGAAATTCAATCTAATGTTGGGGATTAGCACTATCAAGGATGAAATACCCTAGGACTGGGCCGATATAGTGCTGAGTCACTAAGCCATTTACCGCCATGAAGGAATTGGTTTGTTGCGCCAATAATTAATTAGACATCTTTGTGTTGATCGAAATTGTTTAAAATAACAGTTATTATTTCGATAGCTTTTTGGTAATCCGTTTATTAATATCTTTGAGCATTGCTTCATCAGGCTCTTTCCAATTAGCTCCAGCCTGATTTGCCATATAGACCACCGCAGAAGAAAATTCGGCGACAGTTAAGTCTGGTTTCCCACCTTTTGGCGGCATCGCTCCAACACCGTGATAACCATCGGAAGTTATATGCGCCTGCCCCTCTTTGATTAATTTGCCCCATTGTTTTTTATCACCCACTATTGGAGCCTTGTTAAGGCCGGTAGCATGGCAGATTGAACAAACAGCTTTATACGTCTCATCACCACCAGCCATGGTTATTGAGCTAAAAAACAGGCCAAGAAATAGGAGAAATTTCATATTATTAAAAGGTTTAAGGTAAAGTACACAAATTATATATTTGAATCATAAGCTTTGTTGAGAGATAGATTGCTTAGATGAATATCGTACAACACGCGATTCCGTAATATGCCACAATGAATCATTATTGCCTAAATCCTTCATTTAGAATATTTTGTCACTATTCATAGACTCAATTCGTTCATCAGCATTAGAGCACTCCATTTCTAAACCGGGGTATCAGACTCATCAAATGTTCTTTAAAAGGACAGTTCACGAAGGGGCGCTTATTGATGAAATTGATCATATAGAATTCACCGAAGGTAATTTAAGAAAATTGCCGTAATATCTATTAGTACTTAATAAAACTTCAAGGAGAACCTAATTGCGTAAATATTTGAGCATATATATTGCATTTCTCATCATGGTGATATGTACTGATATGGTTTGGTTATTAGGGATTGCAAAAAACCTTTATCAAGATGAGATGGGTAATCTGATGGCAAACGAGCCTAAATTAATTGCTGGATTTGCTTTTTACTTACTCTATGCTTTGGGAGCCAATATATTTGTTGTTTTTCCGGCATTAGAAAAACAATCTTTGCCGCATGCTTTGAAATATGGCGCCTTGTTTGGATTCTTTTGTTATATGACTTATGACCTTACTAATCTTGCGGTTGTGAGAGATTTTCCAATGCGACTTGCGTTCATAGACATGGCTTGGGGTAGTTTTTTAACCTCCGTAGGAGCAGGATTTGCCTATTGGATCGGAAATAAAAATTTGTAGTGATTAGCGCCGCTAGGAGTTTAGAATTTTTAGATTGAATTCACTGAGTCTTTAGTGGCCTAATATCACTTCTCGGCGCGTAAATGATTTCTTTAAAGCTCGGGGTTAAAGGGTTTTATGATTTGAAAACAAGAAAGATGGGAGATATGATTTTGGTGGATGTTCATATGGAGTTTGATGCGAACTCAACAGTTCAAGCGGGGTATGAAATTGTTTAAAAAGCAAGAAACTAAATCATGAAGGAATTGTCCGCTCTTAATGTCATGACCCATATTGTCCCTGTATAGAAATGTAGATTTAAACGACGTTACGATATACTGCCTTTACCCCGACTAAAGATGAAAAGATGCTCTATCTATTTAAAACTCTGCTTGCTGCCCTCGTAATTGTTGCCGCAGTTGAAATTAGCAAGCGTAGTTCTTCTTTAGCGGCATTTCTATTGGCTGTGCCCATTGTTTCAATTACTGCTTTCGTTTGGATCTACATCGAGTCCAAAGACAAAATCAAAATCGCCGATATGAGTCAAGAGACATTTTGGTATGTGATTCCCTCCCTACCCATGTTCCTCATAATGGGCTGGATGCTCAGAAATGACTACAACTTCTATTTGTCGTTATTTGCATGCTGTGTACTAACAGCTGGCCTTTTTGCTATTACGCAGCATCTAATGACAAGATGGTATTAGGCATTCTGGGGTAAGGGGTGATGCCGTAACGGGTCAAAAAATTTCAATAGATCATAGTTGAGAGTCCTCTCAGGGGGTAGGCTTAAAAAATAGGTTACTTGATTAATAAGTACTTTAGAGATGCCCCCCAATCGTTATCGACTGTATAAAAAAGAAATAATGTACATCATCGGTCTATAGGAATAATGTTAAAGTAGTAAAAATATTAAAAAACATCTTTTCCGATACTTTTAAGTTAAGGAAATTGATCAATCATGAGGGAGACCATGAGCCTAATTAGTGGAATAAGCGCGTTATTGCTTTGCCAAGTAAAACATTGGCGAAAGCTTTTTCTATGTATGGTCATCGTATCGAGTGCGCCTTTAGTTGCTCAAGATTATCCCACTAAGCCGGTTCGTATTTTTGGCCATGGACCGGGTAGTACGGCAGATTATTTGTCGCGAGTAGTAGCACAAAAATTATCAGAAAAATGGGGTCAACCTGTGATAGTAGATAATCGTGCAGGAGCTGGCGGTACTGTGCCTGCTGATCTTGTTGCTAAAGCACCAGCAGACGGATACAGTTTATTGATGGGGCATGCAGGACCGATGGTGAGCTCTGTGACCTTATATCCCAACTTACCGTATGACCCTGTAAAAGATTTAGTCGGAGTAACAATGGTTGCAACAGGCGTAACTGTGATGATGGTGCATCCAAGTATTCCAGCAAATACAGTTGCGGAGTTTATCAAATATGCCAAAAACAGAAAAGATCTCAATTTCTCATCAGCTGGAAATGGCACAATTAGCCATTTAACTGGAGAGTTATTTAAACAAGTCACGGGGATCAATATGATGCATATCCCTTATAAGAGTGCTGGCGCGGGCTTAACTGCCTTAATCGCAAATGAAACCCAAGTCTCATTTTTATCTCCGGTGACGGCTGCTGCGCAGTTAAAAACAGGCAAACTAAAGGCATTAGTCGTCTCAACAAGCGATCGATTTTCTGGCTTACCAGAAGTCCCCAGTTCATCAGAAGCAGGCTTAGTGGGAATGGATGCTCAATTATGGTTCGGACTTTTTACTTCAGCCAAAACTCCTAAAGCAGTCCAACAAAAACTAAATCAAGATATTACTGAAATCCTGCGTCGTCCAGATGTAAAAGAACTGTTCTTGAAGCAGGGGATACAAGCATCATCTTCATCTCCAGAGTCATTAGAAGATTTTGTGAAAACAGAGATTAAACGTTGGACTCCAATCATTAAAAACGCAAATATACAGGCTGACTAATATGACACTAAACACAAACGAACAGAAAAAAGATCCACGCATTGAATCTGCGATTTCTCATTGGGCGCCACGCTTTGTGGCCAATGGCGTGCCAATGACAGATTTTTTAGAAGTCACTGCAAGCTTGCAACATTGGGATGAATGGTGTCGGGCTTGGTCACAAAGAGCCGCCATCCATGAAGGATTGGGACATGAAGCATTTGATGATGGCTTTACCTATTCAGCGAGTCAACATTGGACACGTGCGGCCGTATGTTATCACTTTGGTAAATTCTTATTTGTGAATGATTTAGAGCAAATGCGTCAAGCAAATATGAAAGCTGTCGAGTGTCGTAATTTAGCCTTACCGCATTTAAAGCCACCTGGTGAAAGAGTTGCTATTGCATATCAGGGTAAATTTTTATATGGCAATTTAAGAAAACCTCTAGGAGTCTCAAAGCCCCCTATTGTTGTAATGTGTATGGGGCTAGACTCTGCAAAAGAAGAAATGGATGACTATGAAAATCGTTTCTTAGTGCGTGGTTTAGCCACCCTAGCATTTGATGGACCAGGTCAAGGAGAGGGCGAATATGACTTTCCGCTGTGTCCTGAATTTGAAGAGCCGGTAAGAGCCGTATGTGATTATTTAGAAACTAGGTCAGATATTGATCAAAACCGTATAGGTATTTGGGGGGTTTCCTTGGGAGGTCATTTAGCTCCAAGAGCTGCTTGTTTTGAAAAAAGAATTAAAGCTTGTGTGGCTTTATCGGGCGCATATCAGCGGTCGGCAAGTTTTGAGGGTAGACCAGTTATTAATGTAGAGGCTTTTCGTGTTAGAACGAAAAGTGCAAATCTTGAAGAGGCTGGAAAAGTTGCCCTAAGGATGTCTTTAAAAGGAATAGCTAAAAATATTACTTGCCCAATTTATATTGTTGCAGGGGATAAGGATCGATTAACACCTGTAGAGCAAGCAAAGTTATTAGCTGCGGAAGTTTCAGGGCCATGCAAACTGTCCATCATTCCGGGGGGTAACCATGTGGTGAATAACCTTTGGTATAAATATCGCGATCAAACTGCCGACTGGATGTCACGACAGTTATATGCTATTTGATGCTCTTTGCATCTAAAAAAATAAGTACAAAACTTCCCAAAAATTAAAATACAATCATCAGGCACCAATCACTTAAGTTTTTAAAAATAAGGATCAAAAATCTCTTTTTAAAAAACTAAACAAGAGAAAAGCGGACTTATGTTCAAGACTATACTAGCCCAATAAAGTCGATACTAGAGAGATGCCATGAATTTAAATTAGACGTTTTCTATAAATTATTTAAACTTGCACAGACAATATAAAACGAAATTTATATTACTGAGCTTATAGATGTCAAACACTATCTTTAGCAAGTCTTAACCCTGTTATTTGCCAGCGAGCATGCGTTGGAAAAAAATTACGATAAGTTGTTCTGGAATGCCCCGGGCTTGTATAAGCAGAACTTCCTCTAAGGACCATTTGGTTAATCATAAATTTACCGTTGTATTCACCAGCAATACCCTCCCATGCTTCGTATCTGGGATAAGGGCTATAGTTACTGCTGGTCCATTGCCAGACTTTACCAAATAAATCATCAATCATATGACTGTTCGTTTTAGCAAAAGCTTCCCATTCAAATTCTGTAGGTAAACGGGCACCTGCAAAGCCATCTAGTTTTTTATCAGCCCAACGAGCAAAGGCTTCAGCTTCAAAATAGCTAATGTTTGATACTGGCGAGGAGAGTTCGATAGGTAAATTACCTTTAAGCGAAAAAGTAAAGTAGGACTCATTTTTATTCCAATAAAATGGGGCCGAAATATTTTCAGAGCATACCCATGCCCAGCCGGCGTCTAACCACCATTGAGGGTCTTGGTAACCGCCATCTTCAATAAATAGAAGCCATTGGTGATTGGAAACAAGTTGATTCGCTAAAAAGTGTTTTTGATTAAGGGCCGAATGACATGGGGATTCATTATCAAAATGAAAGCCTTCACCCGTAAAACCAATTTCAACAATACCTGAAATACCCTCTACCCAGCGAAAGGGCTTTATTAACTGATTACAAGTTTTGATCGCTGGGGAATAGGCTGGTAATAATGGGTTCTGATAGAAAAGATGTTGAATATCAGTTAGTAATAATTCTTGATGTTGTTGCTCATGATTAATTCCTAACTGAATGAGCCATTTTAGTTCAGGGGTTAAATTGTCGCGCATGAGACCTTTGACTCTATCCTCCACATTTTTGCGCCATTCAAAAACTTCTGTCAAAGATGGCCGAGTTAAAAGGCCTCTGTGTTTGCGGGGATGTTTATCCCCAACACTGTTGTAGTAACTATTAAATAACACCGCAAACTGAGAGTTCCAAAATGCAAAGTTCTTTTCAAAAGATTTGAGAACAATGACTTCATAAAACCAAGTAACATGCGCCAAATGCCACTTAGCAGGGCTTGCATCTTCCATTGACTGTGCTTGGCAATCTTCCGCTGATAAATCAGCGATCAAGTCAACCGTATAGTTTCTTGAGCGATGAAATTCATTTATGAGCGAATCAGTAGTTAGCATGTTTTAAGAAATCTTAGTTAGCGTAGATCACGGCAAAATAGTCTTTAGGGTCTTTCCAGATTTTTGTCGACTTAAAGCCACCATCCCCTAATAGTTTTTTAATTGAATCAATCGTGTACTTATGAGAATTTTCTGTATGAATTAATTCTCCCTTTTTAAAAAACCTAAGATTTTCTGGCCAAGAAATTGATAAATCTTCAAGTGCTTCTAAGTAAAGCTCAACACGGCTTTGAGAATGATTCACCATCACCTGGTGACGAAACTGAGAAACATTAAAATTCGATCCGATAATAGAATTGACAGATCTTAAAATGTTTAGGTTAAATGCCGCAGTTACTTTTAGGTCATCGTCATATGCGGCCTTAAGAACATGATCGTGCTTCATAAGATCAACCCCAATGAGTAATCCACCATTCCCGGCTTGCTGTTTAATCTGAGTTAGAAGAATTTGAGCTTCCGTAGTGAGAAAATTACCAATACTTGAGCCAGGATAGAAAAAAACTCTGCCATCAATTGGTATGGTGTCAGGCAAAATAAGCTTGTGTGAAAAGTCCATGCCTAAGCACTGCATGTGTATTTGAGGATACTTACTTCGCAAATTTTCTAAGGCATCCCGTAAGTATTCTTCTGAAAAATCAATTGCCATATAACGAGAAGGTTTGAGAAAGTCAAAAAGAGATTCAGCTTTCTGACAATTCCCAGCACCTAAATCAATAAGAGTTGCAACATGTCCAACAGCTTCGGCGATTTCAGATTTATATTGGCTCAAAATCGTTTTTTCAGTTGATGTTGGGTAGTACTCGGGCAGTAAAGTAATTGCGGTAAAAAGATGTGACCCAAGGGGGTTATATAAAAATTTTGGAGAAATTGAGGCCGACTCTGCTAATAGCCCTTTTTCAATTTCATGGACAAAATTTTGTTGTTCGGAGACTGCTTTATTTTGGGAGACAACAGGATTTTGCATAAATAGTGAATGACAAATTTGTGAAATGATTTAAATGTTTATACTACAAATTTGATGAATGCGCTGTTCGCTATTTTTAATTGGAGAAGTTATGAAAGCTATTTGGAATAAAGAGGTTTTAGCAGAATCAAATGAGACGGTAGTTGTTGAAGGAAATCATTATTTTCCACCAGCAAGTTTGCATATGAATTTTTTCAAAAAATCAGATAAAAGTACGATATGTTCTTGGAAGGGCACCGCTAGCTATTACGATCTTGAGGTTAATGCACAATCGAATAAAGATGCTGCTTGGTACTATTCAGAACCAAAATCAGCTGCGAAGAATATTTCTGGTTATGTCGCCTTTTGGAAAGGGGTTGAGATTGTTGATAAGTGAAATAAATCTGTGTAAGTATAGTCTCCAAGGGCATCAGTCAATATCGCCTAATAAAAAACTAATAAAGAGTCTTTAAGCACCATCGCTTTAGTAATAGCGCATTGCTCAACACAAAAAAGCTTGAGAGTGCCATCGCACTTCCAGCAACCATCGGTGAGAGGTAGCCAAGTGCTGCTAATGGGATACCGGCCGTATTGAAAATAAAAGCCCAAAATAGATTTTGACGAATTTTGTTCCAGGTTCTTTTAGAAATATCAATTGCATTAGGAACAAGGCTGAGATCACCCCGCATTAAGGTGATGCCAGCAGATTGAATAGCCACATCAGTCCCAGTTGACATTGCCATTCCGACATCTGCAACAGCTAATGCGGGGGCATCATTGACGCCATCACCAATCATTGCAACCCATTGGCGATCTTTATTAATTATGGAAGTTTTAAGCTTTTCAATAATAGTTGCTTTATCGCTAGGCATCACTTGGGCGAAGACTTCATCAATCCCAATTATTGTTCCAACACGATCCGCAGAAGATTGGTTATCGCCAGAAATCATTGCAGTATGGATGCCCAAGGCATGTAAGGCATCAACAGCCTCTTTTGCATTAGCTTTTATTTCGTCGCCGAACATAAATGCTGCAATCGGGGGTGAATCTTCAGACCTAGCCCTCAATATAGATATGGTGTGCCCTTTTAGTATGGCAGAAGTAATTCGCGGCTCAATATTTTTGTACTGAGGATTGTCTCTGAGGGAGGCAATACTTTGAAGACATAACAGTTCATTTGCCCAGGGGCCACTTATGGGTTTGCCCTCAATACCTATTCCAGCTATTGCTAGATTTTCTAAGGCCGTAAAAGGGATTATATTTTTCTCACCCGTATATTCAAGAAGAGCTTTTGCTAGAGGGTGTTCACTACCGAGTTGAAGCCCTGCGGCTGTAGCGAGAATATCTTCAATATGAGCATTTTCATTCGCAAGAGGAATAATTTCGATTAATCGAGGACGTCCCATGGTGAGAGTCCCCGTCTTATCAAATGCGACGACATTGATTCGGTGAGCAAATTCTAACACTTGGGGGTCTTTAATCAAAATTCCAAAACGAGCTGCAACTCCAGTGCCAGCCATAATCGCCGCGGGGGTGGCTAAGCCCAAGGCGCAAGGACAAGCTATTACAAGAACAGATACTGCTCGCAAAATTGCTATAGGTACAGAGTCTAAATAAAGCCAGTTTGCTAAACCCGTCAATATTGCAATTGCAATGACGCTAGGTACAAAAATGGCACTAACTTGATCAACGAGTTTTTGAATGGGAGCTTTTTTGGTCTGAGCTTCTTCTACTAAAGAAATAATTTTAGATAAAATACTTTCAATACCGATAGCTTGAGCCTGTATGATGAGCGCGCCTTCGCCATTCATTGATCCCCCAATGACTTGGTCATGGATATTTTTTCTAACAGGCTCACTCTCACCCGTCAGTAAGGATTCATCTACATGGCCTTGGCCGAATAAGAGCATGCCATCCACGGGTATCCGCTCCCCGGGCAACACGATGATTCGGTCAGTTGGCAGTACTTGCTCTATGGGTAAAACACGATACTCCGTTAAATTAAGAGCGTCATTTTTAACTAACGTATCTAAGACTTTGGCATTTTCTGGCCACAGCTTTTTCAAGGCACGAATAGCTTCACTAGTTTGCCTCTTTGCCCTCGCCTCTAGCCATTTACCAAGAAGAACCATGCTAATAATAATTGCTGACCCCTCAAAATAAAGTTCGTACCCATCATTTGATTTCATCAGTAATTGATACAAACTCAGTCCATAGGCGGAACTTGTGCCGATTGCAATCAGTAAATCCATATTGCCAACCCCTGCGATTAAAGACTTGAGCCCGGCCACATAAAAGCGCCATCCTAAAATAAATTGGATAGGAGTAGCTAAAGCTAGTTGCCACCATGGGTTTAAGGACCAATGGACGCCCAAGGGCATTAAGATCATTGGTAATGTAAGTGGCATGGCTAAAGTAAAGCTAATGAGTACCTTAGTTAAGCCGTCCATGTCCCAAGAGGGCCTCGTATCTTGTCGTGAACTTTTTCCTAAGGGGGCGCTTGGAGATGCTTCATAGCCTGTTTTTTGGATTGCTTTAATGATGACATCTATTGTGGTGGGTGAGTCATGTGTCACTCGAACTCTGGCTTGTTCTGATGCCAAATTGACACTAATGGCTTCTACGCCAATAATTTTTTGTACAGTCTTTTCTATTCGACCAACACAGGAGGCACAAGTCATGCCGCCAATATTTAAAGAATATAAATCTGTACTTGAGGTAGTTAGAGTGTCCATATAAGGTTAATATAGGCTTATAGTTTATTGATTACAACCTTTATCTGAATTACTCAAAAAGGAATTGAGATGCTTACTTTACAAGTATCAGGCATGACATGCGGGGGATGCGTGAATGCTGTAACACGCGCAATCCAATCTAAGGACTCTCAAGCACAAGTAACGATTGATTTGGCAACGCAACATATTGAGCTCAATACAACCCTGTCGAACGAGCAAGTGCGCCAACTGATTGAAGATGCTGGTTTTCCAATAATCAGTTAATTCGCTTCGCCTTGAATTTCAACTCTATTTATGAATAAATAAAATGAAACAATTTAATATTCTATTTCTCTGTACACATAACTCTGCTCGTTCAGTATTAGGAGAGGCATTGGCGTCTTCGCATCAAAGTGGCAAGTTTGTTGGCTATTCAGCGGGTTCAACACCCGGTACTTCAGTACATCCTTTTGCTCGAGAATTGGCATTAAAAATGGGTTACGATGAAAGTAAGCTAAGAAGCAAAAGCTGGGATGAGTATGGTTTACCTGACGCTCCCAAGATGGATTTCATCATAACGGTTTGTGATAATGCAGCGGGTGAGATCTGCCCCTACTGGCCCGGTAGTCCCGCTACCGCACACTGGGGTTTTCCAGATCCATCTCAAGTACAAGGCGGAGATGAGGAAAAGAGAAAAGCCTTCAAAGACGTGATGAATGGCCTAAAAAAGCGTATCGACCAATTGGCTGTCTTGCCATTAGAAACACTCGATGTAATGACGCTAAAAGAAATTCTTGCAAAGACATGAAAAGTTATTTTTCTGAGTTTATCGGTACGGCTCTTCTATTAGCCATAGTCGCTGGATCTGGAATTATGGGTGAGACATTAGGCGCTGGCAATGCGGCTGTAGCTCTGCTTGGCAACAGTATTGCTACAGGAGCTGGCCTATATGTCCTGATTACTCTGCTAGGCCCTATCTCAGGTGCGCACTTTAACCCAGTTGTGAGCATGATGTTTTGGCAGTTAGGACATCTCGATTTGAAAAAAATGTTGCGTTATTGGGCGTGTCAATTTACAGGTGCAATTGCTGGAATATGGCTGACGCATGTAATGTTTAATTTACCCATAATCCAAGAGTCAACCAAAGTCAGAACAGGCTCGGGTATTTGGGTAAGCGAATTTGTCTCGACACTTGTATTGTTGTCGGTAATACGTATTGGTGATCAGCAAGTAAAGGATCGGGTGCCTATGTTGGTGGCATTAACTGTTACTGCGGGCTATTGGTTTACATCTTCCACGTTTTTTGCCAATCCTGCGGTTGCGCTAGCGCGAGGGCTTACGAATACGTTTGTGGGCATTGCGCCAAATGATGTATTGGGATTTGTTATTGCTGAAGTATTTGCAGTATTAGTGATGATTTTATTGATCATGAGAAAAGTGCAGATGAAATAACAAGTGAATGAAGCGTCCAAAATAGGAATCATTGATCTGAGATTAGGCACTTTTGTAATATTTAATTATCACTAATAGCGATGCTCACTCATAGTATTGACCCATCATGTTGCTTGAGGAAAATAAGCTTTTACCGAACACTTGAGTTAATTATCCGCCAAAAAGTCGTCAGTTAAATTTGTGATTAAGGCGTCTAACCCATTGAAATATCAATAAGAAGAAGAAAATTATAAGATTTGTTATATCTGTAATGTAATTTCAAAGTTTTACAAAAGAGATAAAATTGTAAATCTTCAAATTTATAAAGTTTAATTGTTTTAAAAGTTTCAAATTATTGATTTAAGATAGTATAAATTTATATTTTCAATGAATAGGCAGATTTTTTATGACTTCAGTAAAGCAGTGTCTCGATCAAAAACCTAACAAAATTTATTCTGTAAAATCATCCGATCCAGTAGAGCAAGTATTACTTCAGATGCGTGATAACAGAATTAGATCTGTTTTAGTCATTGATCATGATGAGTTAGTTGGAATTGTTTCACAAGGAGACTGTGCTATTAAAGTGCTACTGCCCAATCACAACCCCAAACAAGTTCTCGTCTCCAAAATTATGACCCCCAATCCCCTTACCGTTTCTTCGTCAAATTCGATGGAGGAATGCATGGCGATTATGGTTCACAAACATATTCGGCATTTACCTGTAGTTGAAAATAAAAAAGTTCTAGGAATTATTTCAGTAGGAGATACTGTTAAAAATATCATAGAGCTTCAAGGGAGCCAAATTAAGTTTCTAGAAACTTATATTAGAGGCCATGGCGTTTAGTCCTGGGTGCAAAATCCGCACAAGCGGTAAATAATGCCTAAGAGTTTACGTACTAATTAGAAGCCGTATTGAGGTGTACTAGAGTAAACACCTCAATGCGTTTCAATCAAGAAATTTTGATGCCAACCGATTTGGCAGTAATGTAACCAACCGCAGCGCCAAATTTATCTTTATAGTTTTCTTTAATCAAAGGATCTAAAGTAGGCCTTACCTTGTCATGAAGCTTGGGCAACCAATCTCCAGCATGTTGAAAATTTGAGGTTAAATAAGTCCAACCATTAATATCATCAATAACGCCAAGTCCAGTTGCTTCAGCACCCGCTGGCATAGACATAATTCGACTGAGCTGTTTCGAGTCAACGTTATAAGCCCAAACGAAGTTATTGACATGGGTTGAGCTATCTTCACCGATAAATAAAGTTCTTAGCTTTTCAGAGAACTTTAAATTATCTGGGTTAGAAACTAATTCTGGGTTAGCTAAATTACCCAAAGCATCAGCAGCAATATCTTCACCCTTCAGAAGAGGATACATTTGGCGAGGCATCCATTCACTTGGTATGGCGTGCCCCATTTGATCTTTTAGGCCGCCAGATAATTGGAGCGCCAAAATACCACCTGCGATAAGGGGTTCATTGAGGGTGATACCACTATTTGCATTCCAGCCCCTACCGGTTTTAACCATAGAGTCTTGAATGTTTTGAAGTGCTGTGTAAGCGATCTTATCTCTGATATTTACCGTTGTGCCCTCCATCTTGCTAAAGCCCATACTGCCACCCATTAAATAGGCATAACGGTGAGTTTCTAGAAATGCTGCAGCTTTTTCCATTCCCGGATTGAGTTTCACCCAGTTGGCCTGCCCATCATAGAAAATTTTAGTAAAACTGGAGTCATTGGGATCAGATTTTGATACAGTCATAATGTCGTTAGGCTTTAATCGATCCGCGAATGTTTTGATTTCATCACTCGTTGCATGACCTAGCTTTATCCACTCTAAGGAGTTGCCTTCGTCACCTGGATTGATTGAAAAGCCAACACCTAATTTAGCAACATATAAGGTACCAGCAGATAAGTCTTTTTCACGATCTGCAATAAATACAAAAAGTCCACTATTTGTGTAGTCATCTCCCATAAGTACGGTACGATTATCTGGCATGACTTGCACGAGTTCATGCGAGATTCTGCCAAGGCAGTAGTGTTTCACAACTTGACCAGTACCGTCTGGTTGAACTGTAATTTCAGGTAAATGGCCATAATGATATGGGTTGGCTGTAGATTCATCACCAAATAAATTTTTACTAAATTCTTTAAAGCGCTTATTTTCTGCAATAAAAGGAGCATCTGGCTCATACTCTTCACTAGAAAGATGCGTATTCCAGGGTGACAAGCTTGAGCCACAGGTAATCCATAGCCCCTTTGCAGATGAAGTATCGACATTAGAGTATTGAACGAGAGATAATTTCCCGGTTTTTTGATCTTGATCTAAAGTTAACACCGCAATGGATGAAGGCAGTACTCCATACATCTTATCCCCCTTTAAATTTGCAGTTGTGTATTCAAATTGAACAACTGCAAATACAGGCTTACCCTTAATGCCTTTCACATTGGCTTTTGGTAGCTTTAATAAAGAGGTTCCATCAGGACCATCAGAAAAAATATGACGCTCATTACCAGCAACAGATCGATCAAAAATAGGGCGATTATTAATATCGTAATATCCACCTGCTAGGGTTTGAGAGCCTTTACCATCTGGAACCATATTGCCGGTTATGAAAAAAGGTTCATAAGATAATTGAAAAGATTTTTTTATACCATTGGCGTAACTTATTTCCAAAGCAGAGCTAATTTCAGTTCTTGCCATAGCGCTAGGATTACTTAAAGATGGAGCTGGCATGGAAACAAAAGATACCGATTCAATCTTAAGTCCTTTAGTCGCGGCCTGAGTAACGCCAGTAAAAAAAGCCATAGATCCAGAAGTGGCAAGAGGAAACATGGGGGCAGAAATAGCAAACTTAAGAACATCACGACGGGAATAATTTTTCATAACAGTCACTTAAATAAGGTTAATTGATAAATTCGAATATTAAACGACTGATATGACAAAAATAATAAATAGTGAGCAAATGAATTAGAGAGCATGATATTAGAATTTCATCAATCGACAAAGAATGATTTAAGATGGGATTATTCAGACTCATTTCTTTAACTCTTTATGAAATCATCCAAACCCGTTCCCCTAGAAAAAATTCTGTTTAGTCAAGGATTTGGGACTAGGCGACACTGCGCTAATCTTGTTTTGGCGGAATTAGTGAAAGTCAATGGTGAAGTTACAGACGACCCTGATGCAATCATCCACCTAGAAAATCTTTCAATTGAAGTTGAGGGAGTTGAGTGGACTTACCAAGAAAAAGCTTATATTGCTTTTCATAAACCGGCCAACTATGAGTGTTCTCATAAAACCAAACATCACCCGAGTGTATATAACCTTTTACCGGTGCCTTTGATTGAGAGGGGCATTCAGTGTGTTGGACGGCTAGACCAAGATACCACAGGGTTGCTATTACTTTCTGATGATGGGCAGTTTATTCATCAAATGACAACGCCTAAAAAAAATATTGGTAAAGTATATTGGATACAGACGGCTGAACCCATTAAGGATCAGCAGATCGAGCATCTAATGAGTGGGGTGATATTAGACGATGACCCAAAGCCTTGTTATGCTATTCACTGTCAAAAAAGAGAAGATCATTTACTAGAAATGACAATCGTAGAAGGTCGCTATCATCAAGTAAAAAGGATGATAGCTGCAGTTGGTAATCATGTGCAGGGATTGCATCGTCATGCAATAGGTAAGTATTTGCTACCACATGATTTAATTGAGGGACAATGGCGTTGGTTAAATCAAAAAGACATCAATGACCTCCTCGGTCGATAAGGAACATAATGAACCAAGCTTGTAAATTTTTATTGTTTGGGGCTGCCCTTGCGGTGAATTGTAGTCATGCGTCAGAATATCGATTTTATTCAGCTGCCGGAATGAAGTTGCCAATGATCGAGTTTGCACAACAATTCAATCAGTCGAATCCTTTAAATCCAATGGTTAACGACTTTGATACAGCAGGAGCTGCTGAGGGTAAGTTTATTGCTGATACTCAGAGTGCTTGTTTAATCACCACCATCATTAGACTTGAGAAAGCGCTTAGTACTGGAGTGTTGAAAGGAACAGCGCCAGTGCCTTTGGCGGATACTTTGGGAGGCATTGCTTTTTCTGGGGACTTTAAACCTGCAATTACGAATGCCTCCGAATTAAAACTTGCATTATTAAATGCAAAATCTATTGCATTTTCAGACCCTTCGAGAGGTGCAACCGTCGGCTTACATTTTTTAGAGACTATTAAAAAATTAGGGGTTGAAAAAGAAGTATTAGCTAAATCAACACTCGCTAAAGATGGCATAGAAACCATGAAGTTGGTCATGTCTAAAAAAGTTGAATTAGGTATTACTCAAGTCAGCGAAATTATTCAAGCGGATACAAAGACTTTGTTGGGGCCTTTTCCAAAGGAGTTTGAATTATCATCTCGGTATGCAGTGTGGTGTCGTGATCCTAAAGATAAAAACATAGCCATGTTTCTTGATTCAATACAATCGGAGATGGGCGCGAAAACATTACAAATATTTGGATTACGTCCAGTACGTTAGTCTGAAGAAATATATAAAGAAAAGTAAAGAAAATAAAATGAAGAAACATACTGTTATAAAAATTCTATTCGTGAGTTTTGGTTTTGGCGTTTTGTCAGGACCATCAATTGCGGCATTTCCAGAAAAGTCGATTCGATTAATAGTACCTTTCGCCACAGGAGGAACTTCAGAAATTGTGGCTCGATCTGTTGCCAATGGGCTTACTAATGCTCTAGGCCAATCTGTTTATGTAGAAAACAAGCCTGGTGGCGCGGGAAACATTGCTATGGAAGAAGTCAAGCGCGCCAATCCCGATGGCTATACCTTAATCTTAGGACATGTAGGGACCTTAGCAGTGAACCCAGCATTGTTCGGAAAAAAACTACCCTATGATCCGAATAAAGATTTTGCCCCTATTACACTTATTGCCAAGGTGCCGAATGTCATCGCTGTAAGTGAAAAGAGCCCTTATAAAAATATTGCTGAATTCGTGGCTGATGCCAAAAAAAACCCAGGGAAAATTAATTATGGTTCCGCAGGCAATGGCAGTGCAGGCCATTTAGCCATGGAGTACTTTTCATCAGAGGCTGGAATTGATCTAGTACATGTTCCTTACAAAGGATCAGGCCCCATGTTGACGGATCTGATTGGCGGTCAGATTCAGGCAACATTTAACGGCTTACCTTCTTTAATCGGTCAGATAAAAGGTAACACGCTTAAGCCTTTAGCGGTTGGTTCGGGAGATCGTTCAAAAAGCATTCCCCAGGTACCCACTCTTGCCGAGTCCGGGTATAAAGGGTTTGAAACCTCTCAGTGGTATGGTCTTATTGCTCCCGCAGGAACGCCACGTCCGATTATTGATAAATTACAAAAAGAGATTGTCAAAGTATTGAGTTCTAAAGAAGATTCGTATCGTATGCTTGAAGATGGAGCTATCTTAGTAGGAAATACCCCAGAGCAATTTATGACATTTATTCAATCAGAACAATCGCGTTGGAGTAAGGTGATTAAACAAGCCAAGATTACAATTGACTAGACTTTTGGTTGTGTCAGATTATTTACGCTGTTGATTTAAATGTAGTAATTTAATGTATTTGTAATAGGATGCTTGTCCATTCGAAATTGCTAAGGCAAAACCATATGTCCCATCCAAAAAGCCAAGACGTAAAATATAAGTTCGAAAAAAGGCCCAAAACCCATGGTAAAGAGCCGCAAAAACGGAAGAAGATTTTCCATTTTGAAAGGCCTGCTCAGCACCTAGAGTGGAATATTGATTGACTTTGTTAATGACTTGTTCAAAGTTGCGATAGCTGTAATGGATTAAATGGTTACTAAGACGTTTTGTTTTCCCATCAGGTAGTAGTCGTTCATGCACTAAATGATCTGAAAACCGCGCCTGACCTCTTTTAAATAAACGATCAACATAATCAGGGGACCAACCACTATGGTGTATAAACTTACCGCAATATTGACTTAGTCTTGGTATTGCGAAGCAAATAACATCTTGGGGATTTAACAGTTGTGACTTCATTTCCTGAATTAATTCAGGAGTTAAGCGTTCGTCGGCATCAATTGATAAAACCCACTCATGAGACGCATGACTTAAGGCAATATTTTTTTGAGGGCCAAATCCAGGCCAAGAAGTTGTTTGAATGATTTTAGCGTTAAATTGTTTAGCAATTTCAAGGGTGCCATCACTACTTTGGTTGTCGACGATAACAATTTCGTCAGCAAAACCAGACAATGAGATCAGACATTCAGCAAGATTCAGAATTTCATTTTTAGTGATAAGAATTACAGTAATTGAAGGGGTCATTAAAAATAAAAGGTTAAAAAACAGGTTGTCATTAAAATCTGTTCTAATACAGCTCATATATGATAACAATTGTGATCGCTTCTTATCAATATGGGCACTTAGCCGCCCATTGCATAGAATCCATTCTTGCACAAAGTCAGCCCCCAGAAAAAATCTTATTTGTAGATGATGGGGCCAAGGATTGCCTACATCTACCAACTCTATATAAAGATATAGAGTATGTTATGAGACCCCAAAATATTGGCACAGTTCAAAATTTTCAAGACATGCTGAGCCGGGTAAAAACAGAATATGTCATGTTTATTGGCGCAGATAATTGGCTAAGATCTGACACCATAGAGTTATTGTCTTCCGCAAACACTGACATCGTTACTTATGACATTGTTGTAACTGGTGAGTTAAAAGATGAAATACTAATAAGAGTACCTGGCCAAACTCAAAGACATCAAGGCGATCACTATTGGACTAGACATCAGCAACACCATGGTTCAATGCTTTACAGAACCAGTCTTGGGCAGAAAGTTGGGTATAAAAAAAGATTTGAGCATGGGAAACATCCTCAAGAAGATTGGAGTTTGTGGGATAAAATGCTAGAACAAGGAGCAACTGTGTCTAGTATTAATGAAGGCCTTTTGTATTATCGAAGACACCGTGAAAATTTTCTAAAGTATGAATATCTAGAAGATGAAATATCCGTAGTGAATATATAGGCAATTCTTAGAGAAGACAATATTACCGAAAAGCCCTACTTGCTAAGACTTTTGGAGAAAAAATTATTTTGAAAGTCCATGGATCGCCAGCCTCCTAATCACTATTTTGGCCATTAATGCGACCCGACTCAATCCCGGGATTGAATGCCAAAGACTGTGAATCATTTTGCCAAGTAACAATTCCATGAAATTGAGTTCCTTGACTAGAAAACTCCATACCCACATTGAAAATTCAACATGAAAAATTTTGACATAGAGACCAAGATTGAGAAAAAGACGTAAATATTAATAAGACAAAGGAAAGGATAGGGCAAAAGAAAAGGCGCACGTGAGTATCCTATTAATATACTGTTATATTTTAATTATTTAACATTAAATTTAAAAATAATAAATAGCCATTTAGCCAATGAGAAAATGCAATATAAATGAGTTTTATAAGTCCTGAGTTCTGTTACCTTTCGTTGATATTTTTCGGCATATATTGGTATTTGCAGACACATAAAACAATTCAAACTTATTTTTTGACACTGACTAGTTACCTCTTATATGCAAGTTGGTCGATTAAATTTACCGCTATATTATTGGTCTACAGCACAATCATATGGATAATGGGTAAGTGGATAAGTACAGAAAAATCTATACAAAATAGTAATAATTTGAAATTAAGTATTGCAATTTGCCTTAGCGTAAGTCTGCTTTTAATAACGAAATACTATGAATTTTCGCGAGCAATTTTAGAGGAGGTATTCAACGCAATGGGCGTTATGCATCACCTACCATTTATTGAATTATTGGCACCCGCTGGAATATCCTTTTTTACATTTCAGGCAATCACATATTTGGTCTGGCAATCTGAAAGTGAATCTCAAGACATAAAAAAGCAAATTAATTTGGGGGAAGTCCTTCTATTTTTAGCCTTTTGGCCTACATTATTTGCAGGGCCAATATTCAGAGCAAAAGATTTTTTTGTACAACTTTACGGACCTCATGCTGGCCATGCTATTCAGGTAGAAAAAGCAATTTATTTTATCTTGTTGGGACTTTTTCAAAAGATGGTTCTTTCGCATTGGCTTGCCACGACATTTGTAGATGACGTATTTGCTTATCCGGACAAACAAAATTTAATAACAGCAACGACTGGCACGTGGGCATATGCATTACAAATCTTTTTTGATTTTTCTGGATATACATTACTTGTAACAGGACTGGGCTATTTATTGGGTTATCAAATACCTTTAAACTTTCGGCAACCTTATTTGGCAACAAACTTACAAGATTTTTGGAAACGCTGGCATATCTCTTTATCAACCTTTATTAGAGACTACATATATATTCCTTTGGGCGGAAATCAGGGGGGCTTTACCAAAACACAAATCAATATTTTTATTGCAATGACACTCAGTGGAATATGGCATGGAGCAAGCTTAACTTTTTTGATTTGGGGTGTCTTGCATGCACTTGGGGTAGTATTTTCAAATATCAACCAGTACCAATTAAAAATTCATTTAAATAGTTTTTTATCTAAAGCATTAACAATCCTATTTATATGTTTTGCATGGATATTTTTTCGATCAGAAAATATCCATCAAGCATTTGAATTACTAAGTCAATTTTCTAATATTTCGGGTAAATTGACACTTGCGCACATAGAACTTATAGTTTTAACCATACTATTTTATAAATTAAGTTTTCAAGCTGCGCCTATCGAAAATTGGATCATAATGAAGATCAAGGAAAATTGGGGATGGCGTTTATTTATAGTTATAACGGCAATTGTTTACGGGACGATATTAGCGGGACCAAGTGGTATTCCAGGATTTATTTACTATAGGTTTTAATATGCAATCTAGAAAATTACTTCTTTGGTTTTTCGTGATTGTGGCAATCAACACGTTTTTATGGCTAGACTCACTTGATCAATATCTAGCCTCGAGATTTCATTTTTATCTTACTCAATATATTCCAGAAAATGCGTTAATACCATCAATTCGGATGAAAGAGATATTAGGGGTTACAGAGCGTAAAGAGCCCGAGTTTGATCGTATGAACATAACGATGATTGAAAAAAAGACAGCAATAGAGGATTCAGGTTCTTCCAGCATTAGTTCACCAGCGTTAGAGAAATCTGAAGAAATGAAGGCCAATACAAATAGCTTAGATGAAACTCAACTAGCCTATTTAAAAAATAATGTTGATGATGTAAATCTAGTCACTAATGCAGAGACTAAAACGCCAGCACTCCCACTGAAGTCAAGTAATGTTAGGGTTATGTTTGCCGGCGATTCTATGATGCAAGGAGTGGCGCCGATTGCAATTCATGCCTTGAAAAAAACCTATCCAAAGGCAAATTTAGTTGATTTAAGTAAACAAAGTACAGGGTTAACCGTTAAAAGGTATTTTGATTGGCCAACCAAAATTAAAGACGGTATCGCAAAAGAAAACTATAAATTAGTAATTATTTTTCTAGGACCGAACGACCCATGGGATATTTACGAAAATAAAAAAGTCTATAAATTTCCTTCAATAGAGTGGGAAGATCTATATCGTCAAAGGGTAGAGGACGTATTAAAGTTTGCTAAAGATAATCAAGCACATATTATTTGGGTTGGATTACCTAATATGGGTGAAGAAAGACTTCGTACTGGAGCAGTGATTCAAAATAGAGTATTTAAAAATGAAACGCAAAAATACAGTTATCAATATGTACCAACAGATGTTCTTGTTGGGCCCCTTGATCAACCTTATAGAGCATATATCAAGGATCCTGCAAAGGGAGAGGTACTCATGCGCGGAAGTGACGGTATTCATTTCACACCAACTGCGTTACGATTAATTAGTCAACAAGTTGTTTTAGCAGTTCAACAATTGGATCAAGAGTGAAATTTAAATTTTTTATATGTGGGTTAGTCATTTGCTCAAGCTCTCAAATATATGCCCAAACTGTGATGAACATTCAAGGATTAAGCCAAAGCCTAGACCTTGTCTGTCCAATCGTAAAAAAATCAACAACACCTGTAAATCTAAATAACTCTGAGTTTGAGGAAGTTTTTTCTCTTCCTGAGGAGGAGTTATTGGATTTTATCCGAAAAAATTCAATACCAAACTCGAATCAAGTGCAAATGAGGTTGCCGATGCACTCAGACGGGGGGCCGTATAAAATTGGAATATGGGGAGACAGTCATACCGCAGCTCATTTTTTCTCCGAAGAGCTGATGAGGACCATTGGGTTAGATGCAGATACTGCATTGCCTAGTTTTATTCCACCATCCATGGGAAGGCCTGGAGTTCGGTTGCCGATTAGAAAATATTGTCAAAGCCCCAATTGGAAGTTTAATTATTCTTATACTGGAGTTAACCAAGAGTTTTATGGGCCGGCATTACTCAAGCTCAACTCCAATAATCCGGAAAGTTATTTATGGATCGATTTTCGTTCGAAAAATAATCAATCAAATTCGCTTCAAAAACTGACTATTTTATTTTCTAAGACAATTCAAACTACTGCAAAAATTGGTATACAGGTAGATAATCGCGCTGAAGAAATTTTTGATATTCAAAATGTCAATGGTAGCAATTTACAAATTCAAGGAGAGCGTTTATTTGGAGTCGTCAAAATTCGTTTAATTGAAGGAGCAATTTCTATCGATGGTTTTATCCCGCAGTATGATGCTACTCCAAAAGTGTTCTTAGATACCTTTGGCATTCCAAGCGCAACAGTAAAAGGATTACAAAGTATTCAAAAAGATTATGTAAAAAATCTACAAGCTCCTCAAAATTACGATTTAGTTATTTTGGAATATGGCACGAACGAAGGTAGTCATTTACCTTTTGACGGAAATATATATGCTAATTTATTGAGAGAGTCTTTAAAAAATTTCCGTAGTATTTATCCACAATCCAGTTGCTTATTAATGGGACCAACGGATCGAGGAGTTTGGTATAAAAGAACCTATACTAAAGAGAAGAAAAAATTGGTTAAACCCGCTCCCATGCCTAATTTTTTAATGTACTCAAAGATTCATCAGGAGATTACTCAAATCCAAGGACAAGTCGGTAAAGAGTTCTCTTGTTCGAGTTGGAGTTGGCAAGATGCCATGGGCGGCCCTGGAGGTGCTTATACATGGATTAAACAATCCCCGCCACTGATGGCAAAAGATTTAATACATTTAACTGTGCAGGGTTATCAAGAAACGGCAAGACAATTTAGTCGGGATATCAATTTGCAACAAATGTTAAACACCAAGAGTAATGCCCCTAATTGATCATGTAAAAGTTGAATAAGATAAAAAAGAACTTTTAGATTAAATCGTTTTACTGCGTAGAAACTTCATTCGAATGACAAGTTGCACCAATAGGCTGCCGCTAAAGCTTGCTAAAAGAGTTTGCCAAAGACCTAGATGCTCAATATATAAAGCATAGATTACAAAATAGGCTACAAACGAATATACACCTCTAGATAAGCCCTTAAATACCTGAATAACATGGTCTTGACCATGAGAGCGATGTGAAAAAACGACTAAAACTAAAGTCACAACCGGAAATACAGCCAGTATGCCACTCCATATAGCGCCCAGTTGATGAGCAAGAGAGGTAATAGAAATTGTTAAGAGCATACCTACAATCATACGAATTGGCAGATCTTTTATACCGGGCAGTGTTTTATTTTGAATATTGCTTTTAGGCAAAAGGTATGGAATAACAAAAAGTAGGCAAACTGAAAGTACCGTTGAAAAAAATAAATCTTTGGGGCATAACGAAAGCACAAATGCACTCAAAAACCAAGCTATCAAGGATATGAAGAGGCATGGTAGATAACTTAAAAATTGACAGGCCCAAGCATATGTAAACCCAAAGATCAAAAGACTGACAGATCCATAAATGACAAAAATACTTGCGCTTGCACCAAAACGCAAACCCTGCTCTACCGTTAAGAAAAATAGAATAGGACCAGCAACCACAGGAAATGCACCAAGAGTGCCAGCAATTTCAGAGCCCCATTTTTTTCCGACAAAACCAATCAGTGCAATAAATAGTGGAACTGTGATGAGTTTAAGTAATAGCAAAGATAGTTAGAAGTAGGATGAAGTTATGCAATCATATGCTAATTCTGATAAAAAACATAACTTAAGTGAGTTTTTTGCCATCGAATCACGGGGACTATTTTAATTCTGTCAAAATAGGTGTCTATTAATGCTAATCATGTGTACTCAAATATGTTGAAAGAATAATACAATTCAAGTGAAAAATGAAACCAAAGGTATGTTGATTGGTCTGGTGGGCGTATGTATTTTTGCGCTAACTTTACCCGTCAGTAAATTAGCAGTAGAAGTTTTTAATCCCGCCTTTGTTTCATTTGGCAGAGCGCTAATTGCTGGAATCGCAGGCTTAGGATACATACTCATCACAAAATCCCCCATTCCATCGTGGAATATTTTGCGCAGGATATTTTTAATTATTATTGGTATTGTGATCTGCTTTCCATATTTAATGACGTTAGCGATGGCAAATGGAAGTTCTTCTCATGGCGGTATTATTCTTGGGTTTATGCCTTTATTAACGACAGTGTTTGGAGTGGTGAGACATAAAGAAAGACCGTCAAAAGGATTTTGGTTTGCTTCATTATTAGGAACGGGATTAGTTTTGACCTACGCGTTGATTCAAGGCGCTGGGTCTTTCTCATATATGGACTTTCTGCTAATGACTGCAACCATTTTTTCTGCCCTAGGGTATGCCGAAGGAGCAGAGCTTTCTAGATTTATGAGTCCTAAGCTTGTAATTTCCTGGGCAGTCGTGATAGCTTTACCAATCAATGCCGCAGTCACGTATATTACTTTTCAGCCAAATTACTTAGACGCCCCATCAATGTATTGGCAATCACTTTTATTTTTGGGCTTGTTCTCAATGTATATCGGCTTCTTCTTTTGGTATGAAGGCTTATCTTTGGGAGGTATATCTAGAGTGAGTCAAGTACAACTTACACAGCCATTTATTACATTAATTTGTGCAAACGTGTTGCTTTCAGAAAAGCTTGAGGCTATCAACTTTATTTTTGCAGCCTTAGTGGTGTTTTCTGTTTTTTTAGGAAAACAAATGTTAGTCAAGCGGGTTGAGCAAAAAAACAGTGAGAAATACCTTTGATTTAGCTGGGTAATGAACTCGTCTCCGAGGACTTAGCCACGGTCTCTAATTTTAATGATGAGAGATTGTTCATTGCCGAGATTATCAAGAGTCGCCAAGCGCAACGCTTCTTCTTTAAAGTCTAAAAGACTCGGGTGGGAGCCGTCTTGCCCAAGATTGATAATATAAGTCCACAAAAGTTGATCTTTTGCAGACTTTTTATATAGGTCAATGACTTTTCTCATGAGTAAAGATCAATTACTCAGCAGTCGACTCTGATGAAGCACCTTCTTTCTTAGCCGGATTAGCCGCAGGACGTTTGGCCATTGCCCTTTTAATTTTTGCTTGCTCTTTAGGTTTTGTTGATTTCTCAAGCATTGCACCTAATTGGTTTAAATTAAGTGGACCTAATCTTGCTTTGCCGGTTTTTGTGAGCAAAGAATTGTTTTTACGATTTTTTTGATTTTGGCCTGTAGCCATGGATTACTCCCCAAATAAATGATTTTTTACGGGAGCAATGCTCAAATAAGAACCCAATGGCGGGCACAGGATTGTGATCATCTGAAAGAATAACAGTTTATTAATTAAAAAACCACCCATTATGCGAAATATTATTAAAAACAATGAATTATAATAATTCGATATAATTAGAAATATGGAAATAGAAAAAGCCTCCCTAGTATTTTTAGGTTTAAGCCACCCCATACGGTTACACATATTTAATCTCATTGTTCATAGTGGTGATGCCGGTTTAAGACCGCAAGAAATAATGGTAAAAATAGAAATACCTCATGCAACCTTAAGTTTCCATTTAAAACAGTTACAAATTTCAAATTTAGTATGGGTTGTAAGAAAGGGTACTCGCTTGTTTTATCACTGCAATGCAATTACGCTGAAAAATGTTAGCTCAGAACTGATGCGACTAAATGAAAATAAAGTAACTCTAAATAAGGCTATCATTACCAAGCCAAGAATAAAAATAAAACCACAACTATCTGTAAAAGTCCTTAAAGAACCACTGACCCAAGAATAAAAGTGTATGAAATCAAAGAAAAATAATTATTTACTTTACCTAGTGGCAACAACATTTTTTATGGAAACATTGGACAGTACTGTCATTGCAACAGCCTTACCAATGATGGCGATTGACTTTCAAGTATTTGCGGTTGATGTAGGTGTAGGTATTACAGCATATTTATTAACCCTAGCAGTCATGATTCCAATTAGTGGGTGGTTAGCTGATCGGTTTGGTGCGCGTAGAATATTTACGCTTGCAATTGCCATATTTACAGGGGCTTCTATCCTGTGCGGCATTAGCGAAAGCCTCAATTTTTTTATTTTTTCAAGAGTTTTACAAGGGGTGGGAGGCGCATTAATGGTGCCAGTGGGTAGGATAATCGTCTTAAAAAATACACCGAAAGAAGAAATTATTCCTGCAATTGGATTAATTACTTGGCCAGCATTAATTGGACCTGTTGTAGGACCCGCAATAGGTGGACTATTTACGACGTATGCTAGTTGGCATTGGATCTTTTTTATCAATGTGCCCATCGGTATAGTAGGAATCATCTTAAGTTTGATATTAATTAAAGGTAATGATGAGGTTAAAAAGTTACCATTGGATATAAAGGGCTTTTTCCTCAGCGGCATAGCTTTATCGAGTTTGATTTATGCAATTGAACTTTGTCGACATATTAGAGAAGATATTCAATATATCTTGGCATTTTTAGCCCTAGGATTGGTGATGGGCTTTCTGGCAATTCGGCATTTCAGGAGGGTTGAACACCCCATGATAGATCTATCGTTATTAAAAATCCCGACATTCGAGTCTACATTAATCGCCGGAAATTTATTCAGAATCGCCTTGCATACAACGCCATTTTTATTACCTTTATATTTACAACTTGGATTAGGGATAGACCCATTTCAGGCTGGTTTGATTGTAATGAGTATTTTTATAGGTAATTTAGCCATGAAGGCGATTACAACACCCATACTAAATAAATATGGGTTTAAAAAAGTAATGACTATTAATGGCATTGCAATTATTTTGTCATTGATGTCTTGCGCATTTATTACCGCATCTATGCCGATAACATTGGTTTTGATTATTTTATTTATTAACGGCTTGGTTAGATCGATGCAATTTACATCCATAAACACATTAGGACTAGCCGACGTGCCACAAAACAAGATGGGTTCAGCATCCTCCTTAGCAAGTACCGGAACCCAATTGAGTATGGCGTTAGGAATTGCAGTAGGATCTTTAGCAATAAGTTTGGCAACGTTGATTAATCAAGGTAATCCGAACGAGCCGAGTATTGCAGATTTTAGGTTGTCATTTATATTGGTTCTAGTTTTACCAATATGGGGTTTATATAGACAAAGATTAATGAGCCATGATGCGGGCGATGACATTCGTAAAAAAAATAAAATTAAATAAAAAACACTTAAAATATAAAAACTATAAAGAATAGAAACTAAAGTGATAGAAATCACGAGTTAAGAGAGACCTTAATATGAATATACTTTTCATCGGTATTGGAAAAATGGGGTTACCAATGGCAACCCATTTAAAGAATGCCGGCCACGCATTAAAAGTTATTGATATTAATTCCCAACAAATTAGTCTTGCAGAACTACATGGATTGACCGCTGGAAATGACGAAGATTTCACATGGGCAGAGTGGATCATTACATCGATGCCAAATGATGCGGCATTTTTAGATATTGCAAAACAAGTAAGTAAAAAATCTTCTAAAAATACGATATACATAGATACGAGCACGATTTCCATTTCAGCATCAAGTCAGGCTGCGTTGTGGCTAAAAGAAAATCATATTGAATATTTAAGAGTGGCAGTATCAGGGAATAATCATATGGCCACAGCTGCACAATTAACCGTACTAACTTCAGGCAAAAAAGAGATTTATGATCAAGCACATGGATTGCTGTCATGTTGGGGACCAAAGGTTATCTATTTAGGACTTAATGAACAAGCCAGGCTAATGAAATTAGTTGTTAATTTGATGATTGCACAAACCAGTGCGATGTTGGCTGAAGGATTGACACTTGGTAGACTAGGTAATTTAGATTGGCAGGATATGTGGGAGGTCATTACGAGTAGCGCAGTTGGTTCCCCAATTATGAAAGCCAAAATGGCTCAACTTGGTAAGCCTTTAGGGGAAAGAGATTTTTCACCGACATTTACAGTGGAGCAAATGATTAAAGATTTATCCTTAATCAATCAAGCTGCGCAGGAGTTTGGGTCACCAATAGAACAAACTAAAATGACCCTAGATTGGATGAAACAAGCAATACAAGACGGTGATGGACAATTGGACTATGCCGCTATTATTAGAGTTTTAGAAAGAAAAGCACAACTAAGCATTTAATTTTATTTGAATCAACTTTGGAGAATTTAGTATGGCACAGAAAATTGGGTGGATTGGATTAGGAAGAATGGGCGAGTCCATGGTTAAAAGATTAACTAAGGCGGGTTATGGAGTCGATGTATGGAATCGTACTCGAAGTAAAGCAGATCCATTAGCAGAATACGGGGCAACAGTGGTAGATAAAATCCTTGATTTATCAGCTTGTGAAACCGTCATCACTATGGTTTCAACAACAAAAGACTTGAAACAAGTTTTATTTGGAGAGGGCGGCCTTGTAACAACCGCAACCAAACCAAAGGTTGTCGTTGATAGTTCGTCTATTTCACAAGAAGGTTCGGTAGAAGTGCGCCAACAATTAGAGGCATTAGGAGTCGCATATTTATGTGCACCTGTCTCGGGAAATGCGAAAGTTGCTAAAGCAGGAAAATTATTAATGGTCTCATCAGGACCTAAAGATTTATATGACAAAGTTGAGCCATATTTTCAGGCGATGTCAAGAAAGTGTATGTGGATTGGTGAAGGTGAATTGGCAAGGGTTTGGAAAATTGCACACAATACGATGTTTGGCGTCGTTATTCAAAACCTTTGTGAAATCACTGTGCTTGCTGAGAAAGCGGGTATTCCTCGCCATTTATTCTTAGAAAGTATTAATGATTCCGTATTGGGATCGATGTATACACGCTACAAAACTCCAGTATTAACCAACCTTAATTTTGAACAAGTAACCTTTACACCAGAGCTACTTTTAAAAGATATGGATCTTGGTATGGCTGCAGCTAAAGCGCATGGAGTATCTATGCCATCTGCAGCCGCAACGCGTGAGTCAGTTGCAAGAATGATTGGCCGTGGTTATGGAGATATTGATTTCTCGGCTCTTTTAATCGAAACGGCAAAAGATGCTGGCTTGGATTTAAAGTCAGAAAACAAAACGATTAGTGATGGTTTAGAGGCACAATAAAAATGAAAAAAACATTAATACGCGGTGCAACGATAGTCACAATGGATCAGCAAGGAGATCTTTTGGGAGCTGATATTCTGATCGAAGGATCAGAAATAAAAGAAATTGCAAAGTATATTAATGTTCAAGCAGATCAGACGATTGAGGGTGCGGGATATATCGTTATTCCAGGCTTAATCAATGCACATATGCATACTTGGCAAACTGCATTACGCGGCGTTGCTTCTAATTGGACATTGCTAGAGTACTTTCAAAAAATGCACTCAGGACTTGCAACTGTATTTGAACCTGAAGATTTGTATATTGCCAGTAAAATGGGCGCCCTTAATCAAATTAATTGTGGGACAACCACGTTAGTGGATTGGTGCCACAACAATAAGACGCCTGAGCATAATGATGCTGCGATTAAAGGACTTCAAGAATCTGGTATTAGAGCAGCATTTTTTCATGGAACTCCAAAGCCAGAGCCTAAAGAAGGGGAAATTCCTTTTTGGGAGCGCCCTCACCCTCGAAAAGAATTAGAACGCCTAGTTCTCCAATATGGCGGTCATGATCTCATCACTGTTGGTACGGCCATTTTAGGGCCACACTATTCAACACTGGATGTTGCGCTTCATGATTTTATGATGGCGAAAGAATTAAATATCATTGCATCTATGCATCAAGGCGGTGGTCCTGCAAGAACTCCGGAAGGATGGGAAGTTTTAGAGTCAAAAGGCCTTTTGGGTCCGGCCATTAATATCGTGCATGGACATGCTTTGAGTGATGAACAGCTGAAAAGATTTTGTGATTTAGGCATGACTTTTTCTGCGACAGCTGAGAGTGAGATGTCCCAGGGGCACGGTCATCCCTTAACTGGTAGATTAAGAGATTTTGGTAAAGCACCATCCTTAGGCGTCGATTTAGAAAGTGTTTGTGGAGGCGAAATGTTTATACAAGCCCGCATTGCTTTAGGTATTCAACGAAGTCTGGATAATTTTTCTTATCGTGAAAAGCATGGTACGATTCCATCAACAAGCACCATCACAACGAGAGAGGCACTTCGTTGGATAACCATCGAAGGGGCAAGAGTGATTGGTCAACTCGATCGTGTTGGAACGTTACGCGCTGGTAAACAAGCAGACTTAGTGATGATTAGAGCTAGCGACTTAAATATGCAACCGGTCAATGATCCTGTCAGTGCCGTCATTATGCAAACGAGTTTGGCTAATGTTGAAAATGTGATGATCGCCGGTGAGTGGAAAAAGAAAAATGGTCAATTGGTAAATGTTCAATTAGCACCTCAAATTGAGCATCTAAATAGTTCCGCAAAAAAAATAACTCAAGCCTTAGGGCTTTCATAGGAGCTGTAAAATGTTAAAACAAATCAAATTAAATTTCTCGTTTTTAAAAGTTACTCTCATTTGCGTTGTTGCTATGACGACAACACAAGCTCAGTCGCAAAATTACCCAAATAAGCCAATTCGTTTTGTGGTTGCATTTACTGCTGGTAGCGCAACAGATATTATTGGTCGGGCAGTTGCTGATGTTATGAGTTCTGGTTTGGGACAACAAATTATTATTGAAAATAAACCTGGCGCTGGAGGCACAATAGCGGCAGGCCAAGTAGCTAAAGCAGATGCAGACGGATATACCTTCTTAGTCCACTCCTCGGGCCATGCTTTAAATCCATTTATTTACAATAACCTGCCATATGACACCTTAAAAGACCTCAAGGGAGTTGCCACACTTGGGGCCACCCCGAATGTTTTAGTTGTAGCACCTTCAAGAGCCTGGAAAACTGCACAAGATCTAGTTGCTGAAGCAAAAGCAAAGCCAGGCGAATTAAACTTTGCATCAGCAGGAGTGGGAAGCGCTACCCACTTGAATGCAGAAAAATTTAATTTGGCGGCAAATATCAAGGCGCTTCATATACCTTACAAAGGGACACCTGAGGCAAATTCTGATGTGATTGGTGGAAGGGCAGATTGGTTCTTTTCTCCACTAGGATCGGTGATTTCATTAGTAGAAAGTGGAAAATTAAAAGCCCTTGCGGTTAGCACCGCTAAACGAACGGTCTTATTACCAAATGTTCCTACAACCCTTGAGGCTGGTATCCCAGATTCTGACTATGTATTATGGGTAGGACTTTTAGCGCCTTCTGGAGTTCCTGCTGATATAGTTAAAAGAATGAATGACGAAGTAGCAAAGGCTTTACAAACTAAAGAAGTTAAAGAACGTTTTGCAAAACTTGGCGCTGAACCCCTTGTTATGAAACCAGATGCATTTGATAACTATATTCGCAGTGAAATGGTGGTTGCTTACCGCATTAGTAAGGCTGCTAATTTGAAGTAAACCCTTTTATTCTCAACTACATAAGGTTGATTGTTATCAACCTTATTTTTTTTAAGTTATCAAAAGTGGATCACTCTCAATTTGCAGTAACATATTTGTAGAGATGCATCCATACTATCACCGATAGTTACATAAAGACATCAAAGTAGATACGCCATTTTTATCACCCCTACTTTGAGGAGCTTTATGAATAAATCAACCCATCATCCACTGATTATTTTTTTTCATTGGTTTAGTTTTGTATTAATCCTTGGGGCATTACTATTAATTGAAATTAAAAATTATGTACCAAGAGATCACCCATGGCTAGTAGATCTTAAAACGTATCATATGCTCATTGGCCAAACGATATTGCTAGTTGTTTTAGTAAGAATCATTACTCGGTTATTTGTTATTAACCCCATTGAACAAGAAAAAACGTTATCTAGAGCATTTAAAAAAATCATTCATTTTTGTTTATATATATTTATGTTGGGTATGCCAGTGACTGGGATATTGCTCATGCAATCAGCAGGAAACCCCGTACCATATTTTGGCGATTTATATCCTGTATTGACTCAAGCAAACATAGAGCTTGCAAAGATGTACAAATATATCCATGTATATTGGGGTAATGCAATATATTTATTTATTGGTGCACATGCCATTATGGCCATTTGGCGACAGTATGTGTTGAAAGACGGTCCATTGCAAAAGATTTTACTCGCCAAAGCAACTCGAGCGCATTAAATCACAGGGCGGAAGCCCTATGATTTAAAACGGTTTAGCGTACTGTAGTAAATCTTGAAGTTGATTTAGATTTTTTAAATCCCAACACTTAGCAATTAAAGAGCTCGTATTGGCTACCCCGATAATTGGGGTACTTAAATCATTAAATTTTTGATTGAGATGATCATCTGTCATGGGGTTTTGTAAAGAACCAATCGCATGTTCAACAAAAATATGTAGTTTGCGACCATCTTTGAGGTATGCAGTCACATCTACCGAAGCCTCATTAATCGAGTTATCTACTGTAGCTTGAACTTTTGCGCGTAAAGCCACCATTTCAGGACTTTGAACAATTTCATCATGGTATTGATCTTCAGTAGCTTGCCCATACACTATGCCGCATGCGCAACCATGATAAACACTAAATTTACCTTCTAAACCATCTTTTGGTGTTTTCTTGCCGGTAAGTTCTAGGACCAGTGAGTGCGCTTTAAGCTCTAAGCGCTCTAAGTTATCAGCGGTTACGCCCTGATTACGAAGTTGAACACACGCATCAATACTCGGATGAATCACAATGCCACACGCAAATGGCTTATAGGTATTTAATGAAATTTCAAAACGTTCGCCGAGTTCAGTCGTTACTTCAGACCAGTCATATTTAGTAGAAACTGATTGAACCATGCCGCGAGGCGCTTCGATAGCCTTATTACTTGCGGTAAAGCCATGCTTTGCCATTAAGGCTGATGTTAATCCAGCTTTAGCAGCACCACCTGGGTGAAAAGGCTTTGTCATCGTCCCAAATTGTTCACGAAAACCAATAGGTTGAGAAGCAGCAATACCCAAAGCCATTACAGTTTGAGCCTCGCTTAACTTGAGTAACCGAGCACATCCTGCCGCAGCACCTAAAGTTCCAGTAGAGCCAGTAATATGCCAACCCCGATCATAATGATTCGGGTACATCACATTACCAATTCTGCAAGAAACATCAACACCAATGACGAGGGCGTCGATGATCTCACGACCGGTCGCACCTATTTTTTCTCCAAGGGCTAATATGGCTGAAGCCACAGGACCAGCTGGATGAATAATCGTTTTAAGATGTGTATCATCAAAGTCAAAGGTGTGTGAGCTAATGCCATTAATGAGAGCCGCGTTGGCCATATCTACTTTTTCAGACCTACCTAAAATACTCGATTGGGGCGCGGATTCGAATTCTTGAACAGCAGCCAATGTGGCTTCAACACTCTCATGCTTAGCAGCACCAACAGCACAACCTAACCAATTCATAAACGTACGATGTGCTTCGTGGTCTACAGAGTCATCCCACCCTTTGGATGGATGAGAGCTAATAAATTTAGCGAGGATTTGGGTAATTGGAGGAGCGTTATGATCCGCATTTACTTGTGTATTGATGGCCATATATTTAGTCTATTTGAATGTTTCGAGATTTGGCAATTTTACTCCACCGAGCAATATCATCTTTGATATATTGCCCAAATTGCTCAGGAGTCATTGGCATGGTTTGGATAGCTTCTCCTGATAAGCGCTCTTTTAGCTCAGGATTTTGAATTGCTTTATTGATTTCATTATTGAGAAGTGTAATGACAGCTGGGGGTAAGTTGGCTGGACCAGAAACACCATACCATTGGACACCTTCGAAGCCCTCAAATCCCAGCTCTTTAAACGTTGGGACATCAGGAATCAAAGGGTGTCTCTTCAGGCCAGTTACAGCAATAGGCCTGACTTTGCCTGTTTTAATATGGGGCATTGCAGCAGCCAAACCAGGCATCATCGAAAGGGTTTGACCTGCAATCACATCGATGAATGCAGGGGTAATTCCTCTATAAGGAACATGGGTACTTTCAAAGCCAGATTGTTGCTTGAGTTGCTCCATGGCTAAATGAGTGAGAGTTCCAGGCCCAGCTGAGCCATAACTCATTTTGGCCGAATTATCTTTTGCATATTGAATAAAATCTTTTAAGTTCTTAACAGGCAAGCCACCATAAACAACAAGTACATTTGGAGTACCACCGACCATGGCGATGGGAGAAAAATCCTTCACGGCATCATAAGGAATTTTCCGAACCGCGGGATTGGTGCCATGAGTCCCAACATAGGACAGCATTAAAGTGTATCCATCGGGAGTTGCACGAGCGGCTTTTTGCGAGGCAATGATACCCCCACCACCACTTTGGTTATCAACCAGAAAATTTTGTCCTAGTGCTTTAGTTAGGCGCTCAGCTACTGTTCTTGCGATAAGATCAAGTCCTCCCCCTGGGGCGACCGGCGCTAATATAGTTACCGGCTTATTTGGGTAGTCTGAAGCATAACTGGTAACACAAAATAAAGAGACAAAAGTAAGAATAGATAAAACAATTTTTAGACGTCGCATATAGAGTAGTCGCTTATAAGTAGAGAATTTTTAATATTTAAAATATACTAGAGCAAAGACAATCTTAACAGGAGAAGAATGACTATGCATTATGGAAAAATGAGCAGATTTTTAATAATTGTGCCAATTTTGCTGGGTTGTTTTTCATCCAAAGTATTTTCCCAAAGTGAATATCCGACTAAGCCGATTACATTTATTGTCCCCTATGGCGCTGGTGGCGGAGCAGACTCAAGAAGTCGCCAAATCGGGCTTCAACTGAGTACGCTGCTAAAAACCCCCGTTATTATTGAAAATAAAGCTGGAGCTGGTGGAAATATTGGCACAGAGTATATTGCTAAGGCAGCGCCAGATGGATATACGATTGGTATGGGCAACTTTGCGCCACTAGCTGTAAATAAGGCGTTATTTAAAAGTTTACGCTATGATCCTGAAAAAGATTTGGTGCCAATTATCCTAGTTGAAAGAGGCCCTTTGGTATTGGTCGTTCAGCCTAATTCTTCCTATTATTCAATTAATGATGTGATTAAAGATGCAAAGGCAAAGCCCGGTAAATTAACATTTGCTTCAGGAGGAATTGGTGGTAGTCATCAACTATCAGCTGAACTATTTGAACAAAGTGCCAATATTGAAATGATACATGTACCTTACAAAAGTGGCGCAGCAGGTTTAACTGATTTAATGGGCGGCAGTGTCAATATGATGTTTGATCAAATGTATTCTGCTATGCCAAGTATTAAAGCTGGAAAGTTAAGACCAATCGCAATCACCAGCAAAACACGATCACCTTTATTAAAAGATGTTCCAAGTTTTACAGAGTTAGGATTTCCGCAAATTGTAGTCAATAATTGGCAAGGGTTGATTGCTCCAAAAGGAACACCTAAAGCAATTATTGATAAGCTGAATTTAGCAGTCAATCAAATCTTGAAAGACCCACAATTGCGTGACTTTATGTTGCAGCAGGGCAATGAAGTCGGTGGAGGAACTCCAGAAGAATTTGCTGCTTTAATCAAATCGGAGTCAATCAAATGGAGTGAGGTTGTAAAAACTGCCAACATTGAACCACAATAATTATTGAGAAAAGTCTTTTTGGAATACGAGACCAGCATGCTCGCGTAGAGCATGAAACTCAATATCTTTCCAAAGCTGTTGGGCAACTTCTAATTCTGACTTATGAGAAGCTAAAAACACGGGAGCCCCAACAACATCTTCACTTATACGATGCGAGTTCTCCTGTATAAATTTTTTCAATATGATTGGGTCTTTACAACTAATCCACCGGGATAAAGAGTATCTAGCGGGTAATAATCTAACTTCAGCGTTGTATTCACTCTTGAGGCGATGAGCGACAACTTCAAATTGTAGTTGACCAAACGCGCCTAGAAGCAGCTGTGTTCCAACTAATGGCTTAAATACCTGAATTGCGCCCTCTTCCCCCAGTTGCATTAAGCCTTCTCTTAATTGTTTTGTGCGTAATGGGTCTGCGGTTTCAACTAATTTAAAAATTTCTGGGGCAAAGAAAGGTAGGCCCGTAAATTGTAATTTTTCCCCTTCAGTAAGGGTATCACCAAGCTGTAATAAACCATGATTGGGCAAGCCAATGATATCTCCTGGAAAAGCCTCATCTAAAATGTCTCGTCGTTGCGATAGAAATGAAAGTGCATTATTAGTCCTTATTTCTTTGCCATTACGAGAAATCTTTAAACGCATACCTCGCTCAAAATATCCTGAGCAAATCCTTAAAAAGGCTACACGATCTCGATGTGCAGGATCCATATTTGCTTGAATTTTAAAAACGACTGCAGAGAAGTTTTTTTCTGATGGCAACACTTCACGTTGAATCGTTAGCCTTGATTTCGGAGCGGGAGCTAGTTCGACAAGCGTATTTAAAATTTCTTGGACGCCAAAATTATTAATTGCGGAACCAAAAAACACAGGGGATTGTTTCCCTGCCAAAAACTCATCTAAATCAAAGCTTGGCATAGCGCCTTGTACCAGTTCAACTTCAGATAAGGCTGTGGATAAAGATTCACCTAATTGTGAGGCTAAGGCAGGGTCATGAATACTGATACGTTTTTCAGTATTTATATCCACACGATCTTCACCAGCTTTAAACATCCGCATGGCCTCTTGACTAATATCAATCACTCCAGCAAAAGATTTACCCATACCAACGGGCCAAGTCATAGGAACAACTGCCATGCCTAGCGCTTGCTCAATTTCATCCATCAAATCTAGAGGCCGTTTGACCTCACGATCTAGTTTATTAATAAATGTAATAAGAGGAGTGTTTCTAGCACGACAAACATCAATTAATCTTCGAGTTTGAGATTCAACACCATTCGCAGCATCAATTACCATGAGTGCAGAATCAACTGCAGTTAATACGCGATACGTATCTTCTGAAAAATCTTGGTGACCAGGGGTATCTAAAAGATTAATGATACAGTCGCGATATTCCATTTGCATCACAGAACTTGCAACAGAAATTCCTCGTTGTTTTTCAATTTCCATCCAATCAGAAGTTGCGTGCCGAGATGCTTTTCTTGCTTTTACACTTCCAGCAATCTGTATTGCTCCAGCGTATAAAAGAAGTTTTTCTGTTAAGGTCGTTTTACCTGCATCCGGGTGTGAAATAATCGCAAAACTTCTTCTGCGAGATACTTCTTTGGCAATGATTTGGATTGGGGGAGAATTGGTCATATCAATCAAACAAAACTGACACATTGAAATATTGTCAGCAAAACTATAAAAAATGATTATAGTCCGTCCACTCGATTGAATATCAATTTCTCATAAATTTCAGGCATAAATTAACTTAAAGTCATAACCAATCATTTGGCATGATTAAGATGAGATAGCAACCATTTACATCGTGTCGAGTTGCCTAAAGAATTAGGTTGAACGGGTGAGACAAATGAAACTGTAGCTATAAATGTTTGGTTAATCAAACAAGGGATGTTTACATCAGCTGAAAATGCTGAAAAAATATCTGCAAATCTAATGTACTAATTATCACGAATAGAGATTCCCTCTTCAGGTGATGAGAGATTTTTTCCCCCTAAATTTAGGGTGTATCATGAATAACAGCTTATTTTGGAATCAACCTTATGGCTTTTAACCCTAATTTTTTGAGTGAGAGTATTCAACTTTCAGTTGCACCGGTATTTTTATTGACGGCCGTTGCGGGGATGATTGGCGCGTTGACCCAGCGGATTGCTAGAGTCATTGATCGGTCAAGGGCTTTGCAATTTGACATCATGAATGAAAAAGATCCTGACCATCAGCAGGTGTTAAAGCGCTTTCATGATGAGGAGCTCCACTATCTCTCGAAGAGAGCTCATTTAGTTAATATCTCGATGGCTTTACTTGTCTTATGTGCTATCCAAATCGGTTTGACGATATTAGAGTTGTTTTTTGCAGAAACAATTGCTGGAAAAATGAGTATCTCGGATTATGTTTTGTATACCTTCATTGGAGGTATTAGTTGTTTTATCCTGGCATTAATGTGCTTATTGGGGGAGGTTTTTATTGCCTCTTACTCAGTAAGAATGAAGCCGCACTCAAAGCAATCGATGCAGATTAAGTAATGAATTGATCTACTTTGAATAAAACCAAAGCACCTAAGATTGCAAAAATACCTGCTGCAACCATGCGAATCAGCCGTAAAGGTAGGCGTTTAGCAAATGAATTACCTAAAAAAACTGCAGGTACATCAGCTAATAGCATGCCCAAAGTTGTGCCAACAACAACTGTAAATGGCGCCTGATAATTAGCTGCTAATGCAATGGTTGCAATTTGTGTTTTATCACCCATCTCTGCTAGAAAAAAAGCAATTAAGGTGGTTAGAAATACTCCATAAGAAGCTATAGATAGTTGTTCTGCTTCATCTATTTTGTCGGGAATTAAGGTCCAAATTGCCATTCCCATAAATGAAAAACCAAGAATCCAACGCAGTAGTTCGGTACTTATCATAGAAGTTATCCAAGCCCCTAAGGCTCCGGCAAGGCCGTGGTTCAGTATGGTGGCTATTAAAATTCCAGCAATGATAGGCAAAGGTTTTTTGAAACGCGCAGCAAGAAGAAAGGCAAGCAATTGTGTTTTATCCCCCATTTCGGCGAGAGTGACGACGCCCGTGCTAACCATCAATGCTTCCAAACTCATAGATACTCCTTAATTTTTCAATCGGAAATTTTTGATAAGGAGAATAAAGAATATACAAAAAAACAATAATGACCAACTCGGTACAGAAAGAAAAAGTATGGGTGGAAGTGGCATGCTACAAAAACCATCCGCTTTGAAGAAAAACGGAATTGCTTGCACAAAGCTAAATTGATTGATAAACACCTCTAAAGGATCAAGTCCACAGGAGGATTCTGGATAGGCAATCACCCATTGATGACGTAATGCGATGACTACGCCTGAAAGGCAAGCTAACAGAGCTAAATAATAAAATATTTTTTTGGTTTTTTCAAAACAAAACGCCATCAGACACATCACAGCGATCAGCAAAAAAGCAATTCTTTGTAATATACATAGTGGACAAGGCGGATAGTGAACCCCAAGCCAGCCAAGATGCTGAATATATAAAGCAAAACTAAGCAAGCATGAACATGCGACAAAAAGAAATAGATAAGAATTTTTTGACATGACTCAATGATAGTGGGATTTTATAGAAAAGAGCTAAAACAAACTTTAAAATAATCTTGGTATAGTGAAGTCATTCAAAGGAGAAAACAATGGCTAGTTTTTTAAGGAAATTATTATTAGTACTTTTTATTCTTATCATTCTGTTTGTTCTATACACATGGCTTACCTTATCCTATTCCTATTCAACGGGAAGTAGAGCCGGGTTTTTACAAAAATTCTCTAAGCGTGGATGGGTCTGTAAAACTTGGGAAGGCGAATTGGTTACTGGGAGTATGTTGGGTAATCAAGAGAAATTCTCCTTTTCTGTTAGAGATGATGAGCTAGCAAAAATGGTTTCTTCGAATATTGGAAAACGAGTTGAAATTGAATACAACCAACATGTGGGTATTCCAACTAATTGTTTTGCTGAGACAGAGTATTTCGTAAACAAAATTAAGGGAGCTCCCGATATTCGAGAGGGGATATTGCAGTAAGCGCAATGAAGGGAATTAAATAAATAGTACGAAAAAATATCACTTGGATGATATTTTTTTTTCATATTTATTACAGAAATGTCCATGAAATAAGCCTTAAAGGCATATAAAAACTACAGAGCTAATAAAAATAAGGGTTTTCCTTAAATAAAAGGTTTCACAAGCCTATGAAGTATGGTTAAAATGAAAGTGCGTTTAATTTACGCTTATTTTATAAGTTTATATTTTTAGTCATTTCATTTCAAGGAGCATAATTTGAATAAAGCAGAACTCGTTGCAGCTATTGCTGACGAATCAGAATTATCTAAAGCTAAAGCAGAGCACGCATTAAATGCTGCATTAGATACAATTAAAAAAGCTGTTACTAAAGGCGATAACGTTCAGTTAATCGGTTTTGGTACATTTAGTTCAGGAAAGCGTGCCGCTCGTGTTGGCCGTAATCCGAAGACTGGTGAAGCAATCAAAATTGCAGCATCAAAAACCGTTAAATTTTCTGCTGGTAAAGCATTTAAAGATAGCGTAAATAAGCGTAAGAAGTAATTCATAAAGCGTTTAGTTAAAAGCCCAATGAAAATTGGGCTTTTTTTACACATTAAGTTTGTATTAATCGTCTTCCTCGATTAATACTCATTAAGAGACCAACACCAAACCCTAAAGTCGTGAGCGCAGTACCCCCATAGCTAATAAAGGGCAAAGGCACCCCAACCACAGGTAAAAGACCGCTAACCATCGACATATTGACAAATGCATAAGTGAAGAAAATAAGGGTTACTGAGCCCCCTAGTAATCGAGAATATAAATTAGGTGCTGCGGATGCGATTTGCAACCCCCTTTGTATTAAAAGAAAAAATAAAATAATCAGCGCCAAGTTTCCAAAAAGACCAAATTCTTCTGAATAAACAGCAAAGATAAAGTCTGTATGTTTTTCCGGGATGAACTCCAGGTGCGTTTGAGTTCCTTTCATCCACCCTTTACCAAAAACTCCTCCAGAGCCAATGGCAATCATGGATTGAAGTGTGTGAAAGCCTTTACCCAATGGATCTGAGGTAGGATCAAGTAAGGTACAAACACGGTGTTGTTGGTAGCTTTTTAATAAAGGCCATGTAACTCCTTTTGTACAAAGGGTATCACCAAAAATTATAATCAAAACAATTCCCAAGAGAGCAACAACTGCGAAAGGAAGTACAAATTTCCATGGCAACCCCGCAAATAAGATGACATAAAATCCAGCAGCAAACACCAAAATGGCAGTCCCTAAATCTGGCTGTCTTGCAATAAGAAAAATTGGGAGTAACAATAAACAAAAGGCAATGAAAAAATCCTTCAGTTGGACTATGCCGTCTTTTTTATGAAAATACCAAGCTAGCATCATGGGCATCGCAATTTTCATAATTTCCGATGGTTGAATCACAATGCCGATGTTGAGCCAACGGCGGGCACCTTTTTTGATTATCCCAAATATCGCAACAGCGACAAGAAGAGTAACGCCAATGAGATAGACCCAAAGCGACATTTTTTCTAACCACTTAATTGGTATTCGAGAGGTAACCCACATAATGATGAAAGCAGTGAATAAGTTTCTTGACTGCTCAACCCAGCCCACAACAGTTCCAGAACTTGCTGACAAAAATGTGATGTTACCAACCACGACCAAACATAACAAAATAATTGCAAGGCTTGGATCTAACCCTTGCCAAAGGAAACTCAGACGTTTTATTACGGAGCGGTTTTCCATGGAGGAACTCCTTGTGGCCAAGTGTTTAGCATTAAATAATCAAGCGTTTGTCTAGCGATGGGCGCAGCAGCTGTGGCGCCAAACCCAGCATTTTCAACCACTAAAGCAAGCGCATATTTGGGTTTGTCGGTTGGAGCAAAGGCAATATAAAGTGCATGATCTCTTTTAAATTCAGAAATAGCACTTGCGTTGTACTGTTTACCACCAAGGCTAAAAACCTGTGATGTGCCAGTTTTTCCAGCAACTGGATATCGGACACCGCCAAAGGGAACCCTGGCTGTACCCGTTCGATTCACCGCCAGCATTCCCTCAGTAATAACAGCTAAATTTTCTTTTTTGATATTTAATTTAGTCGTTTCTGAGGGAACTGTCAGAGTTTTTTGGTGTGTGATGGGGTCTTCAATCATTTTGACTAAATGAGGTCTCATGACTACACCTTGATTAGCAAGAATGGCAGTAGCTTGCGCAAGTTGCAAAATGGTATAGCTGTTGTAGCCCTGTCCAATTCCAATAGAAATCGTGTCACCCTCACCCCACGCTTGTTTTGATGGGTCAGAATAATATCCTTTTTTCCACTCTTTAGAAGGTAGTATTCCCCTTACCTCCCCATTGATATCAATGCCTGATAATTGACCAAAACCAAAATCTTTCATAAAAGAGCTGATGGCATTAATACCCATATCTCGAGCCAAAATATAGTAATACGTGTCACAAGAGGCAGCGATAGATTGACGCATATTGACAAACCCGTGACCATTGACAGCATCATCTCTAAAGGTGGTTGTGCCAAATTTAAAAAACCCCGGATCGCTAATGCCTTGTTCTGGTGTTCTGAATTTTCCTTCTAAAGCAGCTAAAGCCATAAAAGGCTTAAAAGTTGAGCCAGGAGGATAGGTCCCACGTAATGGCCGATTAAATAAAGGCTTCTCTGGAGAGCTATTTAATTTTTTCCATAAGTCAGCATCTATACCATCAATAAAGGCGTTTGGATTATAAGTGGGCATTGAAACAAATGCTAGGACATCCCCGGTACTAACTTCTATGACAACAGCAGCCCCCCTTTTTTTGTCATAGAGACGCTCCATGATGTACTGTAGTTTAATATCTACCGCAAGAGACAAATTAGAGCCAGCTGTTGGCGCGGTAGAAGAAAGGTTACGAACCACCCGTCCCCCTGCAGTGATTTCAACTTGACTATAACCAAGAGTGCCCCTTAATTCTTTTTCATAACTTTGTTCTAGACCAATTTTTCCAACTTGTTGAATACCCTTTATTTTCATGGGGCGTAATTCATCACTGCTGGGCTCATCAGAAGTTTCTTCAAGTTCGGCGAGAAGTTTTTCACGATCTTTTTGAGAAACTCTTCCTGTATATCCAATGAGATGGGCGCCCAATTCTTCATAGGGATATTCACGAAAATAGCGAACTTGAACTTCTACTCCCGGAAATGCATATCTGCGAGACATAAATCTTGCCACTTCTTCATCATTTAAGAAATTGCGAATGGCAATGCTTTCTGTTTTTTTGGATCCCTGGAGCGATCGATAAAAATTTTGTCGATCCTTATTTGATATTTTAAGAACGGCATTTAGTGAGGTGACCAATTCCTCAATTGGTTGATTGAGACCTGCCGGAGTAATTTCTAGAGAGTAAGATGGAAAATTTCTTGCAATAACAATTCCATTACGATCGATAATAAGACCTCGTTGTGCTGGCGTTGTAATAATTGCTATGCGGTTACTTTCCGATGCAGTTGAATATTTCGTATGTTTAACGACTTGTAACCAAAAGAAGCGAAAAAATAAAACCAATAAACAAATCATTACAAACCATAGGGCGATTTGAATGCGACTTTGAAAGGTTTCTAAAGATGAATAAGAGTCATTCTGCTGAGCCATGCATTACCTCATCAAGTTTGATGATGATTGATAAAAGATGCACGATTTGATAAAACCTTTTTAAAGATAGGCCATAAACAAGTTTCAATGACGCTTGGTATGATGATGAAAGCAAAAGAAATTTCCTTGCCCGGCCAAATGATCCAAAGTATTAATAAAAGTACAAAATTAGCAATTAAAAATACTTTTAGCATAATAAATGTTTGACCAAGTAAAGTCGCATTCAATAAACGACGCTGCTCATAAATAATGATAAAACTAGCTGTTACATAAACGATGGCATGAACACCTAAAAACTGAGATGTTTGAATATCCATCAATAGACCCAATACAAATGCGGATATTAAATTAATCTTTTCTGGAGCTTGTAAAACCCAAAACGCTAAAGTAATGAGAAGAAAATCAGGAACCCAAGGGGAGTTGCCCCATGGAAACATATTCAAAATAAATGCACCTAGGAGAGTTAAGAATGGCCCTGTCATCGAGCGAAGCTTGAAAATTGAAAAGGCCATTAATTTCCTTTTTTCTGACGTAATCTATTTTTTACTGTCTCAGACTCTGCAGGTCTAAGGGCGGTTGTAGTTGGTTGATATAGCAAGACAATTAAATGTCGATGATGATGTAATTGGGCCAATGGTTTACAAGCAATGATTGCTCCAGAGTTATCAGAAGATCGATCAATTTTACTAATAATTGCGACCGGAATCCCCGCAGGATAAGTACCATCAATACCTGAAGTAATTAAATGATCGCCGACATCTAAGTCAGCAAGATTATTGACATAACGTAATTCTAGAGGCTCCCCCCGACCAACGCCAAACAGGACCGTTCTTAAGCCATTGCGCTCAACTAGAACGGGGATGACAAAGTCACGATCCTCCAGAAGTGCGACTTCAGAAGAGTTTTCAAAAACTCTAACAATTTGACCCATGATTCCAGCCTCGGATGCAATAGGCATTCCTGATTTAAGGCCATCTGCATTACCTCGATTAATGATAATTCTTTGCGAGCTCGGACTTAAAGGACTAAAAATTACTTCTGCTGCCAAAGATTTTACGTTTGATTTTTGTTGAAGAGATAACAACTTTCGTAGATGTGAGTTTTCAGACTCTAAAGTCTCAGCTTGATTTGCCATTAGTCGGAGATAGTCCAACTGCGAAGATTGTTCCTCTAGCTTCTGTTTTAAAGAAGAACGTGTTTGAAAATAATCTAAAGAGAAATCAGAAAACTTACCAGGTTGGGATAGTAATTGTTGAATTGGAAAGAGGAGGTTATTTCCAACCAACCTTATTTTTTCAGTGGCATGCAGTTTGTAATCTGCAAAGATAATCACTGAGCCCAACAATAAAGAAAAAAACAACTTTACAAAAGGTGCACCTTGATTAAATAAGATCGGGGAACTCCGAAACAATTTGCACCTCAGTTTTTATGGTTGAGTTACTCTTGAGAGAAGATGCTACTCAATTTATCCATTCTTTCTAAAGCCATTCCTGATCCACGAGCTACGCAGGTCAATGGATCATCAGCGACGTGAACGGGTAAACCAGTTTCTTCTAGTAACAACCTATCTAAATCGCGGAGTAATGCGCCACCACCGGTGAGCATCATTCCTCGTTCAGCAATATCAGAAGCTAATTCAGGTGGAGTTTGTTCAAGAGCTGATTTCACGGCAATAACAATTTGATTTAAAGGATCAGATAATGCTTCCAAAATTTCATTGCTCGTGACCGTAAAGCTTCTTGGGATACCTTCGGAAAGATTTCTTCCTTTTACTTCCATTTCGCGAACTTCATTTCCTGGAAAAGCAGAACCGATAGTTTTCTTAATCAACTCAGCTGTTTGCTCGCCAATCAACATGCCGTAATTGCGACGAATATAGTTAGTAATAGCATCATCAAATTTATCACCACCAACACGAACGGACCATTTGTATACCATGCCGCCGAGGGACATCACGCCGACCTCGGTTGTTCCACCACCAATGTCAATGACCATAGATCCAGAGGCTTCAGTTACTGGTAGGCCAGCGCCAATTGCAGCAGCCATTGGCTCTTCAATAAGGAATACTTGAGAAGCACCAGCTCCAAGAGCTGATTCGCGAATAGCCCGTCTTTCAACTTGGGTTGATCCACAGGGTACGCAAATAATAATTCTTGGACTTGGCTTTAAAAATTTGGTTTCATGAACCATTTTGATAAATTGTTTGAGCATTTGCTCCGTGATCGTGAAATCAGCAATAACACCATCTTTCATGGGGCGAATTGCCTGGATATTGCCAGGAACTCGACCAAGCATGGCTTTCGCTTCATGCCCTACCGCTAAAATTGTTTTTTTACCACTCGTACCATCTTGACGAATCGCAACAACAGAGGGTTCATCAAGAACAATGCCTCGGTCGCGCATATAAATGAGTGTATTGGCTGTGCCAAGATCGATTGCTAAATCGTTAGAAAAGTAACTACGGAAGAGTCCGAACATAAGATATTTGGGAGAATATTAAAATTTACAATATAAACTAGTTTTTAGAAGATAATGTATATGATACTGCAAGCATGTTATGAATATTGAAGAAATTAATCATTTAGCCAAACTCTCAGGTTTGGAATTAGATCCTCACCAGACCAAACAGGTTTCTAAGGAGCTAGAAAACATATTAAATTTGGTTGCCGAGTTGCAGTCAATTGACACAACAGGGGTTGAGCCTCTTTTTCACCCAATTGCATTGATTGAGCAACTTAGTCAAGCATTAAGGGTGGATATTGTGTCTGAAGATAATAATCGTACAAATAATATGTTATCAGCGCCAGTTAGCCATAAGGGACTTTATTTAGTGCCGAAGGTAATTGAATGAATTGGCACGAAAAATCGCTTACAGAGCTCTCTAATGCCCTTTCAGCTAAGGAAATATCTAGTGTTGAGCTCACCCAATATTTCCTGGGCCGTATGGCCAGATCTAAGGAGTTCAATGCCTATTTAGATGTTCAAGAGGATTTTTCCCTCAGAGATGCAAGGGCCGCAGATCAAAAAATTGCTAGAGGAGAAGCCGGACCTTTGACTGGAATTCCCATTGCGCACAAAGATGTATTTGTGACCAAGGATTGGAAATCCACAGCCGCTTCTAAAATGTTAGAAAACTTTTTAAGCCCATATGATGCTAGAGTTGTGGAGTTACTTGGCACCAATGGCGCGGGCATGGTGTGTTTGGGTAAAACCAATATGGACGAATTTGCCATGGGCTCCTCAAATGAAAACTCAGCCTATGGTGCCGCACTCAATCCTTGGAACACCAGTTATGTATCAGGCGGGTCTTCTGGGGGCTCTGCTGTGGCAGTGGCAGCTGGTTTGACGCCGATTGCAACCGGCACTGACACTGGGGGCTCCATTCGCCAGCCAGCAGCCTTTTGTGGGATAACAGGCATTAAGCCAACTTACGGAAGCGTGTCGAGGTACGGGATGATTGCTTATGCATCTTCTCTTGATCAGGCCGGTCCAATGGGTAAATCCGCAAAGGACTGTGCACTCATATTGAATGCAATTTCAGGGCACGATCCCAGAGACTCGACTTCATTACGAAAGGGCGCTATGGATTACCAAGGTTTAATTGGTAAACCTTGGTCGACTCCTGGCGGCTTACCTCTTCAAGATTTACGCATTGGTGTTCCAGAGGAGTATTTTGCACAAGGACTGCAAGAGGAGGTTCGTAACTCAGTTCAAGAGGCTTTAAAGAAATTCGAAGAGTTAGGTGCAACTTGTATAGCAGTGTCTTTGCCAAAAACAAAGCTTTCAATTCCGGTTTACTATGTTTTGGCACCTGCAGAAGCCTCCAGTAATTTGAGTCGATATGATGGCGTACGTTATGGATTTAGAGCAAAAGAATACAAAGATCTCAATCAAATGTATGAAAGATCTAGATCAGAAGGTTTTGGTGCTGAAGTAAAACGTCGAATTTTGATTGGTACATATGTTCTATCTCAGGGCTATTACGACGCATATTACTTGCAAGCGCAGAAGATTAGACGAATTATTGCCGAGGATTTTCAAGCGGCGTTTACCAAGTGTGATGTTTTGATGGGACCAGTCGCTCCTCAGGCCGCATGGAAAGTTGGTGAAAAATCTAAAGATCCTGTAGAGATGTATTTAGAAGATATTTATACACTTAGCCCAAATCTTGCAGGCCTACCTGCAATGAGTATTCCATGTGGCATGAGTCAACAAGGATTACCAATCGGCTTACAAATCATTGGAAATTATTTTTCTGAAGCAAAGATGCTGCAAATAGCTGATCAGTTCCAACAAAACAGTTCTTGGCATCAATTAGCCCCAACAAATTCCGGAGTCAAAAAATGACAAGGTCAAATTGGGAAGTGGTGATTGGGCTTGAAACACATGCTCAGCTAAAAACGAATTCAAAAATATTTAGTGGAGCAAGTATTGCCTTTGGTGCAGAGCCAAATATTCAGGCGTGCCCTGTTGACTTGGCGCTTCCTGGAACTTTGCCAGTATTGAACGAAGAAGCGGTTAATCATGCTATTCGTTTTGGGTTAGCAATCGGCTCTAAGATTGCTCCAACCAGCATTTTTGCAAGAAAAAACTATTTTTATCCAGACTTGCCCAAAGGTTATCAAATTAGTCAATTTGAATTACCCGTCGTGATCGGTGGAAAGATTGCCATTGAGGTTGAAGGTGTCAAAAAAGAAATTCAACTCACAAGAGCTCACTTAGAGGAAGATGCCGGTAAATCATTACACGATGATTTTGTTGGACTTCATGGTGAAAAATCGAGTGGTATCGATTTAAACCGAGCAGGAACTCCCCTATTAGAAATTGTTACTGACCCAGTCATGCGCAGCGCTGCTGAGGCAGTTGCTTATGCAAAAGAATTACATGCACTAGTGATGTGGATTGGAATTTGTGACGGCAATATGCAAGAAGGCTCATTTCGGTGTGATGCCAATGTTTCAGTCAGACCAATAGGACAACAAGAATTTGGTACACGATGTGAGATAAAAAACCTGAACTCCTTTAAGTTCTTAGAAGAAGCTATTCAGTACGAAGTACAACGGCAAATTGAGCTTATTGAAGATGGTGGCGTCGTTAAACAAGAAACGCGTTTATATGACCCAGATCGTCAAGAGACCCGAAGTATGAGAAGTAAAGAGGATGCTCAAGACTACCGTTACTTCCCTGATCCAGACTTATTGCCACTTCATATTACTCAAGATATGATTATGCATATTCAAGCAAATATGCCGGCTTTACCAAGTACGTTAAGAAATTTGTGGCAAACCTCATATGGATTAAGTGACTATGATGCGTCTCTATTAACCCAAAGTAAGTCAACCGCAGATTACTTTATTGAGTTACTCACCTTAATCCAAGAGGACTTAGTGAAACCTGCAGCCAATATGATGTCGGGAGATCTTGCGTCAGCATTGAATCGAGATGGTCGTGAAGCGTCCGAAGCACCGTTGCGCCCCTCGCATCTTGCTCAAATTTTACAAAGAATTCAAGATGGAACTATTTCTAACAAAATTGCAAAAGATATATTTGCAACACTTTGGGAAAGAGGTACATCAGGTGTATTAGATGATCTGGGAGTTGTCGATGCGCTTATTGAAGAAAAAGGGTTAAAGCAAATTAGTGACGTGGGAGCAATTGAAAAAATTATTGACCAAGTTCTCTTGGATAACCCAAAATCTGTAGAGGAATATAGAAGTGGCAAGGAAAAGGCATTTAATTCTTTAGTGGGCCAAATTATGAAAGCATCCAAAGGTAAAGCTAATCCTTCTCAAGTGAATCAAATATTAAAAGAAAAATTAAGTAACTAATTATCAAGAAAAGATACTCAAATGGATTCGGATATCAATCAACCCCAACAAGATCAAGAGCATTTAATTGCCCAATGGCTTTTATCAACGCCAGGATTTTTTGATCGTCATCCAGACTTATTAACTCAAATTGAGCTGGTTAACTCGCATAGTGGGAAAGCAATTTCTTTACAAGAAAAACAAATGGCTTTGCTGAGAAATCAAAATCGAGATTTAAATCAGCGATTATCTGAAATGTTGCGTTTTGGAACTGAAAATGATCGCACCCAAACCTTAATGATGCAGTGGTTAGAGGGTTTGCTTGCCTCTAGAGATAGAAATGCAACAATTAAAAGCATTACTACTAGCCTTCATAAGTTATTTGATATTGGAAAAGTAGAAATCATTCCTCCAGAACAAGTCTTTGATGAATTAAAGACGAAACTCGATCAAGCGCCTATTTGTGGCAGTGTCGATCTCGCAACGAATTTAGTTAGCGCAGATCTTTTGTTAGCTGATGGCAGTATCATATTGATTCAATTAAAGTATCAAAGTACTCCCTTGGGCGTGCTGTTGTTGGCGAGCCAAGACAAGGAAAAGTTTTCGCCCCAGATGGGTCTAAGTTATATTCATCAATTAGCTCAATTTGCCGCCGCAGCGCTGTACCGATTTCAGGATCAGTAATGCAAAGCACAACCACTGGGGAACTCCTTGCGGTTGAACAATTCATAGAAGAACTTAGGGTTGTTAGACAACTATCCCCCCATACCCTCAAAGCCTATCGCCAAGATTTAAATATTCTTTGTAAATATATATCTGAACAGCATGTAGAGTTACACCAAGTGACGAGCCTTCATACAAGATCTTGGGTTGCAAAACTCCATAGCCAAGGCTCTTCACCACGCTCAATATCAAGACTTCTGTCTGCATGGAGAACATTTTTTGATTGGCTAGCAACTAGTAAGACAAATTTACTCGTTAATGAGATTAAGGTAAATCCAGTTCAAGACTTGCGTGCTCCGAGAAAAGCCAAGAGTTTGCCTAAAGCGTTGAGTGTTGAATACGCTATTGTATTAATGGAAAAGGCCCAACAAGAAGCCAGCCGACCATTAACTGAACAATGGCCTTTTTTGCGAGATCATGCCTTGGTTGAACTATTTTATTCGTCTGGATTGCGCTTATCTGAAATTCTTGGAATTGATAGTTCACTTACAAAAGGGTATGCAAAAGACTCTTTGGGGTGGATTGCTTGGGATAGTCAAGAAGTTCATGTGTTAGGTAAAGGTGGAAAACGTCGGATTGTTCCCATCGGATCGTCAGCGATGCAGGCTCTTAGAACTTGGTTTGACGTATGGGCAAAAAAAATGGAGGAACAAGTCAAGACTGAAGGCCCCTTATTCATGAATCAAAAAGCTCAAAGACTTTCGCCAAGAACTGTCCAAGAGCGTTTAAAAAATCTCGCCATGAGGTCTGGATTACCTGTTCATGTTCATCCACATATGTTGCGTCATAGTTTTGCAAGCCACGTTTTGCAATCATCCCATGATCTGAGAGCCGTTCAAGAAATGCTTGGACATGCCAGCATTGGGAGTACTCAGATTTATACTGCCCTAGATTTTCAACACTTAGCACAAGCTTATGATTTAGCGCATCCACGATCAAAGGTAAGTAAATAAATATGCAAGCAAGTATCTTTTTAGAGGGTGGTAAAGAGCACTCAGTACTTCACCAACATCCATGGATCTTTTCTAGTACAGTGGCGCGCTATGAAGGTAAAGTCGGTCTTGGAACAACCGTGAGTGTGTTCAATGACGCAAAAAAAATGATTGGCAGAGCAGCATATAGCCCTCATTCACAAATCAGAGCACGGATGTGGACGTGGGATCCAGAGGAGGCGATTGATCATGCTTTTTTCAAAAGAAAAATAGCTACTGCTCTAGAGCATCGGAAAAAATGGATTAAAAATACGAATGCTATTCGATTAATTTTTGGCGAGGCGGATGGTCTGCCTGGACTTATTGTCGATCAATATGACAAGCTTTTAGTGTGTCAGTTCTTAAGTGCAGGAGCGGACCATTGGAAAGATGTCATTGTAGAGATTCTTGCCCAACAGACAGAGTGTGATTCGATTTATGAGCGATCAGATGCTGCCGTTCGACAAAGAGAGGGACTTGAGTCGCAAACAGGCCTTTTATATGGAGTACAGCCTAATACAGAAGTTTTGGTCAAAGAAAATGCCATTTCTTATTTGGTTGATCCAATACATGGTCATAAAACAGGTTTTTATATAGATCAGAGGGACAATCGTCTTCTTGTTCAAGAGTTGTCTCAAAGTCGTCGAGTATTAAATATGTTTTGCTATACGGGAGGATTTTCACTATCTGCCATAAAGGGTGGCGCTAAAGAGGTCATTTCTGTGGACTCCTCCGGCGATGCTTTAGATGTAGCAAAAAAGCAGACTAAATTGAACAATTTTGAGGAAAGTCGTGCAAAGTGGTTAGATGAAGATGCTTTTGAGACCCTCAAAAATATGCGGATTCGAGAAGAGCTCTTTGATTTAATTATCTTAGACCCCCCTAAATTTGCTCCCTCAGCAGCACATTTATCGAAAGCAATTCGAGCGTATAAAGAAATTAATCGAACAGCGATGCAAATGTTGAATAAAAGTGGGTTAATACTCACTTTCTCTTGTTCCGGTGCTATGGATATGGAGACTTTTGAAAAAACGATTTTTATGGCAAGTAAAGAGGCTGCTAGCCATCAAAAATCGGGCGAATTTAAATTTCGTGTACTAAAGCGCTTGACATCAGGGCTAGACCACCCTAAATTAACATGTTTCCCTGAAGGCGATTATCTCAAGGGTTTATTATTGGAACGAATTTAAGCGCATCTATGGCTTAAGCAAAGATATAGGAAAAAATGGCACTTATACCTGTAACGATTTTGACTGGCTTTTTGGGAAGCGGCAAAACGACGCTCTTAAAACACATATTAACTGCTGATCATGGAAAGAAAATTGCAGTTATAGAAAATGAGTTTGGCGAAGAAAATATCGATAACGAAATCCTTATTCAAAATAGTAATGAACAGATTGTGCAAATGAGTAACGGTTGTGTCTGTTGCACTATTCGTGGCGATTTAGTAGAGGCATTGAATCAGTTGTGGGAACAGAAAAAAAATAAACAAATATCATTTGACCGTGTGGTTATAGAAACAACTGGAATCGCCAATCCAGGCCCAGTAGCTCAAACATTTTTTATGGATGATGATGTCGCTGAACATTATGTTTTAGATGCTGTTGTGACATTGGTTGATGCCAAACATGGTGATCAACAATTAGATCAACATGAAGAAGCACAAAATCAAGTAGGTTTTGCAGATCAAATATTCATTACTAAATGTGATGTTGTGGATGAAAAAATTCGACAGGCTTTAAGAAATCGTATTGTCCACATGAACCCAAAAGCACCAATTAAAGAAATTACTCATGGTGTTGTGAATCTAGATGAAGTATTTGACCTTCATGGATTTAATTTAAACGCAAAATTAGATATTGACCCACATTTTCTAGAGCAAGAAGATCATGAGGATTGTGGACATGATCATAGTCATGACCACGATCATGATCATCACCATGGGCACGAGCATCATCACAATACCCATGGTCATACCGATAAAATTCAGTCTTTTGTGTTTAGAAGTGACAAGCCTTTTGACCACAAAAAACTTGAAGACTTCTTAGGAGGGATATTATCCGTATTTGGTCAGAAATTATTGCGTTACAAGGGAGTTTTATACGTTAAAGGTTCAAATCGTAAAGTGGTCTTACAGGGTGTCCATGAAATGATGGGCAGCGATATGGCCGGTCCATGGGGTACAGAGTTAAAGCAATCAAAAATTGTATTTATAGGACAGGATTTACCAAAAGATACTTTAATGATGGGTTTAGAGGGTTGTTTAGTTTAATCTTCAAGAAACATAAAAAATATATAAGGATCAAAAAATGCCTACATCGACCATTAAAAAAACAGTAAGTAAAAAAACAAATATAGTTACTGAAAAAAATACTAAAGGAAATAAAGCTGGATCTAAAGATCAAGCTAAAAATGAAATGACTACAAAAACAAAAAAATCAGCTACAACGAAAGTAATTGAGTTAATTTCTGAAGCACAGTTAACGAAAATGTCTGATAAAGACTATATGAATGCAGAGCAATTAGAGTTTTTTAAAGAACGTCTACAAAAATTACGTGATGATATTTTAAAAAATGCTGATGCTACGACTGTAAATTTACGTGAAAACACTCTGGTTCCAGACCCTGCCGATCGAGCAACTATTGAAGAAGAGCATGCTCTTGAATTAAGAACTAGAGATCGCGAAAGAAAGCTTTTGAAGAAAGTAGAACAAGCACTCGGAAGAATCGAATCTGGAGAATACGGTTGGTGTGAAGAAACCGGCGAAGCAATCGGAGTTTCGAGATTGCTTGCCAGACCAACCGCCAATTTGTCACTTGAAGCCCAGGAAAGACGCGAGCTTCGCCAAAAATTATTTGGAGATTAAATCACCAAATGCCTAGTAGTCTACTTTTATTCCTAAAATAAAGGTTCTACCAGGTTGTGGGGCATACATTCTGAGAGTGTCTACAGTTGTTGAGAATCGAATGGTATCGTTCAATAAATTATTTGCTTGTAAATAGTAAGTAACTAGTATTCGATTGATTGCTTGCGATTTTGACAATCTAAAATCTAATTTGTTATACCCTGCGGTACTAGGCTCGTTATAAAAAGTAGATGTGGCAGTTTTATATTGCCCAAATGCATGAATGAATGAGAGATTTGATTTCCAACCAAATCGGTTGTAATAAATCGCCCCACCAATGCGAGTTGCTGGCTGAAGAGGTAAGTAGCCACCTTGGTCTAGAGTGCCTTCTGAATAATCCCCAAAAATGCGACCAGAAAACCCATCACCATTTAGATTGTAAGTAATCTCAGATTCTATTCCCTTAATAATTGCATTTGCTTGTAAAAATTGACGAACAGGAAAGCCACTATTTTGATCAGTTGCACCTGTATATTGGGTATAAATAAAGTTTGAAATAAAATCTTGATAAAGATTAAGCTTTGCCCGTGTGAGACCTTTATTTTTTCTCCAGCCCATTTCAAAATGATTCGAGCTTTCCTTATTCAGATTGTTGTTGCCGACATCAAAAGTGGCAGTTGCATCATGATTTCCAAACGAGTACAACTCATCAACACCGGGAGCCCGTTGAGTAAAGCTATAGCGAATTAATATGGCTTGTTCGACAGAGTAATTCCAGGCAGCTTGTGAAGATAAAGAAATGAGAGAAAACTGATTTGAGCTTGGTGTAGTACTCAGCGGTGCATTGCCACCAGTAGGAAGATCAAAATTAGGGTTATCTGTATATGGAATAGATGAATCAGGACTACGTTTAATCCACTCATATCGTAAGGCTTGTTGAACATCAATTTGGCCAAAGGACTTATTTTCCACGGCAAACATAGCAAAATTGGTAGATGTTGTAGAGGGAATGATAGCCGCATTGAGGTTGGGGTTTGTTAAATCAGATGCAGAGATGGTTCCACTACCCGCTTGAAAGCCAAAAGATCCATTCCAGCCTTCATAAGGATGATGAAATAACTCTAAGCGAGCTTCATAGGACTTGTTTTTAAACTCAGACTCTGGCGTTTGAACATTGGAAATCTCTTGATGCTTATAGTTGGTATAAGTAAATTGCGATTTGAGTTTGGAAATGCCAGCGAATGGATTTGATTCTTCATCGAGTACGGAAAAACGCGTTTGAAATAAGTCAATTTGAGAGCCTTCTTGAGAAGGTATTCCATACAAATTTTGAAATTGACTAAAAGAAAGCCCCGTAAAACCCGATGCTCTAAAATAACTTGCACCTACCCCAAAATCATTTTGACGAGTAAAAGAATATGGTTGAGTTTGACCATCAGGTCTTTGATAATCATTCAAATGACGTGAAGTATTATCAACATGTAACGTCCAGTTGCCAATCGAGTCTTCAGCCAATATGCCAGTCGATAGACCCCGTTGGTTTAAGTTATATTGACCAAGAAGACTAGCACTGGGCTCCGCTAAAATAGTCGAGGGTATTCTCTGATCAACAACATTGATAAGACCCTGATTTGCGCCAGAGCTATAACGTAGTGATTCGCCACCGCGTAACAATTCTATAGCTTGACTAAACATGACCTCAGATGCAACCGCATGATCAGGAGAAACGCTCGATACGTCTCCAGAGTTCATGCCATTTTGAAGAGTTGGGGCTCTGTAACCGGACATCCCCCTTATAATTGGTCGGTTCGAACTTTGACCAAAAGATGAGCTACTAAATCCAAGCTGATCATTTAAAGAGTCAGCAATATTGCCGGAGAATCTATTTTGGAGTTCCCTTTGACCAATATTCAGTTCAGAGTTATTGGAAAACGCGGTAGAGCCTTCGACGGTTAATGGCGGAATATCTGTTACCCGAATCGATTGTTCTTGCGCAAAGATGAAATGACTATAAAAAAAGCATGAACTCAAAAAAAATACATGTAAAAAACAAATGTGATATTTACCCATAACGCCCTCAAAAATTAATTAAAAAAAGAATTAATTTGAGGTAGGCGGGGCTCTTGAGTGATAAGAAAAGGTCTTGGAAAAACAGTTGGATTGATAACTTGATCGATTGATTCCAAAGCTAAGGGATAAGAGTTCTATTTGAAATAGAAGGCTTGAAAATCCATAACCTAATACAGCATGATCCCAAGAAGCACATTGATGTTTATTTTCTTGGTGGGTAGAAAAGTCAGACCCCTCATAAGAATTATTCAGGGTATTGAATTGGCTGATGGATAAAAGCGGTGAACTGTTCGTGAATGAATGTGCAATTCGATGCTGATAACCCAGGAACTGCATGAACAAAATACTTGCTAGGATAACTTTGCACCAAGCAGAAAGAAATTTTGATTTGGGGTTATTAAAATAAAACATGTACGTAATGTATCATTTTTTAAAAAAGTAGGTTAAAAGCTTCAATACAAGATAGATGCTTCAAATTAGAAATATATGTGTGGAATTAGAGGGGTATATTTAGAAAATGACAAAAAATTAATATTTTCTTAACTTTCACTTATCATTAGAATTATTTCTTAAAAAAATTATGGAACATAAAGACCTCACCCTAAGCGATATTGCACCAACACTCAAGGCAGAAATTCTTGCTGAGGCGCTGCCTTATATTCGCCAATATCATGGCAAAACTATCGTGATTAAATACGGTGGTAATGCAATGACAGAGGAGCGACTTAAAGAAGGCTTTGCTCGGGATGTGATTTTACTCAAATTGGTTGGCATGAATCCAGTCGTGGTGCATGGCGGCGGCCCACAAATTGATGATGCCTTGAAGAAAATAGGCAAAGCTGGAACCTTTATTCAAGGCATGCGTGTAACCGATGATGAAACAATGGAAGTTGTGGAGTGGGTACTCGGCGGAGAAGTACAACAAGACATCGTCATGATGATTAATCAATTCGGCGGTCAAGCAGTTGGCCTTACTGGCAAAGATGGTGGTTTGATTAAGGCAAAAAAATTATTGATGCCGGATAAAGATGATCCGACAAAGAAAATCGATATTGGTTTCGTTGGTGAAATTAGCTCAATCAATCCGGCAGTAGTTAAGGCCTTACAAGATGATGCCTTTATTCCTGTTATTTCACCGATTGGATTTGGTGAGGATGGAAGGGCTTACAATATTAATGCAGACTTAGTTGCAGGGAAAATGGCAGAGATTTTGCATGCAGAAAAGTTGGTGATGATGACTAATATTCCTGGTGTAATGAATAGCAAAGGTGAATTGTTGACCGATTTAAGCGCAAAAGAAATCGATGCCTTGTTTGCAGATGGTACGATATCAGGGGGGATGTTACCAAAAATATCATCAGCGCTTGATGCAGCAAGAAGTGGAGTAAATTCAGTACATATCATTGATGGCAGAATAGAGCATTCTCTGCTATTGGAAATTTTGACAGAACAAGCTTTTGGAACAATGATTCGATCACAATAAATGAGTAGCCAAGATGCAGTAAATCTGGAGACAAACGGTACTCCAACCCTAGAAGAAACAAAGGGCCGCAAGCGTCCCAAGCCGGGGGAGCGCCGCATCCAAATTTTGCAAGCTTTAGCTGAAATGTTAGAAAACCCGCAAGGTGAAAGAGTAACAACAGCAGCTTTAGCCGCCAAAATTCAAGTTTCAGAAGCTGCACTATATCGGCATTTTGCAAGTAAAGCACAAATGTTTGACGGTCTGATAGCATTTATTGAGCAGACCATTTTTGGGCTGATCAATCAAATCATCGCCAAAGAAGAAGACGGCAGAATCCAGATTCAAGAAATTGCGATGATGTTACTAGCTTTTTCTGAAAAAAACCCCGGAATGACTCGAGTCTTACTGGGAGATTCCTTGTTTCAAGAAGATGCTCGACTGCAAGAGCGTATTAATCAAGTATTAGAGCGTGTTGAAGCGTCCATGAAGCAATCCTTTCGTATTATGCAAACACAACAAAATATTAGTTGGTCAGCGGACGATATCAGCCATCGATCTGGGTTAGTCATGGCATATGTTGTCGGTCGTTGGCATCGTTTCGCGAGAAGTGGCTTTACAAAATCCCCACTAGATAATGCAACAGCATCCATGGGCGTACTTCTGCTTGTATGACTGGTCTAAATACTCAGTCATATTCAATTCAATTTAATGAGCCCCTAGCACTAAAGAGTGGCGCTCAGTTAGCATCCTACTCTTTAGAAGTCCAAACCTACGGGCAATTAAACGCAAATAAAACGAATGCAGTTTTAATCTGTCATGCCCTAAATGCTTCGCATCATGTTGCAGGAGTTGATCCCGTAACCGGAAAAGCAGGATGGTGGGATAACATGATTGGCCCAGGAAAGCCGTTGGATACCGATCACTATTTTGTGATTGGAGTCAATAATTTGGGATCTTGTTTTGGCTCTACTGGTCCCATGAGCATCAATCCTGAAACCAATGCACCTTATGGCAGTAAATTTCCCATGGTGACTGTTGAGGACTGGGTGGGATCTCAAGCGCGACTTGCTGATTATTTTGGAATTCAAAAATTTGCCGCTGTCATGGGGGGAAGTTTGGGTGGTATGCAGGCACTTGCTTGGGGAATTCAGTTTCCAGAACGTGTTGAACATTGTCTGATTATTGCCTCGGCAGCAAGTTTATCAGCGCAAAATATTGCCTTTAATGAAATTGCGCGAAGTGCCATCATGAGTGATCCGGACTTTCATGAAGGTAATTATTACGCTCATCAAGTCATACCCAGAAGAGGTCTTCGTGTGGCAAGAATGATTGGTCACATCACGTATTTATCAAATGATGATATGGCAGAAAAGTTTGGTAGAGATTTAAAGCGTCTCCAAGGCGACCCGCAAGATTATCGATTTAGTTTTGATACGGAGTTTGAAGTAGAAAGTTATCTTCGTTATCAAGGCGAAAAATTTGCTGATTACTTTGATGCAAATACGTACCTTCTCATCACTAGAGCCCTTGATTATTTTGACCCAGCTAAAAATTATGGCGGAAATTTATCCAAAGCGTTAGCTGCTATGCAATCAAAATCCCTTGTCATTAGCTTTACAACGGATTGGCGTTTTGCCCCAGAACGAAGTCGAGAAATTGTAAAGGCCTTGTTAGATAAGAAACATTCGGTAACTTATGCCGAGATTGATGCCCCTCATGGACACGATGCTTTTTTACTCGATGATGAAAGATATCATGGTATTTTGCGCGCATATTTTTCAAAAATACAAAAGGATTTGGCATGAGTACAAAAGTTCGTGCGGATTTTTCTGCCATTGCAAATTGGATACAACCCAATTCGAGTTTATTAGATCTTGGTTGTGGTGATGGAGATTTTTTAGAATATATCAGAGCACAAAAAAAAGTACAAACCTATGGCGTCGAGATTTCTGATTTAAGTGTGTTGGCTTGTGTCGAAAAAGGATTAGACGTCATTCAGCAAGATTTAGAGGCTGGCCTAGCTTTATTCGAAAACCAAAGTTTTGATATGGTGGTACTTTCACAGACACTGCAAACCATTCATGAAACAGAGTCGATCTTAAATGAGATCGTACGAGTAGGCAAAGAATGCGTTATTTCATTTCCTAATTTTGCACATTGGTCTCACCGCATTGATATTCTTTTAGGCAGAATGCCCGTATCAAAAACATTGCCATTTGATTGGTACAACACACCCAATGTGCGTGTTTTAACCATTGCAGATTTTGAAGCATTAGCTAGTAAGATTGGCATCAAAATACTAGATCGTGTCATATTGCATGATGGTAAAGAAATTAGTTGGGGCGCAAACCTGCTAGGAAGCCTCGCGATTTACCGAGTTCAAAGCGCTTAAAGAATGTCCAGTTCAACGCCTGAAACAAAACAATCCTTAGCAGAAATTTGTAGCGCCTATACCCAAAAAATCACTCTGCGGATGTTCTTTTTAGGCTTCTCCGCGGGATTGCCGTTGTTACTTGTTTTAGGGACTCTGGGTTTTTGGTTAAGAGAGGCAGGCATTGATCGAAGTACGATCGGTTATTTATCTTGGATAGGACTTATTTATGGATTGAAATGGGTATGGGCGCCATTAGTTGATCGGCTGACATTGCCTTTGTTATCGAATTGTTTTGGGCGCAGAAAAGCTTGGTTATTAATTGCTCAAATATTGGTCATGGTGGGTCTAGTCGGCATGTCAATGTCTGATCCTTCACAGCAAGTCCATGCAGTAGCATGCTTTGCTGTGTTGGTGGCCTTTGGTTCAGCTACCCAAGATATAGCATTAGATGCATTTCGTATTGAGTCAGCAAACACCAAAATGCAAGGTGTGTTGGCGGCAGCATATCAGACAGGTTATCGATTTGCCATGATTTGGGCCGGTGCAGGGGTTTTGTGGATTGCGGCACGCGTCCAACTAACTCCAGACAATGTCTATGATCACTATGGATGGCAAGTGGCTTATTTATGCATGGCTGCATCGATGTTGGTCGGCGTAGTGACAGTGTTACTGTCCAAAGAGAAGCCCTATGTTCCGAAAATGCAAGTGCACTCTATGAAGCAATGGATTCAAGTGGCATTTTTAGAGCCTTTTGCAGATTTTTTAAAAAGATATCAATGGCACGCTGTTTTAATTCTTTCATTAATAGCGGTATATCGGATTAGTGATGTGGTGATGGGGATTATGGCGAATCCCTTTTATGTCGATATGGGCTACACCAAAGATGAAGTTGCCAGTGTGACCAAGGTTTTTGGAGTCATTATGACGTTGCTCGGCGCATTTATTGGCGGAGGCTTAACCATCAGATTTGGTATCTATCGTATTTTGATGTTGGGCGCCCTCTTATCTGCTGCAAGTAATTTGCTGTTTGCTTGGCTTGCGACACAGGGGCATGATTTGACCGGTTTAGTTTTTGTGATATCAGCAGATAATTTAAGCTCTGGCATAGCTTCTGCAGCTTTTATCGCCTACTTATCATCTCTTACGAATATTTCGTATAGCGCCACACAATATGCTCTTTTTAGTTCAATGATGTTGTTGATTCCAAAATGGATGGCTGGATTTTCTGGGGTTTATGTCGACCATTTTGGATATTCAACTTTCTTCATTTCTACGGCAATCATTGGTGTACCGGTACTCATTTTGGTTTGGTTCGTGGGCAAATTAAATCTCATTCAAAATAGTGATCAAGCAGAAAATGCAGATAAATTACAATCGTAATCAATGATTAAAGGGGCATGATCAGAGAAGCGCTCTTTTTTATAAATCTGTTGTGCCGAAGCGAAAGACCCTAAACCCGCAGTAGTAATGTGGTAATCAATTCGCCAACCAACATTATTGTTATATGCCTGTCCTCGCTGACTCCACCATGTGTAACAACTGTCAGTGGCGCTTGGCTCAATTTTTCGATAGACATCAACAAATCCTTCGAAATCGAATAAATGAGTCATCCAAGCCCTCTCCTCTGGCAGGAAGCCAGAATTTTTGAGATTACCTTTCCAGTTTTTTAAGTCTATTGCTTGATGAGCGATGTTGATATCGCCGCATAAGGCAATTTCAAAACCTTGCTTTTTTAAGCTCTGAAGGTGGGGTAAAAAAACCTCTAAAAAACGAAATTTGGCAGCTTGCCGATCTTCAGAACTAGAACCTGAAGGAAAGTAGACAGAGATAATCCATAACTTGCCAAAGCGTAAACCTGTATATCGTCCTTCATCATCAAATTCAGGAACACCAAAACCGGTAAGTACTTCATCGGGGACATGTTTTGAATAAATTCCAGTACCGCTATAGCCCTTTTTTTGTGCACAATGAAAATACGATGAGTAATTTAATTGAGAGGTTAAATCTGTTGATAAATCATCGAACTGTGCTTTAATTTCTTGTAAGCAAATAAAGTCTGCTTGAGTGCTTTTCATCCATTCAAAAAAGCCTTTTTTTGCCGCGGACCGTATACCATTAACATTTGCAGTTATTATTCTTAACATGAAACCTCATTCCTCTGAATTTATTGAATTTGCACTTCAAGCCAAAGTATTATCTTTTGGCGAATTTAAAACTAAAGCAGGTCGTCTTTCACCCTATTTCTTTAATGCCGGTGATTTTAATGATGGCGCTAAATTAGGTGCTTTAGGTGAATTTTACGCCCGCACTTTACTGTCTGCACAAATTGAATTCGATATGTTATTTGGTCCGGCATATAAAGGCATTACCTTGTCAGCTAGTACGGCAATTGCTTTAGCAAATTCGGGTAAAAATGTTTCATTTTCATATAACCGAAAAGAAGCAAAAGATCATGGCGAAGGTGGTATTTTGGTTGGCGCACCTCTGCAAGGGCGAGTTGTGATTGTTGATGATGTGATTTCCGCAGGAACTTCAGTGCGTGAGTCGGTTGAGTTAATTCTAAAAGCTGGAGCAACACCCTGTGCTGTATTAATTGCTTTAGATCGTATGGAAAAATCTGGAAATGCCGTCGATATTGGTGAGTTCTCTGCGGTACAGGCTGTCCAAAAAGATTTTGGTATTCCGGTTATTGCGATTGCGAATCTCACAGATCTATTACAGTTTTTGGAGAAAACAAACGATATGGTTTTGAAAGAACATCTACCTAAAGTACAGGCGTATCGTCATCAATATGGGATCATTGAAAGAGCGACCTAATTAAGTCTCTTTGAGTCGACACGATTGCTTCACTAATAATAGAACGCGCTGGATGATGGAGGCAAATAAAAAATATTGTATTTGATATAAAAATCTTAGAGATAATAAATCAATAACATCAGCATGCGTATAGATTAAATCTTAATAACGCCTTCATAAACAGTTGTAGCAGGACCTGTCATGATGACGTCGGCATGAAGACCTTGATGTGCATATTGCCAATCGATCTCTAGTAATCCACCGCGGGTTTGAGCAGTGACTGGTGAGTCAACGAGATTTTTTAAGATGGCGGTTACTACAGCTGCACAAGCCCCTGTGCCGCAGGAAAGTGTTTCTCCAGAGCCTCTTTCAAAGACTCTGATGTTGATATGGCTTCGATCTACCACCTCGACAAACCCAACATTGACCCTCTTAGGAAAGTTTGGATGGTTCTCAATTTCTGGGCCAATTTGGCCAACTAAAGCGGTATTTACTGATTCCACTAATTGGACTGCGTGAGGATTGCCCATAGAAAGAGGTGTTATCCAAACAGAAGAGTGTTTTAAAGGTAATAAAAATTCAGCAATGGGCCCGATCAATTGTGTGTCAAGATTACCTGGAATAAAAGGAATCAAGTCATGCTGAAAAATCGGGGATCCCATATTGACGCGAACACGCTGGTCCTCTTGTTCTGATAGGGTAATGGTTGTATGCGCCACTTCGACTCTAATTTCTTTTTTCGAAGTTAAGCCTTTTTCACGAACAAAGCGTACAAAACATCTTGACCCATTACCGCATTGCTCTACTTCAGAGCCATCGTGATTAATAATGCGATAACGAAAATCCGCATCTGTATTGGTTGGAGATTCAACTAATAATATTTGATCTGCACCAATACCTAATTGACGATTAGCCAGAAAAATCCAATTTTCTTTGGTTAACTGACGTATATCTTGTGCAATTGCATCAATGACAATAAAGTCATTACCTGCACCATGCATTTTTGTAAAGTGAAGTTTCATGAATAAAACCTAGCTTGACCCTCAGGCCGATTTTTAAAACGTTTATGAACCCAATAATACTCTTCTGGGCGTGGGTTGATTTGCGCCTCAAAGAATTGATTTAATCGAAGCGTGTCTGCCACCTCGTCCACACTTGGGAAGTTTTCTAGCGGCTTACTAATATGAACAGTGTAGGATTTCCCATCAGGATTTAAAGTTGTAATAATAGGACAGACCTCAGCATTTGCAATTTTTGCAAATCGAGAAATGGATGTTACTGTACAAGTTGGTACACCGAAGAATGGAACAAATACGGAGTCTTGTTTACCAAGATCCATATCCGGAGAAATCACCACAGCTTGATTGGACCGAATAGCACGAATCAACTCCCTAGTATTTTGTTGACGAAGAATCATTTTTGCGCCAAAACGCTCCCGCCAAAACTTAATTTTTTTATTAAAAAAATCATTTTTCATTTTGATGTAGAGCGTGGTCGGGTTTTGAAAACCTCGTTGAGATAAATAAAGGGAAAAGCCGATTAATCCAGCTTCAATACCTAATAAGTGCATACTAAAAAATAAACGGGGTTTGCCATCAGCTATATCAATGTCAGATTTGACTTGCACGAGATTTTCAATTTCGGCCTCAGTGCCTAACCATAGGTATCCACGCTCAGTAATCGATCGACCAAATAATTGCCAATGCTGTAGGCCTAATTTTTTTAACTCTTGTTCAGACAAATGAGGGAAGCAAAGCTTTAAGTTAATATCGACCACTTTTTTGCGCTCAATCGGTAAATGATAGGCAATCCAACCCATAGCATCACCAATGGCATGGTTCACCCTCATAGGTAAGGCATTCAAGAAATATAAAAAACCAAGGCCTAAATAATTCAAAAATTGATTTAAGATTTTCATACTGAAGGAGGCAGTGGCGCACCAACAGGGTGCTTATATCTTTTGTACATCCAAAGATATTGATCGGGATTGTTCATAATTACCTGTTCCAAAAAATGATTGAGTTGTGTTGCAGCAGCAACTGGATCAGTATCAAACGGTTCTGACATTCTTTGGGCAATTACAGACCAACCAGCGCCATCCGGTTTTCTAATCGCCGAAAAAATAATCGTAGGTATATTATTTTTCAGAGCAATCTTTGCGGGTAAAACGGCGGTGTAGGCAGGCTTACCAAAAAATGGGGCCCAAACACCTTCGCCATTTCCTGGAACTTGATCTGGGAGGATTCCGACGGCTTCGCCGCGAACCAAAGCGCGAGCAATTTGACGAACTCCTTGCATATTTGCAGGTACAAAGTTCATGCGAGGATGCGCCCTACCTTCTTCAATCAGATCATTCAACCAATGTTGTTTAGCGGGTTTATAAATAATAGTCGCAGGAAAATGTTCCGCCAAGACGCGTGGGATCATTTCAAATGCACCTAAATGAGGGGTCAGCATTAGTAGTCCCTTACCCTCTGCCATTGCATTTTCTACGATATCCCAGTGAATCAATTCTGTTTTTTGAAGGGCCTTTGTCGGGTGTTGCCAAATCCAAAGGCTATCCGTTAACATTTTTCCAGCAGACTTGGCAACCTCTTTGGGGTTTGCTTGAAAGCTATATAGCTGGTGGGCATAAGATAAGTTTTCAAGGATCAAGGCCTTATCTTTTGGTGAGAACCAATAAGTTAAGAGACCTAAAAAAGCACCTACGGATTGTAGATACTTCAAAGGAAGGCGACCGATAAGATGAATTAACCAATGCATTTCCTATATGATATGCAAAAAAACATGAAGTTTGAAAAAATTCAGAAGAATCGTTATAATAGTTATCATCGCCGAGTTAAGACAACTTGCAGGGCGACTATAAATTCTGCTAAAGCGTCGCCGTATAGGTAGTTCGGCACGTGTTGTCGAATTTTTAAATTAAGGAACTTATATGGCAAATGATTATTTTTTCACATCTGAATCTGTATCTGAAGGTCACCCTGACAAAGTTGCAGATCAAATCTCAGACTCTATTCTTGACGCAATTATTGCGCAGGATCCAACAGCAAGAGTTGCAGCCGAAACACTCTGCAATACAGGTTTAGTTGTACTTGCTGGTGAGATCACCACTACGGCCAACGTAGATTACATCAAAGTGGCTCGAGAAACGCTTCGTGAAATCGGCTATGACAATACTGATTTTGGTATTGATTATCGTGGCTGCGCTGTTTTAGTGGCTTACGACAAACAAAGCCCAGATATCGCACAGGGCGTTAATAAAGCTGAAGATGATCCTTTAGATCAAGGCGCAGGCGATCAAGGGTTGATGTTTGGGTATGCCGTTGATGAAACACCAGAACTCATGCCAATGCCGATTTATCTTTCGCATCGTTTAGTAGAGCGTCAATCACAGCTGCGTCGAGATGGACGACTCAATTGGTTAAGACCTGATGCTAAATCACAAGTCACTTTGCGCTATGTGAATGGTCGACCTGATTCTATTGATACGGTTGTATTGTCTACACAACACTCCCCAGAAATAGAATTAGACAAGTTACGTGAAGCGGTTATTGAGGAAATTATTAAACCGGTATTGCCAAAAGAACTTATCAAGGGTGAAATCAAGTATTTGGTAAATCCTACAGGTCGATTTGTGATTGGTGGACCACAGGGAGATTGCGGTTTGACTGGCCGTAAGATCATTGTTGACACTTATGGTGGCGCAGCACCTCATGGCGGCGGCGCATTTTCTGGAAAAGACCCATCCAAAGTAGATAGATCCGCTGCATATGCTGCTCGTTATGTTGCAAAAAATGTCGTTGCGGCTGGCTTGGCATCAAAGTGTTTAGTTCAAGTTTCTTATGCAATTGGTGTTGCAAAACCTACTTCAGTGATGGTGAGCACCTACGGAACTGGCAAAATATCCGATGAGGAAATTTCAAAGTTGGTTAGTGAGCACTTTGATTTAAGACCAAAAGGTATTGTAAAAATGCTTAATCTTCTTCGCCCAATTTACCGTAAAACGGCAGCATATGGCCACTTTGGTCGTGAAGAGCCAGAGTTTACTTGGGAAGCTCGAGATCGTGTAATCGCACTGAAATCTGCAGCAGGTTTATAATATTTAAAATTCTCCAAGGAGCGTTGCGAGGTTAACTTAGATGATTCTTATCTAAGTTACCCCAGGCTTGGAGGGACTCAATAAAGAGTCTAGGCAACGGCGCTCACTAACCTTTTGAACTCTTGGTTGGTGGGCTTTCATTACAGCCCCTCGAGATTTCTGTAATTTTTGGAGAGTGGCATGAACTCAGTATCAAATTTAAAAAACGATTATGTTATTGCTGATATCACATTAGCTGATTTTGGACGAAAAGAAATCGCCATTGCTGAAACAGAAATGCCAGGACTCATGGCAATTCGTAAAGAGTATCAAGTTGCACAGCCATTAAAAGGCGCACGTATTACTGGCTCATTACACATGACGATTCAAACTGCAGTGCTAATTGAAACGCTTGAAGCATTAGGCGCTAAAGTGCGTTGGGCATCATGCAATATTTACTCTACGCAAGATCATGCAGCTGCGGCAATCGCAGCAAATGGCACACCTGTATTTGCCATCAAAGGCGAAACCTTAGAACAATACTGGGACTTTACACATCGTATCTTTGAGTGGAATGATGAATCCTATTCCAACATGATTTTAGATGATGGTGGAGATGCAACTTTGTTATTGCACCTCGGAGCAAGAGCTGAAAAAGATAGTTCTGTTTTAAATAATCCAACGAGCGAAGAAGAAACAATCTTGTACGCATCGATTAAAGCGAAATTAGCCATTGATCCAACATGGTATTCCGTCCGCTTGGCTGAAGTTAAAGGAGTTACTGAAGAAACTACAACTGGTGTTCATCGTTTGTATCAAATGTTTGCTAAAGGTGAACTGAAATTCCCAGCAATCAATGTGAATGATTCAGTGACAAAAAGTAAGTTTGATAATTTATATGGCTGCCGCGAATCTTTAGTAGATGCAATTAAGCGTGCGACCGATGTCATGATTGCAGGTAAGGTAGCTGTTGTTGCCGGTTATGGAGATGTTGGTAAAGGCTCAGCTCAAGCATTAAGAGCATTATCTGCACAAGTCTGGGTAACAGAAGTTGACCCGATATGTGCACTACAAGCGGCAATGGAAGGATATCGAGTTGTAACGATGGAATATGCAGCTGATAAAGCCGATATTTTTGTTACAGCAACGGGAAACTATCATGTAATTACTCATGACATCATGCTCAAGATGAAGAACCAAGCTATTGTATGTAATATTGGTCACTTTGATAACGAAATTGATGTTGCTAGTGTTGAAAAATATCAATGGGAAGAAATTAAGCCGCAAGTTGATCACATTATTTTCCCAGCGCAAAATGGTCAACCAGAAAAAAGAATTATTCTTTTAGCAAAAGGCCGACTAGTCAATTTAGGTTGTGGAACAGGTCACCCATCTTTTGTGATGAGCTCATCATTTGCGAATCAAACAATTGCACAAATTGAGTTATGGACAAAAGCAAATACCAAAGAGTATCCGATTGGTGTGTATACATTGCCTAAGCATTTAGATGAAAAAGTGGCAATTTTGCAATTACAGAATTTAAATGCAGAATTAACAGTTCTTACCGATCAACAAGCGAATTACATTGGCGTGGATAAATCTGGTCCATTTAAACCAAATCATTACCGCTATTAAACAATGAGCCTACTCGACAATATTGAACTCAGCGCCGAATTTTTCCCTCCTAAGACAGAAGAGGGCGCTGAAAAACTACGGGTAGTGAGGGCGCGACTTATTCAAGAGTTAGCCCCAAGCTTCTTCTCCGTAACATTTGGCGCTGGGGGTTCAACTCAAGATGGCACAATGAATACCGTTCGAGAGATACATGAAGGCGGTATTGCTGCAGCTCCGCATTTATCATGTGTGGGCAGTACCAAAGCAAAAGTCTTGGAATTGTTGCATCAATACCAAGCCATTGGCATCAAAAGAATTGTCGCATTGCGAGGTGATTTACCCTCTGGAATGGGAAATTATGGAGAATTTAATCACGCCAATGAACTCGTAGCTTTTATTAGAGAAGCTACGGGTGATTGGTTTCATATTGAAGTTGCAGCCTATCCAGAGTTTCATCCTCAGGCGAGTTCAGCTGTAGATGATATTGAAAAGTTTGTCCAAAAAATACAAGCAGGCGCTAACTCAGCTATTACGCAGTACTTTTTTAATTCCGATGCGTATTTTCAGTTTTTAGAAGATGTCAGTAGTTATGATGTTCATGTACCCATTATTCCGGGGATTATGCCCATTATTAGCAGTACACAGTTAATTCGTTTTTCTGATGCTTGTGGAGCGGAGATTCCTCGCTGGTTACGAAAGCGACTTGAAAGTTTCGGTGATGATACTCAATCTATCAAAGCTTATGGGCTTGAAGTGGTAACAGATTTATGTCATCAGCTAATTGCTGGCGGTGCTCCAGGCCTGCATTTCTACACCTTAAATATGGCTGAACCGACGATTTCAATTCTGCACAACTTAGAAGATTAATCAAAGTTAAAACGTAAACCACCATCTTCAATACGTATTGAGGATGGTGGTTTTTTTAACATTTTGAGATCAGAGGCAGATAATTCATACACTACTTGTCGATGAAAAATTGGACCTAAAAAGGGACTTAATTGTTTTAAAAGAAGATTATCTTTTTCATTTAAAGCATCCAGATGGATTGAAGATAATTTAGGGTCAAACAAAGCAATTTGATAGGTTTTTGGATCATATTGAAATGAAGAGTCAAGGGCTAACTCCCCCTGTACTGGTTTTTGATTTGGTGCTGAAATTTCAATATTGCAATTTAAAAGTAGGCGTTGTCCTTTATCAATAAAATCTAATACCGGATTGGAACATTGAATGGTGAAGAATAGAAAATTCTTCGTAAATGGCGATTGATGAATCAGATAAAGATTCATCAATCGACTCGGGAGATAGTAACTAGACTGGGCAAGACTGTAGGACGATACAAATAATGCAGATACACTCATCAACCCGATTGATTTCCATATAAATTGACGTTTGAATACATCCATTTTTATGAGTTAATTAATGGAGCTAGGAAACAAGTGGATTCAGTAATTAGGCCATCTAACGGATAGTCATGCGCTTGAGGACTCCATTTGGAGGGTAATAGTTGGGAGAATTCAAAACCAATACCAATATAAATTGGACGACGACCGACTTTTTCCCAAGATTGAAGCGACCGATCATAAAAGCCGCCACCATAACCAAGCCGCCAAATTTTATCGGCACTCTTTTGCCAGCCAACGCAGGGTATAAAGATTAAATCGACATTTAGAATATCTGTGTCTGCGGGTTCAGCAATATTTGCAAAACCTTTTGTCATTTCAGAAGTAGGAGTCCATTCATGAAATGTAAGTACTTGATCCATTTTACAAACCGGTAATGCTAATTTTCTTGAAGGGTTTTTATTTTTCCATTCCAGTAGCATGTTGGTAATCGATGGCTCACCACGGATTGGCCAATAAAATCCAGCATGAAGAACTTGTTTTGTTGAGGTTTTTTCAATCTCTTGTAACAGAAATAAAATATTTTTATTCAAAGAATCAAGCGATAATAGATAATGAGCATGATCCTTTTGCAAATCAAGCCTTTTTTCAATGAAGTCTTTTCGAATCAATTCTATCGAAGGGTTTTTCATGAATAGTAAAATTTCTCAATGGTTTTGTATGATTAATACATCATACGAAATCTTTTGCTTAGCTAGTTAATAAATAAAAAATGAAACTTCTTCGAACATCCGTAATTATCATATCCCTGTTCTTCAGTATAAGTCTTTGTGCCACAACAAAGAATACACCTAAGTCCACGAGTAGTAATCAGGCATCTTCGGCCGGAAAAAAAGTGGAAAATCTTTCCGAACAAGATAAGAAGTTTATCGAGTTAAGAGAGGCTGCTAAGAAAAATGACCTTTTAAAAGCATCTCAATTAGCTAATCAATTGATAGATTATGAAATGACGGATTATGTTGAGTATTTCAGGATAAAACCTCGTTTATATGATAGTTCGGCAAAATCTAATGCATCGACAGATGCAGATAGTGAAGTAAATAACTTTCTTAAAAAATATAAAGGGAGCGGTCTTGCAGATCGGATGCGCAATGATTGGTTACTGGTACTTGGGAAAAGAAAAGACTGGGCTAATTTTGATCTTGAGTATCCTCAATTTGCTTTAGACGATGATACCCAAGTCAAATGTTATGCCATGTTGTCGAAGATGGCAAAAGGTGAGCCACCCAAAAGTGTTGGGGCTCAAGCAAAGGCTACTTTATTAGACCCTAAATATTTTGGCGATGCTTGCCCTGAGCTTATCTCTCAACTCTATGTTCGAGGTGGTTTATCAAAACAAGAGGCTCAGAGTATTAGCCGCAGTGCTACAGAGATGAATTTTGATAGCCTTGGACAAAGAATGGGGGTGGATGACCCAATTGCTGGCATTGTCAAGAAAGCGCGTACGAATCCTAATTTGGCAATGAAGACATTTGAAGAAAATGATTGGAAAAATAATGCTGAATATAAAGGAATGGCTTGGGGAGTGATTGGTCAATTTTTAGCAAAAAAACTAGATCCAACAGCAATCGATGCTTATCGCAAACAACATGCATTTGGGAATAGTGAATTACTTTCACCAGAATCAAGTGAGTGGAAAGTGCGCGCGGCCTTACGAGAAAAAGATTGGCGTTTGGTAAAAGAATCTGTAGAAACAATGCCAGAGGCGGTGCGCTTACGCGATCCAGCCTGGACGTATTGGCATGGTAAAGCCTTAAAAGAATTAGGGGATGAGCGCTCCAAGGAACAATTTGAGAAACTTGCAAACCAATTTAATTTCTACGGACAGCTTTCATTAGAAGAGCTTGGAAGAACTATTCAGATTCCACCAAAAACTATCACTACAGATGCGGATACGAAGTCGATTAGTAAAAGTATTCCGGCATTTAACAAAGCCGCCAAGTTGTATGACATGAATCTTCGAACTGAAGGTAATCGTGAATGGAATTGGGAATTACGTGGTATGTCTGATAAAGAATTACTTGCCGCTGCTGAATACGGCAAAAAAATCAATATGATTGATCGTGCAGTGAATACATCGGATAGAACTAAGCAAGAGCATAATTTTTCATTAAGATACCCAACTCCTTTTATTGATAAATTGAACCCTATTACCAAGCAAATCCAGCTGGATGTCAATTGGGTTTATGGCTTAATTCGACAGGAGTCTAGATTTGTAACGGCGGCACGCTCGAATGTTGGCGCTTCAGGACTGATGCAAGTCATGCCAGCTACTGGACAATTTGTTGCCAAAAAAATTGGTATGAGTGATTACACTCCCGACAAGTTATCTGAATTACAAACTAATCTAGTGCTCGGAAGTAATTACCTTAATATGGTTCTAAATGAGCTTGATGGTTCATGGGGATTGGCTTCAGCTGCATATAACGCTGGACCAGGAAGACCTAAGCAATGGCGTCAAACCCTTACAAAACCTGTCAGTATGGAGATCTTTGCAGAAACAATTCCGTTTACAGAAACTAGAACCTACGTCAAAAATGTACTCTCAAATGCCGTATATTATGAGATCTTAAGCACGGGCAAACCACAGTCATTAAAGGCTAAACTTGGAACTGTTAATCCAAGCCAAGCCATCAATAGCAACTTGCCATAATTTTTTGGAGAGTATCAATGAAAGAGCGTGTTGTTCTAATTGGTGGTTCTGGTTTTGTCGGGAATAATATCTCTAAGGGGCTCACTTTTTGCGAGTATCCATCGATTATTCCAACGCGCCATCAAGAGCTGATTGCTGAAATTGAAAGTAAAAATGTATTAGTAAGGGGAGTTCATTTACCTGATTTCACCCCAGCATCTTTGAATGAGTTTTTTAAAACCTTAACACCAGAAGATGTTGTCATTAATTTAATAGGTGTCCTACACTCAAGTAAAGGAACTCCTTACGGTCCAGAATTTGCAAATGCTCATGTAGAAATTCCTCAGATGATTATGGCCGCCATGAAACAAGGTGGATTAAAAAGATATATCCATATGAGCGCATTAGGAGCAGATGTTAATGGCCCCTCCATGTACCTCAGAAGTAAAGGCGTTGCAGAAGAGTTCGTAAAAAGCTCCGGACTCGACTGGACTATTTTTAGACCATCAGTTATATTTGGTAATAATGATAATTTCATTAATATGTTTGGCAAATTACAAAAATATTTGCCTGTAATGCCGCTTGCTGGTGCCAAGAATCTATTTCAGCCGGTTGCAGTAACAGATGTTGCTAATGCATTTATAGCCTCGATTGGTATGCCACAAACGATCCATCAGTCATATGATTTGGCTGGACCAGAAGTTTTTACACTGGCTCAAATCATTCAATTTGCAGCTAAAAAAGAAGGATTAAAACGCCCAATTATTCCACTTCCTGCTTGGATGGGATATATTCAAGCCCTCGTTCTTGAAAACGTACCTGGCCCAACCATCATGTCTCGCGATAACTTGGACTCCATGATAGTGCCAAGTGTTTTACCCACAAACGAACCTAATGCATTGATGAATGTTTTTGGTATTACGCCAACACCATTAGAAAGCTTAATGAAGTGAGAGTTTATATTGTTGGTGGCTTTCTCAGAGACCAATTACTCGGCGTCACTCCAAAAGATAGAGATTATGTGGTGGTTGGCTCTACTCCAGCAGAAATGCAAGCCAATGGCTTTATCCCAATTGGCCAAGATTTTCCAGTTTTTTTACATCCAAAGACAAAAGATGAATATGCATTAGCTAGGACTGAGCGAAAAACGGGACAGGGTTATAAGGGCTTTACTTTTTATACTTCTGCAGAAGTCACTTTAGAGCAAGATTTGTTAAGGCGAGACTTTACGATCAATGCAATCGCTCAAGAAATTAATCTTGAGGGAGAGATGATTGGGCCGCTTATAGATCCATGTGGGGGTCAGAAAGATCTTGAGCAGCAAGTCATTCGGCATGTGAGTAACGCCTTTAATGAAGATCCACTACGCATCCTACGTTTAGCGCGTTTTATGGCAAGGTTAGACAACTTTAATATCCACCCTAGTACATTAGATTTGGTACAGCAGATGGTGCATGACGGCGAACTGAAGTACTTAGTCCCAGAGAGAGTGTGGCAAGAGTTAAGCCGCGGGTTATTAGAAAAAAAGCCTTCTAAAATGCTAGATGTTTTGATGCAGACAGACGCTAGTAGTTATATTTTTCCAAAAGGGCTTGAGAAAATACATCATTTAAATCTAACAAAAGAGTATGTAGATAGAGGTGTAACACATAACCCGGATTTACAAATACAGCTCGCATATTTCCTGTCTCAAATAGAGGTGCATGCGTTTGAAGAGTGGACAACCCAGTGGAAGATACCAACAGAGTTAAGAAACTTTGCAAACGCGTTTCATCATTTTTATAAAATGCTGCCAAAACTAAACGTACAGGCGAAGGAAGTTTTTCAGCTCTTTAATACCGTTGATGTGTGGCGAAAACCGGATCGACTTGAAAAAATATTTGCTGCCGCTCACCTGATAGGTTTTCAAGTTGAAAAGTGGCAATTGGCTCTTCAAGCGGCCTCCACTGTTGATGCAGGCCTGATTGCAAAAAATCTTCAAACCAAGGATGGCTTAGAAATTCAGTCAGCTATCGCATCATCTAGACAGCAAGCAATCGCTGCCTGTTGGTAAATCCTGGTAAGTTAGCACATCGATTTTCAAACTCATTATTCGCTGGTAAATTTTTACACCAAGCAATGATTTTGAATAATTCACCCATTTCTGCTTCAGAAATGAGTTTTTGAAAAGCATGTGCCTCGGATATATATCTAACAGAATCTGACGGACTGACTGTGTTGAGGAACATGTCTCCAATTCCTGCGTGCAGAAGATAAGCTCCTTGACTTTGATAATGAGCAAGACTACAACCAGCACGCGCCGCGACGCGATTGAGGGAAGACCATTCTACATGTGAAGTGATATCGCAAAGACCTGGTAAGTAAAACATGTCAGGAATCGATTGATGACGATGATGGGCAATATGCGTCCCTAAGGTTCTTTGTGGATGGTAGTACTCGTGCTCAGGAAAGCCATAGTCAATGGCAATGATAAGCCCCTGAGACACATGATGAGCAATCATCTCCATCCACGCATGGGCGCGAGGATGGATTTCTGTCTGGTAATTCTCAGGATATGACTGGGTCGATTGCATCAGGTAGTCAGGTAGTAAATCTCTAGGAACCTCTTCGCCACTTTGCCACAGCCAGTGATCAGAGAATGAAGGTGAACTAGGCGTCGGATTGATCGTAACACCTTGAAAGTACCATTTGTTACCCTTTCGGATGATGAGATTAAAAGGAATTGCGTCTAAGACCTCATTGGCGAGAATGACACCCTTAAAATCGTTTGGCATCTCAGACAACCATTCAATATTAGTAGTAACATTCCGCTCTTTTAGGAATTTCTTTAGACGATTGCGTTGGCGATCGATTAAATCAGGTGATACCTCGAGGATCAAGTACCGATCAGGTAATTGATTTATCTCCAAAAGTTGCTCAAGGATATCTTGGCAGAGCTTTCCAGAACCAGCGCCGAATTCTAAAATTGTGCCCACTTCTTTTTGCACAGAAAAATATTCCAATAGAGGTGCAATCGTATTTGCTAGTGTGGCACCATACAACGAACTAATTTCTGGTGCCGTAATAAAGTCACCCTTGGCACCAAATTTAAAACTTCCCGAGGTATAGTAACCAAGTTGCGGTGCATAAAGTGCATGATCCATCCATTGAGAAAATGACAACCAACCATCATTTTTTTTGATGTCTTCATCAATAAGGTTGGATAATAGGCTGCAATGCTGTAAAGCTTCGCTATTCGTTAATATTTCCATGCTACTAAGTAATCCTCATGAATGAAACTCGTAAAATTGTATTAATCACCGGTGCTGCAAAACGCATTGGACATTTTATCGCTCTTGAAATGGCCAAAGCTGGTTGGGATATTGCTATTCATTATGGCAAATCTAAGCAAGAAGCTGATGAAACGGCCCAATTAGTTACAGCTATGGGGCAACAGGCCATTTGTCTTGAAGCAGATCTTGCCCAAGAATCTGAAGTTGAGCAACTTTTGCCGATTTGTATGGAAAAACTGGGCTTGCCAGACTGTATTGTCAATAATGCTTCTGTTTTTGAATATGATGACCCTAGCAGTTTTCAATATCAAAAATTGATACAACATATGGCCGTCAATCTAGCCGCCCCTGCACTTTTAACCAAAATATTTGCACAATGTTTAAAAGATCAACCGCAAAAAAAGGGAGTGGTAGTTCATTTGCTGGATCAAAAGTTAGACAACTTTAATCCCGATTTCTTTTCATATACCTTATCCAAAAGTGCTTTAGAGGCAGCGGTGACCATGCAGGCCATGTTCTTTGCTCCGCAACTGAGAGTTATGGGAGTAGCCCCCGGAATTTCTCTTACCTCAGGAGATCAAAGCCAGGCAGGATTTGAAGAAGCACATCAAGCTGTCTTATTGGGACGATCATCCACCCCAGAAGATATAGCTCAAGCAATTTTATACATCACGCAAGCTCAAGCGTTGACAGGTAGTGTTTTATTTGTGGATGGTGGGCAGCATTTACAATCATCACCTCGAGATGTCATGTTTCTTACTCAAGCCAACAGGAATTTATGAACTTAGCCTTAAGCAATCAAGATCTACAGAACTGTCGACGCCTTTTTTTACGTAATTACGAGATATTAATCAATATTGGCGTACATGATTTTGAAAAAAAAGCCGAACAGCATGTCATTGTCAATATTGATTTATACGTCCCCTTACTGCACAATACCCCTCAAGATGATCAACTCCATGAAGTAGTTGATTATGATTTCATGAGAGAGACCATTAAAGAGATTGTGAGTCATGGACATATTCAATTACAAGAAACTTTATGTGATGAAGTTGTAAAGAAAATGCTCGCCCATCCATTGGTACTTGCTGCTAGAGTTTCAACAGAAAAGCCTGACGTTTATCCAGATTGTGATGGTGTCGGGGTAGAAGTTTTTAAAATAAAAAAATAATCGCGTATGACGGCCCTCACAGATTTAAGAAAAGTCGCTTTTGAAGAAAACAAGCTCGTTAAGAAGCTATGCCGATTAATGGGTCAAGCCATTAATGATTTCAAGATGATTGAAGAGGGCGATAAAGTGATGGTCTGTGTTTCTGGGGGTAAAGATAGTTATGCCATGTTGGACATACTGTTAAAACTGAGAGATCGTGCTCCAATTCATTTTGATTTAGTTGCCGTTAATCTTGATCAAAAACAACCAGGTTTTCCAGAAGAAATCTTACCCAATTATTTAAGGCACCTTCAAGTACCTTTCCATATTGAAGAGCAAGATACTTATAGCATTGTGAAGCGCGTTATTCCCGATGGCAAAACGACTTGTGGCTTATGCTCCCGCTTGAGAAGAGGTATTTTATATCGTGTTGCGGATGAACTTGGAGCTACCAAAATTGCGCTAGGGCATCATCGCGAGGATATTTTAGAAACTTTTTTATTAAATATGTTTTATGGTGGACAGATAAAGTCTATGCCACCCAAATTACAGTCTGATGATGGCAAACATATTGTGATTCGACCTCTTGCTTATGTGCCAGAAAAATACCTAGAGCGATATGCAATAGATCAAGAGTTTCCAATTATTCCTTGCAATCTCTGCGGTAGTCAGCCAAATTTACAACGAAATGCCATGAAGGAGCTACTTAAGCAATGGGGTAAAACTCACCCCGGACGGGTAGAAAGCATGTTTCGGGCGCTAACACATGTGGTTCCATCGCATCTTTTGGATGCACAATTATTTAATTTTAAAGAACTAGTTGTTAGCGATACCGCACTTGATGGAATCGGTGACTTAGCCATTGATGAAGGGCTTGACGAAGCCTGCTCCTCCGAGGAAGTCATTCAATCAGTGAAGTTCTTTTCGATGCCTTAAAGTACGTCAATCCAAAGACATATAATGACTCTATGAATATTGTGATCTTAGCAGCCGGACAAGGAAAGAGAATGTACTCGGCACTTCCGAAAGTACTGCATCCTATCGCTGGCAAACCGATGTTGGGCCATGTTTTAGACACGGTCCAAAAGATAGATTCTTCGGTCAAGCCTTGCATTGTTCTTGGCCATGGTCAAGATGCTGTAAAGGAATATCTTAACTTACACTATTCGAATTTTACGATTGCAATACAGGCGCAACAAAAAGGGACTGGGCATGCTGTCATGCAAGCACTTCCTTATTTAAATGAGGATTTAAGTACTTTAATTTTATATGGGGATGTGCCATTAATCCAAGCGAGCACCCTCACAGATTTGTTACGTTTAGCTCAAGATGAAACCTTGGTGATTTTGACCCAAGAATTAGAAAATCCTCACGGATATGGACGGATTGTCAGATCCCTTGAGGGAGAGGTCATCGGGATTGTCGAAGAAAAAGATGCCACTGTCGAGGTCAAGCAAATTCGAGAAATCAATACGGGCATGATGGCTTGCCCAACCAAAGAATTGCGTCAATGGTTAGCTCAAATACAGCCCAATAATGTGCAAGGCGAACATTATTTAACGGATATTGTGGGACTAGCGGCAGGGCAGGGAGTTCCAATTCGTACCATGATGCCGCAGTATGGATTTGAAGTCGAAGGGGTCAATAGTCGTGTTCAGTTGGCAGCATTGGAGCGAGCTTGGCAGAGTCATCAAGCCCATGAGCTGCTTCAAGGTGGGATTACCTTAATTGATCCCAATCGTATCGATATACGAGGTGATCTTAAATGTAGCAATGATGTCACGATTGATATTGGGTGCGTCTTTGAAGGTCAGGTTGAGATTGCTTGTGGCGCACATATTGGTCCTTACTGCGTCATCAAAGATAGCAAAATTGGGGCTAACTCACAGATTAAAGCGTTTTCACATCTTGAGGGTGCGGTTGTTGGCGAGTCAGCAGTCATCGGACCTTATGCCAGACTTCGGCCTGGAACAGAAATTGATGAACATGCGCATATCGGCAATTTTGTCGAAGTTAAAAATAGTCGTATTGGTAAAGGCAGTAAAGCAAATCATTTATCTTATATTGGGGATGCTCAGGTAGGAAGTCGAGTTAATATCGGTGCAGGTACGATTACCTGTAATTATGATGGTGTTAATAAATATCAAACGATCATTGAGGATGATGCATTTATTGGCTCAGATACTCAATTGGTAGCGCCTGTGACCGTTGGTAAGGGAGCGACCATCGGTGCTGGAACAACCCTTACAAAGGATGCTCCTACCCAGCAACTTACCATTAGTCGGGTTAAGCAATTTAGCTTGAAGTGGCAGCGCCCACCAAAAAAGATTCAGTAGAAAGTAAATATCTATGTGCGGAATTGTTGGGGCAGTCTCAAAAAATAATGTTGTGGATATCTTGGTTGAAGGACTCGAACGTCTTGAATATCGGGGATATGATTCTTGTGGTTTAGCTGTTGTTGACTCTAGGCTCGGACTTCAAAGAAGTAGAACTACCTCAAGGGTAGAGGATCTTCGACTAAGTACAGCAAATTTTGAGGGTACCTGGGGGATTGCGCATACCCGTTGGGCAACTCATGGAAAGCCTAATACTGCGAATGCACATCCGCATTTTTCAGGCGATTTAATTGGCGTTGTACATAACGGTATTATTGAAAACTTTGAGATTTTAAGACAAGATTTGCGTGCTAAAGGGTATATCTTCGAGTCACAAACAGATACTGAAGTAATTGCTCACTTAATTCATGACCATTATTCTAAAATGAGTCAATGCTCCTTAGTAGAGGCTGTGCAAGCGATTTTACCGAAATTGCATGGTGCCTATGCCATTGCCGTAATTGCGACAGATGCGCCAGATACATTGGTTGGCGCCAAAGTCGGTTCACCTTTGGTAATTGCTTATGGGGAGGGACAAAATTTCTTGGCTTCCGATGCATTAGCAGTAGCAAGACATGCAAAACAAATGACGTATTTAGAGGAAGGTGATGTAGTGAAAATCACCGCACACCATGTAGAAATTTATGATCCGCAAGGTCAATTAGCGATTCGATCGATTAAGGATGTTCCAGAATTAGCCGCGTCAGTAGAGCTTGGACCTTACCAACATTTTATGCAAAAGGAAATTTTTGAACAGCCCTTTGCTTTAGCCAACACAGTCGGTGATATTGAAACGATTGACCCAGATATTTTTGGAGCAACAAATGAGGAGTGGCTCGGGATTAAACAGATTCTGATACTCGCATGTGGAACCAGTTATTACTCTGCCTGTGTTGCTAAATATTGGATCGAGTCGCTTGCCGGGATCAATGTACAAGTGGAAATAGCCAGTGAGTATCGATACAGAACTTCTGTGCCAAATCCAAAAGCCTTAGTGGTCGTCGTATCTCAGTCTGGTGAAACCGCAGATACTTTAGCGGCACTTCGCCATGCAAAATCATTAGGTCATCATCTGACTCTTGCCATTTGTAATGTGGCAACTAGTGCCATGATGCGTGAAACACTTTGGAAGTTTCAGACAAAAGCAGGAACAGAGATTGGCGTTGCTTCAACGAAAGCATTTACGACTCAGCTCGTTGGGCTGTATTTTTTAGCCCTTGCACTAGCAAAAAAAGAAAATAAATTAGATCCACAAGCAGAGCAAAAAGAAGTAGAAGCACTCAGACATTTGCCCGCCGCCCTAAATGCTGTTTTAGCTCTAGAGCCACAAATCATCGCCTGGAGTGCAAAATTTGCTCAATTTAAAAATGCCATATTTTTGGGTAGAGGCATGCATTACCCAATCGCTCTTGAGGGGGCCTTAAAATTGAAAGAGATTTCGTATATACATGCGGAAGCATATCCTGCTGGAGAATTAAAGCATGGGCCACTCGCATTAATTGATGAAACAATGCCGGTTGTAACCGTAGCGCCCAACGATGAGCTACTCGAAAAACTAAAATCAAATATGCAAGAAGTACAGGCTAGAAGTGGCCAACTATATGTATTTGCTGATGTTGATGCCAACATACAGTCCTCAGAGGGTATTCATGTCATCAGAATGCCTGAGAATTATAGAAACTTATCACCTATATTGCATGTGGTGCCACTGCAATTACTTGCATACCATACGGCTTTAGCCCTTGGCACAGATGTGGATAAACCCAGAAACTTGGCAAAGAGCGTGACGGTGGAGTAGTGTCGTGAGGGGTAGTTTGTGAAAGTCCCCGAAATTAGAAATCATTGCTATGTTTGATGCGTATGATGAAGATATATTTGATTCAGTTATCTATTTGTATGATCGTAGTGAAAAACTTGCTACTCAAAAAATGATTTTTTAAAAAAAATAAAAGGAATTCGTGAAATGAAAAAATTAAATACAAAAAAACTTTTTATGCCTATCGTTTTTCTAGGTTTGTTCATTAGCATTGGAAATGCTAGTGCTCAATCCGTCTTTGAAGGCGCATTTTTTCAGGGCGCTATTGGATACACGAATGTTGGATCTTCATTTGATCAATCTAGTTCTCTTTTAAATCAAAATGGAGTTTTTCCACAAAATATTTCAACTGATAATTTATCAGTTTTGACTGGCAATATTGGAGGCGGTTATAACTTCAGAATTGCTCCTAAATGGCTATTAGGTTTGAGTATTGACTTTATGCCCGTCACCTCAGGGTCAGCAAATAGTAAAGTTACCACTAATTTACCTGGCGTTATAGTTCCAAATTCGCTAGTAGGATCTTATCAAATGAAGAATCCCATTAACATCTCTGTCTTGCCGAGTTATGAGTTATCAAATAATCAACTTGTTTATGGAAAAGTTGCTTTATCAACAGCATCCTTAATCTATAGTGATTCTGTAACACCTGCTACCAGTGTGCTTGTTGGTGGGTTTACTTTGGGCTTAGGCTACAAGCAAGCTTTACAAAATCAACTCTATATATTTGCTGAGGGTTTGTATACGAATTTCTTGGACTACACCGCAAATATAAATGGACCATATCAAGGGGTTGCTAATACAAGTATCGATATAAAAGCTTCAGGATATACATTCTTATTTGGGGCAGGTTACCGGTTTTAATCAGTTCAAGATTTAGCTAGAATTCTTTAAGGGGAACAGGGCTTGAAATTGACCGAAGTAATTCATTCACCAACGATGCTTAATCTTTCCATCAGTAAAAGATAAACTTTGTTTATTTTGAAGATATTCAAGTGTTTGCGAAAATAGTTCTTCAACACTTAGTCCTAATTGATCTGCAGACATTCTGAATAAAGGTGTTTTGAGGCACCAATTGAGACCGTCTTCTAAAGATAGTTTTTCAGTAAACATCACCATAAACTGGAACAAAACTTGTGCTACATGGTGCGTGTTTCGTTGCGGGGAAGACTCTAAATAATCTAGACGAGAATAAGCATTATCAAGTGCAGATTGAATATTCACAAAAGGGTTTCCGTGTCCTGGTACAACCACTTTGACCGGTAAAGATTCGATCAATTGAAGAGTGGCACGTTGTTCCTGAAAACCTGATCGATCAGAAACCTCAGAAAAAAGTGCACCAAAACCTTTTTCCCATAATGCATCTGCAGAGATAAGCAATCCTAAAGAAGGGGCAAATAAAAGAATCGAATGGGGATGATGTCCTGGGGTGCCGTGGATTTCAAAATCAAATGAACCGATCTGAATAGTAGAGCCAATTTTTAAAGATTCAGTAGCAGTAAATTTGGGACAAGGTTGACCTAAATACTCAAATGACTGTTGCGCTAGAGGCCAGTTACTCACGGATGTAAATTCAGATTCAGGAACAAGACACGTAAATTGAAAAACGTCCTGTAAAGCACGATTCCCCCCACAGTGATCGGAGTGCAGATGAGTATTGAAAAGTTGACGAGGTTTTAATGAGGGATGCTGATCTAAAAACGACTGTAATAATTGAATCGTTTGCTGACCATGAAAACAAAAGCCACTATCAACCACATCAATTGATGCATGGTCATGAATATAGATCTGGTTGGCAGAAAGCCAACCTCGTTCAATGATATGGATATTCTTTGGCAGATCAATCAAGATGTATACGAATCAATCATGATGGCGTAGCGTTCTTTGAGCTCTGAGATATTTTGAATACTCATCCCTAAATCTCTAGCTAAACCATCTTTAAGACCATAAATCCAACCGTGAACAGTCAGTTCTTGGTTTCTTAGCCAAGCATCTTGCACAATCGTTGTTTCACAAACATTAACAACTTGTTCAATCACATTGAGCTCACACAAGTGATTAAAACGTTCTTGATAATTTAAAACCTTCCCCAAATAAGGCCCGTGTTTGTCATCAACATCTTTAATGTGCCTAATCCAGTTATCAGCAAGACCAACACGAATATTGTCTAAAGCCGCTTTAACTCCAGAACAGCCGTAGTGACCAACAACAATAATATGTTTTACTTTTAGCTGGTCTACAGCAAATTGAATCACAGATAAAGCATTTAAATCTGTATGAACAACGACATTGGCGATATTGCGGTGGACAAAAATCTCGCCAGGAGCAAGGCCAATAATTTGATTGGCCGGAACTCTGGAGTCAGAGCATCCAATCCAAAGATATTCAGGTGATTGCTGAGATGCTAGACGTTGAAAGTAATCAGGATCATCTTTAGTAACACGATTGGCCCAAGTCTGATTATTCTCAAAAAGTTTGTTAAGGATATGCGGATTTTTAGATGTTGTCATAGTGTTCGATTAGATGGATAGCGGTGCACAAAACGTGGCTGATCAGGATCGCCAAAATAATCAGGAGGGCGATCATCTTTAATAAGATTTTGTAAATTTTTCCGAGTTTGAGGGTTAAAAAAATTAGCACGAAGTTTCATAAAGTATGCGTTGATTCTGACAACCATAACCAAGAAGGTACAGTATGATTCAGGAACAATATTGGCCGCAATTAACTTTCGAATACCTTGCCAATTTTGTGATTCAAAGTTCTTTTTAGCATGAAAGCTGGTTTCTCGAAAAATACGATTATCTTTTTCAAACCCATCGAGAATGACTTGAGCGATATCATATGCATTTGGAAATGAATGAAGCTTAGGAAAATTAGACATATAAATATATTATATGAAACAACTTGCGTAATAAAATAACCCTATGGAATATATAAATTACCCCTTAGAAGATACTTTACCTGAATTAGGCCACTTACAAGAAGTAGCTGACGGCGTTTTTTGGCTGAGAATGCCCCTACCTTTTGCCCTTGATCATATTAATTTGTGGTTATTGCGCGATTGTTTTGAAGGCAAAGAAGGTTGGACGATTGTTGATTGTGGAATCGCCAGTGATATTACGAAGCAGGCCTGGGAAACGATTTTTGCAAATTGTTTACAAGGGTTACCTATTGTGCGTGTAGTAGTTACTCATATGCATCCTGACCATATAGGATTGGCGCATTGGCTTTGTGAAAAGTGGCAAGTTCCGTTGTGGATGTCGATGACAGATTTTCTGATGGCAAAATGGTTAAGCTCAAAAGAGGGCGGCTTAAACATTGGTTCAGTTGCCGGAGGGGGTGGTTCCGCGGATCACTTTTATAAGCATGGCTTAACTGAAGAGGAAGATTTACAAAAAGTGCGTGCAAGAGCAGACCACTATAGTAGTCTGGTACCAAAAGTTCCGCAGCGCTTTAGAAGAGTCATGGATGGCGAGCAGGTTTTCATTGGTAACCGTCAGTGGCAAGCGATTAGTGGTTATGGGCACGCACCAGAACATCTTTCGTTTGCCTGCATTCAAGATCAAATCATGATTTCTGGCGATATGATGTTACCTAGAATCTCTACCAACATTAGCGTTTATGATGCCGAGCCAGATGCAGATCCTTTAGGGATGTTTTTAGATTCAATTGCAAAATATGAGTTTTTAGACAAAAAAACGCTGGTCCTGCCATCGCATGGTAAGCCTTTTCAAGGTTTACATTATCGGATTGGCCAATTAAGAGACCACCATGATGCTCGGCTTAAAGAAACATTTGATGCATGCCAAGAGCCTATTACCGCCAAAAAGCTACTTCCAGTTTTATTCCATCGCAAATTAGATACCCATCAAATGACTTTTGCCATGGGCGAGGCCATTGCTCATCTAAATTATTTATGGCGTAGAGGTACCATCAAGCGGCAGATCGACGAGCACGGGGTCTTGTGGTTTTCGCAGAAGTAGATTTTGTGGCAGCTTTTTTCTCCACAGGTTTTTTAACGACTTTGGATTTTGTTCCAGCACCCGTTGGAAAAGCATCCATCATGCCCGTCATTGATTTAGACATTTGATTCATGATATCTTGCGCTAATTTACCTCCGGCGCCTGTGAAGTCAGTTGGTTTTTTTTGACTAGTACTTTCTTGGGTTTCCGAAGGTTCTGTTGCAGCCCGCATCGTCTCTGCAATCCCCTGGAGAGTAGACAAAGTTGCTTTTTGCACCTCTAAACCTTGTATAGTATTTTGCAGAACGTTCAGGTTTAAGCTTAGCCAGGCCTCTACACTTTTAAGATCCTTAATCCTTTTATCAAGCTCCTCAATATCTACCACGGGGATACCAAAGGGATTGAGTGTACTCATGCCTGGTAATCCAAAGCCAGAAGAAGCATCTGCGCCACCTTTTGCGGCAGAAGACCACATATTCTTCATCATCTCAACGCTTTGATGAAAGTCTGGCATTCCAGTAAACATATCTCTCTCCAATATAAAAGTTTATTAAATGTAAAATATAGGACTTTAGTCAGTAAATCAATCTTTAAGTATTTTATGACCCAGAAAACAGTTAATTCTTCGATAAGTTCTTACACCAAGGGGCAACAGCTCCCTGAGTTGCTGAAAAAACGTATTTTGATTTTAGATGGTGCGATGGGAACCATGATTCAACAATATAAATTATCAGAAAAAGATTTTCGTGGGGATTTACCTGATCTTTTGAACCACCCTATTGATTTAAAAGGGAATAATGAGCTCTTATCGATTACAAAGCCAGAGGTTATTGCAGAAATACATGAGCAATATCTGGCAGCAGGCGCAGACATTATCGAGACGAATACATTTGGCGCAACGACGATTGCTCAAGAAGATTATCGATTGGCACACATGGCTACGGCAATGAATCGTGCTTCAGCGAAATTAGCCCGTGCGGCATGTGACAAATTTAGTACCCCAGAAAAACCCCGTTTTGTGGCTGGAGCTGTGGGCCCAACCCCTAAAACAGCAAGTATCTCCCCAGATGTGAACGACCCTGGAGCAAGAAATGTTGATTTTGAATCCCTCAGACATGCTTATTACGAACAAGTTGAAGCACTAGTTGAGGGCGGAGCTGATTTATTACTCGTTGAAACTATTTTTGATACTTTAAACGCAAAGGCAGCAATCTTTGCCATTGATGAATATTTTGAAAATTCAAAACAACGTCTTCCCCTCATGATTTCTGGTACGGTAACGGATGCTTCAGGAAGAATATTATCTGGCCAAACGGTTGAAGCCTTTTGGAATAGTTTGCGACACGCAAAACCACTTATGTTTGGACTGAATTGCGCGTTAGGTGCAACCTTAATGAAGCCCTACATTGCAGAGCTTGCAAAAATTTGTGATGTGGCAGTGTCTTGTTATCCCAATGCAGGCTTACCAAATCCGATGAGTGATACTGGTTTTGATGAAACCCCACAAATTACATCACATCTTTTAGAGGACTTTTCTAAAGACGGTCTTGTTAATTTGGTAGGTGGGTGTTGTGGAACTACACCAGCTCATATCGCAGCGATTGCAAAAGCCGTACAAAATTATCAACCACGTCAGTGGGTCGCAAAATGGAATGCTTACAAGGAGCCAGTGAGTGAGTAAAGATGTTCCTATACCCTTATTGAAACTCGCTGGACTAGAGGCGTTTAATTTAGAGTCTTATATTCGATTTGTGAATATTGGTGAGAGAACCAATGTCACTGGATCGAAAGCTTTTGCGCGTTTGATATTGAATAATTTATTTGATGAGGCTTTACAAGTAGCTCGTCAACAAGTTGAAAATGGTGCTCAAATTATAGATATCAACATGGATGAAGCCATGCTGGACTCGCAGGCTGCAATGGTGAGGTTTTTAAATCTCATCGCTTCTGAACCAGATATCGCACGAGTTCCGATCATGATTGATTCTTCTAAATGGTCTGTGATTGAATCTGGCCTCAGATGTGTGCAAGGTAAAGCAATCGTTAATTCTATTTCTTTAAAAGAAGGTATTGAGCCATTTATTCATCAGGCGAAGTTAATTAAGCGTTATGGTGCTGCAACCGTCGTGATGGCTTTTGATGAAAAAGGACAGGCGGATACCTTTGAGCGAAAAACAGAAATTTGTAAACGTTCATACGACTTACTTCTCAGTGCAATTGATTTCTCACCCGAAGATATTATTTTTGATCCGAATATCTTTGCAATTGCAACAGGTATTGAGGAGCATGACAATTATGCAGTTGATTTTATCAATGCCATTCGTTGGATTAAAACGAACTTGCCTGGTGCAAAAGTTAGTGGTGGTGTTTCCAATGTGAGCTTTTCCTTCAGAGGTAATGATGTAGTTCGTGAGGCCATTCATACGGTATTTTTATATCACGCCATTGAAGCCGGTATGGACATGGGTATTGTGAATGCGGGCCAATTAGGCGTATATGCAGATTTAGATCAAGAACTGCGTGAGCGTGTAGAAGATGTAGTTCTGAATCGCTTTAAAGAAAAAGAAGGTAAAACTCCAACTGAACGCCTGTTAGAGATTGCGGATAACTATAAAGGTGGTGGTATTAAACAGGCAGAAACGCTTGCCTGGCGAGAGTTGCCGGTTCAAGAGCGACTTTCTCATGCTTTAGTCCAAGGAATTACTAATTTTATTGTGGAAGATACCGAAGAGGTTCGACAAGAAATCGCAAATCGAGGTGGAAGACCAATTGAGGTGATTGAAGGCCCGCTTATGGACGGCATGAATGTCGTTGGCGAACTATTTGGTGCTGGAAAAATGTTCCTACCGCAAGTAGTTAAAAGTGCTAGGGTTATGAAACAAGCCGTAGCCCATTTAATCCCATATATTGAAGAAGAAAAAAGACAATACGAGGCTGCTGGTAAGGATGTCAGGTCCAAAGGAAAAATTATCATGGCAACCGTGAAAGGGGATGTCCATGACATTGGTAAAAACATCGTAACGGTGGTTTTACAATGTAACAATTTTGACGTCGTCAACATGGGAGTGATGGTTCCTTGTAGTCAAATCTTGGAAAAAGCCAAAGAGGAAAAAGCGGACATTATTGGTTTATCAGGCTTAATTACTCCATCTCTTGAAGAAATGACTTACGTTGCACAAGAGATGCAAAAAGATGAATATTTTAGAAGTAGAAAAACGCCATTGATGATTGGCGGAGCAACAACCTCTAGGGTTCATACAGCAGTGAAGATTGCGCCCCATTATGAAGGCCCTGTAATTTATGTGCCAGATGCTTCACGCTCTGTTTCTGTTGCTGCAAATTTGTTATCTGATGAGTCAGCTACTCGGTATTTAGATTCTATAAAAGAAGAGTATGAGCGGGTTCGTCAGCAACATGCGAATAAAAAAGCAATGCCTTTGATTACGCTTGAAGGAGCTCAACAAAATGCTGAAATGCTTGACTGGGGCAATATCGATATTGTGCCTCCAAAGTTTATCGGCCGAAGAGTTTTCAAAAATTACGATTTAGCGGAAATTGCAAAATATATCGATTGGACACCATTTTTTCAAACTTGGGACTTGGCTGGCAAGTATCCGCAGATATTAACTGATGAAGTTGTCGGAGATTCAGCTTCAAAAGTGTATGCGGACGCTCTAAAAATGTTGGAGAAAGTCATCCAAGGACGCTGGCTTCAGGCGCATGCGGTGATTGGCTTATACCCTGCAAATCAAGTAGGTGATGATATTGTTTTATATGCTGATGAAGCCAGAAGTGAGCCACTATTGACTTGGAATTGTTTAAGACAACAGACTGATCGCCCAGTCGTGGATGGCGTTAAAAGGCCTAATCGATGTTTAGCCGATTATGTTGCACCATTAAGTTCCAAGAAAAAAGATTATGTAGGCATGTTTGCGGTGACAACTGGTCATGGCGTAGACAAAAAGGTTGAGGAGTTTCAGGCAAAAAATGATGATTACGATGCTATTTTGCTAAAGGCCATTGCTGATCGCCTCGCAGAAGCCTTTGCTGAGTGCTTACATCATCGTGTGCGGACGGATTTATGGGGTTACGCTCCTCAGGAGAATCTGACGAACGAAGACCGTATCTCAGAAAAATATCAGGGTATTCGTCCTGCCCCTGGTTATCCAGCTTGTCCAGAACATACCGTAAAACATGCCATGTTTGAAGTATTACGAGCACAAGATATCAGTATGGAGCTCACGGAGTCTTTAGCAATGAACCCTGCTTCAAGTGTTTCAGGCTTCTATTTAGCAAACCCTGCGGCACAATATTTTAATGTTGGACCAATTGGTCTAGACCAGGTTAATTCCATTGCTATGAGGTCTAAACGGAGTTCTGAAGAAGTTGCAAAAGCCCTTCAAAGTAACTTTGAGAGCAACTAAACACCCCAAACAACAACTTCTTCTTTTTTTAAAGAGGCTTTTAGCAGTTTTAAAAAAGGGAATGCCCGTTGACCTAATCGATCAGACTTCGGTTGGTCATTGCCAAGTGCTTGACGCTCTTTTGCATCTTGGGTGATAGCGTCTTCTAATTTGGTTATTAGACTAGGCAGTTGTTCTACGAGTAAAATACCTTCTTTACTTAATTCGCGCTCGAGAGTTTGAAAAATTCGAAGAGTTAAGTCCTCAAGCATGAGGCACTCGGGAGAATTTTTTGAATGGAATCGATAGAGCATTTGATTAGCATACACCACGGGATACTTTTTTGTCATGCTTCCTGATATAGCCATACAAGTTAAAACCTTATTTACCCAAGCTCTTGTTGCTATAGGACAAAACTTAAGTAAAGATATTGCAAGTCTTCCTGAACCAAGATTAGAGCGCCCAAAAGTTGCAGAACATGGTGATTTGGCAACCAATATTGCTATGCAAATTGCTAAATCATGGAGTATGAACCCCAGGGATTTGGCCCAACAACTTGTCCAAGAATTAAATAACACGCCACATATTCAAGATTGGATCATAAGCTTAGAAATTGCCGGACCTGGTTTTATCAATATGCGTTTAAGTCAAACTACTAAAACCATGGTCATCCAGCAAGTTTTAACGCTTAAAGATCATTATGGTTGTCTTTCAAATGAATCTCAGTCCACGGTATTAATTGAATTTGTATCTGCAAATCCAACGGGCCCATTACATGTGGGGCACGGTAGACAAGCAGTCTTGGGCGATATTCTTGCCAATCTTTTAGCTTCGCAAGGTAAAAAGGTTTATAAAGAGTTTTACTACAATGATGCCGGTGTACAGATTCAAAATTTAGGAATCTCGACAAAAGCACGCATTGATGGTTTAGAGCCACAACAACCTGGTTGGCCAGAAAATGCTTATAACGGTGATTACATAGCAGATATTGCAAAAGCTTATTTGGTTGGAGAAACGATTCAAGCTGCAGACATACAAGTGACATCACAGAAAAATGTTCAAGATGTAAAAAGTATTGAGCGATTTGCCGTTGCTTATTTACGTAAAGAACAAGATATTGATTTAAAAACCTTAGGCGTCCATTTTGATAATTATTTTTTAGAGTCGTCTTTGTATACCAACGGCTTAGTTGATCAAGCTGTACAAGATTTACAAAAGATTGGCAAGACTTATGAGCAAGATGGTGCTTTATGGTTAAGGTCAACAGACGATGGTGACGACAAAGATCGTGTCATGAAAAAAACCGATGGAACTTATACCTATTTTGTTCCTGATGTTGCTTATCACGGTAGTAAATGGTCGCGCGGATTTCATGAAGTTATTAATATTCAAGGAAGTGATCATCACGGAACGATTACTCGCGTGCGCTCGGGTATTCAGGGCATTGCGCAGGCTAGAAACTGGGAAATTCCTAAAAACTACCCAACCTATATTTTGCATAAGATGGTGACCGTGATGAAAAATGGTCAAGAAGTGAAGATTTCTAAACGAGCAGGTTCTTATGTGACTGTGCGGGATTTGATTGAATGGTGTGGCGGATATCTAGATGGCATGGCTGAACAAGAGCAACAAACGGCTCTTATTCGAGGACGTGATGCAGTTCGTTTTTTCTTGATATCAAGAAAGGCTGATACTGAATTCGTTTTTGATATCGACTTAGCCCTGACGCAAACTGATGAAAACCCCGTGTTTTATGTGCAATATGCCCATGCCCGAATTTGTTCAATTCTGCGTTCATGGGGTGGTGATGAAAGCCAGTTATTAGAAGCCAAGGTCAACTTATTAGAAAGTCGTGCTGCGCATGCCCTCTTGCAACGTTTAGGTGAGTTTCCCCAAGTACTTGCAGACGCTGCAAAAGATCTTGGACCGCATGCGATTGCATTTTATTTAAGAGATTTGGCCAGTGACTTCCACTCTTTCTATAACTCGGATCGGGTATTGGTTGATGATATTGAATTACGTTTAGCCAGAATTACCATGTTAGTTGCATGCAAACAGGTGCTTAAAAATGGTTTGACTTTACTAGGGGTTAGTTCCCCTGAGCAAATGTAATTTAGTTCACTATTTTCGATGTATTATTATTTCATCATGATTAAAAAATCACATTTTCAAAAAGAATTACAGCAATTGCAATCAGAGCAAGGAAATATTCTTCTTGGAATGGTTATTGGCCTCGTTATAGGGCTTGGCATAGCGTTGTCCGTTGCGTATTTTATACACAAAAATCCCCCGACTGAGAAACTTAATGTTAGACCACCAGAATTATCTTTTGTGCCTAAACTGAATGCGGATGGCACAACTACCAACGAGTTAAGGGATCCTAATACCCCGCTCCATAGCAAACCAAAAATACCCGAGAGTTCCGCAAATAATCAAAATACTCCTACTTCAGTGATAGAGTCGACTACTCCAGAACCTGAAGTAAAAGCTTCTGCAACATATTGGCTTCAAATTGGGGCATACAGTGATAAAGCTTACGCTGATAGTCAAAAAGCACAATTAGCAATGCAGGGCTTGCAAGCTAGGATTACAGAAAATAAAATTGATGGCCAATCGACTTGGAGAGTTCGAATAGGCCCATATACTGAGTTACCAGACTTAAATGACGACAAAAATAAATTAGATAATTCAGGTATTTCTTATAGTGTTATAAAGGCGAATAAACCATGAAGCAATGTAAAAAAATATTAATAGGTATGTTAATTCTTGCAGGATCAGTTTTAAGTGTTCAGGCACAATTATTGCCCCCTGGAGCTACAAGTAAAAATACGCCCAAAAACAATCCAAGTAATTCGGCTTTTATGGAAGGCTTAGATTACAAATTGCTTAGCGCTCCGCAGCCGACAGAATCTAAAGGAAAGATTGAGGTTGCCGAATTTTTCTGGTACGGATGTCCGCACTGCTATGACCTTGAGCCAGAAATCCAAGCGTGGGTTAAACGTCAAAAAAATGATGTGGTTTTTAAACGTGTTCCTATTGCATTTAGAGATGATTTTTTGCCGCATAGTCAAATCTTTTACGCTCTTGAGGCATTGGGTAAAGAAATAGAATATTCCCCAAAAGTTATGAAGGCGATTCATGTAGAGCGTAAGCAGCTGTTGAAAGAGGACGAGATTATTAGTTGGGCAACGAGCGCCGGGTTAGACACTGCTACCTTTACTGCCGCTTATAAATCATTCTCTGTACAGACGAAAGCAAAAACCGCTAATGCAACTGGTTCTGCATATCGAGTCAATGGTGTGCCAACTATTTTTGTTCAGGGAAAATATGAAACATCCCCCTCGATTGCTGGAACAAAAGCTCGATCGATTGAAACCCTTGATTATTTAATTAGTAAGGCAAGAACTGAAAAAAAATAAGTTAGACTAAGGACTTCAATCCGCGCATGACTGAACCTATTAGTGGTAGATGTTCATAGATACCTGCCGCAGGGTCCCAATAATCATGGTGTTTAGTTACGAGAAAAGCATCATTAAAGTAAAGCCAACTCACACCCGAAAAACATTTTGGTGATGTATTCCACCTTTTCATGGAAAATTGAAAATCCCATAAAAAAGCAACTTGCTTTTCGCCAAGTAATTGTTCACGCACAATAAATTGGGGTTGATTGAGTTGCTCGTACATCTGTAGAAAAATATGTTTAATTGCTAGATGGCCTTGAACCTCTTGAAAAGGATCTCTAAAGATAGCATCAGTACTATAGCAATTTAACAAAACATCTACATTAGTAGGCGATAGCTGGCCATATTGGATTTTTAATATGTGTACTGCTTCTAAAAGATCCACTGGCATCAGAAATCCTTAGATTTTGACAAATGTTTTTAGTAGCCAAAAATAAATAGGGTAAGGCAAAATTCTTAAGAACTTTAAAAAATAAGAAAACTTCTTTGGAAAGTGTATTTCAAAATCGCCCCTTTGAAGGCCAGCACCAATCTCTTTAGCAGCTTGTTCTGCTGATATGAGAGCCGGCATTTGAAAATCGTTCATTGCCGTTGCGGGAGTTTCTACAAAGCCTGGACAAATAATATGCACATTAATTCCCTTAGGCTTTAAGTCATAATACAAAGACTCAGCGAAATTAAGAAGTGCTGCTTTGGTAGGGCCATATACCAAAGACTTAGGTAGGCCACTATATCCCGCAACGCTTCCTACTAAAGCAATATGACCAAAGCCCTGCTGTAAAAGTTGTGGCATGGCCGCGGAAATGACTCGCATCGGCCCCATTAAATTAGTATCAATCATTTTTGAAGTAATTGCCATATCAAAATCATCTGCTCTGACAGGGGTATAAACTCCAGAAACGAACAAAATGATATCAATCTTGTTCCAAATTGAGAGAACCTGAGAGAGTGCTTGACTGACTTGTTCTGAACTCGTGACGTCTAGCGCAATCGAATGAATGTATTGACTCTGAGATTTGATTTTGATAGAGCTCTTGAGTTCTTCTAAGTTCTCCAGCCGGCGTGCTGATAAGATGAGATTAGATCCCTGATCTGCAAACCAACTTACACAAGCTTTGCCAATACCAGAAGAAGCACCAATAATCCAAACATTTAAATTTTCGAAATTGGTAATGGGTTGATTAAGACTCATATTTAGGTTTTTCTAAAGTGAATTGAACAACTTCTAAATTTTTACCAGCAAAACCTGCTGCACAATAGAGTAAATAGAAATTCCATAAACGAATAAATTCATCTTTAAAACCTAAAGCCTTCACTTCTTTTAATTTTTGGTTAAAAGATAATGCCCAGGTTCGAAGCGTATTGGCATAATCATCCCCAAAAAATAATTTATCTTTTACGCGCAGTCCAACATCATGAGCGTGTTGTTCAAACACACTAACAGCTGGCAGCATCCCACCAGGAAATACATACTGTTGAATAAAATCAGTCTTGGTTCGATATTTGGGGAATAAATTTTCATCAATCACAATACTTTGTATGACGGCTCTCTTGCCAGGCTTGAGACAGCGATGGATGGTTTTGAAATACGATTGCCAATAGTCTTCACCAACAGCTTCAAACATCTCAATAGAAACAATACCATCGTACTCTTGATGACAATCTCTATAGTCTTTTAACATGACTGCACTTTTTGCCGATGTCGTTGTTTGGAAAGCCAATTGTTCTTGAACATAGCGATATTGTTCATTAGAGATCGTAATCGCATCAACCTGCAGCCCTTGCTCGTTAGCCTGTTTAATAAATCCACCCCAACCGCATCCAATTTCTAGAATGTGGTCACCTGACTGGGGATTGAGCATACTAATAATTCGATCACATTTATCTTTTTGCGCTTGTTCAAGCGTTTTATTATTTCCTTCAGAAAATAAGGCGCTTGAATACATCATGCTCGGGTCTAACCAAAGAGAGTAAAAATTATTCCCCAAATCATAGTGGGCTTGAATATTTTTTTTGCTACCCGATTTTGTATTTTTGTTTAAAAAATGCTTAATTTGGGAAAATAATGATCCCCACCAAGAACCATAAATCAAGGCATCTAAAGCAGCTCTATTTTGGATTGCTAGATGTAATAAGCTTTCTAAATCGTCAGTGTGCCAAAGATTTTTAAAGTAAGATTCAGCAACACCTATATCGCCTCTAGAAATAATCCACTGAAACGCCTCCACATCATTCACTTGGATATAAATCGGCGCTTGTTGGCTATCTTGGCCAAAGTGATGTGTAGATCCATCTGGCAATGTCATGACGACACTGCGACCTTTGATATTTTTAAAAGCTTGAAAAATGAATTTTTGAGCAAATGTGGACATATTATGAATTAGGCACTTCTGGAGGTTTAGGTTTTTTATAAAATTTTGCACCTTTAACCCATAGTTTAACTGCTTGCCAATGAATTTTCAGGATGACCGATAAAGTTAAGAACGGAAAACTAATAATAGCCCTCATTTTAGACGAGTAATTGAGTTCAAATTCAGAACCACTAACGCTGGTCATTAAAGTGTGTATATCTTCTTGAAAGTAATCAATACGACTAACAAATTTTGGATGTGCAGCGCCACCTTCTTGTTTCATAAAGCGAAATCGGTAATGTCCCATGACATCAAAAAATGGCGACACGTGAAATATTTTTTTCGTCGTCAACTCTTGACCCCAGGAGATATTGCTGGATGAAGGAGATTGCAGCAAATATGCGTGGCGCTCACCAAAGGTATTATTCACTTCCGCAATAATCGCTTTTAAATCACCATTTGAGGCATGACAAAACCAAAAGCTGACAGGATTAAAGACATATCCAAATATTCTAGGAAAGGTATGTAGCCAAATCTCACCATCAACGTCAATGCAGTGGTTTATTTTAAGCAAATCCTCGACCCACTCTAAAGAGGAAAGATGCTCATCCCCATAATCCCGATCATAAAAAGAAATCCAAGAAAATGAATTATCGCCAATACCTTGCTTTTTTAATAAATGATGATCAAGTCTTCTTGAGCGCATGGGGATACGCAAATAAAAGGTAGGGTAATTAAAACGATTATGGGGTGAGTAACGCTGATGGATGACTTGCCCAAAATGGATGGCGGCCTGATTGAGCATGCTTAGGTTAATTTCAGGGAATTGAGCAGAGATTGAGCTACATCTTTTCCGGATTGAAAGCCATCTTCATGAAAACCATAGCGCGTCCATGCTCCACAAAAATAGGTATTTTGCACTCCCTGAATCGTATGTAATTTTTCTTGAGCTTGGATTGCGGCTTGATTAAATATGGGATGAGAATACTCGATAGTTGCATGTGTTTTATCAAGAGCAGGTTTAAATTGTGGGTTAAGACTAACCACCACAGGCGGCAGGCCTTTAATTTTTGGTAATGGTTGTAATTTATTAATTAGATAGTGAACACAAACGGCCGGGGATTGATCTATTCCAGAACCTGGTATTTGTTCACAGGTATAGTTCCAAGCGGCCCATACTTCAGATAGTTGCGGTAGTAGTTGACGATCTTCATGAACATAAGCGGTATTTTTTTTATACGCAACGGCACTCAATAAATGATTTTCTTCATCTGATGCATCAGCCAAAATTTCTAATGCTTCATCTGAGTGACAGGCAAAAATAACTTTGTCAAAAGTTCGTTTTTCACCATTACTTAATTGAAGTTGAATAGGACCATCTGTCGAATGCTTCAGGCGATGACAGCGATCAACTTTTATTTTTTCAATACAAACCTGATGTTCTTTTAAAGCCACAATAGCGCGTGACACGTACTCTTTTGAGCCACCTGCAACCGTCCGCCATTGTGGTCGTTTGATGATGTTGAGTAAACCATGATTATTACAAAACTGCATCAGCGTTTGAATAGGGAATTTCAACATATCTGACAATGAACATGACCATATTGCCCCAATCATAGGGAGTAAATACCAGTCTCGAAAAGCAGCACTAAATTTTTTACGATTTAAAAATGCCTCAACTGACTCTAATTGATTGGTGTGGCCAATATTAGCAGGATAGGCACACATACTTTTTCCAGCTTGATTAAATCGTACAGTATCTATTAGCATATGCAAAAAACGAGGGTTGAATATATTTTTACGTTGTGCAAATAAAGTATTTAAACTATTACCAGCCCACTCAAGACGCTGATGATCATTTGTCTTTAAGGAAACTGAAAAAGACATTTCAGACTTAGCAATAGGAACATCAAGCTCTTTAAAAAAAGCAATGAGCCCAGGGTAGGTCCAATCATTAAACACCAAGAACCCTGTATCAATCGGGAAGCTTGTAGAAAATCCCTTGGGTGTAAATTCGATCGTATTACTATGACCCCCAATGTAGGAGGCTTTTTCAAACAAAGTAATATCCAGAGATGCTTGTTTTCGTAAGGTATAAGCACAACTGATTCCAGAGATACCAGCCCCAATAATTGCAACTCGTAACTTATTTGTCATTACTTACTTCCAGCCAATAATTTTTCAATTTCTGAGGTAATTGTTTTACTGTCAGGTTTCATCATGCTGCTATAGGAGTTAACCACATTACCTTCACGATCAATCAGGTATTTATAGAAATTCCATTTGGGAGTAGTTTTCGTTTTTTCTATCAATAGTTTAAACATCGGATTGGCATTCGAACCACTCACTACACTTTTAGCCATCATTGGAAATTTTACATCGTACGTATTTTTACAAAAATCTGCAATTTCCTTATTACTGCCGGGCTCTTGCTGACCAAAATCATTCGACGGAAAACCAATAACAACTAAACCTTTGGAGGCATACTTCGAATAAATACTTTCTAAACCCTCGTATTGAGAAGTGAAGCCACAATAACTTGCAGTATTTACAACCATTACCACTTTACCCTTGTATTGACAAAGGTCTTGCATTTGTTCATCTTGAAGTCTTGGAAATTTAAAATTAAGAGCTACTGGACAATTACTACTAACAGTGGCGTTTTTATCATTAGATTGGGCATGAACCGTGATACAACATCCAGTGAAAAGAACGGGTATTAAAAATTTCCAGAAATTCATAAAAATCCTATTAGTTAGCAACAGTTTGAAGAGATTCTTGAGAGAGTCTAAGCGAAAACGAAAACTCTTTCAGAAACCATCATAAAATATACCTATGGATATGCGCCATTTACCTTTACCCAGTTTTGAGAAAAAAATTCTTCCTCTAGATTTTAGTCAAGAAACCCTAATAAAAATCTTGCAAACGCTTGAAAAACCTGTAGTTTTTACTAACGGGGTATTTGATATCTTGCACCGTGGTCATGTGACTTACTTAGCTCAAGCAAAATCTTTAGGAAAAAGTTTAATTGTGGGTGTCAATGCAGATGAGTCGGTAAAGATGTTGGGTAAAGGGGATGATCGTCCAATTAATAAAGATAACGATCGGATGGCCCTTTTAGCATCTCTTGAGTGTGTTGACTTAGTCATCTGCTTTAAAGAAAAAACACCTGTTGAATTAATGACGCGAATTCAACCAGATATTTATGTAAAAGGTGGCGACTATCAAATCGATACTTTACCGGAAACTGCATTGATCAAAACTTGGGGAGGTCAAGCTTTTGCAATCCCTTTTTTGTATAGCAGATCAACCACTGCGTTATTGGAAAAAATAAGAACTTAGGGCTGTTTTTTGACAAGCTCAGCTTCACCAGTGATTGGGCCACTGACCCCAATTCTTTGTATGTTGAATCTTAAATCTTTGTCCAAAATAGAGTCTTCAGTTCTAATGTGGCTACTTGCGATGGCTTCTACCCAGTGCGTAAAGGAGTATGGAATATAAAGAATAAGGCTCGCAGCAAAAAAATTAAAAGCAATCAAAACCCAAAGAGCAATATGTAGGAAGCGCATAGATTTATTGTAACGCTTGAAGATACCAAAGACGAAGACCGCGAAAAATGATGTATGGATCTAAAGTTACTGAACATAAAGGATAGGCATTCAAATCCAGATTTTTATGAATTAAAGCACCATTACCACCGGAAATAATCAAATGACGAATTTCAGGGTGATGATGCAAAGCAAACTGAATGGATCCTAGTTGAGCGTGTAACACACCTTGCACAATTGCCGATTCGGTAGAGTTTCCAAATATATGTTCATTGATCTCATCATGGGGGTGTTGAGAAAGATTTGGCAAGAGGGCTGTTTTAGAGCCTAAAGACTGCAACATCATATTGATGCCAGGCAGAATCCAGCCACCACTAAATTTTAAATCACGATTGACATAATCGATGGTTGTGGCAGTGCCACTATTGACAATCAGGTAATTACCATCTTGGGCAAAAGCATAACCACCAATAATCGCAGCCCAACGATCATTGCCTAAATCACTGGGCGCTTTATAGAGGTTTTGAATTTGAAAAAAATCCAAACTTGAATCAAACACTGAAATCGCAGAGTATGGCAATTGTTGCGCAAACCATTGATGCCATAAAGCATTAATCGATGCACTGGCGACACTACATAAAATAATATGAGAGATGGATTCTTTCACTTGAAGCAATGATTGCAGTTGATTTGCTCCTTGATTTGAAAAAGGAGATTCGGTATGAGGTAAAGCACTAAATAAAAAATCGAAATCCCCATCATGGGCGAGGTCAGATACACACCATTTTGCTCTGGTATTACCAATATCAATTAAAAGTAATTTTCGGTTCATCAATTTTCTTTACTCAGTGATAGATCACCACTTGAAATTTCTTTCATACCTAAAGGAGTATCTAATAATAAATATCCTTTTTGATTTACGCCAAGGTTTTTCCCCTGATACATCTTGGTAGATTCTTGATGAAGAACAACCGTATGATTTTGCCAAAGATCCCATTCATTCCAAGCATCCTTAAAACCGTCAAAACCACTTTCAGAAAATACCTCAAGTGTATGACCCAAACTCATGGTGAGCTCTTTCCAAAGAGTATCAGTATCAAGCGAAAGATGATTAAAATTAATCTCGGTTAGATTTGTTGTCTTTAAATGATTGGTTGTTTGATTGGGTATATCAATATTAAGACCAATCCCAATCACCATCCAAATAGGATCCTGAATTGATTTTTGGCCGCCTTCCACCAAAATACCACCGAATTTTCCATCCCCAATTAACAGATCATTAGGCCACTTTAGACCAAGGCCCAAGGCTTTTGCATGTGGTATTGAAAGCTGCAGAAATTGACATAAACATTGGATAATACTTAGTCCGCAGGCAAGAGATAGACCTTGAAGTTGCATCATGTTGATATGGTTTGCAAATGGGTAAGCCAAAGAAAAAGTGAGTGATTGGTTTTTTGGGGAAATCCATTTATTTCCTCTTCTTCCTCGACCTGACGTTTGTTCAAGAGCTATATAAGATGTGGGCTCAATTAAGGTATGATGATGCCAACGATTCAATAAATCTGAATTGGTAGATTCAGTCACTGATACTGTTTCATAATGCCAATTGATAGTCATACATGCTATTGTAGAAACAAATTGATTGCCTAGGGATAAATTGGTTCATTCAAGTGAAAAATTAAAGATAGCTAAGCCATTTTATTTGGCTCAGCTTTTATTTATTTTGTATCTTTGTTTAGTGATTTATACAAGTCTTACCCCATTTAATTTTTTACTAGAAAGCCATTTATTTGCTTGGTCTTGGCTATTAGCCCCAACGCCACGATATATTCCTGTCTTTGATGTGATAACCAATATTGTGGGTTATTTACCATTTGGCTTTCTGATGGTTTTTTCGCTATATCCTAGTTTATTAAAATGGTCAGCTTTTATTTGCACCCTTTTTTTAGGCATACTTGTTTCAGGCTGTTTAGAAAGTTTACAAACGTATTTGCCGACAAGAATCCCAAGCTCGATTGATTGGTATTCAAATACATTAGGCGTTTTAATTGGGGCTCTCTTTGCTTTGCCATTTAGACCACAATGGTTGTCTGGCAATAAGGCAGCGAAGATTCGTGAGTCGATTTTTGGCGAACATCAAGGATTTTTTTTGTTATTACTTTTATGTCCATTAGCACAGATTTATCCTCAAAATACTTGGCTTGGCATGGGCGACTTTGGTCTTCAAATGACACGTATATCGCCGTTTTGGAGTTTTCCCTTAAACAATGCCTCACAAGAAATTTTAATTACTGCTTTTGCAACGCTTAGTGTTGGAGCGGTATTCCTTTTTGGGGTCCGCAAACAAGCATCACCACTGAAGTTGATTAGTGGCTTATTATTTTTCATGGTTCTTTTAAAACTGCTGATTTCACAATTTCAATTTGGTCAAACTGGGGCTTCAAAATGGTGGAGCATATCTGTACCAGTGGGTTTAGTAATTGGATTGATATTAACTTTCTTAGCTAATTTTTTATCTCGAAAAAATTTATGGCTATTAGCCATGGCTTCTTTGTTAGGACTCATTATTTTAGTCAATATCTTGCCTTACAACCCCTATTTTTATAACTTATTAGAGCAATTGCCACAAGGTAAGATGATTCATATCAATGGTTTATTTGCTTGGATTGCTATAGTGTGGCCTTTTTTAGCCATAATATTGTTGTTGAAAAGTAGAAATTCAAGCCTTAAATAATTGTTAGTAATAACTGGAGAGGAATTAATTTATTCATGGAATATTACAAGCACCACGCCTTTTTTTGCCTTAACCTTAGGTCTAATGGAAATGCCTCATGTGATCAGCATGGCGCATCAAAATTATTTGAATATGCAAAAAATAAATGTAAAGCTTTAAACCTCAATGGCAAGCATCAAGTGCGAGTCAATCGAGCGGGTTGTTTAGACCGTTGTGAATTTGGACCCGTGATGGTTGTATATCCCCAAGGGGTTTGGTATCAATTTGTGGATGAGCACGATATTGATGAGATTATTCAAAGTCATTTTATTGAGGGCATTCCAGTCGAAAGGTTGATGCTCAATGAATCCTAGAACAATGCATCATTTAATACGCATTGATGTTGGCGCTGCAGAGGTTAGTATTGATTTACCAGAGGAGTTGCAAAAGAATCCCGATTTTAAGCTCCGAGGTTTAGCCTTGATTGGTCACCCCCATCCACTCTTAGGGGGGTCTATGGACAATAAGGTTGCTCAAACGCTTGCGAAAACTTTAAATCTATTGGGGTACGTTAGTGTGCGACCGAATTTTCGAGGTGTTGGTCAATCTCAGGGAAGCTTTGATGATGGCGTCGGTGAAATTGATGATTTGGAGCAAATTCTGGAATGGATGCAAAAACCAAGTTCATGGAAAGAGCTTAATTCGATCTCAGAGAATGACTGGATTAGTGAAGTAGAAAATTTACCTGTTGTCCTAGCAGGATTTTCTTTCGGTAGCTTCGTGAACAGCAATCTAACACAACGATTAATGGACAAAGGTAGGGCACCTGAAAGATTGGTCTTAATCGGCAGTGCTGCTGGCAAGTGGGATATGCCTAATATTCCTAAAAATACCATTGTGATACATGGTGAAGTTGATGAAACAATTGCTCTACAAGCAGTTTTCGATTGGTTAAAAGAGCAGGAAGTTGTCGTGCATGTCATTCCCGGAGCAGATCATTTTTTTCATCGTAAGTTACATTTGATTCGGGATACTGTAATTGGTCTGTGGCATGCAAAATAATTCACCCGAGTCCTTAATCCAATATCCTTGTGATTTTCCAATTAAGGTCATGGGCAAAAACAGCCCAGACTTTAAACCAGCAGTGATTCATATCTGCCAACAATTTGACACAAATTTTGATATTGCCAAGATTGAAGAGCGTAGCTCGAAAGAAAATAAATATATTGGTTTAACGGTCATTGTCCATACAACCAGTCGAGCTCAACTAGATGAGATTTATCGAACACTTTCTACCCATCCTTTAGTGAGTGTAGTCTTGTAATGAAACCACCTGTAGAAATTCATTATTTGGGTTTGCAGGATTACCAAAACACGTATGATGCGATGAAGGAATTCACTCTTCATCGAGATGAAGATACGCCCGATCAAGTTTGGGTTTTAGAGCATCCCCCCATTTTTACGTTGGGATTAGCTGGGGATTTGAATCATTTGCTTGATCACAATTCAAACATCGACCTTATACAAGTAGATCGGGGTGGCCAAATTACCTACCATGGACCAGGACAAATCATCGTTTATTTACTTTTAGATTTAAAAAGATTAGGAATTTATGTCAAAGAATTAGTCTCACGTATGGAGCAGGCCATCATCAATACGCTTGAACATTATCAAATCGTTTCTGAAAGACAAGTTGGGGCTCCAGGGATATATATTAGTTCGACGACAAATACGCCATATGCTGGAGCAAAAATTGCTGCCTTAGGCCTAAAAGTTACCCGCCATTGCTCATATCATGGCTTGGCGCTCAACGTAAACATGGACTTGACTCCTTTTTTGATGATTAATCCTTGTGGCTATCAAGATCTTGAGACGATTGATATGAAAAGTTTGGGAGTGGAAAAAGAGTTTGCTGAAGTTTCAAAGACCTTAGTGAGTGAACTACAACAGCAACTGAGTTTGGTCAAATTCCAATAGAATAGACTTATGAACGATAAAAAAGTAGCTACTTCGACTTACGACCCCACAAAGAAACAAAAATCTGCGGAAAAAACTTCCCGCATTCCCATCAAAATAGTTCCTATAGAAGAAGTATTAAAAAAGCCAGATTGGATTAGGGTCCGAGCAAGCTCTAGTAATTCGCGTTTTGGTGAAATCAAAAAAATCTTAAGAGAAAACCAATTAGTCACTGTGTGTGAGGAAGCCAGCTGCCCCAATATTGGCGAGTGTTTTGGGAAAGGTACAGCCACTTTTATGATTATGGGCGAGAAATGTACCCGTCGTTGTCCATTTTGTGATGTGGGTCATGGCAGACCTGATCCTTTAGATTTGAACGAGCCAGCCAATCTTGCAAAAACAATTGCTGCATTAAAACTCAATTATGTAGTGATAACCAGTGTGGATCGAGACGATTTACGAGATGGTGGTGCCATGCACTTTGTGCAATGTATTGCGCAAACGAAAGAACTTTCCCCGCTAACCAAAGTAGAAGTATTAGTCCCTGACTTTAGGGGGCGACTGGAGTTTGCTCTAGAAGTCTTTGGCACAAATGATGGCCAGGGGTTACCAGATGTGATGAACCACAATTTAGAAACTGTGCCACGGTTGTATAAAGAAGCAAGACCTGGCGCAGATTATTTGCACTCTCTAAAGTTACTCAAGGACTTCAAAGCAAAGTACCCTGGAATCCCTACTAAAAGTGGATTGATGGTTGGTTTGGGCGAAACGGATGATGAAATCCTTCAGGTCATGCAAGATATGCGTGATCATGATATTGATATGCTTACCATTGGGCAATATTTAGCACCCTCTAATCATCATTTGCCAGTCAGGCGTTATGTTCATCCGGATACATTTAGCATGTTTGAAAAACGTGCTGTCGAAATGGGCTTTACACATGCAGCAGTTGGTCCGATGGTCAGATCAAGTTATCACGCAGATCAACAAGCGCATTTAGCTGGCATTGTTTAATTTAGTATCATGAAAAAAATAATTGTCACTTTGACAGTGATACTAATGTTTTTATTGTCATCTTGCACCGCTACTTTTAATTGGCGTGAAGTCAGGTTAGATGAGCAACAGTTCCTGGCTTTATTTCCAGCAAAACATCATTTTGAGCAACAAACTTTTCGTTTTGAAAAAAACGAACTTACTATGACAATGGCCGCCTCTAAGGCGGGCGACGTTTTATTTGCGATTGGCGCGATTCCATTTGATGTGAAGATTATTTCTGAAAAAGCTTTGACAGATTGGATGAAGTCTAATGCCGCCAAAATTGTTCAAGACAAATCCGAACCACAACTGATTCAATTTGAAGTGAAAACCGCCGGAAGCCCAGCACTTATTCTTCCTTCTCAGGGTTATAACTTAAAAGGTTTTGGACCGGATGGTATATATCGAATCTACTGGGTTCGCTGGGTCGTTAGACAACATGCTAATGGCCAGTCATTCATTTATCAAATGAGTGCGATTCAGTCGTTTAAATCCGAACCTACGGCACAGATTCAAAAACAAACAACTGAGCAGATTGAAACTTTTATGGGTGGTTTTCACCCATATTAATTAGTTGTTGATTTTGGCTTGGAGCGCTTCAACTGTTGCTTCAAGCGCTTCTAATTTTTCTCGTGTTTTAGCTAAAACTTGAACTTGAATATCAAATTCTTGGCGAGTAATCAGATCCATCTTCTGAAATCCTTGATTCATTAATCCACGCACGTTTTTTTCTAAATCCTTCGCTGGTGAATCTTTAACAGCGTCAGACACTTTCTTTTGTACATCTTCAGCCATAGCTTGAAATTTTTGGAAAAAATCAGAATTACTCATATTAAAACCCATCAAGTTGATAAATTGAATCCCTATTATGGGGAATATTATATGAATAAGCAATTCACCAAGTTGGTGCAAATATGACAAGTATGCTACATAATGGGGTGAAACCCTTAGAAAGCTCCTACTCGTATTGTGAAAATAGAGTCAAGCAAGAAGAGTTATTTTCTATTTAACATCTCGCTAAACCTTTTACATCTTTATAGGAGTTTTGCAATGAAAAAAATTATCGCTATTTCCGCAATCGCCGCAGCATCATCATTCATGGTAGGTAACGTAATGGCAGCAGACGCGCCAGCTGCAGCTCCAGATCCAGGTCCTGTTACAGCAAACGTGACTTTAGCTAGCCAATATCGTTATCGTGGGATTGCACAGTCAAATTCATTACCTGCGATTCAAGGTGGTTTCGATTATGCTCATGAGAGTGGCTTCTACGTTGGTAACTGGAATTCAAGCATTAGTTGGATTAGCGATGGATATACTGGAAATCCTGCAGTATCAGCTCCAATTGAAATGGATTTCTATGCTGGATACAAAAAAGAAGTTATTGAAGGTTTGACATTAGATGTAGGATTATTACAGTATTACTATCCTACCAAAAACCTTCCTGCTGGAACTAACTATACCGCAGGAGCATCAACATCAGGTCGTCAAGCTGTAGGTCAATCACCAAATACAACTGAGGCTTACATTGGTGCAACATACGGATTTGCAACCCTTAAGTATTCTTATGCCTTAACCAATTTATTCGGTATTGATAATAGTCGTGGTGCTCAATATGTAGACTTAAGTTTAAATTACGATACAGGTTGGTCAGGTGTAACTCTCAATGGTCACATAGGCTATCAATATGTGCCGAGTGATAGTTTAACGACAGGAACTTCACTAGAGCCTAGTTTCTCATATACAGATTGGAAAATTGGTCTTACTAAAGATTTTGGTAATGGTCTAGCGGGTGCAATAGCATACATTGGTACAAATGCTAGCAATGGTGCTTACTATAGCCCAACAGGTGACAATACTGGAAAAGGTACTGCGTTTGTGTCTTTAACAAAAACTTTCTAATAATCATCTGACTGGGAGTCAAGCATGAAATTGATCATTGCAATTATCAAACCCTTCAAGTTAGACGAGGTTCGTGAAGCGCTAGCGGGAGTTGGCGTTTCAGGAATTACAGTAACTGAAGTCAAAGGTTTTGGCCGTCAAAAAGGTCATACCGAGTTGTATCGTGGAGCTGAATATGTCGTTGATTTTCTGCCGAAGGTACGTGTTGATGCTGTAGTTAGCGATGATTTAGTCGATCGCGCTATCGAAGTCATCGAGACCGCTGCAAGAACTGGAAAAATCGGCGACGGAAAAATCTTCGTTACCCCTGTAGAGCAAGTTGTGCGTATTCGTACCGGTGAAACCGGTGCGGCTGCACTATAAAGAGGAGCAATACTAATGAAACATTGGATGAAAAAATTAATTGTCTCAGGCGCCTTGTTATTGAGTTTTGGAGCGGCAACTTTAGCACCAACATCAATGGCATTTGCTGAAGATAAAGCTGCAGTTGTATCTGCGCCTGCCGCCACTCCAGCAGCTGCAGCAGCATCAGAGCCGGCTGTAGCTCCTGTACCAAACAAGGGTGATACTGCGTGGTTACTTGTTTGTACGGCATTGGTAATTATGATGTCAGTTCCAGCATTGGCTTTGTTCTATGGTGGTTTAGTCAGAAAAAAGAACATGCTCTCCGTGTTGATGCAATGTTTAGTTGTCTTCTCTCTCATAATGGTTTTATGGGCAGTATATGGCTATAGCATTGCCTTTACTGAGGGTAACGCTTTCTTTGGCGGTTTTGATCGTCTCTTCTTGATGGGTATGACTCCAGATTCTGTTGCCGCAACTTTCAGTAAGGGTGTCGTTGTTCCGGAATTGGCATACATGGTCTTCCAAGCTGCTTTTGCAGCCATTACCGTCTGTTTGATTGTTGGCGCATTTGTAGAGCGTATGAAATTTTCAGCAGTGCTTTTATTTGCTGTTTTATGGTTTACTTTTAGCTATTTGCCAATGGCTCATATGGTTTGGTTCTGGTCTGGTCCTGATGCATTTACAGATGCTGCGGCAGCTGAAAAAGCCTTAGCTACTGCTGGCTGGTTATTCCAAAAGGGTGCTCTTGACTTCGCAGGCGGTACGGTAGTTCACATTAATGCTGCGATTGCTGGATTAGTTGGGGCCTATGTTGTTGGCAAAAGAGTCGGATATGGTAAAGAGCCATTTAAGCCACATAGCCTTACATTAACCATGGTTGGCGCATCTTTATTGTGGGTGGGTTGGTTTGGTTTTAATGCGGGATCTGCTTTAGAAGCTAACGGTAGTGCAGCACTTGCTTTTGCAAATACCTTGATGGCTACTGCGGCTGCAGTTTTATCATGGATCTTTGCTGAATGGGTATTAAAAGGTAAGCCTTCGATGTTAGGTGGTGCCTCAGGTGCAGTAGCTGGATTAGTAGCAATTACTCCTGCCGCGGGTTTTGTTGGCGTCATGGGCTCCCTGATCATTGGCTTAATTGCTGGTGCTTTGTGTTTGTGGGGAGTTACTGGACTCAAGAAAATGTTAAAAGCTGATGATAGCCTTGATGTTTTCGGTGTTCATGGTGTTGGTGGTATCACTGGCGCATTATTAACAGGTGTCTTTGCTGCTCCTTCATTAGGTGGAACAGGCATCTATGACTATGTTGCCAATGCTGTGGCTCCTGAGTACGACATGATAGGCCAAGTGCTTATTCAAGCAACCGCAGTTGGAACAACCTTAGTTTGGTCTGGAGTTGTTGCATACATTAGCTATAAATTAGTCGATATATTAATTGGTTTGCGTGTTTCTGAAGAAGAGGAGCGCGAAGGATTAGATATTTCATCACACGGTGAAACGGCTTACGAAATGTAATATCCCCTAGTAGTTGAAGTATTTTAAGGGCATCATTTGATGCCCTTTTTTTACTTTTACTAAGACAAAAGAAGTTTTTGTACGAGTTCGCAAAAGTTAAATACAATAGAAGGATGGTCCCACATTTAATTACTGCACTTACTGGCCCTTTACTCGAGTTAGAGAAAAAGGTATTAGACGCTACTCCAACAATTGAACGTTGGTTCAGATTAGAGTGGCAAGATCACACGCCACCATTCTATTGTTCAGTGGATTTGCGGAATGCTGGGTTTAAGTTGGCGCCAGTAGATACCAATTTATTTCCGGGGGGATTTAACAATCTTTCTCAAGAAATGATGCCTTTAGCTGTTCAAGCGGCTATGGCATCCATTGAAAAGATCTGCCCAGAAGCTAGAAATTTATTATTAATTCCAGAACGGCATACACGTAATGTGTTTTATCTGCAAAATGTGGCTCGATTAGCTGCCATATTAAGACAATCGGGATTAAATGTTCGTTTAGGTAGTCTTTCGGAAGAAATTAAAAAGCCTACCAATATCGATCTTCCAGATGGGCAACGCCTGGTTTTAGAGCCCTTAGTTCGTTTGGGCTTAAAAGGCCGAAGACTTGGATTAAAAGATTTTGATCCGTGCTCTATTTTGCTGAACAATGATTTATCAGCAGGTGTTCCTGAGATTTTGAAAAATATTCATGAACAGTATGTATTACCTCCATTACATGCTGGATGGTCAACTAGACGTAAATCGAATCATTTTGCGGCATATGATGACGTCATCAAAAAATTTACGAAAGTTGTTGATGTTGATCCTTGGTTATTAAATCCCTATTTTTCAACAGTAAAAAACGTCGACTTCAATGAGCGCATTGGAGAGGAGGAGCTTCAAGATAAAGCTGCAGCATTGCTGAAAAAAGTTGCTAAAAAATATAAGCAAATGGGCATCAAAGAAAAGCCGTATGTTGTCGTGAAACCCGATGCCGGTACTTACGGTATGGGAATTATGTCGATCCATGATGCGAGTGAATTAAAAGAACTCAATCGCCGCGATCGAAATAAGATGAGTGTCATTAAAGAAGGTTTAGAGGTGCATGACGTCATTATTCAAGAAGGGGTACATACCTTTGAAAAAGTGAATGAAGCTGTTTCTGAACCTGTTGTATATATGATTGATCGTTATGTTGTTGGTGGATTCTATCGAGTGCATACAGGTCGTGGACCTAATGAAGTTTTAAACGCTCCAGGGATGCATTTTGTGCCACTTGCTTTTGAACAAAACACTATTCCTGATGTAACGGCCAAACCTGGCAGTGCAGTGCCCAATCGTTTTTACTTATATGGTGTTGTCGCACGCTTAGCTTTACTCGCAGCATCTTTAGAGCTTGAGCGTACCGACCCTAATATCGAGTGATATGTTAAAGCTGCTTTTCATTGCTGACCCATTAGAGACTTTTAAAGCATATAAAGACTCAAGCTTAGCAATGATGCAAGCAGCTTTTACGGCTGGTCATCATGTGTTACATGCAGAATCAAGCACCTTATGTGCCAAGCATGATGACATCTATGCAACATGTAAGGAGATTTTGATTCATATGGAAAAAGACCCTTGGTTTGAAGTAGTTCAAGAGGGCTTACAAAATTTAAAAAAATTTGATGCGGTAATCATGCGCCAAGATCCCCCTTTTAATGTGGAGTATTTAGCAAACACATGGCTACTATCACAAGCAAAACGAATGGGCGTTCGTGTAGTAAACGATCCAAGTTCGTTAAGAGATCATTCAGAAAAAATATCGATCTTAGAGTTCCCTGATTTTGTGGCACCAACTATGGTTACTCGATCACTAGAACAGATTAGAGAGTTTCATGCTATCCATCAAGATATTGTAGTTAAACCCCTAGATGGTATGGGTGGCATGGGTATTTTTCGTGTAAATCAAGATGGTTTAAATCTTGGCAGTATTGTGGAAACTCTTGGGGAATACGGTCATCGAAGTTTGATGGTACAAAAATACCTACCAGAAATCAAAGATGGTGATAAAAGACTATTATTGATTCATGGTCAGCCAGTACCGTATGTTTTAGCGCGGATTCCTCAAGCAGGGGATATAAGGGGTAATTTAGCGGCAGGTGGTAAAGGCGTCGCCAAACCACTTTCTGCTCGTGAACAAGAAATAGCGCTAAAAATCGGGCCTATTTTGGAAAAAAGAGGCTTGAGTATTGTGGGCTTGGATATCATTGGTAATTACTTAACTGAAATTAACGTTACTAGTCCGACTGGTTTTGTAGAAATTACACAGCAAACAGGATTTAATGTCGCCAAATTTTGGCTTGAACAACTTGAAAAAAGTCTGAAAAATTAAACATGGCTGGAATTATTATTGTTGCGCATACTCCACTAGCAAGCGCTTTGTTAGAGTTTGTAGAACATATTTATGGCCAAGTGCCAGAAAATATTTTTGCAGTCAATGTGCCACCACATGAAGACTCCAAAATCACTTTAAACAAACTACAAGAATTAGTGGATAGACTTCATTCGGAAAATGAAGTCTTAGTTATAACCGACATTATGGGAGCAACTCCTTCGAATGTGGCTAGTCGATTAATGAATAAATCAAATCATGCACGCGAAATCCAAGTGCTAACGGGCGTGAATTTACCCATGTTATTACGCGCGGTTAGTCATCGCCATGAAGCCCTGTCTGAAATTGTTGAAAAATCACTCCAGGGAGGACAGCAAGGGGTGATGAGAATTAGAGACGCAACAAAAATTTTTTAGTAAATGATTGAATTTATATGCTATCAGAATCTATTACGATTATTAATAAATTAGGATTACATGCTAGAGCTTCAGCAAAACTGACGCAACTAGCCAGTCAGTACCCATGCGAAATCAGATTGGAGCGCAAAGGCAGAAAAATTAATGCCAAAAGTATTATGGGGGTGATGATGCTTGCAGCAGGTATTGGTTCTGAAGTTGTACTTGAAACTCAAGGGGATCAAGAACAAGAAGCTTTTGATGCAATTAAAGCCCTGATCAATGATTATTTCGGAGAAGGTGGATGACCTTTGTCATTTCTGGACTTTCTGTCTCGAATGGGGTGGCTATTGGAAGAGCGCTAACGATCTCTTCAGCATCTTTAGATGTGAATCATCGCTTGATTCAAGAAAGTGAAGTAGAGCAAGAGCTAAAAAGGCTCTTTGACGCATTTGAAATTGCTAAAAAAGAATTATTTGATCTGAAAGAAAGCTTACCAAAAGATGCCCCAGAAGAAATGGAAGCATTTTTGGAGGTTCATCAATTAATTCTGGATGATCCTGAATTACAAAAAAAACCGATTGAGCTGATCAAAAAAAGAAGACTTAATGCGGCTTGGGCATTGACCACTGAATTAGATGATTTATTGGACAACTTCGAAACTATTGAAGATCCATATTTGAAAGAGCGTGGAGCAGATTTTCGTCAGGTCATAGAAAGAGTATTGGTTGCTTTACAAGGAACTAATAAAAAAGAGGAAACGACTCCGCACCAAAAACTTGATCGAGAAAATTCCGAAGTAATTATTGTGGCTCAAGACCTTGCCCCGCATGATATGTTACGTTTTAAAGAGTTAAATTTTTGTGCTTTTGTAACAGATTTGGGCGGTAAAAACTCCCATACAGCAATTGTTGCGAGGAGTTTAGATATTCCAGCAGCAGTAGGTGTAAAAAATGCATCTGTGCTCATTGAGCAAGACGATTGGTTGATTGTCGATGGCGATCGTGGGATCGTCATTGTTAATCCATCGCAGATAGTTTTAGATGAGTATCGTCATCGTCAAGCTGAATTACGTTTAGCCAAAAATAAATTACAACTTTTAAAACATACCCCAACTAAAACATTAGATGGTAAGAAAATTGTTTTAATGGCGAATATTGAAATGCCAGAAGATGCAAATGATGCGCTAACAAAAGGGGCTTTAGGGATTGGTTTGTTTCGATCTGAGTTTTTGTTTATGAATCGCCTCCACGGTATTCCGGAAGAAGAAGAGCAATATAAAGCTTATGCACAAACAGTCGTTGCTATGCATGGAATGCCTGTTAATATTCGAACGATAGATATTGGCGCTGATAAAAATTTAGATACGGAAGTAGAAACAATTACCTCGGATATATCACCTTTAGGCTTAAGAGGTATTCGCTGGTCGCTGAGTGAGCCTGATATATTTTTAGAGCAATTACGGGCAATCTTAAGAGCTTCGGCACATGGCAAGGCACAAATCTTAATACCCATGCTTGCGCAAGTGAATGAAATTGAGCAAACATTTGAACTAATTGAAAAAGCAAAAAAACAACTTGATGAGCGTGGTGTCGCATATAACCCTCAAATAAGTATTGGTGCAATGATTGAGTTACCCGCAGCAGTATTTATTCTTCCAGTTTTTCTCAAATATTTTGATTTTTTATCGATTGGTACGAATGATTTAATTCAATATACATTGGGAATTGATCGCGCAGATAGTTCGGTTGCTCATTTATATGATCCAATGCATCCCGCTATTTTGAGTATGATTTATAAAGTCATTCATGATTGCCAGGAAGTTGGTAAATCAGTTTCCATTTGCGGCGAAATGGCGGGCGACTCTAAATTAACAAGATTACTTATTGCTATGGGGTTAACCGATTTTTCAATGCATGCAAGTCAATTATTGACCGTTAAAAGAGAGTTACTTAAATCAGATATGGGCAAATTAAAGCAAGCCCTGAATACAATAATTACTACTTATGAACCTCAAGCCCAAGCAAAATTGATTGCAGAGCTTTCGAAGGTATAGGTCTAACTACAGACTTTACAATGCGGTGCTTTTTTTAGTTTGATTTTGGTCATTGAGTTGTCACGAGCATCCCACATGACAAGTTGATTCGCGAGAGGCTCACCACTTTGAGTGATCAGTTGTAATACCTGCGCCGCTTGAAGTGATCCAATGAAGCCAACTAATGGAGAAAATACCCCCATGGTGGAGCACGCAACTTCTTCAAAAGGCTCCTCTTCTGGAAAGATACATGCATAACATGCGGCTTGATCATCTTGCATGTTGTAAACACTGATTTGACCATCCCATTGAATTGCCGCCCCAGAAACTAAAGGCTTTTTATGAGCTACGCATAATTGATTAATTAAGTGCCGAGTCTTAAAATTATCTGTACAGTCAACCACAATATCAACATGAGGAACTGTATTTTGTAAGGTTTCTAAAGTAGCTTTTTCTTGTATAGAAATAATCTTAATGAGTGGGTTTAATTGCAGCAGCATGGATTTTGCTGAATCTACTTTAGGTTTTCCAATCGCATTCGACATATGAATGATTTGACGCTGAAGGTTGGTTAACTCCACAAAATCATGATCCATAATGCTGATAGTGCCTACCCCTGCGGCTGCAAGATACGGTGCGCAGGCAGAACCTAAGCCACCAGCACCAACTATCAGTACATGGGAGTCGTGAATCCGTTGTTGACCCTCAATCCCGATTTCCTCTAGCAGGATATGTCTTGAATATCGAAGGAGCTCAAGATCATCCATAAGTTTTAAAGAACGTTATTCAAGTTTTGATTTTGAGCGAACTACTGTATTTCCAGTTAGATAAGCTTTCGCTTGAGTTAACATAAAGTCTTCTGGAGATCCGAATTCAGGAGCTTTCTTTGCCTTTTCTTTCGCCTTTTCTTCGGGCGTCATTTTTGAATTTTTATCTTCTAAGATTTGCAATTCATCCATACGTCTTTTTTCACGATCAGTAATGAGCTTATCTTCAGATTTTTGCTTATTTCTTAAATGGTTTTCACTATCTACCTCGCGAGAGATTAAAACATCATTTGGATCACCATCAGCGTTTTGATCAACAGCAATGTCTGGCTTGATGCCATACGCCTGAATAGATTTACCACTTGGTGTGTAGTAGTAAGCAGTTGTAATTTTAAGGGCAGTATCTGAAGAGATCTGACGAACTGTTTGTACGGAGCCCTTGCCAAAGGTGGTTTTTCCCATAATCGTGCCACGTTTGTAATCTTGTAAAGCCCCAGCTACGATTTCAGATGCGGAGGCGGAATATGCATTTGTTAAAACTACCAATGGAATTTTTTTAAATATATCTGGAACTCCAGCAAGAGGGTCAGAAGATTCGGATAACTTGTAGTTTTCAGGTTCAGACTTAAAGAGCTGCTTACTATTATTGGACTGACCTTTTGTAGAGACAATTGTTGAACCTTGAGGTAAAAAGGCGGCACTTACGCCTACAGCACCCTGTAGGATTCCACCACCGTTGTTTCTTAAATCTAAAATGACGCCCTTTAAATTAGGGTTTTGTGCATAGGCATCAGACATTTTCTTTGCTAAGTCAGGCACGGTACGTTCTTGGAAGCTTGTAATTCTTACCCAAAGTAAGTTGTTTTCAAGCAGCTTACTTTTTACGGATTGCACTTTGATTTCTGCGCGAGTAATGGTCACTGGGAAAGTTCTTTCCTCAGATTTTCTGTAAATAGTTAAAGTTATTTTGGTGCCAGGTTCGCCACGCATTTTACGAACAGATTGGTCCAAAGTCATTCCACGAACTGGTTTGTCATCTAACCGAGTAATCAGATCTCCAGCTAATAAACCTGCTTTTGCAGCGGGAGTATCCTCAATGGGATTCATCACTTTTACTAAGCCATCTTCTGATGAAATTTCGATACCGAGACCAGCAAACTTTCCTTGGGTTTGCTCTTGCATTTCTGAAAAATCTTTACTATCTAAAAATGCAGAATGAGGGTCTAAACTACTTACCATGCCCTTTACAGCATCCGTAATGAGTTTTTTGTCATCAATTGGCTCAACATAATCGCGTTTTACACTACCAAATACCGTAGAAAATAACCTTAATTCATCTAAAGGGAGTGATGCCGTTTGTTGGGCTGTCGCTGATAGTTGCCACGTCACCACAACACCAGCCAGTGCGCCAAATGAAACCCAAAGTATATTTTTAAATAGTTGACGCATGGTTTAGTCCAAGTAAAAGTGGCGAATAGGCTTTAGATTATCATCGAATTCATAAACAAGTGGTTGCCCGTTCGGAATATTCACTTCCATGATGTCCGAGTCAGAAACCTGATCAATATATTTGATTAAAGAGCGAATACTATTTCCATGGGCAGAAATCACAATTTTTTTGTCCAACTTTAGCGCTGGTGCAATGGACTCATGCCATAAGGGCAATACGCGTTGCACATTATCTTTCAAACATTCCCCCCGAGGAATCTCTTCGGGTTTTAATTTGGCATATCGGGGATCTAAAAACGAGTTTCTGGGGTCACTCTCCTCAAGGAGCGGAGGAGGAACATCATATGACCGCCGCCAAATATGAACTTGCTCATTGCCATATTTTTCTGCTGTTTCTGCCTTATTTAGACCAGCAAGGGCACCATAGTGGCGCTCATTTAAGCGCCAGCTATGCACCGTAGGTATCCACATCAGGTCCATCTGCTCTTGAACAAGCCATAGAGTTTTAATAGCCCTTTTCAAAACAGAGGTAAAGGCGATATCAAAGGTATATCCTTGCGCCTTTAATTTTTGACCAGCATCAATGGCTTGTTGAGCGCCTTTTGGCGTTAAATCAACGTCTACCCAGCCTGTGAATCGATTTTCTAGATTCCAGGAAGACTCACCGTGACGAATAAGAATCAACTGTTTCATAACATCATTCTATAATTGTTAAATGGAATTCATATCAAATACAAATAATCTTATCTTACTTGCTTTAATGCTTGTAAGCGGCGCATTGCTTTTAGCCCCTAATTTACAGGGTTTAATTCAAGGAAAAGTAGGCGTTTCCCCAGCAATTGCAACTCAATTAATAAATCGTAGTAAAGCCAACATTATAGATATTCGTGCGATAGAAGGCTATCAAACAGGACATATTGCGCGTGCAAGGCAAATAAATGCCCAAGATTTGATACCAAACTTAGCCGGAATACGTCTAGATAAGTCAGTTCCCCTTATTTTGGTCTGTGAAACTGGCCAAAAGTCTGCATCCTTTGTTGGAAAGTTACAAAAAGAAGGCTACGCAGATGTTGTTTGTCTTGAGGGTGGGATTAAAGCATGGAATGTTGCCGGCCTACCATTAGTAAAGTAATTGGAGAGAATATGCCAAATGTAATGATGTATAGCACCCAAGTATGCCCCTATTGCAGAATGGCGGAAAAATTACTTGCCTTAAAGGGCGTCAACGAGATTGAAAAAGTCTTTATTGATTCAGATCCAGTCAAGCGAGAAGAAATGATGACTAAAACTGGTAGAAGAACAGTCCCTCAAATTTATATCGGGGATTTTCATGTAGGCGGCTTTGATGATTTATCTGCTTTAGATAAAGCGGGCAAGTTAGACCCAATGTTACAAAAATAATTGATTAATTTAAAACGGAAATTGAATGTCAGAAACTTCAAACCACTCTGCTCCGCAGGAAACTTCAAACCCAGTCTTTCAGATTCAAAGACTTTATTTAAAAGATATTTCTTTAGAGCAACCGAATGCACCAGATATTTTTTTAACGCCGGGTGAGCCCAATGTTCAAATTCAGATAGATATTCAATTTGGTCAATTACAAGGAGATCTATTCGAAGTAATAGTGATTGGTAATGTCACCACTAGAGTAGAAGATAAAGTGTTGTTTCTGGTTGAAGCTCAACAGGCAGGGATTTTTGAATTAAAAAATATTCCTGCAGAGCAAGTTGAGCCAATGTTGGCGATAGCTTGTCCAAGCATTATTTATCCTTACTTGAGATCAAACATTGCTGACCTCATTGGAAGAGCAGGATTCCAGCCGATTCATTTATCAGAAATCAACTTCCACCAGCTATACGAACAACGCTTGATAGCGGCTAATAACGAAACTGCGGATTCAGGAATTATTCTACCCAACTAGCAAATGGAAGCTATTACCACCCCCATGAAAATTACCATTATTGGTGCAGGATCATGGGGAACTGCAATGGCGATACATGCCGCAAAGTCTTCAACGAACAAGACTGACCTTACGCTTTGTCCGAGGCAGGAAACTCAGGCTCAAGCCCTACAAACTGATAGCGAAAATATACGATATTTACCTGGCGTTGCACTCCCCAAGAATCTGAAAATTAAGACTTGTTGGCAAGATATCTTTGCAACATCGAATGAGCCCAATCATGTGTTAGTAATTGCAACGCCATTTTCCGGATTAAAAGATATCGCCAAAGATATATTGGAGCATGGAAAATTTCCTAAATATTGGATTTGGCTTTGCAAAGGTATTGACCCCGATAATGGAAAACTTTCACATGAAATCTTGTCTGAAGTATTTGCCCAATACCCTATCTCTAAAGGTATAAGTGCAGGTATTCTTTCGGGACCAAGCTTTGCTATTGAAGTCGCTAAAGGCATGCCCTGCGCCTTAACCATAGCGAGTTTAAATCAAGACTTATGTCTTATCGTGCAACAGGCGTTTCATCATGGCAATATGCGTATTTATGCAACTGATGACGTAATAGGCGTAGAGTTAGGCGGAGCCATTAAAAACATTTTAGCGATTGCTTCTGGAATTGCTGACGGGCTTCATTTAGGACTCAATGCTAGGGCTGCGTTGATTACTAGAGGGATGGCTGAAATGACCAGGCTAGGAATCGCCCTAGGAGCTCAATCAGAAACATTCGCTGGTTTAACAGGGCTTGGAGATTTGATACTAACAGCAACTGGAGACTTGTCTAGAAATCGCCGTGTAGGATTAGCCTTAGCCCAAGGACAATCTTTACAAGATATATTACAGAATTTAGGGCATGTTGCCGAGGGAGTGAGATGTGCGCATGCCGTTCTAGAGCTTGCGAATACTCATCAAGTTGACATGCCTATTGTGCAGACAGTCGTAAAAGTTCTAGATCAAAAATTAAACCCACAACAGGCGGTTGCGGAAATCATGTCACGAGATCCAAAACAAGAATAAAGCTATTGTCCACCAGTGAAGTTGTTTTGACGCCATGCTTCATAAGCAACAATCGCAACTGTGTTGGATAAATTAAGGCTTCGACTATTCGGCATCATCGGCAATCGCCAATGATTATTACTTGGTATAGCTTGACGAATTTCTTGAGGAAGACCCTTTGTTTCTGAGCCAAATATTAAATAATCGTTTGGATGAAATGCCGCCTCTCCAAATGAGTGAGTAGATTTTGTCGTTAGTGCATGAAGTTGATCGGGGTTAGGCTTTTCTAAATCCAAGAATTCTTGCCAATGACGATGAACTTGTAAATTGGCAAATTCATGATAATCAAGCCCAGCTCTTTTTAAGCGAGTACTTTCTAGTGGAAATCCTAAAGGTTCAATTAAATGAAGCGTACATCCAGTATTTGCACAAAGACGAATAATATTTCCCGTATTTGGTGGAATTTCTGGATGAACAAGAACAATATGAAACATCAGTAAAAATCCTTTTTAGGTTTTCGAGTAAGGGCCCAATAAGCAACCCATCTCACACCTTGATTTTTTAATTGCGAAGCTAATACATGTAAAACATGTTCACTTTGCATCAAGGGCATTACGATCGCAATTCTTTTATTCTGTAATACATCACTATTTAAATATCTACGGTCTAAATAATATCTCGGCATATTAATTTCCGAATATTTATTACCTGTTGCACTAATACAAATTAATTCCTTATTGTAGGGAGTCCTTGTCAGTCGACTCCATTTTTTAACAAGAATAAGAGAAAACCAAAAGCCTCGTTTTTTCGACTTGATAAAAAGTTCTGGAAGAGGAAGTAAAAGATCAACTGGTGCCATTGTTCTGGAATTAAGAACATGCCAAGCATAAAAAATGGCTGGAAGATGATTGATTTGCCCGAATTCATCGCTTCCCTTTACTAAAGGGATTAAACGACTAGAAGCATCGCAAAGAACTAGCGATTGATCAAAAGACCATTTTGCGTATTTGCAGGATTTACAAACCCAGGTTAGATGGGGTGTCCCACATATAATGCATCTCCTATGAACTGACTGGTTTCGAAGCTGCAGTAAGCAAGACTCACAGATTGCTTGTTGCTGTCTGAGTTGGCAAAGCGCACAACAGTTCGGAAATAAAAGGCAGATGATTTGATTCATTACGTTGTGCATTCTTTGTAAACCTAAAGCAGTTATTATTTAGAGCATGACAAAGCATTTAAACACTAATCGCAATCAATTTTGGACATGGTTGACATCAGAAATTTCTGAAAGAATGGCTCAAAATTTGCCATTTATCAAAATCGATCCGAAAAAGATTCTTTTATTGGGAAATTTTGATCAAAGTACTTTTAACTCTTTTTTAAAAAAGTACCCACATGCAGATATATGGTCAGATCAGAAAAATTTTCATCAGAAAAATTTTTTAAACTTCATGAATCCCTTCAAGAAAAAATCGATTTCATTTTTTGACTTTGAAAAAGAATTGGATATGGCTGATTTTGATTTTGTTTGGGCGGGGCCACTGCGTCAACTAGTTGAGAACTATCCCCTATTTTTTTTAAAAATAGGTAAATGCCTTAATAATCAAGGCCTCATGATGTTTAATTATTTGGGGCCGGATACTGGAAAAGAGTATTTTCACTTAGAGTTACAAGGTGGTCATGTTGGACCAGATATGCATGAAATCGGCGACCTATTAATTCAATCTAGCTTCGCTGATCCTGTTATGAATATGGAATATTTGAATTTAGAGTACGAAAATAGTGAATTGTTGCTTAAGGATTTACTCGCAATTCATAACGTCGACAGCCATTTTGCCAATGTACAAAATCTCAATCGACAATTAGTAGAAATGAAGCAAGACTATAAAAAAATGGTTTTGACGGTGGAAGTTGTTTATGGACATGCGTGGAAGGTACCCAAAAAAGAAACTGGAGTGACAAGAATATCCCCAGAAAGCATTAAAAGAACCTATAAAAATTAGCACTTACTTACATTTCGAACAACATAATTCAATGCAGCCCAAGGTTTTTAATAAAAAAATAATATAATAGAAATTCAAATTATAAAAATCTTCAATTTTGGGAAGAAAATGAAATTACAGCGCAACGTTTTACTTTATTTTGTAGGCTTATTAACCCTTCTATTAAGCCCTCTGTCTTTTGCATATACCGATATGCCTGGCGGTCCTGCTGTTCGACAGTTAAATTTTGCCGCGCCAGTGACCAAAATTATGGAAGATATTCATTGGTTACATTGGTTCATGATGATTATCTGTACAGTCATCTTTGTTGTAGTTTTTGGTGTAATGTTGTATTCGATCATCAAACATAGAAAATCATCAGGCCATAAGCCAGCGTCCTTCCATGAAAGCACTACAGTGGAAATCATTTGGACGATTATTCCACTGCTCATCGTAATTGGCATGGCACTGCCTGCAACTAAAACAGTAGTTGCAATGAAAGATACTACTAATGCAGATATCACTATTAAGGCGATTGGCTATCAGTGGAAGTGGGGTTACGAATATATTAAGGGTGAAGGTGAGGGCATTAATTTCCTTTCCACCTTGTCCACCCCGCGTGAGCAAATCAATAACTTAGAAGAAAAATCAAATACTTATTTAATGGAAGTTGATAATGAAGTGGTTGTACCAGTTAACAAAAAAATCCGTGTGATCACAACTGCCGATGATGTGATTCATGCTTGGACAGTTCAAGGTTTTGGCGTTAAACAAGACGCAATTCCTGGGTTTGTGAGAGATACGTGGTTCAAGGCAGAAAAAATTGGAACTTATCGTGGACAATGTTCTGAGTTATGCGGGAAAGAACATGCATTCATGCCAATTGTTGTCAAAGTGGTTTCTGATGCAGATTATTCAACTTGGGTATCCGCCAAGAAAAAAGAATTAGCCGCTCTCGCTGACGACCCATCAAAAACATACACACTTGAAGAGTTAAAAGATCGTGGCGCCAAAGTGTATGCGGCAAACTGCTCTGTTTGTCATCAACCAAACGGCAAAGGTGGCGGTGCCTTCCCAGCACTTGATGGCGACAAAGTTGTTCTTGGTCCAAAAGAAGGTCAGTATCAAATTCTTCTAAAAGGTAAAAATGCAATGCCGAATTGGGCTCGCTTATCGGATACTGAGCTTGCAGCTGTTATGACCTTTACGCGTAATTCTTGGAGCAATAAAACTGGCGAAGTCATTCAGCCTAGTGACTTTGTTAATGCAAGAGCTGCAAATAAGTAAATTAAATTCACATTAAAGAAATTGGAATAATAATGACAACGATCACTACAGCGCACGATACCCATCAGGGTCATGATGACCATGCTCATGCAATGCCTCATGGCTGGCGTCGTTGGCTATTTGCCACGAACCACAAAGATATTGGAACCATGTATTTAATTTTTGCATTGGTTAATTTGTTTGCTGGCGGCACGATGGCCCTATTAATTCGTTTGGAATTGTTTCAGCCAGGCCTTCAGTTCCTAAGACCCGAGTTCTTTAATCAATTAACTACGATGCATGGTTTGATTATGGTTTTCGGGGCAATTATGCCGGCCTTTGTAGGCTTTGCTAACCTGATGATTCCATTGCAAATTGGCGCATCAGACATGGCTTTTGCCAGAATGAATAATTTTAGTTTTTGGATTATGCCCGTCGCTGGACTATTGTTATTTGGTTCATTTTTAGCGCCTGGCGGAGCTACTGCAGCAGGCTGGACTCTTTATGCACCTCTTTCCGTGCAAATGGGACCTGGTATGGATATGACTATTTTTGCGATTCATTTAATGGGTGCTTCATCCATTATGGGCTCGATCAACATTATCGTTACCATCCTTAATATGCGTGCTCCAGGTTTATCACTGATGAAGATGCCGATGTTCTGCTGGACATGGTTAATCACGGCTTATTTATTGATCGCTGTGATGCCTGTACTTGCAGGTGCTATCACTATGGTATTAACAGACCGCCATTTTGGTACAAGTTTCTTTGCGGCTGCAGGTGGTGGTGATCCAGTGATGTATCAACATATTTTCTGGTTCTTTGGACACCCAGAAGTGTATATTATGATTCTGCCCGCATTTGGAATCGTAAGCGAGGTTATACCAACATTCGCTCGCAAAAAACTGTTTGGCTACAGCTCAATGGTTTATGCAACATCTTCTATCGCAATTCTGTCATTTATTGTTTGGGCACATCATATGTTCTCAACTGGAATGCCAGTGACGGGACAATTATTTTTTATGTATGCAACGATGTTAATTGCAGTTCCTACAGGAGTGAAAGTATTTAATTGGATTGCAACGATGTGGAAGGGCTCATTGACTTTTGAAACTCCAATGTTGTGGGCAATTGGTTTTATTTTCGTATTTACTTTGGGCGGATTTACTGGGTTAATTTGTGCGATGGCGCCTATTGATATAGGTATTCAAGACACCTATTATGTAGTTGCTCACTTCCATTATGTTTTAGTTGCTGGTTCATTATTTGCCATGTTCGCAGGTTTTTACTATTGGGTACCTAAGTGGACTGGATACATGGCGAATGAAACACGTGGCAAAATCCATTTTTGGAGCTCCATGATTTTCTTCAACCTTACTTTTTTCCCTATGCACTTTTTGGGCCTAGCAGGAATGCCAAGACGTTATGCCGACTACCCAGTACAATTTGCCGACTTTAATGCCGTTGCATCCATAGGCGCCCTTGGATTTGGCTTATCACAGCTATATTTTCTCCTGGCTGTTGTTTTACCAACATATCGTGGCGGTAAAAAGGCTGAAGCGCAATCATGGGAAGGCGCTGAAGGCTTAGAGTGGACAATTCCATCGCCTGCTCCATTCCATACGTTTGAAACACCTCCAACGATTAAATAAGACAAATGGAGAAAACATCAGTTTCAAATAAAAGAATGGCAATTACCTTAGTTACAATTGCCATTACTTTTTTTGTTGCATTTGTTCTAAAAAAAATAATTTTTGGTTAAGAATAACTAAACATGTTTTCAATTGCCACCCTTAATCGTCAGATGCTTATCAGGCTACTTTCAGTAGCCTTATTTATGTTCGGCTTTGGATATGCCTTAATTCCAGCCTATAAAGCCATTTGTGAGATTACCGGTATTAATGTTGTAACCAATAAAAACGAATATGGTATTCGTGCTTTTGGGGCTCAAAAACCTGCGAAAGACAATTCACAAGTCGATCTAACACGATCTATTACGATTGAATTTGATTCCAATACAAAAGGACCACTTCGCTTTAGGCCAGTTAAAAATTACATGGAAGTTCACCCTGGCGAATTGAATCAAATTACCTATGAGGTCGTCAACGAACAAAATAAAGTTATTGTTGCGCAAGCGATACCTAGTTATGCGCCTAAGGTTGCAACAAACCATTTTACGAAGATAGAGTGTTTTTGTTTTTCACAACAAACCCTACAGCCCAAAGAGTCTCGTCAAATGCCTGTTTTGTTTGTAGTGGACAAGAACTTACCCAAAGACGTCAAGACAATTACGTTGTCCTATACATTTTTTGAAATTCAAGGAGCAGCGCCCGTTGTTAGGGGTGAAGTAAAACCATCTAAAATATAAGGTATGAATGGCAAATGAAAATGAAGTGATGCGGTTTTTCATGTCCATGAAAGCTGTCTTTTGGGGGTTTTTAGGCGTTAGAAAAGGCAGTGGACAAGAGGAGGATATGGCCTCTTTGACATTTGTTCATGTAATAATTGCAGGTATAGTTGGGGTGGTTATTTTTATGACCATCCTTCTTTTAATTGTTAAAGCAGTTTTAGCAAAATAATTTTTAGTTTTTTTAGGAGAGCATTATGTCCTCAACGACAACTCAAGCACCTTATTACTATGTGCCTGAGCCATCTAGACATCCAGTACGTGCAAGTATTGGTTTATTGGCTTTTGGTCTTGGCATGTCTCAATGGGTCAACGGCCACGATTGGGCCGGATACTTAACTTTAGCCGGCACCTTATGGACATTGTTTGTTCTCTATCAGTGGTTTGGTGATGCAATCCGTGAGTCTGAAAGTGGCCTTAACAGTGTCAACGTTGATGTTTCCTATCGTTGGTCAATGAGTTGGTTTATCTTCTCTGAAATTATGTTTTTCGGAGCATTTTTTTCAGCCTTGTTCTATGCTAGAAGTATAGCGATGCCCTGGCTTGGCGATATTGATAATCAGTTAATTTGGCCTAATTTTGCTGCCTCTTGGCCCAATGCAGGACCTGGAGGTCTAGTTACTAAGTTTCAAACGATGGGGCCTTGGCCAATCCCAACGATTAACACAGCGATTTTGTTAACCTCTGGCTTAACTGTTACTTGGGCACATCACGCATTGCGCGAAAATCATCGGAAACAAGCAATCACAGGATTAGCACTGACGGTTGCTTTGGGATTTATTTTTGTATGTTTCCAAGTATATGAATACGTTCATGCTTATTCTGAGTTAAATTTAAAATTGACCTCTGGTATTTATGGCTCAACATTTTTCATGTTGACGGGATTTCATGGATTTCACGTTACATTAGGCGCCATTATGTTAGCCGTAGTTTTACGTCGTTTAATTAAAGGCCACTTTACGGCTGATAATCATTTTGGATTTGAAGGTGCTGCATGGTATTGGCACTTTGTGGACGTTGTGTGGTTAGGGCTCTATTTAGTAGTTTACTGGATGTAAAAAAACCGCTGCAGAGCAGCGGTTTTTTATTGCCCGACTTTAATTCCTGTACTTTGAATCCATCCAAATGCGTGTGCGATCCATACTGTTGCAAATAAAAGTAAAGATAAACTAATACGGATAAAGAGTGATCTCACCATATTAGAACTAGATCCTTTATCGCGCATCATAAAAAAAAGTGCAGAACCAAGGCTAGCTAAAATACAAAAAAAGATAATCGGGATAATAATTTTCATAATAGGGCGCTTAATAAATTAATGTTTGTATCTAGAGTTATTCAGGATATCAAAAATCGACGCATCGCATTTATTGCCATGTTATTTTTAGTGTTTCTTGGTATGGAGTTAGGCTTTTGGCAATTACGCAGAGCAGAAGTAAAAATTCAAAAAGCACAACAAATAGGTGAACTAGCGCAGCAAACACCACTTAGCGCTAACGAACGTCATTGGACATTGGATCAAGCTCTATATCATCGGATGCAAGCAACTGGGTATTGGATACCTGAGCAAGGTGTTTGGCTTCAAAATAGACCACACCCATTAGGTAAAGACCCAAAAACAGGCATTACAACCGGCTTTAATCTGATGATGCCACTAAAACTTTCCTCGAATCCCGAAATGGTTTTATGGGTCAATCGTGGATGGATGCCTCGAAGCTTTGAGCAAATCAATCAAGTTTCCCCGGTTAAAACCTCAGTTGAAATAGTGACTATCGAAGGTATTGTGTTTCCAGATGGTGGCAAGACATATCAACTTGCTCCGGAAGTTGAAAATAAGGCGAGTGATGGTTTAAAAATTAAAGAGAATCTCGTGATTGATCGAGCATCATTTTTAGACAAGCAATTATTACCTTTTGTATTACGGGAGAAAAAATCTCAATTAGAAGACGGCCTAGATAAGTCTTTACCGCTCCCTACATCCGGTGTAAATACAAATTATGGTTACGCATTTCAATGGTTTGGGTTGGCTTTAATGACCTTTTTGTATTGGGGATTTACAGCATTACGCAAAAAATCATAATCATTGCGATAATAGACATTTATTTCAATTAGTGCCATGCAAAATCAAGAACCTTTAATCCCAGCCAGTCAAATCAATAGAAAAACGAAGACTAAATCTGGGATGTGGCAAATGTGGTTAATTATCATCATCTTTGCCACACCAGTCATTGCATCATATTTTACTTTTTACGTGATTAAGCCATCGGGTGGAAAGACTAACTATGGACAGCTGGTATCTCCAGTTCAGCCCGCACCGGAAGATTCATTAATGCCGATAGTTTATGGCAAGTGGACTCTTCTTATCGCTAGACCTGCTGAAGCGTGCTCGAAAGATGAAGAACATTGTGTGAAGTTACTTTTTTTGATGAGGCAAATAAGAGCCTCCTTAGGCAGAGAAATGGAGCGAGTACAAATTATTTGGATAAATACTGATAATTCAAAAGTCAGTGAAAATCTTCAAGAGGCTTATAACGATCAAGTTGGAGTAAAGATTGTTGGAATGCCACCCAATGAAGAAAGTAAAAATAAATTGAATCAATGGTTGGATATGGATGAGGCAAAAGACGCAATCCATTTATTAGATCCTAAGGGTAATAGGATGATGCGTTTTAGCGTCAATCCTCAACTCCCAGAGTTTCCCAAAATGAGAAAAGATATTGAAAAACTTTTAAAGTGGAATCCAACTGGTAAGTATGGCAAGTAAATTAAAAAGGTTTTCTTGATGACTTGGATGTTAATTATTCAGCTTGGATTGATAGCTTTATTTATTGGAGCGATTCCCCTCCTCATTACTGCTTATAAGGGTAATTTACTGAACTTAAATCGTTTTGTATGGCTCTTAATGTTTTTAACTTTTGATTTAATTCTTTTCGGAGCGTTTACTAGGTTGACTGATTCCGGACTTGGATGCCCTGATTGGCCCGGGTGTTATGGCCACTCGAATCCGCTATTTGCCATGCCGCATATTCAAGAGGCGGAGCAACAAATGCCTTTTGGTCCAGTGACTGTTACAAAGGCGTGGATTGAAATGCTACATCGCTATTTTGCCAGTGGAGTAGGCTTTTTGATGCTTACTTTTACGGTAATGGCTTGGATAAAAAGAAAAGAGTTTGGCCATCGTATTTTTCTATTCTCCCTTGGACTTTTTTTCTTAGTTTGCTTACAAGGCGTTTTTGGTGCGTTTACAGTCACTTTTCGTCTTCAGCCACTGATTGTTTCGATACACCTCATACTTGCGCTTTGTTTTATCATGGGGCTCACCGTATTATCTGGATTAACCCAACAAGGGCATCAGATATTAAAACCACACAGATATAGTACGGCAATACCACTCTTGGTAATCCTTGTTGTCTTTAGTCAAATATTTTTAGGAGCATGGGTTAGTACGAATTATGCTGTTCTGGCTTGCAATGGTTTTCCGCTATGCAATGAAGAGTGGGTCCCACAAATGGACTTCCTGAATGGATTTACTTGGTGGAGAGAGCTAGGTAAGACATCTTCGGGGGAGTATTTATCGATAGAGGCTTTAATTGCGATTCATTGGACCCATCGTTTAGGGGCAATGATTACTACATTAACTTTAGTATGTTATTTGTATTATTTAGCAAAAGTTAAACAAGAAGGAAATATCAACTTTCAAAAGGATGCCCAATATTGGGGTCGATGGGTTTTATTCGTTCTTTGCGCTCAAATTTTAAGCGGCTTGTCTAATGTAATTTTTCAATGGCCCATGATTGCAGCATTAATCCATACCGGAGGAGCCTCTGCTTTGATAATTGGCTTAACTAAGTTACTATTACTCTCTTTTCAAAAGTCTTTATCAAAATGACTCAACCATCTTTACCTTCAACAAAATGGCGCCAATTGTATGCCTTGACTAAACCTCGGGTAACTCAATTGGCTGTTTTTTGTGCAATGATCGGTATGTTTTTAGCCACTCCCGGAATGGTTCCTTGGTCGGTACTGATTGGAGGTTCTTTTGGGATTTTATTATTGGCGAGTGCTGCATTTGCAGTGAACTGTTTAATTGAGCAAAAAGTGGATGCCAAAATGAAAAGAACTGCCTGGCGTGCATCCGCTACTGGAGAGGCAACCACCGCCGAAATTCTTATTCTATCTTCAGTTTTAGGTGGGATTGGTTCTATCATGTTGTGGGTGTTTGCTAATCCTTTAACGATGTGGCTAACCATATTGACCTTTGTTGGATATGCCATTATTTATACTTGGTTTTTAAAACCCGCAACTTCACAAAATATTGTCATCGGCGGCTTATCGGGCGCAATGCCACCAGCGCTTGGATGGTCAGCTGTTGCTAATGATGTACCTCCAGAGGCATGGTTATTGGTGTTAATTATTTTCGTTTGGACGCCACCCCATTTTTGGGCTCTAGCCCTATATCGTCGTGAAGATTACCAAAACTCTGAATTGCCTATGTTGCCAAATACACATGGCGAACAATATACGTTATTACATATCGTTTTATATACCTTAATTATGTTTGCCGCTTCGATTTTGCCGTATGTTTACGGCATGAGTGGCTTACTTTATTTACTCAGTGCAATGGTTCTTGGCGGAATCTTTTTAGCTTATGCTGTTAAGCTATATTTTCATTATTCAGATGTATTAGCCAAAAAAACATTCAAATATTCTATTTGGTATTTGTCACTATTATTTGTTGCCTTGTTGATTGATCATTATGTTTAAATTGAAAGTATTTAAGTTCTTACTAGTCGTGTTTGGTGTATTGACACTCCTATCTTGTTCACAGCAAGAAAAATTTAACAATGTTGATATCTCTGGCTCTACATCGTTCTCACCTGCATTTGAATTACAGGATCATCATGGTCAAGTAAGGCATCTCGAAGACTTTAAGGGAAAGGTCTTGTTGATTTTCTTTGGGTATACGCAATGTCCAGATGTCTGTCCAACCACGATGTTTGAGATGAAAAAAGTCATGGAACTTCTTGGGAAAGATGCTAATCAAGTTCAAGTCGCATTTATTACGCTTGACCCCGATAGAGATACTTTGGAGTTATTAGAAAAATATGTTCCAAGCTTTGATGCCGGATTTTTAGGACTTCGACCAGAAAGTCCTGAAGCCTTAGAAAAAGTAGTTAAAGGATATAAAGCGTTTTATCAAAAGGTTTCAGGTAAAGACCCAAAGTACTATACGATTGATCACACTGCAGGAAGTTATGTGATTGACAAAAAAGGCCAATTACGCCTTTTTGTAAGGCATAATCAAGGCGAAAAAAATCTGGCTGATGATTTAAGAAAACTAGTAAAAGCGAGTTAACTTTTAGTATGGTTAAAATGCTCGCGCATTTTTTTGAGCGCAGCAGTTTCAATTTGACGAACACGTTCAGCAGAAATATGAAACTCTGCGGCCAAATCATGGAGAGTTAAAGGAGCTTTACCTGAGGATGCAGACAGCCATCTGGCATTAATAATCCGTTGACTTCTTTCATCTAAAACATGTAATGCAGAATGGAGTCCTGAGGTTTCCAACTCTAAAGCATCTTTCCGAGAAAGAACCTCTGTAGGTTCAAGACTTGAGTCAGACATCCAAGCACCGAATTCTTTTGGAGTATCTTCGTCATGATCAGGCTCTAATTGCACATCATGCCCACCTAAGCGAATTTCCATATGGCGAACATCATCAGCTTTTACATCTAAAGCTTTAGCTAAAGCATTAATCTCTTCATCTGACATTGCATTTAAATGAGGTTTATTACTTCTTAAATTGAAGAAAAGTTTACGTTGAGGTTTTGTAGTTGCAACTCTTACTAATCGCCAGTTTTTTAGAATAAATTCATGAATTTCAGCTTTAATCCAATAGAGAGCATAAGAGACTAGACGTGTGCCCTGAGACAAGTCAAACTTTTTGACGGCCTTCATTAAGCCAATATTCCCTTCCTGAATCAGGTCAGCATGGGGTAAGCCATAACCCAAATATTGCCGAGAAACAGAAACGACCACGCGAAGATGGCTCAGAACAAGTCTACGAGCAGCCTCTAAGTCATTTTTTTCAGAAAGATTTTTTGCTAGTTGAATTTCTTCAGCAGCAGTTAACATCGGCATTTGGTTGACCGCAGAAATATACGCATCAAGGCTACCAACCCCACCCTGTGGAAGGGTCGGCATCAAAGGAATAACACCATTGGATATGCTGGTGGTTGTAGCTGGAATAATCAATTTACTCATAATAATATTTTAGCACTCATTTTATCGGAGTGCTAAAATATTATAAGTACTTAAGTAATTGATAAATATTGATAAATTATCATATTTAATCATTATTTAATAATTCTTTTGCAAATAAAAGAGCTGAAAATGGTTGAATTTGTGCAATATTTTCACCCACTCCAAGAGCCATAATTTGAGGGAAATTTGGGGTAGATCTGAATGAATGGGCTATTGCACATAAAACCCCCCCTTTGGCAGTACCATCAACCTTAGTGATAATTAAGCTAGAAAGTTGTAAAGCTTCATGAAACGCTTTAACTTGAGTTAAACCATTTTGGCCAGTGTTGCCATCAAGAACTAAAAGAGTTTGGTGTGGCGCGCTAGGGATTAACTTTTGGATAACCCTTTTTACCTTTTTGAGTTCTTCCATTAAATTGGATTGAGTTGCGAGTCGACCAGCCGTATCGATGATTAATATATCAGCTTGTCTGGCAAGAGCGGCGCCAATGGCATCATGGGCAACAGTGGCAGCATCCCCACTGGATTGAGTGATGACTTCAACATCATTGCGCTTGCCCCATTCGCCTAACTGTTCTTTTGCGGCAGCCCTGAAAGTATCCCCTGCCGCCAATAAGACTTTTTTATTTTGATTTTGGAGCACATGGCACAATTTGCCAATAGTCGTGGTTTTACCCGCTCCATTTACGCCAACAATTAGCCAAATTTCTGGAGTATGAGTAGGGGTATGCTGATTTAAAGGATTAATATTAAACTCTAAGGGGTAGAGAAGTTCTGCAATAAAAATTTCTAATTGATTTTTAAGTTCAGTAGGATCCGTTAGTTTTTCTTTTTTGGCGGTGGATCGTAATTTGTTGATGAGTTCTTGTGTAGCATGGATGCCGACATCGGCTAACAACAAAGACTCTTCGAGAGATTCAAATAGTTCTTCATCAACCTTAGAGCGGTTAAATAGAGAAGATAAAGTTTTGCGTAAACCAAACATAAGATTATTTTACAGATGTAATTTAAAAAAGGTAATACACAGTGAATCAATACAAGACCAATAGACTTTGTATCAATTTAAAACAAATATTATTTTGCGCTTTCATTTTATTAATTCCACATTTGGGGAATGCGCAGAAAAAGGAAGTGACGCACGAAACGACTTTAGAAAATGGCTTAAAAATCATCGTGAAGGAAGATCATCGGGCGCCAACAGTAGCCCATATGGTTTGGTACCGCACTGGGTCAATTGATGAAACGATGGGTACAACGGGGGTGGCTCATGTTCTAGAACATATGATGTTTAAGGGAACAAAAACTCTTGGACCTGGAGAGTTTTCTAAAAAAGTTGCTGCACTTGGCGGCAGAGAAAACGCATTCACTAGTAATGACTACACTGCATATTTTCAGCAAATAGAAAAATCATATCTTCCAGAAATGATGCGTTTAGAAGCTGACAGAATGCACAATTTAGTGCTTTCTGAAGAAGAGTTTAAAAAAGAAATAAAAGTCGTCATGGAGGAAAGAAGGTTAAGAACTGATGATCAAGCATCTGGATTGTTGTACGAGCAATTTATTGCAACCGCCTATAACTCCGCGCCGAACAGAAATCCCGTAATCGGTTGGATGGATGATTTAAAAAATATGACTTATTTGGACGCTCAAAATTGGTATAAAAAATGGTATACACCAAGTAATGCCATTTTAGTTGTTGTCGGTGATGTTGAGCCCAAGCAAGTATTTGAATTGGCTAAGAGCACCTATGGAAAAGTTCCCAATCAAATATTAGAAGTTAGAAAAGTACAAGGAGAGCCGGATCAAAAAGGCGTAAAGCGCTTTAGTTTAAAGGCTCCAGCAGAGAATGTGGTTGTAATGATGGGCTGGAAAGTCCCTAAAGTGATCGGTGACAATATTGATGTTGTGGACCCTTGGGCCCTAGAGGTATTGGCAGGTGTCTTGGATGGTAATCAAAATACTAGATTAAATCGCATCCTTGTGAAAGAAAAAAATATTAGCACTGGCGTGAACGCAGGGTCGGATGCGATTGCCAGAAGTGAGCAGTTATTTATGATTAGTACAACTCTAGCCAAAGGTAAAACACCTGCGATATTTGAGACAGAAGTGAAAAAAATTATTTCTGATATTGCTCAAAATGGCATTAAACCAGATGAATTAAAGCGCGTCAAAATTGCCGTAACTGCTTCACAAATCTATAAAAGGGATTCAGTTTTTGGACAAGCAATGGAAATTGGTTCATTAGAAGTTGTAGGGATCCCTTGGAACAAAATAGATGCATTGACCGATAAAATCCGTGATGTAACAGCAGATCAAGTTCAAGCGGCGGCAAAAAAATATTTAATTGACGATCGTTTAACTGTAGGAGTGTTAGACCCGCAGCCGATTGACCCCCAAAAAAAATTAGCAAATGACAGAGCTGCAACGTCAATTAAACATTAAGGTAAAAATATGCTTACGAATAAATCAAAATTGAAGTACTTATTAATTAGTTTGGTGGGTGTTTTTATGCAAGGTTATGTTTTCGCAACATTACCCATTCAGAAGATTGATTTACCTACAGGTGCAAAATTATTTTACGTAGAGGCACGAACTATACCGATGGTAAATATTGGAGTCGATTTTCCTGGTGGATTTGCTCATGACCCAAAAGATCGCATTGGGGTTGCTAACTTTACAGCTGAATTAATGAATAAAGGTTCTAGAATTAACGGTGTAGAAAAAAACGAAGCGTTTATTGCCGACAGCATTTCTGAATTGGGGTCGATGGTTGCCTTTATACCCGGCAAAGAGATGTCATCAATACGTATAAAAACGCTGAGTACACCAGAGGTTTTAAACCCTTTAATATCCCAAGCAAGCGATATGTTGGCATTTCCGATATTTTCAAAGAAGATTTTAGAAAGAGAAAAGGCAATTGAAATCAGCGGCCTATTGGAAAGACAGACTAAGCCTGAATATATTATGGCAAAGCAATTCAAGAAAATGATTTACCGAGATAATCCTTTAGGAAATGAACAAAGTGTTAATTCGATTAAATCAGTATCTATAGATGATTTGAAAAAATTTCATCAAACGTACTATCGTGCTGATCAAATGAATGTTCTCATTATTGGCGATGTGAGTCGTGAACAAGCAATCGATATTGGAAGCAAATTAACGAAAAACTTACCGAAGACAGGGACAACTAAATTACTGATTCCCCCATTAAATCCTTTACCAACTCAAGATGTATCTCAACGGGAAATTAAAATTGCTCACCCATCGCAACAGGCACATATCCAAATGGGCATCACAGGCCCATCAAGAAAAGACCCAGATTATTTTCCATTATTAGTTGGAAACTATATATTGGGAGGAGGTGGGTTTGTCTCTAGACTTATGAATGAAATTAGAGAAAAAAGGGGACTTGCCTATAGTGTTTCAAGCTATTTTTATCCAGCAAAAAATTCAGGATATTTTGTTGCGGGTATGCAAACAAAAAAAGATCAATCTGACGAATCTGTCAAATTATTAAAAGACACTATTCAAACATACGTTAATCAAGGCCCCAATGACCAAGAAGTTCAGGCGGCCAAAAGTAATTTAATCAATGGATTTCCTTTAAGAATTGATAGTAATAGTAAATTGTTGGATAACTTATCAGCTATTGCTTGGTATGATTTGCCCCTTAATACCTTAGATGAGTGGACCAACGAGGTTAAAAAGGTTACTAAAGATGATATTTACAGAGCATTTCAGAAAAATTTAGATATGAATAAAATGGTTACGGTGGTTGTTGGAGGCCAATGAAGAAAAGTTCATTGACGCAACATCGAGCTAGAATCATTGCGGGATTTTGGCGTAGTCGCCAAGTAGAAATTGTAGATGCCTCTGGTTTAAGACCTTCAACGGACCGTGTGCGAGAAACAGTCTTTAATTGGTTAAACCCTTACTTAAATCAATCTAAAGTGATTGATTTATTTGCTGGTACAGGGATTTTAGGCATGGAGTCATGTTCTCGAGGCGCTAAAGAAATCTTATTTATTGAAAAAAATCCTGTTGTCTTTAGGGCTTTGCAGAATAACTTAGAGAAATTAAAACCTAATCCTCCCCAATCTGTAATTACTGCGGTTGCAATGGATGCCTTGCAATGGTTAAAAAATGTAGATTTGATTGATGCAGATCTTATATTTATTGACCCACCATTTGAACAAGCCAATCTTCTCGAAGAGGCATTGCTGTTAATTAACACGAAGACAAAAATAGACACCCCACCAATTATTTATGTAGAATCGAGTTCCAAGTTAGATATTGATGGAATTCTTCAAAAATTATCTTGTTGGAAAGTTGAAAAACAATTATTAGCTGGCGCCGTAAGGGCAAGCATTTTGATGTATAGAAAAGATGTCTAAGATTGAACTAATTATAGGAGTAGTATTATGGCAATAGCGGTTTATCCAGGCACTTTTGACCCATTTACAAGAGGTCATGAAGACTTAGTCAGAAGAGGGTCCTCCATTTTTGACGAGCTTGTTGTTGGGATTGCTGACAGTAAAAATAAAAAGCCTATATTTAATTTAGAAGAGAGAATACAGATTGCGCAAGAGGTTTTAGGTCACTATCCTAATGTTCGGATTGAAGGCTTTAGTGGATTGCTCAAAGATTTTGTGCGTAAAAATAATGCAAGAGTGATTTTAAGAGGCTTACGAGCTGTTTCAGATTTTGAGTATGAATTTCAAATGGCTGGCATGAATCGCTATTTAGTTCCAGATGTTGAAACATTATTTTTAACACCTTCTGACCAATACCAATTTATTTCAGGAACTTTTGTTCGTGAAATTGCACTTTTAGGTGGAGATGTTAGTAAATTTGTGTTCCCTTCTGTTGAGGCTTGGTTGAAAAAGAAAAACAGTTTAGGTAATGAGTAATCTATGGCATTAATGATTACCGATGATTGTATTAATTGTGATGTTTGTGAGCCTGAGTGCCCAAATGATGCTATTAGTATGGGAATCGAGATATATGAGATTGATCCCCACAAATGCACTGAATGTGTAGGTCATTACGACAAACCACAATGTCAGATTGTATGTCCTATTGCTTGTATACCATTCAATCCTGAGTTTTTAGAAGATAAATCGCAGTTATTAGAAAAATATCGACGACTACAAAATAAGTGATTTACTGTGTATGAAGGTCTTTCATTGCAGAACTGGGATCGTCAGACAGTATCAATGGTAAGACTTGCAAAACCTTTTCAAATGTTTTTTCAATGAGCTCAAGCTCATTTTGAGAAGGTTTTTTAAGAACAAAATTTGCGACCTCTTGGTGAGGACTTCCCGATGGAACTAAATCTCTTGGATGCCCAATGCCAATTCTTAAACGCCAATAATCTTGTGTACCGAGATGAGCTGAAATGCTTTTAAGACCATTGTGACCCCCTGTACCCCCACCAAATTTTAATCTTGTCACACCTGCTGGAAGATCAAGCTCATCGTGCACAACTAAAATTTGTTTCGGATGTATTTGATAAAACTTGGAGAGCTGCCCAACCGATTCACCACTTAAATTCATAAAGGTTTGGGGTTTTAAAAGAAATAGTTTTGAAAGAGCATGTTGTGCTTTAGCAACCTGCCCTTTAAGGGGTTTTTCATTTGAAAAAGATGTCGAAAAGTTAGATGCTAATTGATCGCAAAGCCAAAAACCAGCATTATGCCTGTCTGAAACATGCTCAATACCAGGGTTACCGAGGCCAACAATTAATTGAATCATGCAATTACTTTAAACGAAATTGTATTATGGTTTTATAAAATGAAAAACCCGCCATCAACACGTGGCGGGTTTTCTAAGGGAGAGGCAGTTATTCTTTGACTTCTTTGTCCTTGAGTTTAGTTGCCGCTGGAGCTGCAGGAGCTTCAGGAGCTCCAGTTGCTTCAGGTTCTGCTTTAACTTTTGGTGATCTAGCTACTACAACAGCTGGATTTTCTTGCTCAACATGCAAGCTTAAGCTAACGCCTTTTGGTAAGGAAATATCTTTAGCGTGAATTGCTTGATCAAGCACCATTTGAGACAAGTCAACTTCAATAAACTCAGGCAAATCAGATGGTAAGCAGATGATTTCAAGTTCATTAGAAATATGATTGATCACACCACCACCAACTTTGACTGCTGGGCAAATATCATCACCTTTAAAGTGAAGTGGAATCTTAATATGGACCTTTTGCGTAGCATCGATACGCTGGAAATCAATATGAAGCACTAAAGGTTTAAAAGGATGCATCTGGTAATCACGCAACAAAGCTTGTTGCACTTTACCGGCCACTTCAATTTCTAAAATAGATGAATGGAAGGCTTCTTTTTTTAAAGCATGGAAAAGAGCATTGTGATCCAATTCCACTGCTTGCGGTAATTCTGTTCCACCATAGATAATGCCAGGTGTTTTTCCAGAGTTGCGCAGGCGGCGGCTCGCACCAGTGCCCTGTACGCTACGTTCGTAGGCGACGACTTTCATATAAAACTCCTTAAGGTTTGTTTACCAACCCTACTAGGGCTAGTTCTTCCCTGCTCGCGACCAAGCAGAAAAGTCTTTGATTATAGCTTTTTTAAACGGACTTGACTAGTCTGTTTCCGAAAACATGGAAATAACTGAATCTCCTCGACTGATTCTAAGGAGGGTTTCACCAAGAAGTGGGGCGACCGATAAGCTTCTAATTTTTGGACTAGATTTTGCTGCATCATCCAACGGGATGGTGTCTGTGACCACAACTTCGTCTAGATCGGACTCCATAATACGAGAAATGGCATTTCCAGATAGAACTGGATGCGTACAGTACGCCATTACATTTTTGGCACCCCTTTGCTTCAGCACTTCAGCGGCCTTACAGAGCGTGCCACCAGTGTCAATCATGTCGTCCATGATGACACATTTACGACCTTCAACTTCACCAATCACGTGCATCACCTCAGAAACATTTGCTTTTGGACGACGTTTGTCAATAATTGCTAAGTCACAGCCTAACTGTTTAGCCAAAGCACGCGCTCTAACTACTCCACCAATATCCGGAGAAACAACTAATAGATCACCATCATTTTTATGCTGTAAATCAGCTAAAAGGATAGGAGAGGCATAAATATTATCTACCGGTATATCAAAAAAACCTTGAATTTGATCTGCGTGAAGATCCATTGTGAGTACTCTTCCAACGCCAGCCACTGACTGCAACATATTGGCGACTAATCTGGCTGAGATAGCAACGCGCGCCGAGCGTGGACGACGATCTTGCCTAGCGTAGCCAAAGTAAGGGATTACTGCGGTTATTGTGCCAGCAGAAGCACGCTTGAGAGCATCCACCATGATCATTAATTCCATTAAATTATCATTGGTGGGTGCACAAGTGGGTTGCAACACAACAACATGTTTGCTCCGCACATTTTCTTGAATTTCTACTTGAATTTCACCATCTGAAAATCTTCCTACCATGGCTTTTCCGAGTTTTTGACCAAGGTAATCCGCAACTGACTTCGCTAAAACGGGATTGGCATTACCAGTAAAAATAGTCATTGACTCATTACTCATGATTTCTCCAATAGATGAAACAAACAAAGATTTGCTTGAGGGAATTGATAGGATGGGTACATAAAAGAAAGGTGGCAGAGGAGGAAGGACTCGAACCTTCGGATGCCGGAATCAAAATCCGGTGCCTTAACCAACTTGGCGACTCCCCTCTTGTGTGTTGACCTTAGATTATAAATTATAAGCCGAGTGCTGCAAAAGACCATGAACTTTAAAACCTAGCCACATAGGTGGAAGTAAAGATAAACATTCGTCCACTGATGTAGCTCCAGAAATTTCACAAAAAACTGAACTTCCTGAACCAGTCATCAATGGCTGAGAGTCTGGAAAGTGTTGCTCCAAAAAGCTCAATGCCATCGAAACTTCCGAATACATTTGCGTTGCCACTGCCTGTAAATCATTATCTAAGTGCTTTTGATTAGCGTAATGCTCTTCAAAGTCAGTAATTGTAATCGGTGATCGATTTCGCGTCAAATGAGGCGCTGAAAATATATTTTTTGTTGGTATTGAAACCCCAGGATAAATGACAAAAAAGGTAGATTTTCTCAGGTTAATTTCATGTAAAACATCCCCAATTCCCTCAACGAAGGCATTTTTCCCATAAAGAAAGAAAGGTACATCCGCACCTAAACGCAGGCCTAAAGACATTAACTCTTGCAAAGATAGATTTAAATTCCAGAGACGATTGAGTCCTAACAAAGTACTTGCAGCATCTGAAGATCCACCACCGAGACCAGCTCCCATAGGAATTTTTTTATCTAAAGCAATATCAACCCCGCACTTTAAATGAAAAGTTTCTTGTAATATACGCGCCGCTTTTACGACTAAATCATCTTCAGGCGGAACATTAGGTAAGGGGTGTATACGATTAATTAGAGAGTCGTCTCTAGAGCGTAATTTAACCGTATCACACAAATCAATGAGTTGGAAAACACTTTGCAAAAGGTGATATCCATCATCCCTTCTTCCAGTGACATGTAAAAATAGATTTAATTTCGCTGGAGCTGAAATGTCTAAAAATTCACGCATTCAATTAATCAATAATAAGTCTGACTTCGATTTCACCATCTTGGCTGGAGCGAGTCAAATTGAGTCTTTGTAATTTATTATTTGAGTCCCATGTATATTTTAGTAACCAACCATCTTGGGTAATTTCCGTTACTTGCCCAGCCTCATTGCGTTTAACAGCTCCTGGAGATCCTGATCTGGAAAAACCTGAAAGCCAAGCGGAAAGACCTCTTGCGGGGATAGGCAACTGGGTCGCTTGAAAAATCAATTGGTCCGCATCAATCGCAGTAATGATTTGACCATTTTGCTCTAAAGAAGCTTGACTTGGAGTTACGTTAATTTTTGCAATGGAAGCCCCTAAAGGACCTCTAATTTCTAGATTGTCATTCAGGTTTTCACGAGTCAAGGTAAAGCCTCCGTTACCACCATTTTTGGTTTTATTTGTATTGACGGTGACCGCAAATCGTCCATTCCATTGACGAGATATGGCCTCATCAAAAAGCTCTGTGCTAGACCAGTCTGGCCTTAGGCGCCTGAGGGTATCTCTTAAAGTAGATTGACTGGCATTGATCGATTCGGCTTTACGCCAAATTTTTTCAGCAGCTTCAGGTTCTTTGCTGACCCAAAGCACTTCACCTAAATGAGCACCAACTTCGGCTTCAGCAAGCTGATTAAAAGATTGGGTTAAATATTGAATGGCTAAATCATTTCTTCCAAGACGAAAATATACCCAACCTAGGCTATCAAGAATATAAGGATCATTTGGCGATGATGAATTTGCTTTCAGAATTAAACGTAATGCTTCAGTTAAATTGATATTTCGATCAGCATAAGAATAACCAAGCGCATTTAGCGCACTAGCATCATCAGGTTTTTGCTGAATGATTGATAGAAGAACTTTCTCAGTATTAGCAAAATTACCTAATTTCTCTTCACCTAAAGCATAGACAAACAATATATTTGTATTTTTTGGCAATGGTTTAAGGGAGTTAATAATCTTTGCTATGGCAACATTAGAGACATCTTGATTATTTGATTTACCAATAATCGGCAATAATTGAGTTAAAAATGCCTCACGTTTAGCCGGTGTTTGAGATTTTAAATACTTAATCGTTGGCTCAACCGCATCATTCCATTTATTGTTGAACATTAAAAGCGTGAGAAAAACTTCTTTGGAGTTTGTGTCAGTATCTGGAGTTAATTCGTCCCAAAGTCTAGCAGACTCTAATGAGGCTTCCGATGATTGGGCTGCTAAAGCAATCTCCATCGCGCTCTGAGCAATTCGCGGATCTCGTGTATTTTTGGCGAGATTAAACATCGTTTGATATGAAAGTGCGATATCACCTCGTTGTAGGGCAACTTGTGAGGCTAAATACTGAAACATTTCACTAGCATAACGTTCACTCTCATGCACCGTGATTTGCGACTGTGCAAAGCTGTGGGTTGCCAAAAAATATGGCATGATACTAATGAAGCTTAGCGCGAAAAGGCGTTTAATTTGATTTAAATTGTATTTAAGCATTTGTCTATTCTATATAACTCTGAATTAATCTACTGAATATATGCCCGAATTACCAGAAGTTGAAGTGACAAGGCAAGGAATCTCGCCACAAATAAAGGGAAAAACAATTACAAAAGTAATCGTTCATGATGGTCGCTTAAGGTGGCCAGTCCCTAACAATTTGGAAAAAATATTGCTTGGTCAACCATGTATAGAAATTAGACGGCGTGGAAAATACTTATTATTTGAGTTCAGTCATGGGGTAATGCTTTTACATTTGGGCATGACTGGAGTATTGCGTATTCAAAAAGTAGAAGAACCTCCTAAAAAATATAATCGTGTTGAGTTTCATTTCGGAACACTGGCTTTACGTTTACATGACCCACGAAAATTTGGTTCGATACACTGGCATCCGAACGAAGATGGACCCGTCGAGAATTTCTCCTTATTAACAAAATTAGGGGTAGAACCATTTGAACAAGAATTTTCAGGTGAGCTAGGTGGAGAATTGTTATATAAAAAATCTCGTGGAAGAACGATCTCAGTAAAGCAATACCTTTTAGCAGGTCAGGTTGTCGTTGGGGTCGGCAATATCTACTGTTCCGAGAGTTTATTTGAGGCAAAAATAAATCCGAAAAAAGCGGCAGGAAAGATTTCTAAACAAGGATACGCTCGATTGGCTCAAGCCGTGCGCTTGATTCTTGAGAAAGCAATCATGGCAGGTGGAAGTAGTTTAAAAGATTTTGTACATAGTGATGGTGAGCCAGGCCATTTTATGGTTTTAACCAAGGTGTATGACCGTGCAGGGTTGCCTTGTAATGCTTGTAAAGCGTCGATCAAACAAATTGTTCAAGGCCAACGATCCACCTATTTTTGCCCAGTTTGTCAAAAGTGATCGATTTTTCAACAACACTTTTGCAATGGAGCAAGCTTCATGGCAGAACTGGACTACCTTGGCAAAATCAAAAAGACCCCTACAAAGTGTGGTTGTCAGAAATTATGTTGCAGCAAACCCAAGTTGCAACGGTTAAAGAACGATACACAGAGTTCATACAAGTTTTCCCAACGGTGCAAGATCTTGCACGGGCATCTTCGGATCAAGTAATGGCGCTTTGGGCAGGACTTGGGTACTATACAAGAGCTAGAAATCTGCATGCCTGCGCCAAGATGATCGAGGAACAATTTGCAGGGAGATTTCCTGAGTCCTCAGCTATTTTAGTGACCTTGCCGGGTATCGGTACGTCAACAGCGGCAGCAATCGCCTCATTTTGTTTTGGTGAGCGCATAAGTATCTTAGACGCTAATGTAAAAAGACTTCTTGCGAGATTTTTGGGTATTGAGGATGATGTGAAGAAGGCCTCAGTGCATCAAGATTTGTGGAAAAAAGCGCAGACACTCGTTCCGCAAAAAGCAGAAGATATGCCTGAATATACTCAAGCCCTAATGGATTTTGGAGCAACCGTCTGTACCCCAAAAAATCCTAAATGTTCAAATTGTGTTTATCAGAATTCATGCCAGGCATTGAGCCAATCGAAAGTAAGTGTGATCCCGTATCAAGTCAAAAAAGTCAAAAATAAAATGGTGCAATCAGAGATGCTATTTATTTTGGCAAATCATCAGGCCTTATTTGAACTAAGGCCTGCAAAAGGCATTTGGGGAGGGTTGTGGAGTCTTCCAGAGTCAAGCTGGGTTGATACGATTAATGCGCCTAAAGAGCCTTTGCAACTTTCCATCAATGATTTTTTAGGGTTGCCTGGTGATTTGCTTGAGGATCCTTATAAGACCGCAAAATTACTGGCCCCACGAAAACATGCTTTTACACACCGTACTTTATATTTCCAAATACGAATCATTCAATTAACTGAAAAATTTGATTTAAATTCAAATCAATATCAGTGGGTAAACATTTCTGATTGTGAACATCTAGGATTACCAACACCCATCAGACAATGGGTTAATGACTATTTGTGCTCTTGAGACCCTACTTGGGGATGTCGATTCAATTCTCGGTGACGCTTAAGAATCGTCATCGATTGATACATTTCATTGGTGGTTTTTAGGCATTCTTGATGAAGGCCATTCACCATTGCTACGGATCGGTGTTGTCCTCCCGTACATCCTATACCAATGGTTAAATAGCTTCGACCATCAATTTGATATTTAGGTATCCATCGAGATATAAAATCAAAAATATCATTTTTTAGTGACTTAAATTCCGCATTTGAATTTAAAAACTCTTTTACTGGCTCATCATTGCCCGTTAAATGACGCAGTGAATATTCATAGTAAGGATTTGGAATACAACGCATATCAAAAATAAGATCAACATCCTGAGGAATTCCATGCTTGTATCCAAAGGACTCAAATAAGAGTGTAAGACCTTGAACTTTTTCTTGAACTAAATCCTTTACCCAGCTCCTCAGAGTATTTGAAGATAAATTGGTTGTATCTATATGATGCCCAATATTATTGATACTCGATAGTAATTCACGTTCTAAATTAATTGCTTCAATTAATGAATATTCAGACTGATTATTGGCCTTTATCGACAAAGGATGGCGTCTTCTTGTTTCGGAAAAGCGATTCATTAAAGTTGCAGTTGAGGCATCTAAGAATAAAACTGTAATTTCATAACTAGCTTTTAATTTAGCGATGATGGATGGTAAGTTTTGAATCGAGTCGCCTTGTCTTCCATCAATCGCAACTGCAACTAGCTTATTATTAAATGGATCTAGTCCCTGAATTAAGTTTTCTAAAAGATTGACAGGTAAGTTATCGATGCAATTAAAACCTGCATCTTCTAAAGCACGTATAACAACTGATTTTCCTGCCCCTGAGGTACCGGAAATAATATATATATGCATTATTTAGAACCTTTAGATCCTGATTCTAAATACATCATTTCCCGTTGACGAGATACAAAATCATCAAGCGTATTGATCCCCCGTAATTGAAGAATGGTGTTTCGAACTGCTGCTTCAACTAGAACTGCTAAATTTCGACCAGCAGCCACTTGTATTTTTACAGTACGAATGGGCAAACCTAGAACTTCTATAAATTGCGATTCCAATGGTAAGCGTTCAAATTCTCCTTCGTTGCGACGAACAAGTTGCACGATTAATCGAAGTTTTAATTTTCTTCTAACAGCAGTTTCACCAAAGATAGTACGAATATCTAAAAGACCTAAACCCCTTACTTCAAGTAGGTCTCGTAAAATACTGGGGCATCGACCCTCAACATAATCAGGTCCTAATCTAGCAAAATCAACTGCATCATCAGCCACAAGGCCGTGACCTCTTGAAATCAGTTCTAGACCTAATTCACTTTTACCTAAACCAGAATCACCAGTAAGCAGCACACCAAGACCCAAAATATCCATAAAAACACCATGCATCGTAATTTTGGGAGCGCCTAACTTAGTTAGATAAAGACGTAAGTGATCAATGACCTCAGAAGCGGCTAGAGTAGTAGAAAATAGGGGTGTGGATGATCGCTGGCAATAAAGTTTGAGATCCTCAGTTGCCTCCTCACCATCTGCTACGATCAGACAGGGGGGGCGCATATTAATTAAATCAATTAATTGATGACGCACTTGAGCTTTTTGGAGACGCTCAAGGTATTGTATTTCTGGTTGACCACAAACTTGTAATCGACTGGGGTGAATTAAATTCAAATGCCCTACTAAATCTGAAGATGAAGAAGCCTCTTTTACGATATGGGGATCAAAGCAACGATCAGCACCCTCTTGGCCTGTAACCCAATGTAATTTTAAATCTTCAAAATTTTCATCAAAAATATGTTGTGCACTGATCCCAATAAGTGACAGTTGCTGAATCATTTTTAATGTGTCCTATTGATCATTTCAGAAAGGATATTGTTTACAGATGAAATTTCACGCAATAAAGAACGCTTTGATTTATCTGCCAATACCTGGGCAATCTCCGAGAGTAGTTCTAGATGTTTTTGAGTAGCTGATTCAGGAACTAACAAGAAAATGACAATATCAACTGCGATTTGGTCAGAGGTTTTAAAGTCAATTCCCTTAGAGAGCCTATAAAAACTGGCATGTGCTTCCTTGAGGCCTTTAACCCGTCCATGAGGAATTGCAACACCAACCCCAAGGCCAGTAGAACCCAGAGATTCCCGCGCTTGTAAACATTCATAAATTGATTTTTCAGGGAGTTCTGTAACAGCCGCAAATTGAGAACTCGCGAGAGAAAATAAACCATTGATGTCTTTTACTTCAACATCAAGGTAGATTTGGTTGGTAGGAAGTATCTCTGCGAGTTCGCTCATGCACCTATTATAGATTCAACAGGGCACCGTCCGCTGAAATATGCTTCATTGCAATAGGATGGTGGTGGTTTTTGACTTTTTCTTTTACTTTAATAATTTGTTTGTCCAACTTGGCAACGGCTAAATCGATCGCCTGATATAGATTTTCATGGTGGGATATGGCAAAAAGATCCTTTCCTTTAATATGTAGGTTAAGTTCTGCAGATTGACGCAGTTCTTTTTCGTGGGCTTTTTCAACACCAAGAACTGCATTGATTTGAATTATTTGGTCAAAGTGCTTCTTAATGACAGTTAATTTTTCTTCTAAGTGTTCTTTTATGCTTGGACTTACTTCAACGTGATGGCTGTGAATAATGACTTTCATACATTCCCCAATAAGCGTGACGGTTAATAAAATTGACAAAAGCAATTCAACTACGACCTACCTACCATTTCACTTCACTTATAGGTTAGCAGTCCTTACTCAAAAAGCCAAGAACTGATTAAGAAAAAATTTACATTCGGAAATTTTCACCCAGATACACGCGTCTGACGCTTTCATTTTCGATGATTTCACTGGGTAGGCCCTGTGCTAAAACAGTGCCCTCACTAATAATATAGGCATGGTCACAAATACCGAGAGTTTCTCTCACATTGTGATCGGTAATAAGAACACCTATATTGCGCTCTTTCAAAAATCGAATAATCCTCTGAATTTCACCGACTGCAATAGGATCGACTCCTGCAAATGGTTCATCTAAAAGGATAAATTTAGGATTAGTGGCTAAAGCACGGGCGATTTCAACCCTTCTTCGTTCTCCTCCTGATAAAGATAGCGCCTGGTTATCTCTGAGGTGAGGTATCTGTAATTCATCAAGTAATTCATTTAGTTTGGCATTCATGGTGCTTTTGGTGAGCCTTTTACCATTGGCAGATGATTGAAGTTCTAATACCGCTTGAATATTTTCTGCAACCGTTAATTTACGAAAAATGGAAACTTCTTGAGGTAAATAAGAAAGACCTCTAAGGGACCTTTCGTGGATTGGCAGGCCACTGATAATTTTATTATCTAAAGATATTGTGCCCTTGTCGGCGGGTACTAAGCCAACGATCATATAGAAGGAGGTCGTTTTTCCTGCACCATTTGGTCCTAAAAGGCCTACAATCTCACCAGATTTGACCTCTAGTCCAACATCTCGAACGACGACTCGTTTGGCATAAGTTTTCTGTAATCCCTCGGCAACTAAGGAGGATTGGTTCTGTTGATCAAGGCTCATTTTTTGGTGTTTTGCAATTCAAATTTGGTATTTTTTCTAGGCGCTAGTACAGTACGCGTTGGTTTATTTAACTCTTTACTTACGGCACTATATTCTTCAGTATATAAATCATAATTAATTTTATCTGCTACTAGCTTATCTATCGATTGAAGGCCTTTTCTTCGATTAGTATAAGCCTGACCAGATAAAAGAAGCTGGTTCTTTTTTGCCTCATAAAAAATTAAATCACCTTCTCCGTCCATAAATTCCGGATCGGGTTTATCGAGTTGTTGGGTAAAGGAAGCTAATTGATCCGCATTGCCGACAACTGTAATTTGTTGATATCCTTCGGGATCTACTATGACAACAGCCTTTGCGCCTTTAATAACAATGCTGCCTTTGATGATGACGACATGCCCAGTCAAAATATATTCTTGTGTGACATCATTAAAGTCAGCCCGATCTGAGGATAGCTTAGTAGCCTGATTTGTATCTGTTTTTAATGCAAATACTAAAGGATGATAAAAAGCCAATAGTAGACAGAATAAAGGCAGTAAAAGGCGATCTAGTAATGGCATTTTTAGGGAGCATTTTGTTTGGAAGTATCGCTAGGTGCAATCGTTCCTTGAACATTACCAAACATAGAGATGGCTTGATTGACATTATCGTATGTCGCACCTTGACTAGCAGTCATCACCGATTCGCCTCGCTGAATTCTAACCGGCAAATTGGTATTCATTTTGTCATCATTGATAAAAAACTTCAGATAATTTGACTGTAAATGAAGTAATGGGTCGATCACTACTCCGGAAGAGTTTAATTGGGCTGGGCGACTAATATCTGCATTAATAAATAATTCAATAATATCTAAATCTCCTGTTACATGTGCCTTGTTGGCTGTAACAGTAAGGGGGGGATTTTTGGGGTTAAAAAGGCGTAATCTTGGTTGAGCAATATCAATCGATGCATCATCTTCATAATGCTTAAACTCTTTCCCTAAAAGCCGATATTTAGTTGTGCCATCAGGGTTAAGAACAGTTAATTTTGCATTGGTAAAAACATAGTCAGGGGCATGATTTTTAATCCGAGGCGGCTGAACTGGCTCATCAACAATATTTTTTTTCAAAAACCAAAATGAGGCTAATGTGAGCAATCCCATGATTACTAACGGTATGAGTTTTAAGCCCATCTCATAAAGAAGCCTGCCAATATTAGGAAGCGCTCGTATAGCCATTATTTTTTAGCGTCAGCCAATAGGTCTTGGTAATGATTTTGAGCCGTAAGAATCAAATCACAAATTTCTCGAACAGCACCACCACCACCACGATTAGAACATATGTAGTGAGAAATACGTTGAACTTCTTGATGGGCATTGGCAGGAGCAGCAGCAAATCGGACTTGAGTTAAAACTGCTAAATCTGGCCAATCATCACCCATTGCAGCACAATCTGTTGCTTGTAATTTGAGTTGCATAAGTAATTTAATGAAAGTAGATTTTTTATCGTCTATTCCCATGAATACGTGTTCAATCCCTAAGGCTTGGGCACGCATTTTTACCATAGGTGAATTTCTACCAGTAATAATTGCAACTTGAATACCTTTGGAAATTAACATTTTCAAACCATGACCATCTAGGCTATCAAATACTTTTAGATGCTCAACACCGTCAGGACTAATAAATAAAGAACCATCAGTTAAAACACCATCGACATCTAAGATAAGTAATTGAATATCCTGAGCTCGTTCTAATGCTTGAGGATAGTTAGGGTAAAGATTCGTATTTAGAGTTTGTTTCAAAATGTACTTTTATTTAAATAATTTTAGACGCTAACAAATCATGTAAGTTTAAAGCACCCTCTACATGACCATTTTCATCAACTACAATCAGGTGATTAATTCGAAATCTTTCCATCATTTCCACTGCTTGAGCAACTAAAATATTTTTAGATATGGTTTTTGGATTTTTCGTAATAACATCTTTCAGTTGAATAGACTCTAAGTCTAAAGTTTTTTCTAAAAGCCTTCGCAAGTCACCATCAGTAAAAATTCCTAAAACCTGACTGGACTCATCAACAATTACGGTCATGCCAAGGCGTTTTTTAGAAATTTCTAAAAGGGCTTCTTTAAGTGGTGCTTGAATACTGGTTTTGGGCACATCATCGCCAGAACGCATGACGTCTTTGACATAAGTTAACAGGCGTTTTCCAAGACTACCACCTGGATGTGATCTAGCAAAATCATCCGCACTAAAGTTTTTCGCATCTAAAAGAACGACTGCCAGAGCATCTCCCATAACCAAACTAACGGTTGTACTGGTGGTTGGGGCAAGATTCAATGGACAAGCTTCTTTAGCAACTGAAACATCAAGATGAACATCAGCAAGCTCAGCTAATTTTGAATGAGGATTGCCCGTCATCGTAATTAATTTGGCCCCCATTCTTTTGATAAGAGGAACAATTGTTAGGAGCTCCGCTGTCTCCCCGGAATAGGAAAGTGCTAAAAAAACATCGGCTTGCAGGACCATTCCAAGATCACCATGACTCGCTTCTGCAGGATGGACAAAAAATGCTGGGGAACCTGTTGAGGCAAAAGTGGCAGCTATTTTGTTGGCTATGTGACCTGATTTACCTATTCCGGATACAACAATTCTTCCATTACATTCGAGTAATAAGCTAATCGCTTTGGCAAAAGATTGTTGAAATGGGGCATCAGAAAATTTATCCAGTAGTTGATGAACACCCTGGTTTTCTATCTCGAGGGTATCTTTTGCTAATTGAATGTAATGTTCATTAACTTTGTCTATCATAATAGGTAGTATATGCCTTCCATCTTGCAAATTATATTAACTTTCTTGGCCTGCGCTTTGGGCGGAGTGTTGCTCGCAAGATTTTTTAAGCTTCCTTCCATACTGGGTTATTTACTAGCCGGCTTAGCAATTGGTCCTCATGCGCTTGGATTTGCACCTGATTCTGAAACTGTAAAAGATATTGCAGAATTTGGTGTCGTTTTTCTCATGTTTTCAATCGGTTTAGAGTTTAATCTTACCAAATTGATGACCATGCGGCACATCGTTTTTGGATTTGGAGTTAGTCAAGTTTTCTTAACCATGTTACTTGCTATTCCTGCGGGATATTTTATGCGTTTTATCCTACCTATTGTATTACCTTGGCATGTTTTATGTGCGCTAGGAGGCGCTTTAGCGATGTCATCTACAGCCATCGTGGTAAAGGCGCTTTCTGAAAAAGGGGAACTTGATACCCAGCATGGAAAAAATGTTATAGGCGTTCTTCTATTTCAGGATCTTGTAGTTATTTTACTTTTAATTTTGATTCCCTCCCTTGGTAAGAATCCAGGTGATATCGTTTTTGCACTTTCGATGGCTGGAATAAAAATCACCATAGCATTAGTACTCATATTTTTTGTTGGACAAAAAATATTTAGCTCCTGGTTTCGTATCGTTGCTAGTCTTCGATCTCAGGAGTTATTTATGTTGAATGTTTTTTTGGTGGCAATTGGGATGTCAGCCATCACCTATTATTTTGGATTATCGATGGCTTTAGGGGCTTTTATGGCAGGTATGTTGATATCTGAAACCCCTTATCGATACCAGGTGGAAGAAGGAATCGCCTCGTTTAGAGATATCTTATTAGGACTATTTTTTATTACTGTTGGGATGATGGTTGATGTTAATGCTGTCATTAAGGAATTGCACCTTGTATTATTTTTATTTTTTGCAGCACTACTTTTTAAATTTATCATTATTGCTAGTTTAGCAAGACGCTTTGGCTCTTCTTCTGGAGTGGCCATCCGAACGGGTATTTGTTTAGCTCAAGCGGGTGAATTCGGTTTTGTATTAATCAATCAAATTGACCAATTGGATTGGATTGACCCTAGTTTATCTCAAGCAGTATTGGCGGCAATGTTGTTATCTATGTTAGTTGCGCCGATATTGATTCAATATAGTAATACGATTGCACTTCGTCTTTCCAAAAATGAATGGTTTAGTCAATCGCTAGATTTAACAAAAATTGTGGCTCAAAGCATTCAAAACGACCAACATGTCATTATTTGTGGGTTTGGAGAAACTGGTCAGCATGTTGCAACGATTTTGGAAAATGAAGGTATTACTTATGTAGCTTTAGATTCAGATCCGACCCGCGTTCAACAGGCAAGCGAAGCGGGCAGATCAGTTGTTTATGGAGCCTGCAACTCCAACAATCTGATTGCGTCAGGGATTGTTCGCGCAAAAGCAGTCGTAGTTACTTTCCGCTCTGTTCAGGAGTCAATTAAAGTGATTCAACAAATAGAAGAGTTAAATCCTGGCATCCCCATTTTAGTTCGAGCCAGAGATGACGCGGAAATGAATAAATTAATCTTGGCAGGGGCAACACAAGTGGTACCTGAAAAAGCTGAAGGTAGTGTTATGTTAGCTGCACAAGTTTTATCTTTAGTGGGTGTTCCTTTGCGACGAGTGATGAGGCGGGCGAGTGAGGCCAGGGAAGATCGTTATGGAAAATTACGAGGATATTTTCCAAGCAATGAGGAAGAAGGCGCTGATGACGTTGATGCCATTAGGTTAAGTACAGTGCATTTAAAAACCCAAATGAACGGTGTCAACAAGAGCCTGGAGTGGGTAGAAAACCTTGGGGTAGTGGTACAAAATGTAAGGCGAAAACTTGACGGTCAAAAAGCATATACTAAATTAGATCCTTTTCCTGAACTTCTTCTAGAGTCAGAAGATATTCTTGTTTTATCAGGAAATGTTGCAACCTTACATCAAGCTGAAAAGCTCATTACAAAGGTGATTAAATTCAAAGCAAAACTCAAAGTAAAGCCTTGAGATATTTACCTGTATAGCTTCCTTTGACCTTCACAACAGTTTCTGGACTACCCTCGGCAATAATTAGACCACCGCCAGAACTACCTTCAGGACCCATATCAATAATCCAATCAGCAGTTTTAATAACATCTAGATTGTGTTCAATGATCAATATAGTGTTACCTTGTTCTCGTAAGGAAAAAATTACTTCGAGTAATAATTGAATATCTTGGAAGTGAAGTCCTGTAGTAGGCTCATCCAAAATGTATAAAGTTCTTCCTGTGTCTCGTTTAGATAATTCTAAGGAAAGTTTTACGCGTTGCGCCTCACCACCAGATAAGGTTGTTGCACTTTGCCCAAGTTTTACATAACCTAAACCGACATCAAGTAAAGTTTTTAATTTACGCTTGACTACTGGGACTGCTTCAAAAAACTCAAAAGCTTGTTCAATAGTCATTGATAAAACTTCATGAATATTTTTACCTTTGTAGCGCACATCAAGTGTTTCTCGGTTATAACGTTTGCCATGACAGACATCGCAAGGTACATAAACATCTGGTAAAAAATGCATTTCTACCTTGATAACGCCATCACCTTCACAAGTCTCACACCTACCGCCTTTGACATTGAAAGAAAATCTACCCACTTCATAACCACGTTCACGTGATGCCGGAACACCAGCAAAAAGCTCACGGATTGGTGTAAATAGTCCAGTATAAGTAGCAGGGTTAGAGCGCGGCGTTCTGCCGATTGGTGATTGGTCTACGCTAATAATCTTATCGAAATGTTCAAGACCATCAATCTCTGTATAGGGCGCCGGCTCCGCAACAGACCCATATAAATGCTTAGCTACTACATGGTGAAGGGTGTCATTAATGAGGGTGGATTTACCAGATCCAGATACACCGGTAATGCACGTCAGAAGACCCACAGGAATCTTAGCAGTCACTTCTTTCAGATTATTTCCAGATGCACCATGGATAGTAATCCACTGATCACTTGGTTTTCTTCTTGCGGTGGGGATCGATATTTTTTTCTTACCACTTAAATATTGACCAGTTAAGGAGACTTCATTTTTTTCGATTTCTGTAGGCGTTCCTCTAGCGACAACCCTGCCACCATGTACTCCGGCACCAGGCCCTATATCTATCACATAATCAGAAGATCGGATCATATCTTCATCATGTTCTACCACAAGAACTGAGTTGCCTAAGTCACGCAGGTGAACTAATGTTTTTATGAGACGATCATTATCACGTTGATGTAGTCCAATGGAAGGTTCATCTAGAACATACATTACACCTGTAAGACCAGAGCCGATTTGTGAAGCTAAGCGAATGCGTTGCGCTTCCCCACCTGATAGGGTGTCAGCACTTCGATCTAAAGATAAATAATTAAGTCCCACATCGTTTAAAAACTTGAGTCGAGCAGAAATTTCTTTAATTATTCTGTCAGCAATTTCCCGTTTAGAACCTTTTAAGTCAAGAGAGGAAAAATATAAATAAGCTTCTTTAAGTGGCAGATTACTGATTTCAAAAATTGCTCTGCTTTGGCCACCTTCGCCAACTTTTACAAATCTGGCTTCCTTACGAAGGCGGCTACCTTCACATTCGGGGCATATTTGTATATTTTGGTAACGCGCCAACTCTTCTTTGACGGCAATCGAATCAGTTTCGCGATAACGCCTCTCAAAATTAGAGATAATGCCCTCGAAGGAGTGGGGTTTAGATACAGGGACACCCTTTTCATTCAGATATTCGAAGGGTATCTTGGTTTGACCTGAACCATGCAAAATTAAATCCTGAGCTTTTTTGGTCAGTGATTCAAAAGATTTTTCTAGATCAAATCTTGCATAATCAGCTAAATTTTGCAACATTCTGAAATAAAACTGATTGCGACGATCCCAGCCTTTAATTGCGCCAGAGGCCATTGATAACTCTGGGTGTGCGACGATTCTTTTTGGATCAAAGAAAGATACGTGACCTAAACC
>Ga0114975_10000007_pt1 | contig 154342 bp, 178 predicted proteins | sample S_130626_EF_Meta_FD_87031 | JGI IMG/M metagenome (GOLD analysis project Ga0114975, IMG submission 87031) | Freshwater microbial communities from Lake Simoncouche, Canada to study carbon cycling - S_130626_EF_MetaG | ecosystem: Environmental > Aquatic > Freshwater > Lake | place: Lake...
ATCGAAGAAAGACCGGTGTGGCTCGTAGAAATTACCAGGCCCAAAGCCTTGATGAGCGACATACGCACAGGCTCAGTAGAATTAGAAGATCAGGATATCGATCTAGCAGACCTAGATGATGCTTACGAACAAGGGTTAGATCAAGAAAGTTACCAAAATGATGAACAGGCACAAAATGCACAACAACAACTCCAACAGCCCACTATTTGAAAGCCTAAGTTTTAAGGACATGGAAGGCTTGTTAAAGCCCACTGTTCACGTGGACGAATTCTCTAGTAAAATGGGCGACGACGATGACGTTATTGTTGTGAGTTTCTTTGTGCGTGATGCTCAAGCAGCCAAGGATCTCATGATGTGGTTTGAAAAAGGCTATGACTTTGTTCTAGATGCTGATCGTAGTCCAGGCGAAATCAAGCCCAGTCGTTATTTGGTATATGTGGAAATACGTCGTCGTAGCACAGCCGGCGGGCATGTAGAAACTTTATTAAACGACCTAAATACCCTGACCGAATTTGAAGACAGCTCGGATTGGACCATGCATTATCGCGGCAAAGAAATTCCATTTAGCCGTGATGCATTTGACAGTACTGTTCCACTTACTCCTAGAGCGTATCGTGAGCGTTACGAAAAAGATCTAAACGAAATGCGCACAGCCGCAGGCATGCCAGTGGTCACTACATATGATCGAAAAGATCCAGCACTACAAGCAATTCAATCCGCAGCCGGATTAATTTAATCGTATTCTAACAGTAGGTATATAATTACCTATGAAAATAAAAAGTTTTGGTTGTAGTTTTATCTACGGAAGCGACTTGGCCGATGATGGCCGAGGTTTTTTAAGTGCAAAGCCAAGTCAACTGACCTGGCCGGCATTGTTGGCAAAAGGTAAAAGTTACGATTATGAATGCTATGCCGGTGCCGGTGCCGGTAATTTACGCATACTTGAAAAAATATTAACACAAACCGCAGTAGAAGATCCTGCTATTTTTGTCATTGGGTGGACATGGTTGGACCGTTTTGACTATACTACAGTACCCACTAAACACACTGTTCCTTGCGAATACATAGAAAATGAAATATGGAAAACAGTCATGCCCATTGATACTGATTCAAGAGCACGTAATTACTATCATGATTTACACAGTCAATACCGCGACAAACTCACTAATTTAATTTATATTAAAACCGCCGTTGATGCCTTAAAACAAAAAAATATTTCATTTATTATGACTTGTATAGATAATATTCTTTTTGAAACACAATGGCAATGTACAGATGCAGTAAAACATTTACAAGAGGGTATTTTTCCTTACATAACTACATTCGATGGAAAAACGTTTTTAGAATATAGCAAAGAAAAAGGGTTTCCAATTTCAGAAACCCTGCATCCTTTAGAACCTGCCCATCAAGCAGCTTTTGAATTAATTAAATCTTATAATTTAATATAAACAAAGTACAAACGACCGAGCTCAGTGGGCTCTTTCTTAAATTCTAATAATTTAAGGTTGTATGTTTCGGCAAATTCATTTACAACTTTAAAAGTCCACGGAAAGATATCCACATATGGTCCAGTTTTATGTGACAGTCCTGGGTTGGCTCGCAGATAAAATTTACCACCTTTTTCAAGTAAACTAACACAATGAGCAAACCGTTGTTCAATTTCGTCTCGACTGTTAAAGTTAATTGATCCTAGAGCAATAATATGGTCATGGCTTTCTGGTTTAACTTGATATTCTAAAATGTCAACTTCGTAGTCAGCACAATTGTTGTAAGGATCAATACCAACCAAGTTAGGAATACGCCCTTTAAAAGGATGGTATCCGCAACCTACATCTAAAACATTCTTAGGATTTTGTTTGGCAATTTCTTCGGCCAATGCCCAACCAGAATGATCATACTCGCCTGTTCTGGGTTTCCAAATTTCCGCAAAAAATCTATGTGTGTAGGTTTCACTTAGTTCAGCCACAATAGTTTTAACTGTGCCAACATAGTCAGACGTTAATTGCAGTTCGTCCCATACCGCATCCTTAAACTTCTTGTAACGAGCCGGGGTCCATGGCAATAGATCCACTTGAGTGCTTTGATCAATAACAATGTCTTGATATTTGGGCAAATCAAAAGCTTCTGTTAAATTTTCTGTAATCAGTTTAAAAATTTTGGTATTCATTTTTGGCTTCCGGTTGGTAAGTAAAACTTTTTAAATCATCTGTGTTGCTTGGGAATTTGTTAAGATTATAGCAAGCAAGTTCTATTCCTTGTTTTCTTAATCTTGATTGAATAATTGCTTCTCCGACTATTGATAATTTATCCCACATTATTGTGTGATTAGAATTAACACTATCTATTATACTATTAATTTTTTTAAATTCATTAATAATGTATTGTTGTTTATTGAACCAAATATTGTAAAATTCTTCAATGTGTTGGGTTAAATCAACAGTCAACCCAAAATAGTCAATTATTCTTAAAATTGTATTTTTAAAATTGTATAATAAATCGTCTGGGGTAATGCACAGCCAGTTATTATCAATGACTTGGCCAATTTCCAATTTTTCAATTTCTGAATCTACATAAAAACTTAAGGCTTCTCTTTGCTCATACAGTTGCATATCATGCCACGAACTATAACTTGTGTTCCATGCGGTTTGTTTGTCTTTTAAAATAAGGTCTAAAAATACAGGAACTTTATGATAAGCAAATAGACAATTTTTTTCGGCCATGCACATGTCAGTTAAACAAATTAACAATACTTTTTGGGTTGGATTAATAACTTTTTTAAATTCTGTTATTGTTTCTGCAGGCGATTGATAATCTTTTCCAGGGTAAATAGGAGTAACAATTTCAAATTTGGAATCTTTAAGTTTTAAAAATTCGTTAATTGTAGTAGGATGAAACTCTTTAGTATACGAATGCATACTGCCATTGTCGAGCACATTGGCTGATATCTTTGTCAATTCATTGCTAAACTGTCTCAGACAGTATTCAACAGTACTACCAAATCCGCCGCACGGAAATAATACTATTATCATTATATTTTTCTAATTAGTTTAAAAATTTTGGTATTCATTAAAAATTTCCTATTATGGTAAATAATTTTACAAAGGGATTAAAAATTTTACCTCTCTCTGTAATTTTCTATAACTATTTACACAAAGGAACTTTTATGAAAAAATTATTACTGGCCATTCTCATGGCACCTCTTTTGGCATTTGCTTGGCAACCTACTAAGCCTATTACAGTTATTTTCCCAAATGGTCCTGGAGCAGGTAATGAAATTAGTTTTCGTATTGTAGCCGCGCAGGTAGAAAAGAAAACTGGGGCCAGTTTTGTTAGCGAACACCGCCCTGGAGTTGATGGTAACGTAGCTATGAACCATTTTAATACTGTGCCTGCTGATGGATATACTGTAGCTGTGCCGGCTTGTCAAAGCAACTGGGTTACAGCGGAAATATGGTATCCTCATGCGGTAAAATACAATGCTATGGAATTTGACCCAGTGGCTAACATTGCTCGTAGTCCCTTGGCATTTTTTGCCAAACCCGCTAGTACAGTTAACAATCCTGAAGAGTTAATCAGAGACATCAAAGCTAAAAAACGCCCAATCACATTTGCTATTGGCGGTGGTGGGCACAAACTTGCAGTTGAATACTTAATAGATCGTTTAAAAATTCAAGGCAACGATGAAGTTATCACTGCTATGTATAAGGGTCCAGCACAAGCCTTGCTAGACGTCATGGGTGGGCATGCTGAATTTGCTGTTACTCCTATTGCTGTGGGCTGGCCTCATGTGCAGGCAGGTAAATTAAAATTGATCGGTATTGCCAATGAAACTGCTATTAAAGGACTTGAAAAGTATCCACTAATGAAGACCTATGTGCCCGGACTTAACATACACGGCTGTTGGAACATGGTACTGCCCAAGGGCACTCCAGCAGATGTACAAGCCTGGTATCGTGCTAATTTTATTCCAGCTATTAACAGCAAAGAATCCAATGAAAAATTTGTAGAGAACATGATGTTTATTACTCCAGCAGAGCACACACCAGAAGGTGTTAGAGCCAGTATGGTAAGACTACGTCAAGTATGGCAACCAATTGCTAAAAAGATAAAATCTGAATGAAGTATATTTTTATGGCCGGAGCTCCTGGTTCAAAATGGAGCAGTGTAGCAAAAAACATTTATTATAGTCCTGACATTGATCAAACTGATGACAATGCTGATAGAGTATACGCAAGCTCTGTGGCCTACAATGGTACGCCTATGCATCTGGGCAGTTATTATGATCCTGGTATGGAGTTTGGTTCTTGGTTTGATCGATTAAATGAATACTCTAAAGAAGATTGCGAGAAGGAATTTGACCAACCGTTTTCTGGATTAGGTGTAAGAATAATCAAAAGCCATATGTTCATGTATCATGTAGGATTCTTAAAGCAACACTGGCCAGACTGCCCGATTGTGTTGGTACACCGTGGTGATGATGCCAGTTTAGGCTGGTGGGTGCGTTGTGGCGGTTTTAATATCAGCTATCCGGACTATACTAAATATTACAAAGATTTAGATTTTATGGCCGCAGAAATTACTAGACAAAATACAGCCATGAGACCTTATTGGGATTTAGGCAGTTTTGTATATAACAATCATGAATTATGCGATTGGTTAAAGATAGCACATCCTCCTGCAGAGTATGAACAAAACTATGCAGATCACAAAGTAAGAGTAAAAGTTTATTAAGGAACACAATGACACAACGAATTTTAATTATGGGCTTACCGGGTGCTGGCAAAACAATGTTAGCAGGCGCTCTTAAAAAGTATCTTGAAGAACACGGAGACATCAGTTATGGTCGTGCTCTTAACGAACACATTGGCAGTTTAAATGCCACGGTAAATTGGTTCAACGCCGATGACATCCGCCGCAAATACAACGACTGGGATTTTAGCCAAGACGGACGTATACGTCAAAGTATCCGCATGTTTCAGTTCAGTATGGAAGCAGGTGGCGACTATGTTATTTGCGACTTTGTTGCACCGTTGGTAGAACAGCGTAACAACTTCAAAGCAGACTGGACCATCTGGGTAGACACTATTCGCGAAGGACGTTACGCAGATACCAACGCGGCCTTTGTTGAACCCGAACAATATGATTTCCGTATCACAGAACAAGATTGTGAAAAGTGGGCAGAATTTATTGGCTCACACATTATTGAAAATCGTCGTCGTCCTGTATTTGATTGGAAAAAAGAAACAGGGCAGATGTTAGGACGTTGGCAACCTTGGCACGATGGTCATCGAGCCTTGTTTGAAAGACTAATAGCACGGACAGGACAGGTAGTTATCCAAATACGTGATGTGCAAGGATGGCAAGATAGCAATCCGTTTGAAGTAGAAAAAGTCAAGAGCTTTATCAAACATGACTTAGATCCCATCTACCAAGGACAATACGAAATACAAGTAGTACCTAACATTGTACACATTGGTTGGGGTCGTGGAGTAGGCTACACCAGCGGAGAAGAGTTGTTTGACGAAGCAACTGCGGATATTAGTGCTACAAAGATTCGTAAAGAGCTGGGATTAAAGTGAACAAGTATCATATACGTTTTAATACAGGGCATAACGGATCTGATCTAGTTTGGCGTGTGTTTGAAAACGGACAAGAACACTTGGTAAAAAGTTTTAAAATAACTGCACCCATGTTTGATGAAGTTACAGTAGAAGATGGTGTTACCAAATGGAATGTGTGTTGTTACGGTTATATGACCATTGCCAACGAAGTGGCCACAATTAGATAGAGTATGATACTTCCGGATTTTGTATTACCTGGCCGAATCAATCAACAGTGCAACTACAGTGGAATAGACTCCAAGCACAATAATTATCCACATCCAATCACCTATCAATATAACAATCGTGGATTTCGTGATGACCCATGGCCAGACGATCTAACTGATAAAATTTGGTGTTTTGGAGATAGTTTTACTGTGGGCATAGGATGTCCACGCGAGCACACTTGGCCGTACCTGTTGGACAATACTGTTAATGTTAGTCTAGACGGCGCCAGTAATTATTGGATTGCAAGAAAAGCCATCAAAGTATTAGAAGAAATATGCCCTAAAACAATAGTAATACAGTGGAGTTTCATTTGGCGAGGAGAAAATACTAATTGTAATTTAAGTGACGAGGCCCGTCGATTACAATATTACGACCTTGCCCTTTCACACGCAGATTTACTGGAAAATTTTATCAAGTTAGTTGAGCAAGTTGAATCTGCTGGTCAATCAACTAGAGTCATACACTCTTTTATACCCGGGTGGGCAATTGGCGATAGTGTACAAGCTGAGTGGGATAAACTTTGTGGCCCAGACTGGCCTACTACACCAATGGGTACCTGGACTCCGCAAGTTGAACTAGAACTTGCAGAATTTAAATTAGATAAATTTTTTAAAGTGTATGTAGAACTATTAAATCGTATCGAACATGTGCCGGAAATAGCACGTCTTGACCGAGCCAGAGACAATTTTCACTACGATTTGTTAACTGCTCAGGCGTTTGTGTCCAGTGTACGCAAGTTGTTGGCCGACGGGAGCAGTTAGCTTTTCTTCCTCAGCAATAGCCAGGGTGTTTAATTCATCCTGGGTATAAAGTTTACCAAAGTTATTTTTTTCTACCCACTGGTTATACCATCCAACACATTGATCAAAGTTTTTGATGATGTGTTTTTTTTCTGTCAGTGATTGCAACTTTAATGGAACCCCAGTTACTAGGTGTCCATGCTCCTTTAGTGTTTCTATTTCATTTACTGTATTTTTGTATGTTGCTATATGTTCTGCTAAAAAATTATATTCATTTTGTGTAACAGCAATTGATACAGTATTGAACAGTTGATCAATTTCTTGTTGAATAACTGCAGGTAAATTGGCAGTTGACAATTCGCGCCAATCTGCGGGCCAGTCTGGTCCACGCAATTCTTTCCATTTTTGATCTGTTATGTTTTGTGAAGCAAAGGTTAACGTCTTTGTATCTGACTGCGCAGGCGGGTCTCTTAGTAAAAGATTGGGCAAAAGTCTGTGACACGCATTCCAATCAGTAAACGATTGCCCAAACATATCCTTCCAGGTATTGGCTGTAGAATTTTGCATGAAATCTAAATTTAAAATATAATCTTCAATTGCAATTATATCGTGATCATAGTTAAAGTAAGATTGTACATTGAAATACTGTTTGACCCACTGATCGTATTTTACATAGTTATCCAGATGTTTTTCTAAACTTTGTTGAGTGGCAGTAATTCCGTCTTGATACAAATTGGCAAAAACATCAACTTTTTCAGCAGGACTATAGACATTTAATCTTTTACTGTGCGAATTAATTAACCAACTCAGTGCATGTTCTAATAGATTTTCTCGTTGACAACTAATAATAAAAAAATTCTTATTAAGGTATTCATAAAATTTGATTTGATCGCCTATACTATCTTGACGATTAACCAAATGGTAATGTGCTAGTCTGCTGGTTTTATAATGGTCAACACTATCTAATAAGTCAACAACTTCGGGCAAAGTCTGAAAGTAACCCCAGCCAACACCTTGTGGCTTGCCCAATACTTCCTGTTGCAACGAGCTGTTAAAGTACTTTTCTAATCCGTTTGACAGCTCGTGCAGATTGATTACAGGACGATCAAAACCTTTGCGTATCATGTAAACTGTAATTAGCCGCTGTAAAAGAGTAGAACCCACACGATCTGGGGTCAGAATAAGCACATTCATATTCTACTACTTATTCAGCTAAATATTAGCATCACAATATTGCGGAGCAAAATAATGGAAATTACACAACAAAAATTAGGGCAGTGTATCGGCAATAACCCATACCTAGAACATTGGGCCGAAGCCTTAAACAAAATACTACCAGATTATGATATTAACACGCCTGAACGTGTTGCCGCTTTCATTGCTCAGTCTGCACACGAAAGTGGAAACTTCACAGCCCTACACGAAAATTTAAACTACCGTGCAGAAACACTACGCAAGGTATTTCCTAAGTATTTTCCAGATGACGCTACTGCTCAACAGTATGCCAGTCAACCCAACAAACAAGAATTAATTGCCAACAGAGTCTATGCCAACCGCATGGGCAACGGTGATGAAGCAAGTGGAGACGGATTCCGTTACTGTGGGCGTGGACTAATCCAGTTAACAGGCAAACAGAACTATACCAAGTTTGCCGAAAGCATTGACACTCCAGTTGATCAAATTCCAGAATTCCTAGCAACGTTTGAGGGTGCTATACAAAGCGCCTGCTGGTTCTGGGAAACCAACAATCTCAATCAATATGCTGATTCAGGAGACATACTGACAATGACCAAACGCATCAACGGTGGAACCATTGGCCTTGAAGATCGTAAGCGACATTATGAACACGCACTTGAAGTATTTGGAACTGCCTAATGTTCAGCTGGATTATACAAAATATCATTGGTAACTTGCCTGTATGGGTTTGGACGTTTGTCGCAGGTGCTGGCGTGGCCGCTTATTTTGTTAGTGGATTCATTGCTCGCTTTCCAAGTCCCCAACTTAAAATGTTGTCGGTTACTGTGAAATATTCAGGCCTGGTTGCTGTGGTGTTTGGAGTCTTTATGTGTGGTGGTGCCGGAGTCACTGCTGTATGGCAAGCTGAAATTAAACGGGCCAATGAACAAGTGGTAATTGCAGAGAAAAAAGCCGCAGATGCCAATGCCGCAATCAAAGAAAAAGTAATAACAAAAATTGAAATAGTCAAGGAGAAGGTCAATGCCAATAATCAAGCAATTGAAGCGAGTCGTGGTGCTATCAATGCTGAGTGTAAGTTGTCTGACACTGCTTGGGTGCTCTACAACCGTGCCGTTAAAAATGAAGTGGCCGGAAGCACCAGCAGAACTACAACAACCAGCAAGTAATCTAACACCCTTAGCCGACAACAAAAAGACCTTGACTGATCTTATTGAAAATGCCAACGAGAACAGTGGCATGTATTATCAGTTGAAGGAACGATACGAAGCTTGGCAACAATGGTATGATGCTCATAAAAAGATATACGAGAGTGTTAAATGAAAAAACTATTTGTTATATTAGCAACATTAACATTAAACGGCTGTGCAGTATGGGATGCCTACATGATGACCGGCTACGACCCCAACGAATATCGTATTATTACTGAGATTCGCACAGATGCTTATAATTATAAACAACAGTGTGCCAACAAACTTATGTCTGAATCTAATGTTATTTTAATTGCAGACAAAACACAACTGTTTGAATTTTACAGCGAGCAAATTCCTAAAAATGATAACGTAATTAACTCCAGTAAAAATTTAAATGCAATAGCTCAGGGTTTAAAAACTCAATATCAACACAACACATCAGTATCACCATTATTTTGTAAATTAAAGTTTGCAAGTATTGAAAACTCTGCCGCAGTTATACAACACGTAGTAGCCAGGAGACCAAGATGACCTTAAACGAAATACAACAACAATTGGCTGATATGGTTAATGTCAACGATCCTACTTTTAGTCAATTTGCACATGATATAAACATGATTGTTGAGCAGGCCAAAGTAGGACAACTGAGCAATGCAGAAGTAAAAGAAATACTTGAGGATGCACAACGTCAATTGGTTATATTAGAAGACATGAGTCAGCTGGCGTTTAAAGAAAAGTTAAACACAGTATTAACTGGGTTGATCACCATTGCCAGCGCAGTAGTTTAGTAATAAATAGCAGTATATAAAAATAATAATAAGGAGCAGGTATGTCCGAAGAAACATGCGCAAAATCAGAAAGCGCAACAAAACAAGAAGACTGGATGAATTCAAAATGGCGTCCAGCTATGGGTTGGATGTACATGTTGGTATGTACTTCTGACTTTGTTATATTTCCTATCTTATGGAGTTTAGTCCAAGTAGTGGGTGGCGGCAAAGTGGAAACACAATGGAGTCCAATCACCCTACAAGGTGCAGGCTTGTTTCACATGGCCATGGGCGCTATTCTAGGTATTGCGGCCTACGGTCGTACACAAGAAAAGTTAGGTGATAAAGCTGGTGCAACAATGCCTGCACCTACAAGCACACCCACACCCAACTTTGGTAGTACTCCGCTAGGCAACAACACTGCGAGTACTGCTTCAGCATTTACACCAGCACCAGCGCCGGCGTTTGGCAGTACAAAACCCACTGGGCCAGCCGTGGCTCAGCAACCAGAACTATAAAAGGAGACTCATCATGTTAGACACATTATTTTGGATCGCAGTAGGAGCATTTGTAGGTTGGAATTTTCCACAACCATTTTGGGCTAAAATCGTTCAAGAAAAAATCCAGGCTATGATAGCCAAAGGAAAATAAAATGGAATTGGAACAAATAAAGGAACAGATGAGTGCTAACGCCAGCAAAGGCGCACTGATTGAAAAGGTAACATTTGCAGTGTTGCCCATCATGTTTGCCTGTGTGGTGTACTTGATGAATGCGCTGAGTAATGTTAATCATAGCTTGACCATTCTTGAAAGCAAGATGCAGTTGGTAGTGACATCAGACAACAAACAAGCACCAAACATGGGTGCTGAACTGGCTCGTGAAAAACTGCGCCAAGACTTTATGCAATCCAACACAGAAGCACTAGCAAGAAGCGGTGCCAACAAAGCAGTGCTGGACACATTGATATGGCGTGTGCAAGAGTTGGAAAAGCACAAAGAGAAACAATCCAACAATGGTAACGGGAAAAAGTAATCATGGCAACATTAACTGTATGAAAAAAGGAAAGATAAAAATGAAAAAGTTTTTAATTGCCGCAAACATTGTAATTTGGTCATTTGTAGGTTACCAAACCACTGCCTATGCCGAACCTGCTAAAAAACCTGCGGCACAGAAAAAAGAAGTCAAAAAGCACAAAAAAGTTGAAGGAATCAAAGTTCCAGAAAAAGCAACCAAGAAGTAATTGACATCACCCCAAGTAGACAGTATAATTACTATGCTGTCTACTTTTCATTACTATGTCAAATCACTACCAAACTCTAGGCGTTGATCGCAACGCAACTCCAGACGAAATTAAACGGGCTTATCGTAAGTTGGCCAGCCAGCATCATCCCGACAAAGGCGGGGACAAAACCAAGTTTCAAGAAATACAAAGTGCCTATGACACCTTGAGTAATCCACAAAAACGATCCATGCATGACAGTCCACAAAGCCCGTTTGGTAATATGGGCGGACAAGGATTTAATTTTGAATCTATCTTTGATGTTTTTGGTACCAGATTTCAACACCCTCAACAACAACGTCAGCATCAACGAGCCATGATGACCTTGTGGATCACCTTGCCGGATGTGGCTCGCGGTGGTCCAAAAACCATCAGTGTAGGCACACATCAAGGCACAATAACCGTGGAAATAGAAATTCCGCCTGGCATTGACGATGGAGCCAGTGTACAGTATCCAGGTATTGGACCCGGAGGCATGGATCTAGTGATTACATTTAGAATACATCCTAATCCGCGTTGGGAACGGCAAGGACCAAACTTGATAACAGATCACCCAATTGATGTTTGGGACCTAATCACCGGCACAGAAATTACTGTACAAGACATCTTAGGCGCCACACTCAGTTTAACTGTTCCTGCTAGAACACAACCCGGTACCACATTTAGATTGCGTGAACGTGGTCTAGCCCAAAGATCCGGCGCCGCAGGTGATTTATTGGTGCGTGTACAAGCCCGTATTCCAGACAATATTCCCCAACCTATTTTAGACGCTATTACTCAAACCCGCAACCAATAAATAACCATATAGATTGCATTTTTATTCAAGTTATAGTATAATGAAACATACGGATATATATTTAAAAGGAATCCATGCAAAACAATCCTGAAATTGAACAGATAGTTGACGCCGCAGTCAAGATAGCACGTGATTGTAAACATGAATATGTGCTAACCGAACATATGCTGGTGGCTTTGCTACGTCACGCACCATTCCGCCAGGTACTAGAAAAATTTGGTACTGATGTTGTCCGCATGGAACAAGAGATTGAAGCTTACTTGGCTAGTCTAGCCAATCTGGTCACTACTAAAGATGTGCAACCCAAAAAAACCAATGCCTTAGAGCGTGTGTTTAACCGTGCCCTGACACAGGTTCTGTTTACTGGCCGTAGAACTATTAGTACATTAGATCTGTACCTGGCCATGATGAGTGAGAACAACAGCCATGCTCATTACTTTTTACTCAAGTACGGAATCAAAAAAGCCGAGTTTGCCGAGTTCTATCAGGCCAACTACAAGCAAAGCGATGTTAAACTTACAAATCAACAAGCCACAGAAATACTCACAGAACACTGTACTGATTTAACAGCCTTAGCGCAACAAAATAGATTAGAGCCCATGATTGGTCGTGCAGAAGAACTGGACGAAATGATCACAGTGTTGGCTCGCAAGTTCAAAGCCAATGTGCTCATGGTCGGAGATCCTGGAGTAGGAAAAACTGCCATTGTAGAAGGCTTGGCTCAAGAAATTACAGCCGGTCGTGTGCCTGAATTTCTTAAAGGACATGAACTATGGGGCCTAGAAGTAGGAAGTCTATTAGCTGGCAGTAAGTATCGTGGTGAATTTGAAGAAAAGTTCAAGGCAGTTATTACCGCACTGGAAACTAAGAAAAATTGCATCTTGTTTGTGGACGAAGCTCACACCATGAAGGGTGCTGGTGCAAGTAGTCAAAGCAGTTTAGACATGGCCAATATGTTGAAGCCCAGCATAACCAAGGGCAGTTTAAAAGTAATAGCATCAACCACCTGGGAAGAATACTACGAAAGTTTTGAAAAGGATCGCGCACTCATGCGTCGTTTCCATAGAGTAGGGATTGATGAACCAGATGCTGGCACCACAGAACAGATCCTGATTGGGCTCAGTCCTAGACTTGAATCCTTCCATAACGTGTTGATCGACACAGATGCAATCACATCTGCAGTGGAACTAAGCGGTCGCTACATACACGATCGTAAGAACCCCGACAAATCAATTGACTTGCTAGATGGTGCTTGTGCCAAGGAACGTGTAAAAGATGCAGGTAATGTGACCATTACCAAGGACATGATCATGGCTCAACTAAGCCGTGTTACAGATGTTCCTATGGATCGATTAGAAAATGAAAGCAGTGCCAAGATTATAGAACTGGAAAGCAACATTAAACAGAAGTTGTATGGACAAGATGCCGCCGTGGATCGCGTATTGGAGAGAGTGTACATCAACTTCTCGGGTATTGGCAATGCTAAACGTCCTATTGCTAGCTTTTTGTTCCTAGGACCTACGGGCACAGGCAAAACAGAGTTGGCCAAATTGCTCAGCGAGCACCTGGATATGAAACTGCTCAAGTATGATATGAGTGAGTATCAAGAGCGTCATACAGTGTCAGGCTTGATTGGTGCGCCTCCAGGCTATGTTGGATTCGAAGATGGCAATCTTGGTGGCGGCAAGTTAATTAGCGATGTCAGCAAACATCCATTTAGTATCTTGTTGTTTGATGAAATTGAAAAGGCTCATCCCGATGTAATCAACATCATGTTACAGATGTTAGATGAAGCCCGCATTACATCAAGCAATGGTAAAACAGTAGATCTCAAGAACTGCATCATTATCATGACTAGTAACTTGGGTGCTAGAGACAACGAAAACAACAACATTGGCTTTGGACAGAGTTTAGAAAAAACTGGTAGCGAAGATAAGGCCATGAAAGAGTTTTTTAAACCTGAACTACGCAATCGTATTGACTGTGTGTGCAAGTTCAACAAGTTAGATACCCTAGCCATCAAGAAAGTGGTGCTGAAATTTGTAGATGAACTCAAGGTCAGTCTTATGAATAAGCATATTCAATTAACATTATCAGAACCAGTGATTGACATGCTGGCCGACAAGGGCTACGATTCAAAGATGGGTGCTAGACCCCTAGGACGCAAGATTGATGAACTAATTCGTGTGCCATTGAGTAAGCGTATTTTGTTTGATCGTTTGGAGAATTGTACAATGCATGCTGTAATGAAAGATGATGCAGTTGAGTTTGTAACAGAACTTTCAACCAGTACAGCCGTGGTGACTGAAGATGGATACATAGTCCTTGACCCTGAAGTTTAAATCCGTTGTAAAGGATCGGTTGTTTTACGATCGTTTTCAATACTGTATCAGTTTTGGCTTGGCAGAAATCAGTTGTCTGCGAGAACAAGAACTTGATTGCACCCGTATCAGCCACATGCTTGAGCGTCGAAAACAGTGGCGCGAAGTTGCACACCAACGATGGAACACCCTTGGTCAGAAACCCAATGCCCAACAATCACGTCTGTGGAATGAAATCACCGAAGAAGTTGAGCAAAACTTGTATGATTTTGCTGCCGTTCTACGCAACAGCGGAGTGGATTTAAAATTAGTAGTCAGTTCCAACTGTGGATGGGTGTATACCAATAGCTTAGAGTTGATCAGTCAATTAAAACCCATGCCTATGTTGACAGGAAAAAAATACTCCAAGGCTGTGATCGATCGTCCTAAAAATACTATTTTATTAAAGAATCCCCGGCATCAATTCCGCAGTTATTTTAAAATAACCAAAATTACCAATCAGCAAAAAAACACGTTGATTAATTTTTTAAACAATCAACAATCCAGTATTAGAATTAGCCCAGCACTAGCAACCTGGATTACTAGTACATTCTATCGCACACAAGACTATTTTTTTGTAGATCACGATGAAATGTCGTGGTTGACTATGCTGGCACTGGTACATCCTGGAATAATAAGAAAAACTCAGCAGATAATCCAGGCTAAATAGTACACTATGGCAAAAATTAACGAACAAACCCTTGTAATCACTGTCAGCCAATTGGTCAAAGACGACACTCCTGCCCACGTTTTATTAGATGCCGATGTTGTGGCTCAATTAGAAGCAGTGGTAACTGAATTGGCTGGTGCTGGCACTCTAGTAGAAATTAAACAGGCATGACCATTTACACCACACAAACTCTAGTAGATGATGTGACTTATGGCAGTGCATCAGGTAACTACGATGGTAGCAGCCAAGATTGGTACAGCAATGCTGTACCCGCGGCCAACTACTATGGTGGGCAAGGCGCACTACAAACCATCACATATCGTTTGCAAGATTTTGTGGGTGTTATAAGCATCCAAGCGACTTTGAACGATCTTAAAGAATCTGCTCCTTGGTTTGAAGTGGCCACATATGGTGATGGTAGTACCGTTGATACCGGAACTATTCCTGTAAATGTTGTAGGTAACTTTACTTGGCTTAGAGCAGAAATTACTGAATTTTCAAGTGGAACTATAACCATTACTGCAGCATACTAAAATGTCTAACACTGTAACAATTTCTTGTACCCTAGATACAACTAACACAGAAGCTACACTGGGATTTGAGGCCTGGGTTGACAATCAAAAGTTTTTTGACACCGATCATGTACAAACTCAACAACAGATTGTTTTAGAAATTACCGATGACGATGGTGAACACGAGCTTAGATTTGTATTAAAAAACAAAACCTCTGACCACACTCGGGTGGATGAGGCTGGTAGTATTGTTACCGATGCTAGGCTAATTATCACAGACCTGGCATTTGATGAAATCAAACTTGGACATATGGTCACAGAACAAGCAGTATATACACACGATTTTAATGGAACCAGCGTTGTTGCCCATGATAAGTTTTACAGTGAAATGGGGTGCAACGGCACTGTGAGTCTTAAATTCTCTACACCTATATACCTGTGGCTCCTAGAGCACATGTAACCATAAATATATTACAATGAACTATCTTGTAATATATCCCGGCAGATTCCATCCCTTCCATCTAGGACACAAAGCCAGCTATGATTGGTTGGCCAATCAATTTGGTGAAAACAACGTGTATATTGCTAGTAGCAATGTTCAAGATCCTGTGACCAGTCCCTTTGAGTTCAGCGACAAAGTAAAAATGGCTACTAAATTAGGTGTTCCTGCCGGCCATGTTGTTAATGTAAAAAATCCTTATCAGGCAACAGAAATTACATCAACTTTGTCAGACGAAGAAAAAGCCAACACAGTCTTGGTATTTGCTGTTAGTGCCAAGGATGCTGAAAGATTTAATTTTGCTCCAAAGAAAGATGGATCACCTGGTTATTTACAACCTGTGCCAGAGAACAAAAAAGGCATGAAGCCAATGACCAAACATGGCTACGTTGCTATAACTCCGACTGTAAAATTTCGAGTCAAAGGTGCAGATGCCAACAGTGCCAGTGACATCCGTAAACTGTATCGCGATGGCAATGATAATGATCGTCTGGCAATTATCACAGACTTATATGGCACACCGGACCCAGAGTTAAAGGCTGTATTTGACCAACGCTTAGGTGTAAATGATCCTGCAGAAGGCATCATTTACGGGCAAGAAGCAGTATTTGCTGGTGATAATCCTGTGAACGTGATGCGTGAACGCAAGGAACACTTGCTGGCAAAAATCACATATCTACGCGAACAACTGGCACAAGTACGCCAGGCCGTTCCAAACTTGCAAGATCCTGTTGTTGTTGATTATCTTGACGAAAAAAGACTAGGAAAAAATAAGCCAGTGTGTTAAACTCTATTAAATATCAGACACTTTAATAGAGGAATCCATGGCTGAAAACCAAGCAACACCCACAACACAAACACCTGGTGCAAAGGTAAACGACGTTACTGAGCAACCACAGCCAGGACAACAACAAATCCAAGTAAACATTGACTTTTTGAAGACCACTCGTGTGCATATTTGTATGCCATGCTACGGTGGTATGCTTACAGAGTCATGCTTTATGAGCTATATCAAATGGGCCAACACCTGCCGCCAGTTGGGCATTGATTGGACCATGGAAACCATGACCAATGAAAGTCTTATTAGCAGAGCTAGAAACACGCTCACTGCCAAATTCCTTAACAATAAAGAATCAACTCATTTGATGTTTATTGATGCTGACATTGGTTGGGAACCTTGGCATTTATTGGTCATGTTGAATCGTGACGTGGACGTTATTGGTGGATTATACCCAATGAAAAGTCTGCCAGTCAAATGGTGTGTAAACGGCTTTGATGGTGCTGAAGAAGGCCCAGATGGCCTACAGGAAGTATCAAAAACCGGCACAGGTTTTATGTTGATCAAACGTGCGGTATTTGAAAAGCTCAACGCACATCCTGCTACAAAACCATTTGCAAACGACATTGGTCTACCGCCAGAATTAAACCCTTACATGAAAACTTATTTTGACACAGCAGTGCGTGAAAATCGTTACTATTCAGAGGACTGGACATTCTGCGAAAATTACAGAGACTTAGGCGGCAAGATTTGGGTAGACAAGCGTGTGCTACTCAAGCACACCGGCACTTATGTGTTTGACTATCAGACTCAAGATCAACTGTACAAAGATCTGCATTCACTAGCCCTAACCAATAATGTGGCTTTGGGTGGTCCAACAGGAGTGGCTGCACCGGTTGATGCTAAACCAGCAGAAGCTACAGTATTGGCCAGTAGTAAAAAGAAAAAGAAGTAACATAATAACCCAACATAACAAGAGCCGCTTTGACAGCGGCTTTTTGTTGTGCGCTAAATATTACACAATGAATATTTTAGAACTAGATTCCTACAACCTTGACGACGCAGTCAAGTTCAATGATCGCTTGAATCCTAGACTGTGGGACTCTACTGAGCATTTAAAGCCGGAAGTCAAGGCCCAGCTACTTTTAATAGCTGAAGATTTTCGCGAGTTTCTAGGCGTGATAGATCTTGACTTGCAAGACATAACCATCAGTGGGTCAAATGCAGCCTACACATATACTCCCAACTCAGATATTGATCTACACCTAGTGGTCAAAATGCCCACGGATGAAGTATATCGCGAGTTATTTGATGCTAAGAAGTTTCAGTATAACGAACAACACAATATTAAAATTGGCGGTTACGATGTTGAACTATATGTTCAATCTGCAGATCAACCACACATTAGTCAAGGTATCTACAGCGTATTAACCGATGATTGGATTCAAGTTCCGCGTCGTGTTAAGTCAGTGGTGGATGATACTAGCACTGAGAATAAATTTAAAACTGTAGGGCATCAAATTGAAAAGGCCATTGCGTCGGGCAGTTTAACTCGCATGACCCGTATGGCTGAAAAGATTAAACGGATGCGACAGACTGGACTTGAACAGCACGGCGAATTTGGTCCTGAAAACCTAGCATTTAAAATGTTACGCAGTCAAGGCAAGATTAAAGAACTATATGATGCTCGTAATGCAGCCAAAGATCAAGAACTGAGTTTACGTGAACGTCGGCAACCGCATAGTGTGTTTACATATGGATTCAAACACGAAGAAGCCAACTCGGTGGTTGAACAAACAACCGAAGTTGACACCCCGTCGTTATCAGATGAACAAATACTAAAAGACTTTATCAAATTTTGTGTAGCAGAATTAAAAATCAAATCAATGCCCACAGTCAAGTTGCGTCGTGACCCACAGTGGTCAGTGGTGAATAAGACTTTTGGTCGTTATATCAATGATGCACATTTGCTGGAGGTAGCATTTGGCCAACGTCATATTATGGATGTGCTCCGTACTGTGGCACATGAACTCACACACAAACATCAACACGAGCGTGAAACAGTGCCTGGTGATGCTGGAGAAACTGGATCACCATATGAAAACGAAGCTAATGCCCGTGCTGGCATACTCATGCGTGACTATGGTCGCTTGCACCCAGAATTGTTTGATGCCAGTCAAACTGAACTAGAGGAAGGCGCAAGTGGATATATCCCCACAAAGAAGCAGGCTCGAGATCCGCGATTCAGCATGGCACTCACACAAGACATTCGCCCCGGACAACTGGGCAAAGAAGCCAACAAGTTAAATTTAAAAACCAACCGGCAAGGCGTTCCACAGGTTGCCCGAGCAAATGGTCTGTTTGAGAAATTAAATTTAGAATTGGCCCGATTTAAAAAAGGTATAGCCGACGAGGATTACAGCCCAGATAATCCGCCAGGCCCAGAAACTAAACCTACCATGCCTAAAGGTACTATACGTGTAGATGTCAGCGACATGTATGACTGGTACAAGTTAGGCAAGAACATTAGTAATCTAAAAGCAGCAGACAAAAGCCAATTTGGCAAAGGTCCTCCTAGTACTATTATATCATTTGGCGACGAAGATACAGAACACCAGTATATCAACGATTTAGAAAACTTAGGACTCACTACTACCGATATTGACCCTGTTGATCCTAATCAGCCCAAGAGTATGAAACGTCAAAAGACAGATCCTACCTACAATGTAGCCGAGTCTACGCAACTAGACGAAGTTAAAATGAGCCCGTCGGCCTTGCAAAAGTGGGCCCAGAGTCCAGAAGCACAGGGCATACGTGCCGGCTTTGAAGCAGAGATGATCTTCCGTGACACCAACAGCGGTGACGACAGTGACTACGACATGGAACCTGACTATGACATGGACGAACGTTGCCGTAGCATCCAACAAATCATAGACTTTTTCCAAGGTGGTGACTATGGTGGCTTGAGCCCACGTCAAGAACGTGCCTTGCAAGAAGGCCTAGACGAACAATATTACGAGTGGTACGATGAGCAAATGATCAAAGACTTTAGCAACGAAGCTGAAGATTTAATCCGTAAAGTTATGGTTGACGAAGGTGATTGGGATCTTGACAATGAAATACAAAAACAGTTGGCATTATTGGATTTAACCGACGATAAAATAAATGCAATTATCAATGCCGGTGAGCGGGCTCCTAAATTTACGTCAAGTAAAGAACAACAAACATACGCAGAAGCCAATCCACAGTATCAACAGTATTTAGATGCACAAGAGGAAGCTGAAGGCCTGCTAGACGAGCTAATAGAAGATGAAGTTCGTAAACAAGGTGCAAACTGGGATGCCGCTCTAGATGACTTCCGAGATAATTATCAGATAGATGACGATTCAGGATTTTTTGATGATGCAGGCCTACGCTGGATGAGTGATATCGCTAGCAATTATGATCTAGACTGGCCCTACATGACTGGCAGTGGTAGTAACGGCGGAAGTCGTGAATGGGATGAAATTGGCGACAGTTTACAAAGTGCTGTAGACATGCCGGTTAAAGTAAGTAGCAACTATCACAGTGCCACACGCAAGGAAGGCGTGTGGATTTTAGAGCCTGATTCTAGTTTACAACCCGACGACAGTGAAGACTTTGGCTTGGAAATTGTAAGTCCGCCTTTACCACTAGAACAAGCATTAGAAAAACTAGAAGCGGTATGTGACTGGGCCAATTCAGACGAGGGCAACTGTTATACCAACAACTCAACCGGTCTACACATGGGCGTTAGTGTGCCGTTCAAAGGTGGTGACGTTGACTACTTGAAACTGATCCTGTTCCTGGGTGACGAATACGTGTTACAATCGTTTGGTCGTGAGGCCAACACCTACACCAAGTCAGCCATGAGCAAGTTCCGTGAAAACATCAAAGGTGGCCGTGCTGATCCTATGGGTGCAATCAAATTGATGCAAAGTGGCCTGCTCGAACTGGCACATAGAGAGATACAAAAAGGTGTAGGCGAAGGCAAGTACACATCAGCACATATACAAAATGGCTACATTGAATTCCGTAGTGCTGGCGGTGACTGGTTGGCTGAGGAAAATGCTGACCCTGAAAAACTATCCAGCACCATGTTGCGTTATGCTAGAGCCATGAGTCTTGCGGCCAACCCCAATGAAGAACGCAGAGAGTATGCTAAGAAACTGTACAAGTTGGTAGCGCCCGAAGGTGACAGTCAGTTGGCCCTGTTCAGTCAGTTTGCCGCAGGTGAGCTCACAGCAGAACAACTCAAGAAAAAGTGGGCTGAAAAGACCATTGGCACAGAAAAGAAAATGAATCAACGTTTTAGACTATATCAAAATGTCGACGGTGTATGGGAACCAGTTCCTGGAGCAGAATGGAATGGCTATCCAGAAAGTGAAGTTAAAATGCGAGTATGGGCCAAGTACGGTCGTGAAGCATTAGACACAGGCGAATATCAGTTGGTCAATATGGGTGAACAAGACTGGGAAGTGTATGATGTTAAAACCGGTGCTACACTTGAAATAGTCAAAGGCAAGAGCAAAGGCGAAGTGGCTGATGCTGTGTATGACAAGTATGTGGATCAAGGCATTGGATTCCAGGTTCGTCCTTACGAAGATCCAGCTACAATGACTCCAAGAGCCAAGTTGGCCAAGCGTATCACAACCAAGAAAATAGACTACAACTATGACATAGTGAGCCGTACCACCTACAAGGTCGTAGACCGATTCTATGCACAGACTCCGCAGGAAGCCGATCAGGTTTACGGAAGTTGGTTGAAACAAAATAACTTGCCTAACGAAACTGAAGACTATGGCTACCGCGCATCGGGCCATGCCCCAGGTGTGCAGGATGTGGAAACGGATGTTGCTCAAAACTTTGACACACCACAAGATGCTACAGACATTCCGCGTGATTGGGAATTTGTAAATCGTATAACTGGTCAGGTTATTCATAGAATGACACATGCCAGTTACAACCAAGCCAATGTAGTGCAAGATAATCTTGAAACTAGATATCCAGATGCAGACATATATTTGCGTAGCGTATCCAGTTTAGAAGAAAACTTTGCTGACGGCAAAGGGCCAGGACGTCCGGGCGATAGTCAGCGTCACGGAATACCCAAAGGTGCCACAATGGCAGAATTAGAAAAGGCATCACACAGTAAAGGTCGTAAAGGACAACTGGCACGTTGGCAGTTAAATATGCGTAGAGGACAGAAAAGGAAACACAAAGAATGAAAGCCTATGAATTTATCACTGAAAAGTGGAGTCAAAAATACAAGAGCAGTATCAACTGTAGCCATCCTAAAGGGTTTAGTCAACGGGCTCATTGTGCTGGTAGGAAAAAGCACAATGAAAGTACAGAGATGGAAATGGTGTGTGAAGACTGCGGCATGTGCAAAACACACGGCAATATCAATGAAATCAAAAAGGGTCAAAAAGACTCAAACGGTTATACTCGTTGCTGGCCAGGCAAACATGCAGAAGGCACTAAAAAAGGCAAGAATGGTGGACAGGTGCGTAACTGTGTGCCTAATGAAAGTGTGGCGGAAAGTTTTATCCGTGACGGAGCTGACTGGGAAAATGCCTTGCGTGAGTTAAATGTGTTTAACGATGTATTTCTAAGCCCTGATATCCAAGACACTCATGAATACACCAGAGATCCAGAGTGGCAAGATCTTTCTAAAATGATTAGAAATTCTGCAAGGGTCCAAGAAATATATGGCCAACTTAAAAAGTTTGCTAATCTAGGAGTAAAGTTAACTTCGTTTGAAGTCAACCTCTTGGACCCATTGGTATGGGACGGCGGCGGTGACATGGATATTGATCGTCTTGGCGACCTATATGCACACCAACTTGGTGCTGTAGAAGCATTGCTAAAAACAAAAAATCGAGGACAGGGACCAAACAAAACTAAGTCTGGGCAAACTATACATGAACAAGGTGATGGCAATGATGTTGAAGTAACTTCCGATGATCAGACTGAAACTTATCGTTACAAAGGATGGCAATTTATCGAAACTGCCAACGACTACTACTCAGGCGAAGCCTGGTTGGTTGATCCTAATGGCAACGAAGAATGGTTTGGTTATCAAACAGATGACAATCGTGGCATACGCAAATACTACAACGACCAAGATCAGCTTGCATTTAGTTTAAGTGCTCGCGATGAAGGCCAAAGCACTGAAAAATGGTTAAAAGCTCAAGCCAGTAATTGGGCCGACACTTGGAATGCACAACCTAATGCTCCTGCAGTTCACGAATCCAACGAACTAGCCGAAGAGTTTGATCTTATTGAATCAATCATTGATCAAATTGCTGCTCAAAATGGTGTAGATTCCGAAGTAGTGTGGGATGATTTAGAATCATTAACAGAAGACGAGCTGTATGCATTTGCGGTAACTTCGCAACTGAACGAAGATTGGCAAAAGGTCAACAAGAAAGATCGTACTGCTGGCATGAGTCAGAAAGCTGTGAACGCTTATCGTAGAGAGAATCCAGGTTCAAAGTTAAAGACTGCTGTAACTACCAAGCCTAGCAAGTTAAAGAAGGGTAGTAAGGCCAGCAAGCGTCGCAAGAGCTATTGCTCACGATCACGTGGACAAATGAAAATGCACAACATTTCATGTGCTAAAACTCCAGACAAGGCTATTTGCAAGGCACGCCGTCGTTGGAACTGCTAAATGAGAGCTGAAGAATTCCTTATTGAACGCTGGACCAAAGCAACAGTAAAGAGTTACTTTGATAATAAAAAACAGCCTCAATTTACTAGTCGTGACATAAAGGTCAGTCGGCCTGTTGACGGCTGTGTCTTACTACAATATAAAACTATTCCAAATCTGGCTCGCAGTTTCTTTCGCGTGGCCGAATACTATGACGGCAATCACTACAGTGGTAAAAGCGGACAAGTCACACTGGTTGATTTTTTAGACCAGTGGATGAATCAAAATGGTGACGTAGACTATTTTAAGTTCTGGGATGGATTTAATATTCCCGATCGTGCTTTTCGTTCTTGGCTAAAGTCTGCTGGCAAATTATCTACAGCCGAACAAGTCATGGTTACAGCAGTAGAAAAAGCTACTAAAGGTATGAAGAAGTTTTGTATCATTGGTGTCGGCAGCAAAGATGCAGACACAGTAAAGCACGAAATGTTTCATGCTAAGTATTACTTAGACAGCAAATTTAAAACAAACGCAGATCAACTGCTAACGGATCATGCACAAGATCCTGCGGTTAAAACTATTAAAAAGATTTTGACTACCAAACTAGATTATACTGACCACGTTGAAGAAGAAGTTGGAGCATATTTGTATGCTGGCTCTCAATTAAAGTTGGTATTTGGTGTAGAAGCTCAAGATCTTGTCAAACTATTTCAGGCCTTGGACAACAAATGAAAATTAAAGAATTACTAGTTGAGTATCAAGGTGGTGCATGGCGACTAATAAGAAGCATGGTGCCAAAACACTGGCCTGACTATGTGGTCAAAGACGCTCTCTACAGTAAAATTCCTGATAACATGGAGCTTGAAGATAAAAAAGCTCACGTACAGCATATTTTACAAGAATACCCAATCCGGCAATGGCGGTTAGAACGCTTGCCTATTACCATAGACGTCTTTACTCCTCGCACACAGGAACAGATTCGTAAAAGAGAAGGCGGCTCTAAAAATCCTAATCAGGTGCCTAGGGATGCCGAACGACATGCCACACAGGCTGCCAAGATACAACAACAAGGTGTTAGTGGAGAGCCTATTATTGTTGTGAAAAAACCCGATGGCTATGAGTTATGGGAAGGTGGGCATAGAACCACGCAAGCACTAAAGGCATTCCCACAAGGATATACAGGGCCGGCTTGGGTAGGATACCTATGAGATTACGAGAATTTGCTCCTAGTCCGGATCGTGACGACAACGATGATGTTCCAGATCAGTTAGTAGTTCTGGCCAATCGCTGGTGGAACGCCACGGATCGACAGCCACAAATTGAGCATGTGTTAAACAGCCTTGGGTGGAGTATTGCTCAAGTTGAAAGCGAAGATGATGCTGTGCAACTACAGCACCGCGATGGCACTACATATTTTATCAGTGCTGATGATTTTGATCCAGACCTGTTTGAATACCAAAATCCTAGAATTCATCGGGCCAACCGCGATGGTATAGATTTATCTTTTGAAAAAGTAAAAGATGATGAGTATGTTGACGACAATGACGACGAAAATACAGTAGCACAGGTTACGGCTACTAGCAACGGTAAAGAATTAGGGCATGTGTTGTTTTCAATTGATGGCGATACATTGTTGCCACAAGATTTAGAAGTAGATGAACGTTATCGTGGGCAAGGTATTGCTGCCATCATGTATGACTATGTAAAAAGTCTAGGATATCAAATACGGCGTAGTGGTCAACAAACTGATGCCGGTGCTGGGTTTTGGAGTAAGCATCGTCCTAGTCAAAATGTATGGGAAACAGAGCTGGACGAAAGTCAGCGACGCCAACACTTAGATTTTGATTCTTTATATGGTAAAGCATTCAAAATTACAGACCACAGTGGCAACCCAAATACTCCAGGATTTAGCATTGTCACTCCACTAAACGGTGACTCGTGGAATTGGCGTGAGCGTCCTGAGTTTAAGGCTATTGTAAAACGCAAATTAAATCAACCTGGATGGCTCGGTGATCACAAGTATCAACAGATTATTGATTACATGGCAGGTAATAAGTTTGATCCTGCAAAACATTTAGTAAAAGAAATAGCCCGCATACCACAAGGTGATTTTGGCGATGCCGATACTCTTGTTCCACCCAAGTATGCGGTAAAGAAAAAAGAGTTGCCCGGAGGTGCAGGGTTTACCTATGCTGTAGGCAAGACAGGCCCAGAAGAGTTGGAAATCATGATCTTTGATGGCGATACCTTAGCCGCAGAACTTGATTTATTTTATACCCGCGATAAGACTGATGCCTGGAGAATTAGTACCGTGGCTGTCAATCCTCAATACCGCAGTCGTGGATTGGGCAAAGCCCTGTATGGCATTGCCCTGAGCATATTGAAACTTACTATAGAAGCTGGTGATACCCAGACCCGGCACGGACAACGCATGTGGTTGATGTTGAACAGTATCCCTGGTGTCGAAGTTAAAGGTTACAACATGGAACGTACCTCTCAATATCAACCTAGGCCGACGGATGAAATTATAGATCAAGACAAAGACTGGACAAGATACACATTTCCTGTGAAACCCGGTGTTCACAGTATGCGCAGTGGCCGCCGTGGTACCGGCATGTATACCAGTATGGCCAGTATGCTTGCTAAATGGACAGGTCAATGAGAGCTCGAGACATATACCCAAAATATAAACTCTGGACTGCACCTGTGCGTATCCAACAACCCAACTATGTGGGCTATATCGATGTTACAGTAACAGCGGCCAACATGCAAGATGCTCGCAGACTAATGAAAGCCCAATACGGAGTAGAAGATTGGCACATTGGATCAACCAAAGAACTCAAATAATTAACCGCTAAATACAGTATGACTAAACAGTTCGTACGAGTACTAGCAGATGTTGATTGCGAGTGGGAAGGATTAGCCCCTACGTATCGCTTGTATCTCGATGACGAACTGTTTGCTGAACGCACCTGGAGATGGACTGATTCACGTCTTGAAGAAATGATGCAGGTCGAAGCTGAACCAGGCGAATACCGTATTCGTTTTGAGTTGGTTCCACCCCATTTGGCACAGTTGCAAGTGACAAACATCAGAGTTGATTATGGCCCTGGAACAGTAAAAGATAACGTACTAAGGATTCGCAATGAGACTGCATGAATTTGTTAATTTAACGGAAGATGGTGGCGCTAGCAGTGGCACTACTTGTAGCGGTAGTATAGCGCCTGTTAGTATGCCCTTGGGCGGCATGATTAGCAGAAATGGCGGAAGTTTCTTTAGTGGCACTAAATACACTACGGACGACGCAACGCCTAACACGCCTGCAGAGTACAAAAAATATAAACGGAAGAAATAATGTTAGCTGATTTGTTAAAAACTTACCTTGCAAGTACATTTGCCTATTACTTAAAAGCCCACTATTTTCATTGGGACGTAGAGGGTCCAGACTTTGGACAGTTGCACAAATTTTTTCAAAAAATCTACGAAGATGCATATTCAGCTGTAGATCCCATTGCTGAATATATCCGTACTACAGAAGAATATGCTCCAGGAAGCCTAAGTCGCTTCCAAGAATTATCACAAATACAGGACCAAATCAAGGTTCCTCGTGCCCGATTGATGTTACAAGAATTACTCGCAGATACACAGACCATGATTGACATGAGCAAGCAAGTATTTGATGCTGCCACTGCTGAAGGTCGTGAAGACATTGCAAATTTTGCCGCGGAACGCCAAAGCAGTCATGGCAAATATTCATGGCAATTGAAGAGTTATTTGAAAGACGCAAGGGCATGATCAATGGCGCACGACCATAACGACATTTATTCGATCGTAGAACGACTACGAATCCTTGAAGAAGGACTCGACAAAAACCAACGCAGTGTCAATCAACTGGGTGCTACTTTTAAACCCAAAACAGTAGCAGTGCTCACAGCCAAAACTGATCCTAAGAATCCAATGGCCGGCAAACTAGTTGGTGGGTGCGAAGAGTCAGAAGAGCTGGATGAAACTGCTGTAGCCGAAGATGTTCTAGACAAGGTTAAAAAATCATTTGCTGATTATCTAAGCAACATAGCAGATGAAATCAAAACTGATACAGATCTCAAAGACAAGAAGCACGACGATACTGATATCAAGGCCAAAGATAAACAAGATAGAACTCTCGTTGCCAAACAAAATGAAGACACCGAAATTGGCGCAGCTCTAAGTGGTGAGATTCCTTCAGAGCAACCTGCGGGTGAACCTGGTGTAAGCATGAAAGAAAATACAACAGTTAAAACTGTTGCCAATGAATGTGGCTTATGGGAAGTACACGGCAATGAACCAGATGGCTTTGAAATACATCGTAAAGGCCGTTGTTTGCCCACAAAATTTAAAACACTAGATGAGGCTGAGATGGCCTTGGAAATGTTTAACGCTCGTCAACGTAGGCGTGATGAAGCAGCGGATTACATAGACGAAGCTTAAGGAAAATAAAAAAATGTTTGCACTAGACTTATTCAACACGGACCACGAACGCAGAATTGCAGAAGGCGCAGTAGATCAATTAGAACAACGACGTATTGATGACTTGGCTATGCGGATGGATGACTTGGTTGCTCGTGCCAAGAAAGCTGATACACCAGAAGCCAAGCAAGCACTAATGAAAGAATTTCAAAAGTGCAAGGCCGAGCGTGACAGCTATCATATGGTACGCAACGAGACCATGGGCTATGGTGCACTAACTGGCGAAGGTCAAGTGACTCCTACTGCTACAGGTATTAAACATCATGCCAAACCTGGAGTGTATGGTGGGTTTGAAAAAGAAAAAGATCCACTGGCTAAATTAGACAAAGGCACAACTAATAGTCTTGAAAAAGCTATGGGTATCAAATTTGATCGTCAAAAGAAATACCAAGGCGGATTAGATGTTGACGAAGGCGGCATTCCCGGCAATGTTCCTGTAGAAAAGATTCCTGGCAAGGAAGATCTGCTCAAAGGCCGAGGCCGCAACTACTACGAAGCTGATCAAAAAAAAAATGCTGATAATGAAAATAATGACGACTGGTACGATGAAGATGTAGAAGAAGGTTATGCTGCTAGTATTGGTCCAGACGTTGCTCCGTTACCACCAGAAAAACAGTGGAGAATACAAGTTAGACAGCTGATTGCTGACTACATTAAAAATCCACAAGGTCTATATAACATTGCCAAGCAAAAAGGCGCCAACAGTGCCGAAGCCGCAGCTTACAAATATATCATGCACCCAACAAGCAAGATTGCGTTGCCGGCCAATACAGTCACATTTGAAGGTTATCAAGACTTCGACAAAGTAGAACCATATGAGGTTTGCTTGGCCGGCAAGTGTGTTAAAACATTTGACTACTATGAAGATGCCCGTCGCTTCCATGACAACTGGAAGAAAAAGTTGTATCGCGAAGGCGACAAGGCTAAGGCAGATAAGATTACACTAAATCCTGTAATGAAAGAGGAAGAACAAAAACACGGACTAGATATAAAAGAAACCAAGGCAGATCCTACCGGTTCATGGGTAGTATATAACGGTAACAAGGTTGTAAAGTTTAAGACACATCCAGGTGCCAAGGTCTATGCTGAGAAGAATGGCGGCAAGGTTGCAAGTAGCGAGTTCTATGCTGATAAGATTCAAAAGTCAGGTGTAACCGAAGGTGACACGGGCAACCTGCATGCCGACTTGGCCGATGTGTACAGTCGCATGGCTCCTGGTATTGAACGCCACAGAGACAGTTTCAAAGCCGGTCAACTGTACGACGCACTGGAAGCTGTTGCAGAACAACACAATGCACATAGAGAATTTACTCGTATGATGTCCGGGGCCCGTAACCGTGCGCACATGGACTACGATACCAACCCAGGTGGATTTCAAAACTGGTTCTGGTACTTGCCATTTGCTAAGGAAGAATTAGAAGAGGGGCTCGATTTAATCAACATGTCAGATTTACAGTTCTATAAAGAATTGTTAGGTGTTATGATAATTCCTGTTGCGGCATTTGGTGCAATGGCCTGGCATAAAGCTATGAATGCTATTAAATTATATCGTGCAGAGGATGTAATTACAGCCCTACAGAAAAAAGGTGTTACTGTTGACCGTAGTACACTTGAACAGATTAAGCCACTGTTACTAAAACTTGAACGGGCTATTGATGTTGACAAAGATGGTGACGTGGCCAAAGAGTTGGCCAAGCGTATTCAACAAACTGTAACCTGGGGCAAACTAAAACAGGTCAATCCAGACACAACGGTGAATCGTAAATCCGAAATAGTTGAAGAGCAAGACACTAGCGGTGTAGAACGTGCTATCCTTAATCGTATCATGACTGCCCACACAGACCTGTTGATGAAGTTTGGTCCAGACAAAGTCATGCAGGCCGCAGAAGAAGTTGCTTACAATGTAGGTGACGTAGACGAAATTGGCACCAGCGATGTCAGTGCTTATGTTAATCAAGTTCGACAAATTCTTGGTGCTTGATGAGAGCTACAGAAATTCTAAATGAAGCTCATGCTGCAACACAGTTGCCTGGATATGATTCAAAAAATTCAATGCACGGTCCATGGGCAGCTGCTTTTCGTAGAAGAAAACACTCAGCACCAAAATCTGGCACAGAGTTTAATATTACCCAAGAGCAGGCATGGGAGATTATTAATAAACAAGGTTGGAAATGTGCATTAACTGGAGTTCCATTTAGTCGTAGTGGCTCGGCTAAAGATCTAAATAGTCCAAGTGCAGATCGAATTGATTCAAGCAAAGGTTATATTCCAGGCAATGTTCAATATGTTAGATTAGTAGTAAACTTAGCAAAACGAGATTTAAGTGATGCTGACTTTATTACACTATGTAAACAAGTAGCAACATATAACAAATGAGAGCCACAGACTTTGAAATCCGCAATCATGACAAGTTAGATCGTATTCTAGCTGAGTTATGTTCTCTAGTCATTCAAGGTCAACAAAAAGATCAAGGCCTAGGCATGGTAGCAGCCGCTGTGCTCGATCCCGATAACAATTGTGTAGTAGGTATCAATTACCCCACTCGAGACGGCCATCGTGTTCACGGTGAACGTGCCGCTATTGACAGTTACTATGCTCGCTTTGGTCCTATTCCTGATGGTAGCATTATTATTACAACTTGTAGTCCATGCACTCAATACATGGCTGAACGTGAAGGAGTTAACTGTTCTGATCTCATTGACGAAGTTGGTGTTCATAAAGTCTATGCTGGCTATCAAGATCCTAGCCAGGGACGGATACGTAAAAAGTATCACATAGAAATCACACGTAATCTCAAACTAGAAAAACTATGCAAGGCATTTGCTGATACATTTTTAAAAGATGACTTGAATGAACTTGAATTCTTAGGATCACCATGTACCAAAGACTGTTCAGGTCATCGTGCTGGCTATGCTTGGAGTCAAAGCAAAGGTGGCCGTGTAGCACAAAGTCCATTTAGCCCCAGTTTTAATAATGGCAGTCAACTGCATGTGGATGGTAAGTAGACATATGAACAAACCCCAATACCCAGTATATCCAGAACAAAACGGTGAAGAGGATCGACCAGTACTTCCCTACTCACCTGTATAGAACACCCCTTAGGACCGTTTAGTTACGGTTTGGTGTAGGCGGCTGCTGCCTGCAAAACATTTCGGAGTCGTGCCCGATCGCGTGTTTGGCTAAGTGAGCTTTACCAAAATACTCTTGCTTTTTTTAAATAACCCTGTATAATAGTAAAACTTACTCAGGAGAAACAAATGTCAGATCGCGTATTCACAGCAGACCAAACAAACAAACTTACACAAATCATCAATGAAGGCATGTCAGTAATGTCTGAAATTGAAACCCTAACCGGTGGACTCAATGACACAGTCAAGGCCATTGCAGAAGAATTAGATATCAAACCAAACATTCTCAAGAAAGCTATCAAGTTAGCACACAAATCTGAATTTGGTCGTGAACAACAAGACCACGAATTGCTAGAACAAATTTTAGTTCAAGTTGGCAAAACATTATAAGTACTGTTTTAACAACAGCGAGTCGTTCCCGTAAGGAACATGAATCATGGCTAACCGGCCATAAACGGAGAAAAATTTGAGTTATATTGACGCTTTATTTGATAGAGAACACGATCGTATTCACATAGTTGAACGGCGTGATGGCAAGAGATGCTATCAAGAATATTCAGCCAACTATGTGCTATACTATGATGATGCCCGTGGCAAGTTTCAAAGTATTTTTGGTACACCTGTCAGCAGATTCAGCACTAGAAACAGCAAAGAATTTCGCAAGGAAGTTCGCATACAGTCAAACAAACAACTGTATGAATCAGACATTAATCCCATCTTCCGTTGCCTTGAAGAAAACTACAAAGGTCAAGACGGCCCAAAACTTAATGTAGCGTTCTTTGACATTGAGGTCGACTTCGACCCCGAGCGTGGATTTAGTCCTCCTGCAGATCCATTCAACGCCATTACCGCCATATCAGTGTACTTGCAATGGCTCAATCAAATGGTCACACTGGTGATGCCGCCCAAGCACATGAGCCCGGCTACTGCCCGCGACATTGCTGGTGATTTTGAAAATACCATTGTATTTGAAACTGAAGAAGACCTACTCAACACATTCTTGGATCTGATTGAAGATGCTGATGCCTTGTCTGGGTGGAACAGCGAAGGCTTTGATATTCCATACACTGTGAATCGTGTGACCCGTGTACTCAGCAAAGATGATACCCGTAGATTTTGCTTGTGGAACCAATATCCTAAGAAACGTACATTTGAACGCTTTGGTGCAGAAAATGAAACTTATGACTTGATTGGTCGTGTGCATATGGACTATATGCAATTGTATCGCAAGTACACATACGAAGAGCGCCACAGTTACAGTTTGGATGCCATTGCCGAATATGAACTTGGTGAAACTAAAACAGTGTTTGAAGGCACATTGGATCAACTGTACAATCAAAACTTTAAAACATTCATTGAGTACAACCGACAAGACACAATGATTCTGGCCAAGCTAGACAAGAAATTAAAATTTCTTGATCTTGCTAATACATTAGCACATGAAAATACTGTGCTACTACAAACCACCATGGGTGCTGTGGCTGTTACAGAACAAGCAATCATCAACGAAGCTCACGAGCGTGGCATGGTAGTTCCTAATCGTAAGGAACGTTACTCAGATGAGGATACACAAGCCGCCGGTGCTTATGTAGCATATCCCAAAAAAGGAATTCACGAATACATTGGATCAATTGATATTAACTCTCTATATCCAAGTGCAATTCGTGCGTTGAATATGGGTCCAGAAACTATTGTAGGACAACTGCGCCCCACTATGACTAACCGGTATATTCGAGATAAAATGAATTCTGGCTCCAGCTTTGCTGCAGCCTGGGAAGGCGTGTTTGCCTCATTGGAATATACCGCAGTAATGAATTTAGAAAAAGGCACAGAGATCACCATTGACTGGCAAGGTGGTGAAGAGTCAGTACATAGTGCCGCAGAAGTATGGCGCATGATCTTTGACAGCAATCAACCTTGGATGATCAGTGCCAATGGTACTATCTTTACCTATGAAAAAGAGGGTGTTATTCCTGGCTTGTTAAAACGCTGGTATGCCGAACGTAAAGACATGCAGTCCAAATTGAAAGAATGTAAAAATGCAGAAGATGAAGAATACTGGGACAAGCGTCAGCTTGTTAAAAAGATTAACCTTAACAGTCTCTATGGTGCTATTCTTAATCCTGGTTGCCGTTTCTTTGATAAGCGTATTGGTCAGTCTACAACCCTTACTGGTCGTGCCATTGCCAAGCACATGGATGCTTATGTAAACGAATGTATCACTGGCAAGTATGATCATGTGGGTGAAACTATTATCTACGGTGACACAGACTCGTGTTATTTTAGTGCGTGGCCAGTGCTGAAAAAAGAAGTCGAAGAAGGACGTATGACTTGGTCAAAAGACATGGCTATACAACTGTATGATTCAATTGCGGATCAAGTCAACATCAGCTTTCCAGGTTTTATGGAAACTGCATTCCATGTGCCTAGAGAGATGGGCGAAGTGATTAAAGGTGGGCGAGAGGTAGTAGCCAGCAAGGGCTTGTTTATTACCAAAAAGCGTTATGCAGTGATGATCATTGACAAGGAAGGCAAACGCTTAGACGTTGCTGGACAGCCTGGTAAGGTCAAGGCCATGGGCTTAGATTTAAAACGCAGTGACACGCCCAAAGTTATTCAAGAGTTCTTAAGTGAGATTCTCAATGATGTGTTAACTGGTGCCACCCGTGATGAGATTATTGCTAAGATTCGCGAGTTCAAATACGTTTTTAAAGAACGTCCAGGTTGGGAAAAAGGCAGTCCAAAACGTGTAAACAACTTGACCAAGTACGGCAAAGAAGAAGAACGCCTGGGCAAAGCCAACATGCCCGGGCATGTTCGTGCGGCACTTAATTGGAATAACTTGCGTAGGATGAATGGTGACAAGTATAGTTTGCAAATTGTTGATGGTATGAAAACTATTGTGTGCAAACTCAAAAGCAATCCTCTAGGATGGACCAGTATTGGATATCCTACAGATGAACAACAATTACCTGCATGGTTCAAAGAACTACCGTTTGATGACAGCGAGATGGAAGCCACAGTAGTTGATCAAAAGATCGACAACTTGTTAAGTGTGTTGGAGTGGGACCTAGCTAGTTCTACCAACACAGAAAATACTTTTGAAACTTTGTTTGAGTGGTAATATGAAACTTAGCGAACTTGTTGCATATCGTAATCAGCTAGATGCATTGTCAAGTGTGCCTGCGTTGCAAACTGCCAATCTTGAGTTGGATAAGATCTTACATCTAGTAGGCACACAACCAGAGTTGATGACATCATTTACTCACGATCTTGACAGTCAATATGCTGACATACAAAAAGTATTTGCTAAATTTGAAGATGATTTAAATAATTTAAAATTGCAATTAAATCAAAAAATTGAAGCAGCAGAACGACCATGGTTTCAAGAAAGTTATACCTTGTATGAAGGTGAGCTAATTCGGTCTGCTGAGTTTGTACTTGAGTTAAGAAAACCCAATACCCTCGATACTGCTCCATTCCAAATTAGATTAAGTCAATATGCTAATTGGAAATATCCAGCGTTGATCATTCGTCCTGGGTTAGAAACATTTATTGAAAACATGGTAGCATATGATCCTCTCTACTTGGTAGATTTAAGTCATGATTATTTAACCCCGGCTATGAATCGATTTAATGAACAGTATCAAACTCGTCTAAGACCATATGTTGTCAGTGAAGAGTTAGATCAAAACATTTTAACAAAAATCCCCAATGATCAATTTGGCATGTGTTTAGCCTACAATTACTTTAATTTTAGACCATTTGAAATTCTTAAAAAATATCTAGCAGAAATATATCAAAAACTTAAACCTGGTGGTATACTAGCATTTACATTCAACGACTGTGATAGACCCAGTGCTATCAGATTGGTTGAAAATTACTATTGTTGTTATACTCCAGGATACTTGGTTCGAGAATTAGCTGTCTCTATGGGCTACGAAATTGTGTACTCTTGGAATGATCCAGGCCCAACCACTTGGTTAGAATTAAAAAAACCCGGAGAACTAACTAGTCTCAAGGGTGGGCAAACTTTGGCAAAAATAGTTCCAAAATAAATCAAAACCTGTTGCAAAATCTAAATAAACACTGTACAATAAACAAACGAGGAGAATTAAATGAAAGATCACTTACTAGACTTAGTAGAACACACTTATGACCTGGGTTGCATTGACCTAGTTAAGATCACCGGCGACACCAAAGCTACAGCCATTAATGGCTTAGCCGAAGACCGTAGCGTTATTGTTGACGGCACTTTTGCCAATCCGGTAGCAGATTTTATTGGTACATTTGGCATGCCAAATCTAAGCAAGCTCAAGGTATTGTTAAATTTACAACCCTACAAAGAAAACGCCAAACTTGCTATCACACGCAAAGACACAGGTGCATTGGATCAACTCACATTTGAAAATGCCGAAGGCGACTTTAAAAATAGCTATCGATTTATGGCTACTGAGATCATTAACGAGAAATTGAAAAACGTTAAAATGAAACCAGTTACATGGCACATTGAATTTGAACCTTCTGTGGCTTCTATTCAACGATTAAAAATGCAAGCTGCTGCTAATGCCGAAGAAGTTAACTTTAAAGCAAGAACAGACGGCAAAGATTTAAAGTTTTTCTTTGGTGATCATTCAACCCATGCCGGTAACTTTGTATTCCAGCACGATGTAGGTGGCACACTTAAACGTGAATGGTCTTGGCCAGTTAAGACTGTGATTAGTATTTTAGATCTAACCGGGGACAAAGTCATGCGTATTAGTGATGATGGGATTGCTGAGATTACTGTAGATTCGGGATTGGCTACTTATAGCTTTAAACTTCCAGCACAAAGCAAGTGATCGAACAAGATAACCTAACAGCCAAACAAAAAGATTACGCTGTATTCTTACCAGCTATTAGTGGCTTCTACGCTACTTTTATAGGCAAACAAAGAGACCTAGTTAATGGTCCTTATGTAGACCCGGCTCGTATGCCAGCAGGCATTCCAGATATGGAAATGATGAATTGGCTTAATGATCAAAAAGGCCTATTTCCTTACAAGTGGAGCCTGTACTCTGGTGGGCATGCTAACTTGGATCTCAACAAGCAGGACTGGTCCGAAGATATGGTTCGTAATAGGGATCCTAATACTCTCATGTTAGGCGACTCCGGTGGATTCCAGATTGCCAAAGGCTTATGGGAAGGCGATTGGAAAGCTGGTTCAGGTTGTCCTAAAGCACAAAAGAAACGTGATGCTGTGTTAAAGTGGTTGGATGGTGTTGCCGACTACGGCATGATTCTTGATATCCCGACCTGGGTTATTCATGATAAGAAAGCCAGTGCAGCTTGCCAGATTACCACACTACAAGAAGCAGTAGACGCTACCAAGTACAACAACGACTACTTCATGAAGCACCGCAAGGGTGTTAAGAACGGTGGTGCCAAGTTCCTTAATGTTTTACAAGGTGCCAATCATGCCGACGCAGACCGTTGGTATGAACTAATGAAGGACTATTGCGATCCTGCGGTGTATCCAGATACACACTTCAATGGTTGGTCAATGGGTGGACAAAACATGTGTGACGTGCATCTTGTGTTGCGTCGGTTGGTAGCACTACGTCACGATGGTTTGCTCAAAGAAGGCATACACGATTGGATGCACTTCCTGGGCACAAGTAAACTAGAGTGGGCAGTGTTGCTAACCGACATTCAACGTGCTGTACGCAAGTATGTAAATCCAGCATTTACCATCAGTTTTGATTGTGCAAGTCCGTTCCTAGCCACAGCCAACGGACAGGTATATCATCACATAGATCTGCCACACAATGAAAAGTGGTGTTATCGTATGAGTCCTATTGTGGATGATAAAAAGTTCAGTACCGATACACGAACATATCGTGATGGTGTATTAGCCGAAGGATTTGTCAAACATTTTGATGAAAGTCCCATTAGCAAACATTTAAAGATGAAGGACATCTGCATCTACAAACCAGGTGTGCGTAAAACCGATGCTGAATTAAATGGTGAAATATTCGATCCTAACAACATGGCACACTTTCATACCGCTCCAGATCTAAACAAGATTGGAAAGAACGGCAAAACATCCTGGGACAGTTTTAGTTACGCATTACTAATGGGGCATAATGTTTGGATGCATTTAGAAGCAGTACAACGTGCCAATCGTGAATACGACAACGGAAGTTGGCCTGCTATGATGTGGAATCAAAATGGCGATCATGCTCGATTCAAAGACATTGTTGATGCTATTTTTGCCACTCCCGACCGTGCAGAAGCTGAAGCTATTATCGAGCACTATGACCGTTACTGGATGGACATTGTGGGCACACGTGGATTCAAAGGCAAAAAAGCCAAAAATGCCATGAGCATGTTTAATAACCTGTTTGATGTAGAAGAGGACGATAGCGTTGATAGTGACGATATCGAGTTGGATGAAAATAAACTAAACGAGTTGGAGGCTCAATGATTGACCATTTACAAAGTCGAGTACGACATTTGGAAGAAGAACATGCTCAATTGGATAAACGTATTGATGGTATGGAAAGTACCGGAGTGTTTGAAGATGCTACTTTAGAAGTTTTGAAGAAGCAAAGGTTGCATATCAAAGACGAACTTGTTAAACTTAGACTTAATATTGCATATGAATTAGGCGCAAAAGAAAATGATTAGAGCTGGACACAATGAAGTAAGTTTCTTTATAGGAACCGAAGTGGAACACACGCCGGCATTTGGTCTTAAGACGTTGTTTGTAGTGGGTGTGCAGGATCCGCGAATTGTTTTACAAGAATTTGATAACAACGATTGCGAACACATTTATTTTGGTGCCAATCAAAGTTTTCCAGCCTTAGATAAAAACGATGGTGAAGGTTGGCGTGATTGGGAATACATGGTTCGTAGTTGTTTAGAACAACGCTCTACCTATTGTACCCTTGACCTAGATCATGCACAAGCAGAAGGACTATTAGAATCCAGCTTAGTTGAGTTTCACAACTTTATTCCAATGATTAGTGTTAAACTTCCTTACATTCAACAATTTGGATACAATGCCACTATTAAAATTGATGACCGAGACTTTGCAGCAACAAACCCGGGCGTCTGGTGTCACAGCCTACACGACTTACAAAAACGCCAGGTGTTCACTGACTGGTCTAAATATACCAAGGACGAAGTAATAAAATGAGAAACTGGCTAAGACAACGACTGCTTCACTTTTTAATAGATGCTGAAGATAGCAGGCCTGCTAGGATAGGTCGCGGAAACATCAGTGTTTCCTTAATGGATAACGAAATATGCGATGACAGCCCAAGTAACATTGACCTTCCAGATCCTATTAACTTTAAGGTACAAGCAGTAAGCGGCGGCACAATAGTAGAGTCCAGGTGGTATGACCACAAGAAGGACGAAAATCGTATTAAACTGCATATTATTACACAAAAAGAAAACTTATCTGAATCAATTGGTAAAATTGTAACCATGGAGTTATTACAGAAATGATACAAGAACAACGTGAAACTATTGAACGTATTAAAACATCCGCACAACGGCAGATTTGGGTAACATTCCAAAAAGAAGGAATTCATTGCTACCCAGCGGCTGCCACGGATCCCAAGTTAAATACAGCAGGAGAATATGATGTATCGTTCCTTGCTAATCCTCATCGCCATATATTTCATTTCCGGGTGTCAATTGATGTGTTCTCAAACGACCGAGACATTGAGTTCATACAGTTTAAACGATGGCTCGAGTCGTTGTATAACGGTGCGAATACCGTTTTAGAATTAGATTTTAAATCCTGTGAGATGATGGCGGATGACCTATATATACAGATAGCTGACCGCTATCCCAATCGTGCTGTAGTAATTGAAGTATCCGAAGACGGCGAGAACGGATGCTGCATTAGTTATAACCTTACTCGTCCAACGCAATCAATTGTAATTTAAAGGAACTATCATGGGCAAGCCCCAACATCGTGTAAACCCTAGAGCCATTCAGGCATTTGAAGATTTATCACTCTATTTGGAATTCTGTGTTGATTATGGCTACAGATACAGAGAAGAAGATTTATACAACTTCAAGAGCTATGCTTGGCAACAATACAACAAGTTTACTCAAGGCAAAAACGCCAAGAACATGTGGGACGAAGACGGCCGCAGATTCTCAGGATATCGCCGTGCGTAAATTATTCTATATGGGCCTAGAAAGTTATGAGGCCCGCTACACTCTACAACTCACAGAATGGAATCGTCGTGTATTTGATCACCGCGGCTTAGATGTAGTTTATGTTCCAGGTACTACTATTGACAACACACAAAGTATCAGTGTAGGTCAAGTATTGGACGCACATGGGCGTAGTTTTTTTAGTATGAGCCAGATGATGAACCTAGTTCAAATGATGCGAAATGGAGAAGTCACAAATGAAGATGTTATCTACTTTGAAGACATGTTTCAACCCGGTATTGAGAGCTTACCTTACATTCTCGATCAAGTTGATCCTGCTCAGCGTCCTCGCATTTATGTTCGTTGTCTTGCTCAAGCCATTGATCCTGACGACTTCGTTCATGTTTGGGGTATGGCGGAGTGGATGTCAACGTATGAAAAGATGGTTAACCAATTTGTAACAGGTGTACTAGCTACTAATGAAGAAATGGTTGCCCATATGCGTATTGCAGGTTGGACTGCTCCTATCTACAATATTAGTGGACTAGCGTTTGGCAAACAGGAAGTTCTAGAACGAATAGGTGGGGCGGCAAATATCAAACCGTTTGACCAGCGTAAGATGCGTGTAGGATTTGCGGCCAGATTTGATCAAGAGAAGCAACCGGACTTCTACATGGATTTGATTGAAATGTATCACAATCAAGGACGTCACAAAGATATTGAGTTTGCCATATTCCAAGGCGGCCCATTACGTAGTAATAATGAAAAATATATCAACCGTGCTCGCCAGTTAGAAGCAGAAGGTAAACTTACCATTTATGAAAACTTAAAGAAAAATGATTACTATACTCTTGTTAACGATACTCGTGTATTGTTTAATTGCGCATTACAAGACTGGGTTTCTAACACCGTCTCAGAAGCTGATACTCTGGGTTGTAATGTTCTTTATCCTGCTTACAGAAGTTTTCCCGAGACTTTTGCTGATGATCCTAATCGTTTATATGTACCTTGGAGTATCGACGATGCATATCACAAGTTAGAAAACTTGCTACAAGCACCACATCACAACATGGGTTTAATTAGTGATTGGACCGACGGTACTATTGATCGTGTTGTGGACATATTAGAAGGCAACGGCGAACAATGGAATCGTGCAGGTAATCGGTATCGTGATCATGTAAGCCAAGCCAAGTATCACGTAAGAAAGATCGAAGAATGAAAGTAACAGTAACCGGAGCCGCTGGATATATCGGTGGTGAAACACTACTAAAGTTAGTAGATGCCGGGCACGACGTTTTAGCTATTGATCGAGAAATGCCACCAGGCCATTTGATTCCTGTTCCGTGCCAGTGGCACACCGGTGATTTTTCTGGTGAGCTAGGCTTAGATGCCATTAAAAGATTTTGCCCAGATGCTATTATTCATTGTGCTGGTACTAGCCTTGTTGGTCCTAGTATATTAAATCCAGAAGAATACTACGACAATAATTTTGTCAAGACCAAAATTTTGCTGGATTACCTGGTCAAAAATCACGATAAACGACCTAGATTTATTTTTAGTTCCAGTGCCGCAACCTACGGTAATCCCATTATGACTCCAGTACAAGAAATTGATCCAGCTGAGCCCATTAGTCCATATGGTCAAAGCAAACTGATGATTGACTGGATGTTACAAAGCTATCAAACAGCCTACGGATTAGACTTTGTATCATTCCGTTACTTTAATGCCTGTGGTGCTGATAGCCAAGCTCGACATGGCCAGTCTCCGGGTGCTACTCATATTATTGCCCGTGTATTAGAAAGCGTTAAAAATAATACTGACTTTACCTTGTATGGTGCCAATTATCCTACCGATGACGGAACCTGTATTCGAGATTATATCCATGTAGAGGATCTTGCCGAAGCACATATTTTAGCTATTGATTCTTCCATACCAAGTGACGTTTACAATCTTGGCACTAACGCTGGTAACAGTAATCTTGCAGTTGTACAATTGGCTTCACAGATAGTTGGCCAAGATATTCCAGTAGCACACGGACCTCAACGTAACGGTGATCCTGCTATACTTACTGCTGATGCTGGAAAATTTATGGGTACAAGTACATGGAAACCACAGTTTAATTTAGAAGACATGATCACCCACGCCTGGACCTGGTATAATAGATGAGCTTTGATAGCATATTAAAATTTGAAAAAGAATTAGCAGAATACACTGGCGCACCATACGCTGTCATGACCGATTGTTGCACTCATGCTATTGAGTTGTGTATGCGGTATGATCAGGTAAAAGAAACTTGTTTTACACCATTTACCTATTTGTCGGTACCGATGACCATGCACAAATTAGGCATTGATTACAATTACACAGACGAAGAATACCAGACTTGGGTAGGAGAATATCCATTCTTTGGCACACGTATTTGGGATAGTGCTCGTAGATTAGAACGTGGTATGTATCGCACAGGTACATTAACTTGCGTAAGTTTTGGTCGTAGTAAACCTTTAGAAATTGGTCGTGGTGGCGCTATTCTATTGGATGATGCACAGGCATACAAAACAATGTTGGCCCAACGCTACGATGGTAGAGATCTTGGCATTCGGCCTTGGCAGGCACAAGAAGTATTTCATGTAGGTTACCATTACAAGCCCACAACCGAAGAAGCAGAATTAGGAAGCCATTTGTTACAAATGGTTAATGAGGCTCCTAAATATGTAGAATATCCTGATTGCCGAAAGATTAAAATAATTGATTAAGCCGTAGACAAAAATCTAAATATCCCTTATAATAGTAACAAGACTGGTCATCCACGACCTTAATAACTCGGAGAAAAAATTGACAACATTTACGTCAGAAGATTTAAAAAACGCAATAACTAATTCTAAATTAGTGGAAGACGCACCATACCATCCTGGATATGAAGATGCGGTTATCGGTAATAAAGACTACAAAGAAGCTAACCTAGCGGATGCTATTCGATTTAATATGAAACGTGAAGGTAAACGCTTTTGGGCTGGCGATAACATCAGTGACTACTTGCACGAAGGTGACAAGGAAATTCTAATCAACGAAGCAACAGAAGCTTTTGAAAAAGTATTAGATACCTTATTAATTGATCGTGAGAACGATCCTAACTCAAAAGGCACGGCACGTCGTCTTGCTAAAATGTATTACAACGAAATTATGGGAGGTCGATATGATCCAGCACCAGATGCAACAGCTTTTCCAAATGATTCAGCGGATAGATATGAAGGTATGCTTATTGTTCGTAGCGAATTGCGTTCTATGTGCAGTCATCATCATCAACCTGTGTCTGGTGTCGCTTACATCGGAATCATCGCTGCCAACAAACTTATTGGCTTGTCTAAATATACTAGGATCGCTCAGTGGTGTGCTCGTCGTGGCACACTTCAAGAAGAACTATGTAACGACATCGCAAGAGAAATAATGCGAGCGACCGAAAGTGAAAATGTAGGTGTGTATATCCAAGCCACACATGGTTGTTGTGAGAATCGTGGCATTATGGCACACTCAAGCCTAACACAGACCACAGTATTAAAAGGAGCTTTCAACGCAGACCCGGGAACAAAGAAAGAGTTCATGGACAATATCAAACTACAACAGGACTTTGCACCAAGATGATCCAGCCCTTGAAAGATGATCTCATGGTGCAACAGCAGTTGCCGGCAGGATTAGACAATCTCCGTGGTGCTTGGCAACACATGGTGGCTGTGATCATGCTGAATCAGACCGGGCGTAAGCCTGTAAAAACCGTATTTCCTGTATTCATGGATCGCTGGTCGCATCCGCTTGAGTTACTGAAAGCCACCGAACAAGAAGTAAAAGATGTGATTTGGCCTCTGGGCATGGTCAATGTACGTTATAAAAGACTACGCAAGATGACAGAGGACTTTGTGACTTGGAACTGTGATGATGCCACCGAATTATATGGTATTGGCAAGTACGGTTCAGACAGCTATGAAATATTTTTCAAGAACAATTATGCCGTAGAGCCTACCGACAAAGAACTAAGACGCTATTTAGAAGAAGAAGTTTTTGTATCATAAAGGAGAAACACAATGAATAATGTAAGCATATTGGCCGCAGAGGCTATTGAACGGGCAAAAAATTTACAAGAATTTGCTGTATTCCGCGACATGGAAGATATTGTGTTTTGCGGTACACCAATCCCTTATACGCTTAATCATGTTATGGGTGAACAGGTAGAAATTACAGTGCCGGCAATCAGCCAGGACGAAGCTGAACAGCGTGTAAATGATTGGTTGCGTGGGCAAAGAGCTTAAAATTTTTTGTAAAAATCACCTATGACAACATTACTAGAAGCACAGCAGGCAGGTATAGCACCTTGGAACAATCAGATAAAAGACCGTCCGCTGGTTGCAGTATATTTGGACAAGTATCCGTGTACTCCAGGACATAGATTATATGTGCCCAAGAATGATCATCCCAACTGGATTGTGCAGGCCATGGAAGAAGCCCTATCTGACGGCAATCAAATGATCAAGTCGGGCGAGTGTAACGGATTTAACATTGGATTTAATTCAGGTGTAGCAGCCGGACAAACTGTAATGTATCCACATGTTCATCTTATTCCACGCAGAACAGGCGATGTAGAAGATCCTGTGGGCGGAGTACGCAATACTATACCCGGCAAAGGTAACTATCAAAAATGATCATTGAACTTATTGGAACATGGATAGTTATTGGATTTTTTAGTGCAATCGGTTGGGGCACTGCTCAAAAAACCGTGGTTGAACCCTATCTCAATCCAGCAATAGATCAAGTTATGCCTCCGACAAAACCTCAATCGCCTGCTGAACAAAAATAAATAATTTTATTAAGAAAGAGATATTATGAGCCAAAAACGCACATTTGTATTACAATTAAAAAACGATCAAGCTATTACACTTGAATTTTCATCAATAGAAGCTACTGGTGATCGACTATGGCAGATGTTTGCTACAACCGAAGCACTTGATACTGTGCAACAGTTAATCAACACAGGTGATGTCACTCAAACCAAGTCAGCTAGAAAAACAACACCAGAAAATTCTGTAGTCGCCAAAAAGAAAAAATAATATTCATTACCGGCCTTTCGGTGTCATCCCGGTTTATAAACTCTGCCATCTATGCTATAATCTAACATAGGAGAATACAATGGCAAAATATTATTCAACAAAACATTACGGACACAACATTGGACTGAGTGCGGTATTCCGTCAACCCAATGCTGATCATAGCCACTGTCATTTGTTGCATGGTTACAGTCTAGCGTTTACATTTACATTTGGCTGTGACACATTAGACGACAAAAACTGGGCGGTAGACTTTGGCGGACTCAAACCGCTCAAGGCCTGGTTAGAAGATAGTTTTGATCACAAGCTGGCTCTGGATCAACAAGATCCACACTTGGCCAAGTTCCAAGAACTGGCGGCATTGGACCTGGCAGAGATACGTATCTTTGATGGTGTGGGTGCAGAGAAGTTTGCCGAACATGCTTTCAACTTTGCTGATGCCCTGATTAGAGAAAAAACTAATAATCGTTGCTATTGCGTTAGGGTAGAATGTGCAGAACACGGTGCCAATAGTGCCATATATGAAGGTTAACTTTTATACACGCAATAAAGTACGCATATAAATATTTCTACAATGACAAACGAATACCGAATAGCCATATTATTACCCACACGAGGTCGCACAGCAGCATTATCTCGTAGTATCCAGAGCCTAGTCACTTTAGCAGAAGATGTTGACAGTATACAAATTATGCTAGGATTTGATAATGACGATGCCGTAGGCGTTGAATATTTTCAATCAGAACTACAACCGTGGCTAGATCAGCATCGTGTTAATTACACTGCTATGACATTTGAACCTATGGGGTATATACGTCTTAACGAATACGTTAACACCCTAGCAAAAAATTCATCTGCAGACTGGTTGGTCTTTTGGAATGATGATGCTTTGATGGAAACTCAAGATTGGGATCGTGAGATTGCTAGCTACACTGGAGAGTTTAAAATTTTAGCATTTAGGACCCACAACGATCATCCTTACAGCATTTTTCCTATAGTGCCGTGCGATTGGCTGACTGTGTTAGGGCATCTCAGTCCACACCAAATATCAGACGGCTGGATCAGCCAAGTTGCCTATTGTATAGATATCATGCAACGTATACCGGTACAGGTCAAACATGACCGTGCTGATCTTACTGGAAATAATCTAGATCAAACTTATAAAAATAGACCCATGCTTGAAGGCAATCCTAGCAGTCCACATGACTTTCATCATTACACATGGGCTGCTAAAAGGGCAAAAGACTGCGACACATTAACTGCCTACATGAAATCCAAAGGTCTAGATACTGATTGGTGGGAAAACATCAAGCAAAATAAACAAGACCCTTGGGAAAAATTACGCATTAATGATGTAAACGATCAAATGCGCCAATTTAGTATCGGTCGAGATGGCAGGTTAAAAGCATGACAAAATCTCTAGAACAACGTATTCGAGATTACTGGAACAACCAACCTTGCAATGTTCGCCACAGTAAAAATGCCCCGGGAAGTTTAGAATTTTTTCAAGACGTATCTGCTCGTCGATATCGCGTTGAGCCACATATTCCAGAATTTGCTGGCTTTTATCTTTGGCAAGGTCGACAAGTATTAGAAATTGGGCCTGGCATTGGATCAGATGCAGCTGAGTTTGCTCGCAATGGCGCGGATTACTATGGTATAGACTATTCAGATGAAAGTGTTAAATTAGCACAACAAAGATTCAAAGTTGAAGAACTCGAAGGTACATTTGTATGTGGTGACTCTAGTGATATCGAATCATACAGCACATTACCCAAGATGGACTTGGTGTATAGTTACGGAGTGATACATCATTTTCCAGCCATAGATCGTATTATTGATAATGTGTACAATATTCTCAAGCCCGGTGGTGAATTCCGTTTTATGGTCTATGCTAAAAATTCCTGGAAACAGGCCATGATTAACAAAGGGCTAGATCAGTTTGAAGCACAAGCCGGTTGTCCCTATGCTAAAAGTTATACCAAGGATGACATCACTGACTTGCTAGGGTCAAAATTTCAACTAGAAAGACTACGGCAAGATCATTGTTTCATGTACAATGTGGACGCATACAAGCAAGGTCGTTACGAATTGGAGCCATGGTTCGAAGCCATGCCCGAGGCCATGCGCGAAGCAGTCAAAGAATATCTTGGTTGGCACCTATTAGTTAAAGCTCGACGACTGTGAAAAAAATTGTATATGTAACTGGATGTTTAGGATTTATAGGAGTTCATGTTACCCAACAATGTTTAGAACGTGGATGGTATGTGCTTGGCATAGACAAAGGTACTTACGCCAGTAATTGGAATTTTTTAGAACAATTTAATAAAAATCCCAATTTCAAATTTATTAACTCAGACATCAATGACATTGATCGGTTGGTCGATTGCGACTATGTAATCAACACCGCTGCAGAAACACACGTGGATAATTCAATCATGAGTTCTGACGTGTTTATTCGTAGCAACATCAACGGTGTACATCATTTATTAGAGTTGATCAAACAACAACCTTTGTACAAGGCTCCAATATTTTTACATTTTAGCACCGACGAAGTCTACGGAGATATTGAAGCCGGAACTCATACCGAAACGGATTTACTCAAACCCAGTAATCCGTATTCGGCCTCAAAAGCGGCAGCCGATATGCTGATACTGGCCTGGGCTAGAACCTATGGTATCAAGTACGTCATAATTCGTCCAACCAACAATTACGGAATCGGACAGTACGTAGAAAAACTCATACCCAAAAGTATTAAATATCTTGAGCTAGGCAAGCCAATCGACTTACACAACCGAGGTAACCCTATACGCACTTGGCTACACGCCGGCGATACAGCCGCAGCAGTGCTGACTATCATTGATTCAGGTTGTAAAAACGAAATATTCAACATTAGTGGTAACACTGAGTTGCCCAACTGTGAAGTAATTAAAAAAATATTAAAATTGTATTACGGTGTCGACCATAACAGCGACTGGGAATCATTTACTATTCCTAGTGCAAGGCAAGGTCAGGATGTACGCTATGCCATTAATGATAACAAATTAAAACTATTAGGATGGCAACCACAGGCTCAGTTTGATCAGGAACTGGCAAATGTAGTTGAATACTATCGGAATAATTTTGTATGGTAAAAAACTATCTTATAGGTGCAGTTAGACCGGTAACTGATAATTGGATGGATCAAGCCAGTGCTAATTTATATTCTGATTATTCAGAAATGTATCAAATAAGTTTAGCTAGTTTTCAACACTTTGTTCAGGAACCATTTGAAACAATACTGTGGACTGACCCGGTGGCCAACAATGAAGAATATGCTCTAGCCAATTGGAAAGCCACTGTGGAACTTCGCAACAGCGGCCCGTGTAATATATTTTGGGCCGGTGCTGATACTATGATGGTACAACCTACTAGTCTTTTTTCAGATCGATTTTCAGAATACAGATTGTTTAACTTCACTGATCCTAAAAATCATAATGAATTTCCACGCTATTTTAACGACGACCTAATGTATTACCCACACACCACCAGCGATAACGTTTGGGACCTTGGTGAACAATGGTGGAACAACATAGAGAATCATCCAAACCGCAGTTGGGGTTTTGATCAGTTAAGACACAATGCCATGTTTTGGAGCCAAGACATTCCAGAATCGGACAGACTACATCCAGAAATGGCTTATCAGGCTATAAAGTTTCGCAGTTTAGATGCTAGTGTTTTAAGGCAACATGATCAATGGAATGGTATAAGCATCAATTCCGCACACATACTACATTTTCATGGCAGCCGAGGCAGCCAGGCAGTAATTGAAATTATGAAACAACTATCTAACCACCTTGGAATTAAAATATGAAACAAATATTGGAAGACATTAAAAAATACATTGACACTAAACACGCAGACAAGACCTGGGTAGCCGGTAAGGACTTTGTCAACTACGCAGGTCCGCATTTTGACTCGGACGAGTATGTGGCGGCTGCAGAAGCCTTGCTGAATGGCTGGCTAGTTATGGGCAACAAGAGCCTGCGTTTTGAACAAAAATTCCCCAAAGAATTTGGCAAGACTCGCGGAGTGCTAACTAACTCAGGTAGTAGTGCTAACCTGCTGATGATGACAGCAATGAAGTCCAAGCGTGGCTATAACTTTCCATCAGGCACTAAAGTATTGATGCCCATTGCAGGATTTCCAACCACACTTAATCCAACCTTACAAAATGGATTTGTGCCAGTGTTCTGCGATATTGAAATTGATACTTTAAACATTGATCTGGATCAGGCAGAACAGATATTGGCTAACGATCCTGACATTAAAATTATTACCTTTGCACATGTGTTGGGTAACCCACCTAACATGGACAAAATAATGGAACTGGTCAATCGACACAATTTAATCTTATTAGAAGATTGTTGTGACGGGCTGGGTACTAATTATGATGGAAAGCCATTGGGCAGTTTTGGTCTAATGGCCAGTTGCAGTTTTTATCCAGCACACCACATGACCATGGGTGAAGGTGGTTTTGTAGCCATGAATGATCCACAGCAAGAAATCATTGTGCGTAGTCTACGTGAATGGGGACGTGGCTGTTATTGTGTGGGGCCCGAGGCCAACAAGTTAAAATGTGGTACTTGTGGCAAGCGATTCAATGAGTGGATTCCCGAAATGCCAGATCAGATTTTTGATCACAAGTATGTGTATGACGAAATTGGGTATAACTTAAAACCCATCGAACTACAAGCGGCCATGGGACTTGAGCAACTTAAAAAATTGCCAGAAATACATGCTTTGCGCCAACGCAATTACAATCTATTGTTTGCTATCTACGAAAAGTACGAAGAGTTTTTCCACTTGCCACGTGCTAGAGACAAAGCCGATGTTAGTTGGTTTGCGTTTCCATTGACCATACGTGCGGATGCTCCGTTCTCCCGAATGGACATTGTTGACTATCTTGAAGAGAACTTGATACAGACACGCCCGTACTTTGCTGGTAATATCATGTTGCAACCTGCATATAGTCATTTAATGAATCCTGAAGATGCACGTGACAACTATCCAGTGGCCACATTTACAATGAAGAACACTTACTTCCATGGCTGTAGCCCAGTTATCACGCCTGAACAGATTGCCTACATCGGAGAGAAGGTTGATGGATTTATGAGTTTATATCTATGAACAAACAAGATCTAATTGACTTTGAAACAGATATAGGTGAAACATTTAATCGTGGAGAAATTCGTGCTCCTATACATCTATATGCTGGCAGTGAAGATCAGATCATGCAAGTGTTTGAACACATTGACGTCAAGAAAGATTGGATCTGTTGTACCTGGCGTAATCATTATCAAGCACTGTTAAAAGGTATTCCACCTGAAGTAATTAAAGAACGCATCATGGCTGGTAAAAGCATGGTTATGAATCTTCCAGAATACAAATTTATATGTTCAAGTATTGTAGGAGGCATTCCGAGCATTGCCACAGGACTGGCACTTGCTGCAAAACTTCGTGACACAGATGAACATGTATGGTGTTGGTCCGGAGATATGAGTGCCGAAACAGGTGCCTGGGCCGAAGCCTACAAATATTCTCGAGCACAAGACTTACCAATTACATTTATTGTTGAAGACAATGAACTAAGCGTATTGACTCCTACGCACGAAATGTGGGGCCCTGATAAGTGGTATCTTCCTGTACAAAACAAAGTTTGGTATGAAGATAAACATTTAATCTATTACAAATATAAAAATACAAAATATCCACATGCTGGCGCCGGAATAAGGGTGCAATTTTAATGACCACACAACTGTATAATCAACAACTCAAAGCGGCAATGAATTGGATCGGTGCACAAGATCGTGTTATGATCCTCGGTCAAGCTGTTTGCTATGCTGGTACCGGCTGTTATGAAAGCATTACAGAAGTGTCTGATGATAAAAAAATGGAATTTCCTGTAGCAGAGAACTTTCAAATTGGTGTAAGCACAGGAATGGCAATCAATGGCATGGTGCCTGTTAGTGTTGTCCCAAGATGGAATTTTTTATTAAATGCTACAGATCAAATTGTTAATCATCTTGATAAAATGGAATCAATGAGTGACGGACGTTGTAGACCCAAAGTCATTATTCGTGTGGCCAAGGGCAGTGAAAATCCCGTTGACCCTCAAGATCAACACAAAGGCAATTTTGCAGACGCATTTAGATTAATGTGTAAAAATATTGACATTGTAGAGTTATACCAACCAGAAGATATTCTTCCAGCATATCAATCAGCCTACACTAGTAACCGTAGTACAATTTTAGTTGAATTTCCAGATTACGGTAAATGAGAATATTATTAACGGGTGGCACTGGATTTATTGGAGGCTACCTTAAACAACATCTCAAACACGATGTTATTGCACCCGCTTCAAAAGAAATTAATCTTTTAGATTTAAATTCAGTAACCAAGTTTTTAAAATCACAACAATTTGATGCTGTGGTACATTGTGCTGTGGTAGGCAGAGAAAGTGTGTATGCTATAGATCCCAAGATCGAAGAAAATAATCTGAGGATGTTTTATAATTTAGCTGTCAATAAAACATATTACGATAAGTTTATTAATTTTGGCAGTGGTGCAGAGTTTGATATTGACACTGATATTTGTGAAGCGTCCGAGGAAGAAATTTGGACCAGGAATCCCAATCATAGCTATGGGCGTAGTAAAAACGTCATAGCCAAGTTTGCACAAACCATGCCAAATTTTTACAATCTACGAATCTTTGGTTGTTTTGATAGCAGTGAAGGCAACACCCGCCTGTTACAATTGTTTACTAAAAAATGCCAACTCAACGAATCATTGTTGATTTCTAAAGACCGTTTGTTTGATATGATCAGTGCTCAGGACCTATTAACTGTGGTCGAAGCCGTTTTGGCTAAACAAATACATGACAACGACCTAAATATAGTGTATAATAAAAAATATTATCTTAGTGAGATCGTAAAAATGTATGCACAGTTACACCATCTAGACAGCAAGTTGATTCAAGTGTCTGGGCACGACACAAACTCATACACCGGTAACGGAACCCGACTGAATCAGTATCAACTACCGTTATTGGGTTTAGAACAATCTCTTAAAATTTACAACACATGAAAAAAATCTACTATTCCTGGCAAGATGTTGAATGTCAAACACAAGAAATCCTACGTCAACTACAACGTGATGCATGGATACCCGATTATGTAGTAGGTCTTACCCGTGGCGGATTGGTTCCAGCTAACCTTATTAGTCAATATCTAGCAGTTCCAATGGAAACGCTCAAAGTAAGCCTGCGTGATGATAACAGTCAGCCCGAAAGCAACTTGTGGATGGCCGAGGATGCTTACAATGGTAAAAAGATCCTTATTGTAGACGACATTAACGATTCAGGTGCTACTTTAAACTGGATCAAACAAGATTGGCAAGATAACTGTTTGCCCGAAGCCGACCGCTGGTTTAAGTTATGGGGCGACCATGTACGTGTTGCTGTGTTGGTAGATAACGAAGCAAGCGCCAGCGAATTAAATATCAATTACAATGCTGTTGACCTAAATAAAGCTGAGGAGGATTGCTGGGTTGTGTTTCCTTGGGAGGATTGGTGGAAATGAAAATACATTATAGAGAACCTACTGTAGTAGAACAGATGAATAATGCCATTAAGGTCAGCGACGAAGCTAATAGAAAACCCATTGATTATTTTGAATTAACCAGCCAGGAGCTGAATTCTAACTACAGCAATTTTGATAAAACTACGGGCAAGGACAATACAACTGCCTATTCATACAAGGGCGTTGCAATAAAGGTTAAAGAATGAAAATTAAAGTCAGCGAATTATTTTATAGTCTTCAAGGAGAAGGTCGATTTGTTGGGGTACCCAGCGTGTTCTTAAGAACATATGGTTGCAATTTTACGTGTAGTTCGTTTGGGTGCAAGCCAGGCGAAAAGTCAACAGGTGCAGATGAGGTGGCAGAAGTAGTTCACTTGTATGATAAGTTTACAGATTTGCCATTGGTGGAAACCGGATGCGATAGTTATGCAAGTTGGCATCCAGCATTCAAGCATCTAAGTCCTAACATGCCAACAGAAGATCTAGTTGCCAACATGTTGTTGTTGACTCCCAACAACCATTGGATGCAAAACAACGGTAATGATGTACACTTGGTTATTACAGGTGGTGAGCCTTTGCTGGGCTGGCAACGTGCTTACGAAGAATTGCTAAGTCATCCTGACATGGCCGACCTCAAGAACATCACATTTGAAACGAACGGCACTCAAGCACTACAAGACGGTTTCAAACATTATGCTTATAACAGACATTTGCTTAACGGCACAGAGTTTACATTCAGTGTGAGTGCTAAATTAAGTGCGTCTGGCGAGAAAGCCGAAGATGCTATTTGCCCTGACATTGTCAAAAGCTACCAAGATTTAAATGTTGGGCCTGTGTATCTTAAGTTTGTAGTTGAAACTGAAGAACACGTCAACGAAGCGGTGCAAGCTGTAGATCAGTATCGTGCGGCAGGATTTACAGGGCTAGTCTATCTAATGCCACAAGGCGGTGTTGTTGATCCATATGAATCAAACAAGTTAAACATTGCCAACATCTGCTGTGAACGTGGATTTAACTATAGCCCACGCTTGCATGTGGACTTGTGGGGCAACGGCTGGGGCAAATGATGGGTGCCGGTTACTATTCTCCTGGTGTAGATGCTTACGATCACTTTTATCATAAAGCATTTTGGCGACTAAGATTTTTATGGTGGCCTAAACGTAGTGACATAACAGGACATTGGTTATGGTTACGCCAAGCGTACGAAGGTACGGCAATGTATCATGGGCCAGGCGAAGCTGTGTTTGAGTTTAGATATCACGAGCCCAAAGAACATTTAATATGGAATTTAAAGAAATGAAATTACAAGATCGTATCACCGCCTGGATTCGAGACTATGCCGCCACAGCTGGTATGCGCAGTTTAGTAGTTGGTATCAGCGGTGGTATTGATAGTGCTGTAGTCAGCGCACTCTGCGCTAGAACTGGCTTGCACACAGTAGCAGTAACTATGCCTATTCGTCAACGTCCAGACTTACACGATCTCAGTATGCAACAAGGTGTTTGGCTGACACAAAACTTTGACAATGTGCGCCACGACATCATTGATTTAACTTCAACATTTGATGAGTTTGAAGGCCGATTGGCTACCTACAACAGTTTGTTGGGGTTTGCCAACAGTCGTAGTCGACTACGCATGGTTACCCTGTATCAAATTGCTCAAACAGTTGGTGGTCTTGTGGTAGGCACTGGCAACAAGGTAGAAGACTTTGGTGTGGGATTTTATACCAAGTACGGTGATGGTGGGGTGGACATCAGTCCCATTGCTGACTGTTACAAAACAGAAGTATGGCAAATGGGCCGTGAACTAGGTGTGTTACAAGATATTATCAATGCGGCACCCACAGATGGCTTATGGGATGATGGGCGTACCGATGAAGATCAACTGGGTATGAGCTATGCTGATTTAGAAGTTGCTATGCGTATGGATCTAGGTGAAATTAAATCCGCTGTGCCAGAACTTGTGGCTAACTTGGAAAAATTTCGTACTATACAAGCCCGTAGTTTGCACAAAATGAATCCTATTCCTGTATTTAAAAAATAATAGGATTTGTTGGTATTGGTATAAATATATGTATGAATACCACATACCAACCTTACACTTATTTGATCGGATGGCAAGAACAACAAAAATACTACTATGGCGTAAGATACGCTAAAAATTGTTCTCCTGGAGATTTCTGGACCAAATATTTTACCTCATCTCCTGCTGTTTTGGCTATGCGGTTAAAGCACGGAGACCCAGATATTATACAAATTAGAAAAACTTTCTCAACTAAAGAACAAGCAAGGCAGTGGGAAACACGAGTATTAACCAAAATGAAAGTTGTTGTTCGTGAAGATTTTCTTAACAAAAACGATGCTCCTGCACCTCCAATTAATGATCGAGTTATGTCATCTGAAACCAAGGCAAAAATTAGTTCGGTTCATAAAGGAAAACCAAAATCAGAAGCACATAAACAAAAAATTAGAGAGGCCAGAGCACAGCAAGTAAATACTAGGAAGGGTATTCCAACATCTAAAGAAACAAAGCAAAAACTTAGAGAAGCAAACTTAGGAAAAACATATTCAGAAGATGTTAATTCTAAAAAAGGTCAAAAAAAGGAATTGCATTGGACTTACGGAAAACCAAGAGCAGAAGAAACAAAGCAAAAACTTAGAGAAGCAAATTTAGGAAAAGTTTTGTCAGAAGAAACAAAACAAAAAATGCGTGGGCCAAGATTAAAATTAAAGGATATTGAATGAAAAAATGTAAGGTGGGATTCATCGGAATTGGAAAATTAGGATTAGACTGTGCCGAAGTATTTGCTGAAAAGCACGAAGTACGCGGTTACGACATTTACCCACGCACTAGCGATTCAGTAAAAGTATGCAGTATCAAAGAGCTTGTTGAAGAAAGCGAATGGATTTTTATTGCTGTTCCCACTCCACACGCCGAAGGTTACGATGGAAGTGTTCCGTCAAGTCATATGACTCCCCGAGACTTTGGGCATGATGCTGTTATTGATGCTATTACTAAAGTGAATCAATATGCTACTAGCCCCAAAAAAGTAGTATTGATTAGTACAGTACTACCTGGAACAACTCGCAACAAGTTTGTTCCACTACTAGATACTAAACACCAATTTGTTTACAATCCTTATTTAATTGCTATGGGTTCAGTTAAGTGGGACATGGTCAACCCTGAGATGATTATGTTGGGCACAGTGGATGGTAGTTTAACTGGCGTAGCTGGTGAACTTAAAGACTTGTACAAAACTATCATGCAAAACAATCCACGCTACGAAGTCGGCACATGGGATGAGTGCGAAGCTATTAAGATTTTCTACAACACATTTATCAGTGCCAAGGTCGGCCTAGTTAACATGGTACAAGACTTTGCTATGAAGATTGGCAACATCAACGTTGACGTTGTTACAGATGCCCTGGCCAAGAGCACAATGCGTATCATGGGTCCCAAATACATGACAGCAGGCATGGGTGATGCAGGTGCTTGCCATCCTAGAGATAACATTGCCTTGCGTTGGTTAGCTGAAGAGTATGATATTGGTTACGACTTGTTTGACACTGTCATGCATGCTAGAGAAATTCAAGCAAAGAACTTGGCCTTGTTCCTAGTTGAGCAGGCCAAGAAACACAACTTGCCTGTGGTCATTCACGGTAAAGCCTACAAGCCAGATGTTGAATACTGCATCGGTAGTTATAGCACATTGGTTGGATTCTATGTAGCCGAGGCTGGGCATAGTGTCAGCTATGTTGATCCACTTGCTGATAATTGCGACGATGTAGTTGTTACTGTAGATCACCCAGCAGTGTTTTTATGGGCACACAATCGTAAGATCACATACGAGTATACCGGTGACCAACTAGATACACAACCGTATTGTACAATCTTACCAGGAAGTGTTATTGTTGACCCATGGCGCAAATTACCCGTTGACATGCAGGATATAACTGTAGTACACTATGGTAATACTCGATAGGAAACCATGCTAAAAATATTTGACATCTTTAAAAAGAAAAAGGCCATTGCCGCCGAGCAACCAACGGCTCCACAAAAAACGGAGAAAGAGATTGCTAACGAAAAAGGCGAGCCTTATGTCAATATTGTTAGCATGGAGATTGACCCCGAAAACATACAAGCTGGCGCATTTGAACTAGACTGGAACGATAAGTTTGTAGCTAATCTAGTTCGTGCTGGCTACCAAATGGATTCTAAAGACACAGATGCTGATATTGTAGACCGTTGGTTTACAGCAGTATGTCGCAATGTGGTTTTGGAAACTTACGAGCAGTACGAAGCTATGAATCCCGAACGTGACCGTGTGGTAAAAACTCGCAACATTGGTGATGGCAGATCTGAAGTATCATGATGCTATATGTCAACGGTGACAGTCACACTGCTGGTGCCGAGGCTGTAAATCCTCATGCATTTGCCGAAGACGATCCTGCCTTATTTTATCTAGGTCGTGCGCCGCACCCGGACAATCTTGCAGTCAGTTGGGGCAAGATATTAAGTTTGGCACTTAGATCGGGTCTTCGATGTGATGCTGAGAGTGCTAGTAGTAACGCTCGTATCATAAGAACTACACGTAACTGGTTAGCCGGCGGCGGCAATGCCCATCCAGATCAGTTGGTCATCATACAATGGTCAACTTGGGAACGAGAAGAATGGTTGCATAACGAAACTTATTACCAAGTTGGTGCCAGCGGAATTGATCATGTTCCACAGGATTTGCAAGAAACGTATAGAAACTACGTGCTTGGTACTGATTGGAAAATCAAAACTGAACAGGCACATGAAGAAATTTGGCAGTTTCATGCCGAATTGAAAAACCAAGATATTAAACATATTTTTTTCAATGGCAATAATGATTTTAGTAACATCACCGATCAAAAAAATTGGGGAGTTAATTACATTGGCCCGTATAATCCCGCTCAAACGTATGATGCTATTATCCGATCAACCGGCATAGAAACAGTCATGCCCAACTCATGGCATTTTGGACGAGATGGCCACTCAAGTTTTGCTCGTTTTATTCTCAATTACATCATGTCCAATAAGTTTGTCTAATGAATCTTAATACTTATTGTTCATTACCGTTTTCAGGTTTTGATAACAGAACCTCATCCGCATGTTGTTGGTTGAAATTAGATGAGAAAGTAAATTCATTTGCAGAAATGCAACAATCTACAGAAATACATGAATTACAACAAACATTATTGTCAGGAGTTAGACACTCTAAATGTGGTGCATGCTGGGAAAGTGAAGATTTCAATATTATAAGTATGCGTCAAACAGTTTTATTAAACAAAAATGAAGACGAAATTATTAAAGAAATCACGCATAAGAAATTAAAATATCTAGTTATTGATAGCGGAAATGTTTGTAATCTTGCATGCCGTACGTGCGGGCCATCGGCAAGTTCAGGCCTTATAAAAGAATTTAGAGTAAGGTATGGGCAAGATTATTACCGTATAAAAAAAACAAAAATTGATTCTCTGCTAGAAGAGGATTACAGTGACTTAATTCGCATAGATATTCTAGGGGGTGAACCTTTTCAAAATTTAGATCATTTAATGGTGCTTGAAAAAATTATTACTAATGGTAATAGTAAAAATATTACGCTTAGTTATACTACTAATGCTACTACAAAATTATCACCGCAGATTTACAATTTATTCTCCAACTTTAAAAAAGTAAATTTAATAGTATCAATTGATGCTACTCATATGCAATTTGAATATATTCGAACCAATGGTATATGGAATGATGTTGTTAGTAATATTAATGAATGGCGTTCTAAGTTTTACAATATTAGATTGTCCGGTCACCCAACTATTAGTGCATTGAATGTTTTGTATCTTGATGAATTGTATACATGGTACCAAGCTAACAATATAGATTATAATTTTGTTATGGGTGCTAACATTCCTGAATATTCGTTTTCTTTATTCACAGACAACCAAAAAAGTCTAATTATCAGTAAATTATCTAACTCAATGTTTAACATGGCTCAGATTAAAGATCATGTACGCTCATCAAACTATGATTCTAGCCTACTAAGTAAATTTTATGAATCTACTAATTTTACCAAATCTTTTAAAGGTCTTGATATTGAGGAGTATCTTCCACGGTTAACTGAATTATTAAAAAAATAGTTGACTAAAAAATTTATTTTTGCTATACTTATAGCATGAAATATGTACTTATAGATACTGCCAATTTATTCTTTCGTGCCAGACATGGTGCTTTTCGTGCCTCAGATACTTGGGAAAAAGTTGGCTTTGCACTACACGTTACCCTGATGGCTGCCAACAAAATGGCCCGTAGATTTGAAGCGGATCATGTGGTTTTTGCCTTAGAAGGGCGCAGTTGGCGCAAGGATCACTATAAGCCTTATAAAGCTAATCGCGCTGTAGCTAGACAAGCCCTAACAGAGGCAGAGCAAGAAGAAGATAAAATGTTCTGGGAAACCTATGACAATTTGACTAAATACTTGAGTGAGAGGACCAACTGTAGTGTACTACGTTGTCCAACCGCAGAAGGTGACGATATCATAGCTCGCTGGATTGCTTTACATCCCCAAGACCAACATGTGGTAATTTCAAGCGACACCGACTTTGTACAATTGCTTGCTCCCAATGTAACACAATACAATGGCATTACAGATGAATTACACACCATAGAAGGGATCTTTGATGCCAAAGGTAAACCAGTTATTGACAAGAAAACAAAAGAGCCTAAGACAATTCCTGATCCGCAGTGGCTTCTCTTCGAGAAGTGTATGCGCGGTGACAGCTCAGATAATGTGTTCTCGGCATTCCCTGGCGTTCGGACGAAAGGCACTAAAAACAAAGTTGGCCTTCAGGAAGCGTATTCAGACAAGAATCGAAAAGGCTATAACTGGAACAACATGATGTTGCAACGATGGACTGATCCAGATGGTGCGGAGCATAGAGTATTGGATGACTACGAACGCAACAGAACGCTGATTGATTTAACAGCACAGCCTGAAGAAATTAAGGCAACAGTAGATGCCGCCATACGCGAGCAGATTAGTCACAAAGACATAGGACAAGTGGGTGTACGATTTATGCAATTCTGTGGCAAGTATGAATTGAACAAGTGTAGTGAAAGTGCAGACAGTTTTGGACGTTGGTTAAACGAAACCTATAAAGGTGTATTGAATGGCTAAAGATTTATTTTGGATTACAGTAGCATCTAGTAGTGTTATTGTACTTGCGTTATTGGTATCAGCGTTCTGGCCTGGTAGTAAAGGCAATGTAGTTGTTGTAAAATACGATTGCAGTCAACTCATAGGTGGCTGGCATCCTGATATACCTCTTAGAGTTCAGGAACAATGTAGAAAAAGGGAGTTAGACAAATGAGCTTAATAGCACTGCCGGTGGTAGATAAACAGTATTGGATTTTGAAAGAAAACGATCGCAAGGTCGGCAATGTGGAAGCCTGTGCTGGCGGATACCAAGTCAAGATCAATGATCAGATTGTACAATTTAAAACAATCAAATTAGCAGCTCGAACTGCAAATATTGAATTTGAACCGGCGACTAAAATTGTCAAGCCCAAAACAAACATAGATCAGATCTACGGCTACGCTGTCACAGGTCGAGTGTACAATCCCATGTGGAATGTTGCACAACAATTGCCTGTGTATACCAAAACTAGCAAAAGCAAAAGTTGGTTTGCCGCTGGTTGGTATAATGTCAAAAAGGGTCGCAAATGGAAAGAGATACTTGCACCCAAGTTAATTACACTACAGAGATATCCTTATCAAGGGCCATTTTATACTCAAGAGGAAGCTGATACTAATGACTGAAATGACAAATCCATTTTTAGACCAAGCACGATTTATGCAACTATGCGGACAATCTGTAGCTACTGAAAACGTTGATCAATACGCACTATACTTAAATTTAATTAAAGAAGAAGTTCAAGAGTTAGAAGACTCAAAAACCCGCACAGACGATCTTGATGCCTTGATTGATATTCTTGTGGTTACAATTGGAGCCATCCACAGCGCCGGCTTCGATGGAGAAGCTGCATGGAAGGAAGTAATGCGTACTAACTTTGCCAAGATTGATCCTGTCACTGGCAAGATTCGCAAGCGTGGCGATGGAAAAATTCTTAAACCCGAGGGGTGGACTCCTCCCAATCTAGAACCATTTGCACGACTTCCCGAATGAGCCTACACTTACAAAAGTTTGTTGATCGAGTGCGTGGACACGAAGCTCGTGGGTCAAAGGACTTTATTATGACTCTAGCTGAGGCCAAAGATATGCATGCTGATATCACTAGACTACTGTTAGAACTGCACGATCTACGTGAACAGGTTAGTAAACCACAAACAGAAGAAGTAATAACAGTGCAAGTAGGTGGCGGCTCATTCTAAATATACCTATATTTCTAGATAAATAAAACATAGGAATATAATGCTATGAGCCGACCAAAACCCAGCGTATTAATCGAACACACTAACAAATCTACCTACAAGACCGAACAAGTTTTGGCCAGCGAAGGTGTATGGGCTGTGTTTTTTGAATCCAAACCTATCAATTTAAAAACATCAAACATGTTGGTGCAATATCCTGGCCCCAAGTATAAAAAAGTTTCATTCAGTAATCCTGGGCATGCTAAAAACTTAGCCCGTAAGCTCAACACACAATTTAAAACTGACAAGTTCACAGTAGTGTTACTACGTGCTGGTGATCAGATATATCCATAATGTGCGCGATAAAAAGAAACTTACTCAAGAACTTGTAGGCCTATTACCCGAGGCTCAACGCATGAGCCCGGCCTCAGCATTCAGCGCATGGTGGTACAACTTACGCAGTACCGGAGGTCTTAGATTGACCACTCTAGGGTACATAATCTTTGTTGACTATCTTGATCTTGCACAATACGAATTCCGTATCGAAGATGCACACGAATTTAATCTACGCACTGTAATTGCCTTAGATCGACAACTGGAATTGCCTTACTATATTGTGATTAAAAAAGGTGTACCGGTTAGTGTGATATTTTTTGGCAGTAAAGAAGCCATGTTGGTTAACTTGTACGGCAATTTACAAAAGTTTCTTGACAACTATCAAACATAGTGTTATACTAAATACTCAATATGGGCGTGATCGTAATAAGTTTCAAGATGTTCACGCAAAAGGTAATCCTAAGATTGACGGTAAGAATGTTAAAGGGTATAATTAAAGAATTCGTTGAAGGTAGAAGTATGGCGATCAAGACTCGGGTGCAACTCCCGACATCTCCACCGGAGAGTATTAGATAGTATTCTGCGGTGGGGATGAATTAGAATCGATTGGCGCTAAAGGGCTACTGGAGGATCGGCAATGTAGAAGCCGTTAGGATTGGGACTACTCAGTCGAAGACACAAAAACTTTAAATGCAAACGCATCTAAAGGCGAAGTAACTGTAACTGGTAAGAATGTTAAATTCTCTGCTCGCACAGCACAACGCCAACCATTAGCAGTTTAATCACTGCTTAGGGGAATTATCCCTCGTAACAGAAAATAGTAGAACCCGCTTCGGCGGGTTTCTTTTTATGCGTTGCTAACTCCTAAAAGTACCAAGAAAGTCTGCAAAAATTGCTAACCACTAGTAGTAACCACTAAATATTTGTCTAGGTTCACAGATCAGTGAACTTTCTTTTAAAAGGAAATATTAGAATGAAAAAAGTAATCTTAACAGTAGCATTAACTGTAGCCGCCGGGGTTGCAAGCGCCGCTGATGTTGGTGTGTATGGTGGTCGCAATATGGGTTCCGAAAACAATCTGGTTGGTATTTCAGTTGGACCGTCTTTTGGAAAAATTGGTGTTCAAGCCACAGCCGATCGTAGCACAACTCAGCGTACCGATGTAAATCGTTACACTGCTAGTGCCAGCTATGATGTAATTAAATTAGGTCCAGTACAAACTAATGTTCGTGCAGGCGTTGCTTTTGTCGATCCACAAAGTGCAAAAGCATCCAATGGCGGTGCTGGTTTTATAGGTGCCGGTATTGCATACCCAGTTACATCTAAAGTTAATTTAGTTGCTGATTATGCATATCAAAAAGGTAACAACATTACTAAAGCATACGATGGTAACATTGTAACTGCCGGTGTCAAGTACTCATTCTAATAGTTAATTAGAGTTCACAAAAAAGCCTCCTAAGGAGGCTTTTTTTATTGATTAAACCTTGTTAGGTTTTAGATTTGAAAATTGTATTTTTTTGTATTCGTATGACTCGGGGCAAAATTTACATTGCGGAATAGGGTCATCTAGTGTACGGAAAAATTCTTCACCGCGTTCATCAAATTCATCTATACTCAACCCACGATAACTATGTATCAGTGCTCTGTCTTCATCCGATACATCAAATGGATACTGTTGATCAAACTGTTGCATTAACGGTGCCGGTCCACATTTATGAATTTTTCCATCAATGAAATGATAATTTTTCCACTGTACAAACCCACAATTGCTGTGTGCTTTTAATGGATCACTATTATATAATTTAAATTCACCGTTAGGACCTTCTATAATGTTGCTTTGATTAAAGTGATCACTAATCCATACATGAACTTCAACTCTATTAGCATCAATAAATTGAAATGTAGACCCAATGGGTGAATTTAAATCGTTAGTTTCTTTTATAGGATGCACCAGATAATTTCTAATACGAGTAAAAATTGCATCTCGATCATCAAGCGAATGTAAACTAATTCCTATCCAAGCCCCGATTGCCTTGCACGAGTCGTACAATCCTGGAACTAAATCAATCCTGGTACCGTTTGATTGTATTTGTGGTGCATAGTGATCTGGCCACAAGAGACGTATTCCTTCAATCCATTTAGTGATTGAAGGATTGAGTAGTGGTTCTCCGCCAAGAACCACTGGCTTAATAATATCAATTTTTTCCGCCCACTTTTTAAAAATTGGTTCGTAATCTTCCCATTTTTCCCATCCAGCAAATTTATAATTATTGTATCTATTGCAACCGGAGCAGGTTAAATTACATACATTTGTGATATAAAATTCTAGTTTATTAATGATTATTCGTTGTGTCATAGTGTTTGTTTGTTTACAGGAGGTTTCCACGATCCGCAAGTATTTACACAAGTATACAATCTGCCTTCTGCAATGCTTGGCATATCCCATGTGTGTTCAACACTATCAAACCATTTAATACAATCTTCCAATGACGATTCCAAGGCATTATTTCCTTGCACTAAAAGTTTTAATTGTTCATTGCCTGCGTGGTGCATGGTCTTTGGATAATAGCCAAGATAACAACATGGATATATTTCTCCATTTGCAGCAATATATAATTCTTGATTTCGTTTATGATTACACCCAATATTCAGTGGAGTGATGTCTTTTGATGATTTAAATGTTTTTGCATCAAACCAAGTGATATGACTTTGTATCATGGAGATAATATCAGGCTCTATAGCAGTGTTGGGCCATGGTTCACCAAGCCAATGACTAAAATCCCCAGTACGACTATAAACTGGTCCATTGTTTCTTCCATCACTAATGTTATCAAAATATTTAAATCCTAATTCTTTGGCCAATTCTCTACACTCTTTTTCTTGATGTTGATTATGGGTAAATGGAATAAATCTCCAAATTGCAGTGCCGCCGGCGGCAATAAATGCTGTAGCATTTTTAATTACCGTATTCCAATCCGTATCCTGACGATAGAGAGAGTGCGTGTCTGCTAAGCCATCCAATGCAAATCCCACTTTGACTCCTGGCAGTGCTAACCGTGCCCACCAATCTGGAGTTCTCATGCTACCATTGGTGTAAATATTAACATTACAGTTATTATCAACTAGGTACCGAACAATCTCAATTCCGTCTTTGGCCAGTCCAAAATCTCCCAAATTACCATTAAACAACACATGGTCGATTTGCTTTAAAAAATCTGGTTTCAATATTTTTTTAATATCTTCTAAAGACAACTCAGTTATTGGATATCCGCTATTGTACTCAAGCCCCCGATAATTACGCATGCACATGGGGCATCGAGAGTTACAACGAGTAGTAAGTTCAATTTGAAGTCGAGTAATTTCGTGGAGTTTAAGCATGGAATATTTATGTACTATACTGGTTGACAAAGTATAAATACCCTTGTATAATACTTGCTATGATGAATAATAACTTGCATCTTTCTTTGTCAACCCTACTCATTATTGGGCAATCCAATCTGTGGCCAGTGGTCTGCGAAGATGGTGCAAGGGGTTCTGAATAGAATAAGTTTTAAATCGTATTTAAGAACCCTGGACTTAACACTCCGGGGTTTTTTATTTAGAGGAAAGGATAACATGACAGATTTTACAAAATTAAACGATCGTATTGTGAGACAGGCTTGGGAATTTAGTAATTTAACACTGAGTGAAGAACTCAAGACCAAACTGTTTCAAGATAAGATTCGTAGGGCTGCAGACATGATTCAGGCTCGTGACCAAAGTCCGCTATATTTTAAAGTTAAAGATTAATGTATTATGGTGAAGTGGCCGAGTGGTCCAAGGCAAGTGACTGCAAATCTCTACAATCGTTGGTTCGAATCCAACCTTCACCTCCAGGTCGGTCTGGTATAATGGCATTACAGCGGTCTCCAAAACCGTTAATTGAGGTTCGATTCCTTAGACCGGCGCCAATCACAAAGAAAGGAGGCACATATGCCTAGTGTATTTTTAGTAAGCGATACTCACTTTGGTCACAAAGGTGTGTGCCACTTCACCCGTAATGATGGTGTAACCAAGTTGCGTCCATTTGACACTCCGGAAGAAATGGACGAGTTTATGGTCGAAGCGTGGAACAACCGTGTTCGCCCTAATGACAAAGTGTATCACTTGGGTGATGTGGTTATCAACCGCCGGGCTTTGCCTATCTTGAACAGGCTCAACGGTGACAAAGTTCTTATACGTGGCAACCATGATATCTTTAAAGACGAGGACTACACTCCTTACTTTAGAAGTCTACGTGGATACCATGTTATGAACGGAATGATACTTAGTCACATTCCGGTTCACCCAGAAAGCTTAGGACGTTTTGGAGTCAATATTCACGGACATACTCACGCAAATCGCGTAAAGAAAATTCGTGGAGTAAACGTCAAGACCGGAGAACTTCTTTACAGTGATGAGAACGATGTGCGCTACCACTGTGTTTGTGTTGAGCAAACTGATTTTGCTCCAATACTGTTCGAAGATGTAATTAAACGGATCGAAGCAGAAGGTGGTGTAATAGGTTTTCAAAACGGTAATGGTACCACACAAGTAACAATGTAAAAATTAGCCCTGGTAGACAAACAGGTAAAGTCACCGGTCCAAGAAATCGGAATGTGGAGGTCCGAATCCTCCCCAGGGTACCATGCTAACGGTCAACACACAAATTTTTATAACGAATGGAAACATTGAGACAAGCGGAATTGATCTATAAATATGGGCATGAACAGTGTCTATACTATTTTTTCTCCAGGAAGAACCGGAAGTCATATTATACTAGAGATGTTAGCAGGTACTCCGTTTAATAAAGGAGGATTAGCTGATGCGTACGGGCTATGGCTTCCGATGAATGAAAAAGAATGTCGGCAACATATTAAAGATCAAAATGTAGTAATACATCTGCATGACATTAATTTAATCAAAGATTTAGATCCAGCAACTGTAACTTTAATAATAAGTCTCAGGAAAGATGTATTTGCTCAATTAATGAGTGTTATTGTAGCCAACATAGTCAATGAATGGAGCGGTAAAGATTATAGTAGCAAAGTTGTAGAGCCAACTGTCATTGACAAATTAAAATTTATTAATTTACTAAAATCAAAGCGTAGTTGGGACCATAAAGTTAATTTATCTGTTTATAAAAAAGTTGTAACAATTTACTACGAAGATCTAATAGATCAAGGGGCAAAATTTCTTGCTGACGAATTGGGCTTAGAATACAATGAATTGCGAGTTGGGAAGGTACATCAAAAAAGTCCTTATTTTTTTAAAAACATAATTTTAAATTGGGAAGAACTATATCAAGAATATTTAAATATAACAAATAAAGAGCCGGTATAATCAACGTGCCGTTGTTCAATTTTAACAAGATCAAATGAGCATACTCATATTGACATTGCCATCAATTTAATATATAATACACTTTTACAACAGGAGATATCATGAAAGCAAGAATTGCAAGTCGTGGCCCAGCGATTGATATGGAACAGTGTGTACGTCAAGCTGGCGGCGGACGTTATGACATGGTCCTAATTGGCGCACAACGACTGCGTGAACTCAAACGTGTTCACCGTGAAGACACCAACCGTTATGTGACCTGCGTAGATGCACTGCATGAAATCCAAGCAGGGCAGGTCAATTTAGTTGATTACTTAGCAAAGGTAAAATAGCATGGCAAAGCCACAACAAACATCAAGTGAATTAGGCCGTACCCTTGCAGGACAGTGGACCAAGAGTGAAAAACGCGAATCGGCTAGCCGTAGTATCATGGACGCCAACCAACGCATCAAAGCTATCAACAAGGCCATTAAGCAACAACAATTCATGAGGTAAAGTACAGGCTCCCGTCGTCTAGAGGCCTAGGACATTGCCCTTTCACGGCAAGTACACCGGTTCGAATCCGGTCGGGAGCGCCAAGTTGTACGGAAGCGTGGGTGAGTGGCCGAAACCAGCAGATTACTAACCTGCCGAGGAGTTAAATCCTCCGTCCGTTCGAATCGGACCGCTTCCGCCAAGTTTTGTAGGGCAAGGATGTTTTGTGGACCTCTAGCATAATTGGTTATTGCCGCAAACTCATAATTTGTACTATTCCGGTTCGAGTCCGGAGGGGTCCACAAAACACCTTCAGGGCCCACCAGAATTTTAATTGCCAGCTATTCCAGTTATAAGTAAAATATAACACAAGGAAACAACATGGCAAAGACAGGACAAAAAGCTCGCAAATCAGATCCAATGCGTACCAAGAATGGTCGGGAACGCTTAGGGCCGCTGAATGTAACCCAGTTAGAAAAGTTGCTGGTCAATGCTCGTAAAAAGACTGCACCAAAAATTCAACGCAGAATTGCAGTACTAAAAGCTCGCCCAGGATTCGTCGAAAAAGAGGTTGTAGCAGAGTAGCAAGACTAGACACAAAGAAAAAGGAACACGAAATGTCAAAACTTTCTGACACAATTGCCAAAGCATTAGCAAAGAAACAAGGTCGAACTCACCCAGACAGTAGCGATGTTAATTCTGTTGTAGAGAAAAAAGCCAAAGTTAAACCCTCAGCTGGGCCAGCCAAGAAACCGCCAACTCGTAGTGCTGGCCGTGGACGGTAATTTAACTTATGCAGTTTTGTAACAAAGACCTAGAGCTCAATAAATTTATTGTCAAAGACAATCTAATAGAAACAGATATATCTAAAATCAAGAATCAACCACTTGATAGAGCTGTCTATTTCCGCCCATCAAATGCACCTATTATAAATATTGCCGATTCACAACTGGGTAGTTGTTGGGCTGGATATTTTATTCCCACTGGCAATTTCATCTACAGCCAAGATGGTGATATATTGTCTTGCACGCCTGTAACAAGAAATGTCAATTTAGAGTTTTATACACAACAGGTGCATGACCAAATAAGTCGGGCCATATCAAGCATATATCAAAGCCATGCACAAGTTACTCTTTGCTACAGTGGTGGAATAGATTCAATGGTGTTGTTGAGTTTTGTCATTTCGCAAAAACTGTTGCCAAGAACCAATATATTGTGTTTTGAAAATCGCACTCAAGACAGCGAGCTGAGTCTACATAACAATCTAGAAAACAAACACAAAGTTGATGCTCTTTTAAACAGGTTAGAATCACAGTGCAAATCTATTACCCGCATGACCATGACTGTAGAAGATATAGCCTATAGTTTTAACCATGGAGATTTACAGCACTTGAAGTGCTACACTACGCACAGCATATTAAGAAAACATCGTGACACGGCGTTTATTTTTGGATTCCATGGCAACCAAATTTTATTGCACAAACCTGTATTTGTGGACGAGTTATTGTTGCAAGACCAGGTAACTTCCGCCCAGGTCAAGGATTATTTAAACTCACAAACATTTTACACCCAATCTTTGAAATCCTATGATGTTTACAAACCCCGGATAGGTATAGATCGCACTCACTTGTTACAAAAACCCTGGGCGTTGATGGATGGAATAAATGGTAATAAAGTCTACAGTCCTATAGGTACAGATTTAACATTTGATCTGTTACGAAGGCTTGATTTTACCGGTGTTAGTTTGTCACACGTGGCCAATGCTACAATAGCCCAAGACATCATGTTTTCAAATGTAGATAATTTTTTGGAACCTTATATTGGCATTGAAAGCCTATACGACAATGACATGCTTAAAGACACCTTGATTCCGTTATCATTGTTGGATCAACAGTTGCTGACCATACCTGATTCTCTGTCGCACGACGCCGAAGGTCTTGACTATATTCAAGATCAAATTGCTCTTGCTCACACACACGGTCATATTCCTATCAATAGCTTGGTGGCCATAAAAATGTTAAAATGGATTGATCAGTTATAAATAATTCTAGCAACGCCGGATTCACCGACGTCGGATATATTACAGACGCCTGACATATTGATGTCTTTACTGTGTTAAAAACACAGAACGCCCACCGTGAGCGATATTCATCGCCAGCTTCTAAAAATTGCTTGACATTTTTGCTATACATTGTATAATAGTAAAACGTACGGCGAAAACATTTACAACATTAAAAGGAGTTTTATGAAATATTTTGCAACAATTTTTTTGGGATTATTTTGGATAGTATCGCAAGCACAGACGCCTGCTTATCCGGTTAAACCCATTGAGTTTATTGTGCCATTCGGAACAGGTGGTGCATCGGATATCTTAGCCCGTGCCATAGCCAAATCCATGTCTAACTCTCTTGGACAGCCGTTGGTAGTAGTTAATGTAACCGGAGCAGGCGGATCTATAGGGTTGTCTCAGGTGTCAAAAGCAAAGCCTGATGGGTACACTATAGGCATGGGTACCGTTTCGGCCTTGGTTATCAGTCCGCAATGCGTCAAGAACGCACCTTATAATTCAGTTACTGATTTTACACCTGTGTCGCGGTTTGCAGCTTCGCCTATTGTATTAGCAGTGCCAAAAAATTCGTCTTTAAAAACTTTTCAAGAACTTGTCAGCACAGCAAGGCAAAATCCCAACAAGGTTAACTACGGCGCACAGTATTGCAACCATACGCATTTGATCATGGAAACTATTGCTTTTAAAACCAATACCAAATTGACCATGATTCCTTACAAGGCTGCTAATCAGATGTTGTTAGACTTTTTGCGAGGTGATTTAAATTCCATGGCTGAAATTATCATGCCCGTTAATCAACATATTGCCGCAGGCAGTGCTGTTCCTTTGGCCGTAGCTTGGCCGAACCGCTTGGCCGAACTACCAAACGTGCCCACGTTTACAGAATTAGAGTTGCCAGAAGCCAACATAGTTCCGTGGTATGGTATAATTGCTCCGGCTAATACGCCAGCTTATGTGATTGACCGGTTGAGAAATGCTATGCGTGTAGCCGCCAAGGATCCTGAGTTTTTAAATATTTTAGCCAAAAATATGGCCTATCCATTGCCAATTACAGAATCCGCAGAGTTTTTAAAGATTATTAGCGATAGTATTCGTTCCAGTCGAAAAGTCATGGAAAGTTCAAACTTTAGCGAACAACAATAATAGATGACCGTCATGAGACAAAACCCCGATATGTTTGGCTTTTACCAAGTTGGTAATTGTCAGACCTACAGCAAACTGGAAGCCATCGAACTACATACCAAAACAGGCATACATCCTCACTGGAATTTCAATGAGCAGGTTTACAATCAATTTGATTGGACAGTAGAGCCCAAGCAAAGTCTTAGTGAGTTGTATCGCCAACGTGCTGAACAAATACGCATAAATTATGACTATGTAATATTAGCCTACAGCGGCGGTGCAGACAGCAATAATATCCTTGATACTTTTGTAGACAACAACATCAAGATCGACGAGCTGTTTAGTTTTCATAATTATGAATACACCGGTGACGCAGACAACTTAGCCAATGCTGAAATATTCAAAGTGGTTACTCCTAAGTTTGAACAACTCAAGGTTAAATGGCCTGATCTGCAGTTCAGAACAATTGATTTTACCCAGGATGTAATTGAGCGGTTTGAAAACTCTGACATGATAGAATCTTGGGGTTACGAAACCAATATACATAGAACTCCCTGGCACAGTTTTAAATATGGTTTAAAAGAACGCATACCCGAATGGAGAGATATTATAGATTCGGGTCGTAGGCTAGTCATAATTTATGGCCTGGATAAACCTCGAGTCACTCTTAAAGAAGGACGATATGCATTTAGATTTATCGAAAGTGTTGATATGGCAATTTCGGCACGTGAACAAAAAGAAAATAAGGACGGCAATAACTATGAGCTTTTTTATTGGTCTCCAGAAGCTCCACTAATCCCAATCAAACAGGCTCATGTTATTAAAAATTATTTGCAACATGCCAATGAACGTACAGAATTTATGACAAAAACAAAATCAGATTTGGCTTACAAATACTTGTCAGATGGATCACAACTTTGGTTGAGTGCGTCTGGAGTGCATACCTTGATATACCCAAAATGGAACCCTACGGTGTATGTAGAAAGCAAAACTCCTAGCATCTTTTTTGCCCAACGCGACAACTGGTTTTTTTCCGCCAACAACAACGAAAAGGCTGCTAAAAATTTCTATAATAGCATGGCCAATATATGGAACAAAATACCAGACTACTGGAGAAACAACCCCAACAACATTTATTTTGGTCAAAAACTAAGTTTCAGTAAAGAGTATTTTTTAGAATAAACAGTAGATAAACAGTATTCTCGCTGGTGGTTGACCATTAATTTCCATTTTGCTATAATAGTTGTATAGTAATTAAAAGGAGTTCAAGATGGCTTACACCGTTTTCCAACATGATCCTAACTTTGGCCCACGTGCAGGCTTAGAAGGACCTTTTCATTACCCTAGTGGTGCTGTCCTATACTACGATCCCCGAGCTGGAGAGTATTATGACCCACGCACCGACTTCTATGTAAGCCATGAAGATGTTGTCGTTTTACAACAGCAGATCTTTGACCGTTTGACACAAAAATCTCTTTAATAGTATAATAGTCGTATAGTAGTTAATTTTAATCACAATTTATAGGACACAGCCCTCATGTCAGAAACAAGAACCGTCACTTCGACTCAAGCTCGCAAGAGTCTACTCAAAGCATTTAAAAAACAACGCCCACTATTCCTGTGGGGCCCTCCTGGTATTGGTAAGAGTGAATTGGTAGCAGACATCACTGCTGAACTTGGTGGTGTAATGATTGACCTTCGTTTGGGTCAGATGGAGCCGACAGACATTCGTGGTATTCCGTTTTATAATAAAGACAACGGCAAGATGGACTGGGCCGAACCTATCGATCTTCCTACAGAAGAATTCGCTAGCCAGCATCCTATTGTGGTTGTGTTCTTTGACGAACTCAACAGTGCGGCTCCTAGTGTACAGGCCGCGGCCTATCAGTTGATCCTAAATCGTCGTAGTGGCAAATACATACTGCCTGACAATGTAGTAATGGTTGCTGCTGGCAATAGAGAAAGTGACAAAGGTGTCACATATCGTATGCCAACTCCACTTGCAAATCGTTTCATTCATCAAGAAATGAAATGTGACTTTTCAAGCTGGCAAGAGTGGGCAGTGAACAAAAACATTCACAAAGATGTAGTAGGTTACATTTCATACGCCAAGCAGGATCTCTACGATTTTGATGCCAAGTCAGCAAGCCGCGCCTTTGCAACACCACGTTCATGGACATTCGTAAGCGAATTGTTGGAAGATGACGACAGCGATGATGACACAATCATGAACCTGATTGCCGGCACTGTAGGTGAAGGCCTTGCTGTTAAGTTTATGGCACACCGCAAGATTGCTGGTAAGATGCCTAAGCCAGAAGATATCCTGGCAGGCAAGGAAAAAGAGTTGAATGTCAAAGAGGTATCAGCTATGTATAGCCTGGTAATTAGTATGTGCTATGAGCTCAAAGCCGCAATTGAGCAAAAGGTATCTGACAAGCAGTTCCATGAAATGGCCGATAATTTCTTTGCTTACATGATGAAGAACTTTGAAACCGAGTTGGTTGTTATGGGTGCTAGAATTGCGCTTACCACATACAACTTACCGTTCCAGCCTACCAAGCTCAAGAACTTTGATGAATTCCATCAACGCTACGGCAAGTACATTTTACAGGCATCCGCCTAGTCGTCCAAGGAGGGTGGTGTAGCGGTATTACACGGGCTGTGTTCGCACCGCCCTCCAACCTTTTATACTATGAACTATACCTTAGAAGACACTAGACCGAACAATCATTTTAAGTATCTAATTAGGATAGGTCGAATGTTGGAGTTCCACTCAGTAAGGCAATGGCTATCGCAGACTTATGGACTAGCTGAACAGGTTGATCGTGATACTATATACAATCCGCATTGGGGATTTGAGATTAGACTAGCCGGCTGTACTGTTTACCTACGTGGCGACGAAGAATTGAGTTGGTTTAAGATACGGCACGGTAATCCGGTATGAAAATAGCTAGTGTTATGGCACCCATAGCAAATTCAGATCCAGTGTCAGGTCACAGATATCAAGGTTGGACACCTTGTATCAAATGGTGCGACGAGCATTGTGAAGGGCCTTGGTTGTTCATTAGCGAAGGTGTGTTTGAATTCGAATGGGATTCAGACTATGTGTTGTTTATGTTAAGGTGGTCATGATTAGAGTTAATGTCCTAGACGATGCGTTTAACCATGCATACTGGAATGCCAGGCGGACATTACCTGTTGAGAATTTAGAACAGCCTAGACAGTACGGACGGCGTTGGCGTGAAGCGTTTAAGTGCAGGATTGATCCTAATAGTCCTGCTGAAACAGTTTACTATATATTCGACCGCGACGAAGATTACACTTGGTTCATGTTACAATGGGGTTGAAGATCACAGTTAAAACAGCCCACGAGGCTTTCTTATACAACGATCAAATTGCAGATCAAGGCCTGCGTCGTGACGTTGATTACACTTGGCGATTCACTCCGGCAGTAAATACATGGTTAGGCGATGATATAATAACTCCGGCCACAGTGGAGTTTGATTTTAAGGACAAACAATGGGCAACATATTTTCAATTGAAGTGGGCTAAATGAATTACTATTACGAAATAGATCCCAAGTATAACAGTACACCGCACGGAGACAAGTGGCGGTGGTGGTGTATGGCCAACTGTAGCCCGGCAGACAATGGCAAGATGTGTTTTAAAACGCACGACGAGTTTGTGGCTCGCAGTAGTAGAGTATGGGTAGAAAATCGTAACGGTGTATACCAAGTACATCCAATCTGGCATGGACATCGGTCAGTGGATCCTCACGAGTTTACCTTAGTCAAGCTCAAGGCAAAAACAATCAAATGGTGGCAAGATGAGCCAGGATGAATACTACATCAACACCGCCGCCAGATTAGACACTATCATAGGTGGTGACACTACACACTTCCTGCGCTTACAGCAAGTTAAGAATGAATACGATGCACTAGCACAAGTGGTACCTGTTGGGCAAGGTTTTCTTACGTTCTACGACTATGTTAAAGAATACTATGGTGTTAAACTAGTTTATGATGGCGATGACATAAAGTTAGACTATGCCGTTATAGATGAAAAGAAGTACACCATGTTCCTATTAAAGTTTGGCCAATAATGCATGTTAACAACTACACCCTACCTAGACCTGCTGAATCGGCACTGGACCAATGTCACTTGGTTGTGGTCAACGATCCTGCGTTTCGTATGTGGGCAATGAAAAAATACTGTTGGGCAAATAAGTTAAGTTTAGTATGGTCAGAGTTGGTCGAAACATCGGATGTTAGTGCCTACTTTGATGAGGCCGCGGCCTTTTACTTTGTTGATCCAGCGGATGCTACCTTGTTTAGATTGAAATACAAATGATTGATCGTAATCCTAGATTAACTATTCCAGTTAAAACTTACACTCACTATACCGAGTGCGAGCTCTGGTGTCAAGTCAATATAGGTGTATGGAATGAGTCATGGTGGAAGGATTTTCCAGACATGACCATGGCAGTTGTAGTAGAGGGACCACACGAAGATTGTTATTGGTTTAGCAATGAGCAGGATGCCTTAATGTTTAGATTACGATTTGTGTAAAGAATGAAAACCACTGTCAAAAAGAATCTAATCATATTCCATAGTGTGCGTGAGTTTGAGGAACTACACCATCGCTTGTTGGAAGAACACGGTCGTGCCACCATGTTGGTCAGCTGGCGTATGAAACGTGAACTAGGATTTACCATACGTCATCACAAAGGTCTGGTCGAGCATGACAAAGACACGTGGGAAGTAATGAAAAGCGAAGGATTCCATAATCGTTATCATTATGAACCGCAGATACATCTGGACTTCTATAACGAAGCTCAAATGAGCTTTTTTGTGCTTCGCTACCTAAATCATACATAAGTATTAAAATGAAACCCGTAATAATATTTGGCAATCAGGATTCGGCCAGCACTACTCATTATTATCTATCTGTAGACAGTCCTTACCAAGTGGCAGCATTTACCGTGGACCAAGACAGGATTACCAACTCCAGTTATGAAAACCTTCCAGTTGTGGCATTTGAAAACATACAGGAAGAATTTCCGCCTGACCAATTTGATTTTATATTTCCTGCAGGGTTTCAAATATCAAATCCTTACAACACCAACGTGTTCAGACAAACTCGCTACGAGTTAATCAAGACCATGGGCTACCGGTTTATCAATTACATATCCAGCCAAGCCATGGTAGCAACGAATGTTAACATTGGTGAAAATGTATTAATATACGAAGGCGCCGTAGTGCAACCTTTTGTTACAATTGGCAACAACACAATCGTTCGTTCCGGTGTTAACTTAGGACATCACTGTGTGGTCAAAGACCACTGCTTCATATCAGCCGAAGTTACGGTGGGTAGCAGGACCACAATTGGTTCGCAAACATATATTGGTTTGAACACTACGGTATTGAATTCAATCATCATTGCTGATGGAAGTTTTATTGGCTCCAGTACCTTGATAAATCGCAACACGCAAGAATATTCAAAAAATCTTGGAATTCCCGGGCATGAGTATGATTAACGATTCAAGCATCTATAAGGACAACTTTGTAGTCGTTCACCAAGGAGCAGATCACCCAGAAATTTCCGTAGTCATGCCCATTTATAACTGTACGGAATTTGTTGCCGATGCAGTTGTTTCAGTTTTAGCGCAACAAGATGTAGTGGCCGAGATCCTGATATCAGATGACGCTTCTACCGATGATACTTTTGTTGTTGCATATCGGGCAGTAGTTGACTACATCAGTCAACATGGATCAAAACACACAGTCTTGATGCGTATTGGATCATCACAGTTAATAAGAGATCACCTACACTTGTTGGCCAAAAAAGCATCCTGCGAGTTGGTGTGTCAAGCTCACGGCGACGACATCTCACACCCTCTTCGGTGTTCGGTTTTGATTAAGGCATTCAACCAAGAAGATAAAACCGTATCTATGATTTTTGTGAATCCTTTAATGATTGACAGCCAAGGAAAAGCACTAGGCAAGCCAAAAGATTTTTCCTTATCTAATATAAAAGTAGAGTCTGTAAAATATGCCGATGTAATCACAGATCGAGATGACCGTCTGATTGGTAGTAATATGGCCTGGCGTAAATCGTTATTCAAAGATTTTCCATTATTGACAACATCTTATTGCACATACGGACATGATAAGGTAATGGCCTGGAGATCGTTTCTTGTAGGTGGTTGCTATGTGATAGATACCCCTTTACTGAAACGGCGTCTACATAAAAATCAGTTGCATAAAGAACTACTCTCGTTTGAACACGAACCTGCAAATTTTTTTAACTTTCAATTAATTAGATTGTCTGTATATTCAGCGATGAAAAAAGATTTAATTTTTTTAAAAGAGAACAATCTAATCAAAGAAGACAAATTTGATTGGCATATTAACGGGGTTAACGATATGATTCTTCAGGTGACTAAAATTTTAACAGGTATTGTAGGCAATCTTGTGGCTGATGGCTATGTTAATAAATGGATCAAAGAGGATCTATGTTAAAATACCGCAATAACTAACGGTTGACCATTAATTCCATTTCGTATATAATAGTAGTATAGTTAATAATTAGGACACTTATGAGCACAGCTACTTCAGTAAACAAAAAAGAATCAGATAAGTTCAAAGATTTGTGTGGTCCTACTGATCCTAAATTGGATCGTGAAGTTCGTGAAAAATTGATCACTGCCCGTGTGGGTTTATTGCTCCGTGCCAGCTTTTTTGGTAACTTGGCCACTAGACTGAAATTAGTAAATGCTGACGAATGGTGTCCTACTGCCGCCACAGACGGGCGTAATTTTTATTATAATACTCGATTTGTAGAGCTGCTCAAACCCAAAGAACTTGAATTCTTGTTTGGTCACGAGGTCTTGCATTGTGTGTATGATCACTTTGGTCGTCGTGGAGATCGTGATCCTATGCTGTTTAATATTGCCAATGATTATTGTGTAAATGGCGACTTGAAGAAACATCGGGTAGGCGAGTTTATTACCAGTGTGCCTTGTTTATATGATCACAAATACGAAGGTATGAGTTCAGAAGAGATCTATGATATCTTGTACGAAAATGCCGAAAAGATCGACATCAGCAGTTTGATTGACAAAATGCTAGACGAACACTTAGATGGCGAAGGCAACGATGCCAGTGGTGAAGGTGATGGCGATGAAAAAAGTGGTAAGGGTAAAGGTCGTCCTAAAATAAGTGCAGAAGAAAAACAAAAAATACGTGACGAAATTAAAGAAGCTGTCTTAGCCGCAGCAAGTGCCAGTGATGGTGCAGGCAACTTGCCAGCCGGTGTCAAGCGTATTATTGAAGACATGACTGCACCCAAGATGAACTGGCGTGAATTGCTCCGTATGCAATTAGAAAGCACTATCAAGAGTGACTACACCTGGATGCGCAACAGTCGCAGAGGTTGGCATATGGATGCCGTTATGCCCGGTATGAAGCTGGATCCAATGATTGATATTGCTGTCAGTATTGATGCTAGCGGGTCAATGGGCGAACGCATGCTCAAAGACTTCCTAAGTGAAGTAGCAGGTATCATGGAACAATTTCCAGCATATCGCATTCATGTATTATCATTTGATACGCAGGTTTACAATCCTCGACAGTTTGATTCAGAGAACTTGGATGATATCACCGGCTATGAAATCCACGGTGGTGGTGGTACAGACTTTGATTCAGTATTTGAATACTTCAAAGCTAACGAAATTGAACCCAAGCGTCATATCATGTTCACAGACGGTTATCCTAATGGGTCGTGGGGTGATGAGCAGTATTGCGATACAGTTTTTATCATGCACGGTACCACAAGCATTGTGCCACCGTTTGGTCAATACGCTTACTATGAAGAAGAAAGTCAACACTAATGATCGATATTGTACTTAATTTTGTTGCATTACTTTGTATCTTATACTTGTTTGTTGAGATTCCTGCATATGATCCTTGGAGTGAAAAATAATGGCTGTCAAATCCTGGTACCTAAGTGTAGTAGATACTGCAACTCACAAGCCGGTAGTACATAAAATGTTTTTTACGGCACCCGAAATGAATCGATTTATCAAAGAACAACGGATCGTTGAAGAATATACGAAGCCGCAATATTACATCGTTAAGGAGAACTACTAATGGCCATGTGGATTACTTTCGTATTGATTGCGGTAGTAATTATTATTGTTGCTGTGGATACTAGCGAATGACAAAACAATTTTGGATTGGATTTGCAGTATGTATGGCTATATGGGTTGGCATACTTAGTTGGCGCACCATACCAGAGTACACTGTAATCCATCGTAGTGAATGTTTAAAGACTTAATATGAACGAGAATATTAACAAACTTAAACAGGCCGCAGGTATCGATGATAATCCTGATCAAGAAGGCTTAGACTTGTTTGCCCAATTGATCATTCAGGACTGTGCTGACTTGGCCTACAGTTACAACATATTTGGCCGTGGTCGGCCTTGGAATCTCATTATCAAAGAACATTTTGGCCTGGCTATTGCAGACACAGACATACCACCATATTTGAGAGATACAAAATGATCGATTGTTTAATAATGGGTGATAGTATTGCTGTAGGAACTCATATGTTCAAGCAAGAATGTGTAGCCTATGCCACCGGAGGACTCAATAGCAAACAGTGGGTCGATCGTAATGTAGGCAAAAGTCCTTATATTGCTAAAACTGTTATCATCAGTTTAGGATCAAACGATCACAAGTATATTAAAACAGAAAGTGAACTGCAAACTATACGACAGCTAACAAAAGCCAATCGGGTATATTGGATCTTGCCGGCCGTTAAGCCCGACATTCAAGAAATTGTTCGTAAGGTAGCAACAGAAAACGGAGATATAGTATTACCTATTACCCGACTACAACCAGATGGTATTCATCCAAGTTGGGCCGGATACAAAAACATTGTTAAGGAAACACCATGATTGTAGGATTTGAACATGTAGGTACTGATCACAATTGTAATGTATGCTCCTGTGAGTTTGCCGACGACGAAGGTGGCATACAAGGACACTTTGGAATATTACCTGTAGCATTTTGCCCTACCTGCTACAGTTGCATGGTAGACATGGTTGGGCAGGATTTAGAACTTAATAGAGAAGAAGATGAATAAATTTAGACAGTGGTATCAAAGAAATTTTACAGAAATTAATTGGTTTATAATCGGTATTCTAGCAGCTGCCGGAGCAGAAAAATTTAGTCAAGGTGAATTTGATGCGGCATTGGTCTTCTGGGCTATCGCCGTTGCTAACTACTACTTAAACCGTAGATAACTTTACATCAGTTTAACCAAAACACCCCTAAATGGGGTGTTTTTTGTTTAAAAAATAAATTAAGTACCTATATTAGTCGTAAATATCTATATGGATAATACACAAATTACAATTGCAGATCTTGATACTATTAAAAACATTATCGACCTAGCTTGCACTCGTGGTGCATTTCGCGGTGCAGAACTTAGTCAAGTGGGTGTGGTGTATGACAAGCTCACTGTATTTTTAGAAGCAGTGATTGAACAGGCGAAAGCCCAAGAAGCAACAAACGCTGAAGCCGGCGAAACTCAAGGAGAATAACATGGCATTTATGAAACACGTAGGTAAACACGGAGACCGTAAAGTCTGTATCCTGTTCCGCCAGGTCCCGGGCGAAGATCACATGTGCTTGGTCATCTATCCAGACACGCTACACGCACACTGGCAAGACTCAATCCAGAAGGCATTAGAAAGCGATGTGGCACAACAAAGCGAAGAGCTTGCCGATGCGCTACATCGTAGTTATTTGCCCGATGGTCGTCCTGTGTTAGAAACTCTACACCAAGAGCGTATGATTAAGAAACTTCGTACCAGTGATATTATTGTAACTCCAACACCAGATGCCAAGATTCGGTTGGATGAACTTAACAAGATGCTAAACGAAATGAAGCAGGGTGAAGCTGCTATCAAGAAGATGGCCGAAAATGATGCTAGCCGTGGTATGGTTGCTCCTGACGTTAAACGTGCCGCCGAAGCCGCTTACAAGGCCCAGCAAGTTGCTGCCGCTAACCCAGGCATGGTTGTACCTCCAACATTAACGGCTGGACAAGACGGTGCCTTAAGTGATCGCGACATTGCCGCTAATATGTTGTCGCAGGCTAAAGCCATGGAAATCAATGCTAGAAACATGGTAGCAGAAGCTGCTAGAATGAAGAAAGATGCAGAACGTATGGATCCTACAGTGTCAGCAAGAGCCGTAGCACCAAATGTACAATCCGAAGCCCCAGTTACGGAAGCGCCTAAGCGTCGCGGCCGTGGTCCTAACAAACCTAAGACTGTGGCGGCAGATGCAACACACGGATGATTTCTTAACCCAATGGGAACACATTCTTGCTGATGTAAACAAAACTGATGTTCCCTTAGAATGTATCAAGAAAGTTGTAATTAAACTTGCAGGTGGTAAACAAAAAACTATCAATGTTCATACCTTGTTAAAGCAGGGCCTGGACCTAGCAGAAGTTGAACAGATGCTCACTAGATTTTTTAGTGAGAACGATCATCAAATTCGCGATGTAGACTTTGTGGTAGATGTTACTGCTGTGGCAAATCTTGTACAACCCGAAACCGACAAGCTGTTAGGAAAAATTTGAAAGTCTCACTGGTTTCGTCGAGCCAACCTAGCGCAGAATTAGCGGCCCAGGGTATATTAAATGCCCAAGAGTTGGTTGCATTCTGCGCTAGAGTTAGCAATCCTGGTAATCAAACCAACACAGACACCAGCGAAAAGCTCATTCGCTATCTTATCAAACACCAGCACTGGAGTCCATTAGAAATGGTGTCGGCTTGTTTAGAAATTGAAACCACACGCGATATTGCTAGACAAATCCTACGTCATCGTAGTTTCTCATTTCAAGAGTTTAGCCAGCGGTATGCTGTAGCAGACTTGGGCATAGAATACAAAGAAGCTAGACTGCAAGACACTAAGAATCGCCAAAACAGTATTGAAATTGAAGATCCTGCATTGAGTTCAGCCTGGCAATTAAAGCAACAACGAGTGGTCGAAACAACTCAAGAAGTGTACAACTGGGCTATTAGAAGTGGTATTGCTAAAGAGCAGGCTCGTGCTGTATTACCAGAAGGTATTACCACTAGTCGTTTGTATATGCAAGGCACTCTTCGTAGCTGGTTGCACTATATTGAATTGCGTAGTGGTCCAGAAACACAAAAGGAACATAGAGAAATTGCGCAGGCATGTGCCGTCGCACTCGAATTAATCTTCCCAATGGTCACTGAATTTCTTGTGAACTAACAGACTTTCTGTTATAATGGTAGTATGATATTCAATCACATACGTAAACTCAAAGAAGAAGGTAAAAAGATTGGCATTACCTTCAGTACCTTTGACATGTTACACGCAGGACATATTGCCATGTTGGCTGAAGCAAAGAATCATTGCGATTATTTGATTGCTGGCTTGCAAACAGATCCAACAATTGATCGTCCTGATACCAAGAACAAACCAGTTCAAAGTATTGTGGAGCGTCAAATACAGCTGGCTGCATGTCGTTATGTGGATGAAGTAGTAGTATATCAAACCGAACAGGATCTAGTAGACCTATTGCTAATACTTCCGTTGGATGTTCGTGTACTTGGTGTTGAGTATCAAGACAAAGAATATACTGGTAAAAAAGAAGGAACTGTTCGCGGTATTGTTCCAATTTTTAATGGACGAGATCATAGTTTTAGTAGTTCAGGACTGCGCCAACGTGTGGCAACAGCAGAATTGCACAAGAAAAAATAAGTGCAAAAAATTACATTCCATTCTTTTAGTATGGGCGATGTAGAGGATCCAGAACTCTATGTCGCACAACCATTATATGAGTGGCAACAAACAGAACAAGGTCAGTGGGCGATGAAAAACTGTTCAGACCCACAATACATTGTACGAGCCGATGAACACAACTGGGGACACAAAATCATTGTGTACGGTCTAGTAGAAGATCAATTAGCCACAGAATACTTACTACGGTGGGGCAAATGAAAATAATAGAGTTTGAGCAACTTAAAAGTGATTTAAGTAAACAATATAAAGTTGATTGCTGGATCTTTCTTGAGGATCTTGAACACAGTCCCAGTTCTACATTTTATAAAACCCTAGTATCATTTCAACAGACGGCCTACAACAACAATTATAGATTTATTTTATGTAATGCTAAACCGTTACAACCGGCAACACTAGATCATGTTGCTAGTATAATTAACTATCTTGACATCAGTCCCTACTTTGTTGAAATTTATACCAATCAACATCAAACAGCAGATTTTTTTAGATCACTGACTTCTCCAATTACTGTACATCAAACACAGGTAACAAGAACTGACGTGCTGTGTTTAGATACAATTCCACTGTTCAACGCCAACAAAAAAATGTGTGCTCATGCCTGGGCTGGATTGCATGTCTGGACTGATGGCACAGCCGGAGTATGCTGTGATTACAAAGGAACAATCACAGACCCAGACGGTGTTCCGTACAATATCAAACAACACTCAATTGAAACCATAGTCTCTAGTGATTACATGAGCAATGTTAGAGATCAGATGAGAAACAATATTGATCCTGTGGGTTGTGCAAATTGCACCAAAAGAGAACAGATGGGCGTTGATTCGCGTCGTACATTGTCTTCTTATAGATTAGAAAATATTTGGGGACTAATTGATTGGGAAAGCAATGATGTCTCAAACAACTTGCGTTATGTGGGTGGGCATCTTGGAAACTTGTGCAATCTAAAATGTCGCATTTGCGATCCAAGTTTTAGTTCAACTGTGGCAGCTGAGCAGTTGTCTCAGATACCACAAGATCAACGCAAACAGCATCCTGCTTATCAATGGACCGAAAACACCAGCTGGGCAAAAAAGAAAAACGAGTTTTGGGATTCACTTAAACAGCGTGCCGGGCAAATCAAAGTGTTTGAGTTTTTAGGTGGCGAGCCACTTATGCTAAAACAGAATTTAGATTTTATGCAGTATTTGATAGATCAAGGACACAGTCAGGACTGTATATTTGATATTACTACCAATGGTACTCTGTGCCCAGATATCTTTAAGCAAGTGGATCAATTTAAAAGGCTAGTGGTCACTGTTAGTATAGACAACGTCGGGGAAAAATTCAACTATGAACGCAAGGGTGCTGACTGGGATTTGGTTGTTGCTAACCTAGATCAGTTTAAACAGATAAGATCTGCCAACTCAAAATTAAAAATAGGCGTGTGTGTTACAGTAAATATTCAGAATGTATTTTATCTACCCGAACTGATTGAGTGGATAGACCGTCAACAGTTTGATCATTATTATCTAAACTTGCTGACTCATCCAGAGTATCTCAGCGTAAGTAATTTAACCGAGCAGGCCAGACTAATGACCTTGAACAAATTGTCTCAGTGGAAATTCAACAACGAAGCCAGGAAAAAAATACAGTCGGTATTGTGCCTGCTACAAGAGCAAAAATACTCAGACAACACAACATTTATACAAGAGATGAAGCAAAAGGATCATTGGAGAAATGAAAATTTCTCTAGTACACACAAAGAAATTGCCAAGGCCATGGGATATGATTAAACTATATAAAAAATTAGATTGCGCAAATTATGATCATATCAATCAACAGATAAAGTCCTATGTGCAATCAACTGGCATTGTTGAATCAACTACTCAGTTTTGGAATCCCCTCAACACTGTGGAGTTTCTAAAGGCAGCTCCTGAATTTTATATCTGGGCCAACGGTGTGGGATTAAAGTTGCATTCTGTAGCACTGACTGTGGGGCAAACCAGAGAATGTTGTGGAATTCACATTGATACTCTGCCGGCTGTGAACAAGCTGAGTTGGCCTATACACAATACTGCTGGAACATTTAATCGATGGTTCCGTACAACGGTTTTAAATCCTACTGTTACTGTAAATTCTCTAGGCGGACAACAGTTTACTAATCCCAACGAGCTTGAAGAAATTGGTCGTATGGAAGTGATTGCTCCGTGTGTTATCAACGCAGGAATACCGCATGATGTTTGGTGCGAAGAAAATATTGTATTTCCCAGACTGGGATTACAGTGCATGACATTTAATGAGCCAGAATTATGAAAATATTAGTAACCGGCGGTTTAGGATTTATTGGACACAATGTAGTGGCTGCCCTGGAAGCAAAGGGTCATACCTGTGTGATTACCGATACCAGAACTACCTATGGTATTGTGCCACAAGCAGAACTGGATTACTTGATAGCCGAGCGTCGTAAAAAGATTGTCACAGATAGAATTTATCAAATTGATATCACTGATCGCGACGGAATTGATTGGGTCGTGCGTGAGCATAAACCAGATACAGTTATACACCTGGCTAGTTTTCCCAGGCAAAAAGTAGTCAATGCCGATCCTGCGTGGGGTGCGCAAGTCATGATGGAAGGCTTGATTAATGTTCTAGAGAGTGCCAAACGTCATAAAGTAGAACGTGTTGTTTATATTAGCAGTTCAATGGTATATGGTGATTTTGAAGATCAGGTTGCCGAGGACAGTGAATGCAACCCTATTGGACAATATGGCATTATGAAACTGGCAGGAGAACAACTGGTCAAAGATTACCATCGTCGCGGGGCTTTTGATTATACTATTATTCGTCCCAGTGCTGTGTATGGTCCTCTTGATGTCGAGGATCGAGTTGTTTCAAAATTCATGCTGTCTGCCATGCGCGGAGAAATCCTTCGAGTAAATGGTGCAGAGGAAACCCTGGACTTTACCTACGTTGACGACGTTGTTGACGGAATTGTCAGTGCCACTACCCGTATCATGAGTGCCAATCGCATATATAATATTACAAAATCACATTCAGTTACACTATTAAAAGCTGCAGAAATGATTGTTGAAATTGTAGGCAAAGGAACAGTAGAAGTTCAAGACAAAAGTGCAGACTTTCCCAGTCGCGGAGCATTAGATATCAATCGTGCTAGAGTAATTCTTGGCTACGATCCTAAAGTTGATGTTGAAGAAGGGTTCCAAAGGTACTATAAATGGATTAAAGATTCACCTTATTTTAATAGATAATAATGAACGGGCTTAAAATTCCCTTTACTGGGCTCAAAAAACAGTATAATAATCTCCGCACAGAGATCTTAGATGCCACCGATGAAGTGCTACGTTCGGGTCAACTCATGGCGGGCAATTATACTGCTGAATTTGAAAACTGGTTAGCTCGAAAGAATCACTCTAAGTATGCTGTGACCTGTCACTCGGGTAGTCAAGCCTTAGAAATAATAGCCGAATACTATCGCGCACAAACCAGCACAAATCCACCCAGGGTGGTCGTACCTGCAATGACTTATGTGGCCACTGCCAATGCATTTATGCGAGCTGGTTGGGAAGTATATATTGCCGATACAGACACACATGGCTTATTAAACAAAAATAAAATACCACACGACCTAAGCGTACAAGCAACTGTGTTGGTTGGCTTATACGGTGCAGCAGTAAATGCTGATCGCTTTTGGGGCACAGATTTAATTATAGAAGATGGTGCTCAACATTGGTTAAGCAACAACTGTAATAGAATAGGTAATGCTACTGCCGTTAGTTTTGATCCTATGAAAAACTTAAATGCCTACGGCAATGGCGGCGCTGTTGTAACCGATGACATGGACTTGTTGGAATTTGCCCGCGAGTGGACAAATAATGGAAAGCCTGCTCATACCAATATAGGAACAAATAGTCGTATGAGTGAAACAGAGTCTGCGCAAATGTTAATTAAAACACGGTATATTGATGCGTGGCAAGCTCGTCGCAAGACGATTGCATTATATTGGATGGGCCGTTTAAAGAATAGCGGAGTTAGAAGTTTAATTGATGCAAATAACTTTGAAACACATTGTTATCACAAATTTGTTATTGATGTAGATGCTAGAGATATACTTGCACGTAATTTAGATATAAAAGGTATTGAAACTCGAGTACATTATCGACAGCCCTTGCACGAGTTACCTGCTTATTCAGATTATACTGGTACTGATATATTAAGTGTTGCTAGTAGTTTAAGTAGACGAGTATTAAGTTTACCCTTATATCCTGAATTAACAGATCTAGAAGTAGAATACGTTATTGACTCGGTATTAGATTCCGCTTTAACAAAGCATAACTAGCCAACCAGGCCCAGTCATAGCTTTTCTTCAATTCAGCAAAGTCTCCCGCAACACTATCGTAATATTCCACAGCATCTTCTGCACCTTTAAGACTCCATTGTTCTTCGGTAGTATCTTTAGTAAGCCATTGACGTAAACGATACTCACTTTCTACATCTGGACTATTTTGTAATTTAATACATTCTCTAAATGCTGTACGCCAGCATGACCAAGCATCTGTGTGATAATTAGCTGTTCCTGAAACGATAGGAACTACTTCGTGTGCTTGATCTAGGGTAAAGTCTAATCCCAGTGCAGTATTTTCCAATACCAATTGTTTATTATATGCTATCATGGCTTGATGTCCATATACTAATGCATTTACAGGATTTTGTGCATGAAAAATATAATGCTTAGGTTCCTGTAAACGATCAGGTTGCCAATTAAAATTAAATAAGGGATCAATTTTTAATTTAGCAAATACAGCAAAAAACCAAGGAGTGGTACTTAATTCTGCAGCCGCACGATAAGCTGCAACTCGACCCGTGACTCCTGAACTGCGATGTATTCGATTATTATTATTTGCGGTTGTTATATTTAAAAATGTCCAATTTTGTTCTGCATTCGATTCGCCATTATCTATAAACACTATGTCTAACGGAGTATCTGAATATAAATGCCGCTGTGTACGAAGTATATTGGGATAATCATATAATTGCGTCTTTATATAAGGAACACACACTTTAGGAATTATAGTTATTCCAGCGCCAGCACTTAACGGCACAATAGTTTTGGTCTTTTCTCTCCACAGCGGAACAGCGGGTATATTATAATCCGGCTTATCTTCGGTAGTAAAAATAGCCAAGGGTCCATCGAAATTTATTTGTTTAACTGCTTCTACATGTGTATCATAATTATGTCGTACGATGGGCACGGGTCTGCGTGGCACACTCTTATCCATATAATTAACATCATACCAATCCAATAACTGTAACTTATCTGCACGATATTGAAATGATGGAACATGCATAAAGAAAGTATCTCCAAACTTTTCTCCATCACTGGGAAATACATGTAGCATACCTGCTTGCCATACTTCTGGATGCCATGTAAAGTCAAAATCTTTATAATCACAGATGCTGGAGCAAATCCAAACAAACTCCTGATCATCTGGAGCATTTTTAGCTATGCGTTTTAATGTATCTAAATAATTGTCAAAATATCTAACAGTTCGAAACACATCAGCACGTTGCCCTGCAGCACCATCTAAATGATCTATTTCGTAGATAGCAGACGCAACACGCTCTGTTTTAATTTTAATTTGATCAATATATTTGATTTCTGTTGCGCCTTTAACATGATATTGTGGGCCACCTGTGCGTTGATGCTGTGTACCAAATTGATATATGTAGGGTTGTTCTGTTGTGTCCGGATGCCAGGTAAAATCAAATGAACTAGTATCTACATTATCCGGAATTGTCCAATTATTATCTTGCACAATTTTATCAGCTCTGGGTTCTGTAATGTACTTTATTTCCGTTGCACCTGCTACACGATATTTAGGGCCACCAGTTTTTTGCCATTGTGTGCCGAATTGATATACCAACGGCGGATCTCCAGGATCGGGCACCCACGAATAATCAAATGTTTCTGCATCAATATCTGCAGGTATTTCCCAATTATCTTGATTATTTTTAATTAGTAATTGTGCCCTAGGATAAGGCATATACTTTATTTCAGTTGCACCGGGCACAGTATATTTTACTGTGGGCATTTTAACAGCAGGCCACCACTGATTACCAAATATGTAAATATAAGGTGGGTCGCCAGGATCGGGCACCCACGAATAATCAAACTCACACGCAATTAAAGTCTGCCAACAATCGTCTTTGTTAGATAATAGCTCTGCTCTGGGAGTAAAAATATATTTTGTTTCTTCTGCGCCTGGCATCCGATATTCTACTGTGGGCATTTTATTTGCTGGATACCATTGATTACCAAAAACGTAATTAAATGGCGGATCAAACGGATGTGGTGCCCAGGTATAATCAAAGCCAATATTATCTTTTATTTTATTATAATTGCCGCTACTATCTCGATTTGGCAGTATTTGCTGATTAAAATAATATTGTATTTGTGTATTATTTACGGGTACAAGATAAGTGCCCGAATACTCATGCCATTGACTGGGCCAAGTATGAGTATATTCTGCTTGCCACGGCACCGGCTCAAATAAAAAGTCAAAGTCTGTGTAGTCAGTTAAATAATTGGTCCACCAAAAATACCTAGTACGACTTAGAGTCCGTGCATGCTCTATATCTCGAGCTTCACGCTCGTGAGCAAATAAGTTGGGTTTAGTTCCCGAATAAAAGATATCAAACATAAATGATTAGAATAGACGAAATATACAACAATACTTTCTGGCCCTGGATAGAGCAAAATAAATCTGGAACTAGAGTATTTTTTTGTGATCCACCGGGCAATACCAGCCCTGATTGTTTATTTAACATGGGCAGTGATGATGCAGTAGAAACTGATTACATATACTTTCACGATCAAGAACCTGTACATTTGGACATTTTTAAACCGTTATTTGACGAAGTGCTGTTGAGAAATTACGATTTAATATTATCTCAAAACAGCATTGCAGATCACCTAGTTAACCCCAGATTAAACTGGCCCGATACTGACTATCAAGCACAGGCCAAACAAGCTATTATGAGTCAGCCCAGCAATGCTATTGATTTTTATAGAAATAGCCGTGATAAATTTACCGAGTTTAGAAAACACAATACCGAACTGTTTAACTTGGGACATATTGTAGTGTCAGAAAAGGGCGAATATGTTGAAGAATTGACCAAACAATACGGTTGGACAGCACACTATTATTTTTATCACGGATGGGCTTGTTTAGATTGGTTCCGCGGATATGATCAAACATATTTAATAGCCCGTGCAAGAGATCGAGATCCACAACAGACCTTTATGAGTCCCAATCGTATTGTGGGTGGTAAAAGAGATCATCGTGTGCTATTCCTTTATAACATATTCAAAAACAACCTGCAACATAACCATATATCAGCACCAAGATTCTGCCAGTACGAAGGTGTAGATATAAGCCAAGTGGCTAGCAAGTATAATAACATATATCCCGACATAGAGCAAGTGTTTAAACAGGCTGATTTGCCCTGTACATTTGAGGGCGAAGCAGAACAACTGATGCACAGTTATCAATTGGGCAACTGGGCCGAAGCGGCCGACAGTATGATATATGTGCCCACTGAAACAGTGTATTTTGGGCGCAGAACTCACTTGACAGAAAAAACATTCAAAGCAATAGCATTAGAAATGCCGTTTGTTCTGGTAGCACCCGCACACAGTCTCGAATACTTGAGAGAATACGGATTTAGAACATTTGCTCCGTATATAGATGAAACCTACGATACCATAACTGACCCAGTGCTAAGAATCGAGGCCGTGGCCCAGCTATTACTAGAGATAGATGCGCGAAGCGCTGCTGCGAAAAAGCAACTGCAACAAGATCTTTTGCCTGTAGTAGAGCACAACTGGAACCATTTCTACCGTGGTGGATTCAGGGATGTGCTAGAGGTTGAATTAAAGCAAATGTTAAAGACCCTATGTTCAGATTTGTCGTAGATCGTATCCAACGTGGGCGAGCATATCCCAATCTAGCTGTTCATGCCGCTGAACCGTATACACAGAGTTGGCGTGAGTTTTCACAATATCGACCGTATACAGTACCTGTTGAGTTGATCACACACTGTGAAGCGCATGGGTATCTTTTTGAGTTAAAGACTACCCTTGAGTATTTGCACAGTGCTAATACTGCGCGACACTGGTATCCTGTACAGTTTGGGTTCTTTTGTTTTGAGATAGACTATGTAGCACTGTTACCGCCCGACATTAAATGCGTATTAGCAGATAATACACGCAACCTAAGGATATTATTTTATTATCATGAAGGTGATGACCCGAAAAGGATAAAACAACGGTTAGATGCTCTATGTATCAAGAACGACTTGCCCGTGGACGTATATAGATTAGTGTCAGGAAACACAGCAGCAGATGCTATAGAACGCTGTGTACACTTCGCAGATCATGAGTTATTATATTATATGAGAAATAGTCAAATACCAGCAAAACAGCCAGAATTCCTTAAAACCGGGGTTCCCATGAGGTCAAGTTTTTTATTATTGTCTAGATCGCACAAGTGGTGGCGAGCGTCGGTTGTAACGGACCTTAAACGCCAGGAATTGTTGCGATCAGCTGTGTGGAGCTATAATACAGCCATAACAGTAGGCGATCGTATAGAAGACTGTCCCGTCGAGCTTGATACACTAGATATACGGTCAGATATAGAAAAGTTCTTAACAGCAGGTCCTTACACATGTGATGCGCTTGATAGCACACAGCACAATGATCACAGTCAACACGTAGCACAACACTATGAGTCTACAGCGTGTAGTATCATATTAGAAACTCACTTTGATGCCGACGGGTCGGGCGGTGCTTTCCTAACCGAAAAGACCTTTAAGTGTATCAAGCATGGTCACCCGTTTGTGTTGTTTGCACCAGCAGGATCGCTTGCTAGTTTACGTCGTATGGGCTATAGAACCTTTGACACAGTGTTGGATAATTCATATGATCATATTGCGGATAATACTCAGCGTTATCTAGCTGTAATCGCTACTATACGCAAACTACTACTAGTAGATCCTACTACACTGTATAATAGCTGTGTACGGGACTTAGAACATAATCAAGCATTATTTTTGGCCAGTAAATATGATCGTTTAAATAGCTTATACGAAAGATTACACAATGAATAATACCGAAGGAATCAGCAGTTATACCAGTTGGCAACCGCTTGAAGAAGTCATAGTAGGGCGGGCATATAGTCCTGACTATTTTGACTTTATTGACAATGCTCAAGTGCGGCATCAGTTGCAACAAATATTAGCCGAAACTGAAGAAGATTTAGATGCATTAAGTCGCGTTATAGAGACTTATGGTGCCCGTGTACGTCGTCCGGACTTGCCCAGCAAAGACTCATTTGTATGGCATCAGACTGCAGGTTCAGGAGCCCCGCTACCGCCCTTGACTCCGCGTGATTGGCAGATAAGTCTGGGTGATCGTTTGTTGCGTGTATTGGCCATGCCGGAACTGGATCGAATATGTGCAGACTTTGGCGATCAAGTTGTTAACCCACACAGGTCAGCGTGGGATACTGATTGCATATTAAATGGTGCGTCAGCTAGTTGTATAGTACGTGTAGGGCGCGATGTGTTCTTTGATAATAGTGACTATTTGCGACCGGAACAGACAGCTTGGATAGTGGCGAATGTGCTGGATTCGCGTTATCGTATACACGAAGCAGTAACAGACGGACACGGAGATGCTGTATTTGCTATCCTCAAGCCGGGTGTTATATTAAGCAGTAAACACGACATGCATCTTGATCTGGCCAGAGACTTTCCAGGTTGGTCGGTATGCAAGGTGTGGGATTCGAGCATATGGGCGGCCATGGAAGTGGGCAAGTTCAAGTATGAAACTAGTCCAGGAGCATGGTATGTGCAAGGGTCAACACCCACGCCAGAATTTACTAGTTTCGTAGATACCTACCTGTCAAAGTGGACCGGCTTTGTGGCCGAAACAGTGTTTGATGTCAACTGCTTGGTCTTGGATGAATCTAATGTGATCTTCAGTGCTTATAACAAGCCAGTGTTTGACTTCTGTAGGAGCCACGGTATTGAACCCATCATTAGTGAACTGCGACATAGTTACTTCTGGGACGGTGGCATTTCATGCTGTACACAGGATCTACGCCGCCGCGGTGGACTGGAACAGTATCTATAATCTGTCAGGATTGAAGCCAGTCTTCAGCGGCTAGCCAAGGATAAAATTCCGACCTGGTGACCGATTCCAGACGGGACTGTGTAGGGCCACGGTGCAGATATTGTATCCCTATTGTGCGTTCATACAGTTTAATATCTGCATCCAAGAAGTTTTTTACCAACCGGGCATAATCATCGCTGTATTTTTGTTTCAGCTTGGTCAGCTCGATTCGACCAGGTCGAGTGGTGGGTCTAGCATCTGTGATTCTAGGCACAGGAACGGCAATTTCTACTCCATGGCTGTGTAGATAGTTTTGTACCAGTTGCTCGTAGTCCCAATTGACCTGATCAATTATGAACCATGTGGTACGTTCGACAATGTGGGCTGGTATCATCTGACTCACTGTATAGCTGTGCTGATCAAACACAGCTGACACCAGCAAGCGATTCACTTCAGGGTTGTGCAACAGGGCCAACTGACCAGTCTGCTCCAGAAACTCAATCACACCCATGGTGTGTCTCACAGTGGGCCAACGTAGTAATCCAAAGAACTCCAACTGTGCAATATCCACAGTAGGTTTCCACAGGTCTTCTTTGACCCAGCCCAGATTGTCAAACACCCGCTCCCAACTACGACATGCGTTTTTAGCTATGCTGAGCCAGGCCACTTGATTATTGTGATGAAAGTACATGCTAGCGGCAGTCCTGAGCGGTGGGTATAGGGAATACTGGTTTCATATGAGGTCGAATCCTGTTAGGTTGATTGTATGTAGTCCAGGACTATAGTTGTCTATAGCACTGATAATAACCTGGGCTAGGGCCCGGTTGTTGTGTGCGTTCATGTGGTTGGCTCTGCCATCTTGTACAAAACTTCTCTCGTCTGCACCAGATTCTCTCTTAGAGATCTCTATCAGCGGAGTAGTGTATACCATGCCCGGTAACAAGTCACTGTACTGGACCGTGTGCTTAAAACAATGAAAGTGTATGGTCTTTACTGTGCTGTATTCGCGTGCCAGTTCGCGAAAGTACTGCTGTTGTGCCCAGTCCTGGAATTCATAATCGTGGAGGTGCATGAGCCACAACCGGCTTGCGTCAGCCAGTCCTGGATCATACGGCATGTTCTGCCTGACAGGATCATACAGCCGTGGAAAGTGCATTACAGTTAGATCTTTATTGGAGCTGTTTATTCTACCCGAATCTGTATGACAAAATACCACAGCTCTAGTGCGGGCCAACAGGCCTGGATCCTGTTTGAGTGCTTGTTGCAACCGGTGGCGACTATACCACCAGCTTTTACCCCAATAGCCATGGCACACCAGTTCTGCTCGGTAGTGTTCACTAACCAAGGCCGGATGCCCAGGGCTATCTTTAACGTAGCATTGATGCCGCGGTCGTCCGCTAAAATCATAGGTGCTTTGGTCTGTAGTGGCACAGTAGCTGTCACCCACAAATATAACGGCGCGGTCCATGCTAACTGTGTACCCTTATACCGTACAGTTGTTCAAAACGATCAGCATCTGCACGGTCGTTGACCATGGGTTCGCCACGTATGTTAAGACTGGTGTTCAACAGCATGGGACATCCTGTTCTAGCATACCAGGCTTCTAGTAAACATCTGATTCCTGATCCATCCGCCGGTACAGTCTGTACGCGACTGGTGCCATCAACATGGGTAACAGCAGGAAATAGGTCAGGATGCCTACAACGACCAACGATCTGCATATACCTACTGTCAACCCAACCACCTGGCAAGTCAAAATACTGATCCACATGCTCCTCCAAAATGACTGGTGCAAAGGGTCTAAACTGTTGTCTACGTTTGATTCGATTTACTAACTCCTTTATATCTGGTCCGCGGGGGTCTGCCAGTAGGCTTCTATTTCCAAGAGCTCTGGGTCCAAACTCTGCCCGACCGCTAGCGACACCGCAGATTCTATCATGCTGTAAGCTATCACAGATGGCATCAACGGGATAGTCTCCAGCGATTTCTTGACCAAGGAATGCGTTGTTCCAGCAAAGTTGCTTTCCGTAGGCCAAGGCAGCAGCGCCAAGGCTAGAGCCAGCGTCGCCAGGGCAAGGCATAATCCAAACGTTTTCAAAGTAATCACCTAAGTTTCTATTGGCCAAACAGTTGAGTGCAACACCGCCCTGATAGACCAAGTTAGTACTCCACTTGAAATCTCTAGCACGACGCATTATGTTATATATCAATTGTTCTGCAAGCACCTGGGCACTGGCAGCGATATCTGTATCTTTGGCATTGGGCAAGAACTCTGGGTCTAAACCCACATGTAAGTTCTCGTCTAGTAGGGCTCTAAGCTCTTCCACATAGCAGGGTTCGCCATATGCAGCCATGCCCATGGTTATGTACTCTTCATGCATGGGGTCAAGTCCAACACGTTGCGTAACAGCACTGTAAAACAGGCCTATGCTACGTGGGTAACGTTGTACCCAAAGTCTTTTATATACGGCACGACCCTGTCGGTCATACTCAGCGCCATATATGCTCACGGTATCTAACTCGCCTACAGCATCTATTATTACTACTGTGGCACGTTCAAACGGACTGGTTTGGAATCCTGCAGCTGCATGGCTTAAATGATGTGGGTAGCTGACTTCACGATCTGCAGGCTTGTGATACCAGGCACCTAGATGCTGTTGTAATGCGCCGCGGGTGGTCCACGGTCCTAGTATGCGTTGTCCTGAATACAACTGTTGTAGGTTATGTAACCACGGACGCTCGTAGTAGGCCACTGTGGCATACTGGTAGTCACACAGTTCTGCTAGTAGGCCACTGGCAATGTTAGGATCATTCTTACATTTACTATAACGTTCACTGTGAGCAGCAAACACTACATTGCCCTGTACATCAACTACTGCAGCAGCCGCATCGTGGTAGCCTGCACTGATGCCCAAGATATATTGATTGGGTGCCAGTTTCATTTGTATATAAACGGGTCTCTCTTGCGCAGTTCTTTCAGCTTCTTACGATAGCGTATCTCTAGTTTAATTTGGTTGTATATGTTACGAATCCAGTTCATTTGAGTTCCTTTATTTGTTGTTGAGCATAGTCTGCATCAGTCCATGAATACGGGTAAACAGCTTGTGCTGTACTAGTACGTACGGCTGACACATTTAAACGAGTATTTAACTGAGCCCAGATTTCGCAATAATCTTCTGTACCAAAACTACGCCGCAAGTCAACTTGACCAATCTTGGGATGTCCTATAGTAAGGGCGGGATCTTCTGGGTTCCAGCCGTTTGCAGTTAACCATTCACGGAACTGTTTTAACCGCGTTATCTGCCAATGATATGCGCCAGGATTGTTGGCCCATTCTATATCAAAGTCTGCACAGGCCAAGGTTTGTGCGGCCAAGCTGGTTGTGGTTAATTCACCTATCCTACTGTCGCGCCCTTCATCCTGGAACACTTCCCAATGGTGCTTGCCCACGGCCTTGTTAACACCTGCATACACACCACCCAAGCTTCTGTTAATGGTGTCTACGCCAAACAGCTCAAAATCTTCTCGGTCCAGTGTGTAGCGTGGAGCATTTAGCCAACACATGAGTTGGCTGGGACGCATCCATTCTGGTGCTGTGTGTAGCTTGCGCCAACTAAGTTGCCAAGATTCAAACTCGTGACATAGTAAGTTTAACTGACGTATATGCCAGCGTGTGGTAGAATCAGCGGTTGCATACAAAGGACTAGGGCTACTAGCAGTGCCCTGTAAGTCTTCAAAGTAACGATGTAGTAGATTAAACTCTGAGTGATTAACTCCACCCTCTGAGTCTACGCTTTGAGCCAATGTAAAGGTATGATCTATTGCATAGTCTACAGCACTGGCATTAATTGCACTGATACTGCGATTAATCTCTGCAATGAGTAATTCACCCTGGCGCGGCCCTTCTGCAAAACCTAAAAAGCAGTAGTTTTTTTCAAGATGCAAGTTATTGATTAATACTGCATTTAAAGCAGTTAACCAACGACGTGCTAGACTGTTATCGTAAACATCAATGTACACAGTGAGATCTTCTAAGTCCAACTCTATTTGATCAAGCAATGCTGTCATACCATGCTCCTATTTCTGGGTCTTGATTTAATATTGTTTGTAAAGTCAATGTGTCTCCGCGGATTTGTTCTAACTGTAATATACGTTTTTTTCCTACTGCAATTTGCGCTGCGGCTTCGCCGTGGTTCCATTGTTCGGTAAACACGGGCCTACGTTTTAACTGTAGTAATACATCTCGTAAAGCACCGTTGGGTAGTTGAGTTATTATACGATCCACGGTCTTGTCTAATAACTTTCTGGGTAGTGCAAGTGGGCTCATAATGATATCTGGGGAGAAGCTGAATACTACTTTGGCTAAAATGTCTACATCAAGCTCTTCAGCTAATTGTTGGATATTATGAACTTCGAACAAGCCAGGTAATGTTAGCGTAAAGTCTATACGCATTTGTCTACGTGTTTGTGCTAGTTCTAACCCTTGTTTAAAGTTAGCTAGCCAATCCACATAGTCCAATCCCGTTCTGATGTATTCTCCTGTTGGTCCTGTTCCGTCGAGGCTGGCGCAGATTTGCCAATCACGAATATGGGCAAGAATATCAGTATACAACCCAATACCCCTATAATTAACCCGACTAAGGTTAGTATTATATCTTGCGTAAACACGTGGTCCATCTCCTAATTCAATTATGCGACGCATATAGCGCCAGTGCTGTTCATACATCAAAGGTTCGCCGCCTACCCAATATACTTCTTCTACACGGTGTTCTTCTACTGCTTGACTAAACTCTTGCTCAATTTGACTGTCTTGAAACCGAGTTATTTCTTCACGTACTTCTGGAAGCATCCAGTTATTCTTTGGGTTAGACCAGTTGATCATGTTGTTAGCACGTTGTTCTGACTCCCAACTACTACTTAACATATCCCCGCACGTACGGCACTTAAAGTTACATAGGTTACTGAAGCGATAATCCCATGATACAGGTTGCATAGTAGTTGACCCTGTATCATCTGTTTTAGCATAAATGTCATTGCGTAAGTGCCCAAACATACGGTTAAAGTAGCTACGGTACACGTCGGTATTAAGCAGTTGTTCATTGCACACAGCGCATTCAGGTAAAGTTTCGTCGGCCATCATGCGCCGTCTTACACTGCGCATGTGATCGCCGTTCCAGTGTGCTTCTAATGTTGTAGGGTGGTATGTACCTGTGCCTGCAACAGTATCTATATACTGTTCAAATGCCTGTGCAGGTTCTCTGCTGGCACAGCACATGCGCCTTTCGGTTTGTGGACTAAGATATGTATGGACCCAGGGTGCTAAACACAGTCGATCAGATGTTGCCATTGGGTCCATTGTATCCTATTAATTCAGCAAATTCTGGCTCTACAGTTCTCAAGTCTTGACCACGTTTGCGATCCAGATCAGCTATTTTCATTCTTAACAGTTTCCCATCCAGGCTGGCACCGTTGTTCATAAAGTTAATGATACGTTCAAATTCTTGCGCAACGTCGCTCTTGCCGGTGCGTAGTTTTGCAGTAATATCTGCTTTTGCGGCTTCGGGCAATGTGCTGACGCTAAAGTAGTAGGCTTCGTGCATCATGTTCCAATACACATAGTCAAATCCTTGTGCATAATTCCATTTGGCCAGTTCTGGCAAGTAATACACGTTAAACACATTCACTGTGCTACATACCTGTAGAGTCATATTAGAATGTTGGCTACGTAGAGTTTTAAAACGGGCTATATTGGCTTCTACTTCTGCCCAAAGAGCATTTGAGCGTTGATATTCAAATCTATCACCCACATCGTCTATGCTGACGGCTATTTCTACATGCTGAAAGTGGCGCCATATCTCAGGGCCTTGCTCAGGGTATTGTGTACCATTGGTGTTGTAGTGTATTTCTATGTTCTGGGCTAGGTCACGATCTACCAGGTCCTGCAACAGGTCAAAGTGTTCTTGTATCATAAAGGGTTCACCGCCGGTAAACTCTATATACTCAATTTGATCGCTTACCTGAGCTATCTCCGACCAAAACTTGAGATTTTCTCTGGGCCAAGCGCCTTGACGTAGCATTTGATAATGATGATTTGTTTTACGATCTTCCGTGGGTTCTAGATTGGCCAGTTCCTCTGCGGCAAATGTACTTGAACTCCATGATCCGCATATGCGGCATTTTAAGTTACATATGTTACCCAGCTTGAGATCTAAAAACATCAAGGGCTTGGCGTCTACGGTCCAGTCTGTTACGTGATCCAACATGTGCTTTAAACGATCTAAGGTATGCATACGTTTACTAGTGCGGCCTGCACGTTCTTCTCTCCAGCACTTGCGGCATGTTTGTGGCTGTTTCCGGTCAATGAACTCTTGACGCAACCGACGCATACCGTGGCTGTTTTGTATAGTACTAAACTCAGCCGTGGCTAGATTAAACTTATCTCCAGCATTGTCTACCAGTTCGTCTTCAGCTAGACAACAAGGACGTACAGTACCTACGGGACTAGTTTCTAAACTAATCCAAGGTAGTACGCAGAATTTATCGTGTGGTAATGTCACTTAAGGGGTATCCTTTTATCTTTGGGGCGATATTGGACAATGGCCGCCAACTCTGGAACCACACTCAATAAACTTTCACTACGGCTCCAATCCAGATCATTGACAGTTTCCCAAAATCCCTGTAACAAATGGCTGTTGTCAGTGGCCATCATAAACTCAATAGCTCCACGGAATCCACCAGTGGCACGTTGTATTCCGTCGATCGGCTCTAACCAACGGATGTGTTCTTCAAACTCTCGCTTGAACTGTTGTTTGATATCAGTTGGCAACATATCTATACGATATTCTTGGGGACCTTGTAATATGTTCAAGTTAAAGTCTTGGGCTCGTATAAATCCTTGATCAACCATGTAACGGTGGAATCTAGTAAAGTTCCAGATGTTCATCATGCTGAGTGTAGGGCTGATCATGAAGTCTATATGCGGACACTCACGCTTTAAATCTCTAATGTTTTGTTCTACTTGAGCCCAGTTTGTGCCTGACCGTATGATTTCAGCACGAGCTCCCATGTCGTCCAAACTGGCAGCCACGCACACATTGGGGAAATGTTTCCATAGATCCAGTACTGATTCTCGTTTATAACGCAATTCATTCAAATTGGTATTGTAAATCAAGCGAACATTGGTATTACCTTTTTCTATCAGCAGCTTTAATATACGTGCATGTTCTTCCATGATCAAGGGTTCGCCGCCGGCAAAATATATTTGGTCCAGGTGCGGAACATGTTCTTGCATCTGTTCCCATACATCATTTTCATGACGACCAGCAAACTGCACACGTGGGCGCAGTTCTTTACCCCATAACTTGACATCATCATCATACCAACGACTGCTAAAGATACTGCCACAACTACGGCACTTGAGCTGGCATATATTACTAAAGCGCACATCCCAGTAGTGCAATTGAAAGTTTGGCGTGGAACCGTCGGGCAATGTATCTTCTACTTCGGCAACGTGCTGTCCAAAGTTTTTGTTGCTGTTGTTGCGCATACTAGCGAAGCCGTACTCTTCTTGCTCGTAGCAGTCACTACATTCCTTGCAAGGCTGATCATTGAGCATGTTGACTCGCATTTGCCGCATGGCGTCGTCGTTCCAAATTTCCTTCATGGATTTTTCTTTAAAGTTACCCACAGGATGTCGAGCATTGCCTAAACAACACGGATAAGCGCGGCCATCGGGCCATGCATGCAAGTGTATCCAAGGCAACATGCAAAAAGTTTTACTTTCCATTAGTCTATGCCGTTGAACGTCGGTTAGCTGTTCTAACGGAATGTAACTGGGGATTCGATCTTGCCAGTTGTATTTGCCTATAATTTTATCAGTCATGATTATTGTCTATATTGTTCGATTAATGTCAATTCCGGAACTACGTCTAATAAACTTTCGGATCGAATGTGATCTAATTTGTCAGACGCCGACCAAAATTTAGGTAACAATGCAGAATTGTCTGTGGACATCAAAAAGTTGATAGCACTCTCAAACCCCACAGTTGCTCGCTGTAGTGAATCCAATGGGCGCAACCATTCCAAGTGTTCTTCGTATGCTACTTGTATACGTTGCTTATATTCAACAGGTGCTATGTCTATTCTGAAATGCGTTGGGTCTTGCAAAATATTCACATTCAAGTCTTGCGGTTTAATAAATCCTTTGTCAACCCAGTTGCGGTGAAACTCTGGTAGGTGTAGTGCATTCATTATGCTTAGTGTAGGGCTTATATAAAAGTCTATATTGGGGCATATTTCTAGCATTTGCGCACGATTGCGTTCTACTTGGTCCCATTCAGTGCCTTTTCGTATATACTCTGCACGTGGGCCCATAGCATCTAAACTGGCTCCTACCGCTACACTTTTAAAGCGTTTCCAATAATCAAATACTGTGCGATCCTTCAGCTTGACATGTGTAAAGTTAGTATTATATATCAGTCTGACATCAAACCGCCCACGACGTTCCAGTTCATCTAAAATGTTGTAGTGTTCCTTCATCATTAAGGGTTCGCCGCCAGCAAAGTAAATTTGCTCTACATAGTCCAGATGCGGAATCAACTGTTCCCACATGTCTGTCTCTGTACGGCCTGCATAGTTTAACACTTGGTTGCGATCTTTCCAATCACCACCAGCCAACTTGGCCTGATCTTGATACCAGCTAGAGCTGAATATATGCCCACAACTACGGCAACTTAGGTTGCATAAGTTACTGAAACGAATATCCCAGTAGCTCATTTGAAACTGATCATCATCGATACGTTTGACATGGTGTCCATGGTGCTTGTTGGCACTCCGGCGACCGCTGAAGAAACCTGCTTCCTCCTGCTCGTAACAACGACCGCATGCAGGGTTTGGTTGCTCGGCCAGCATGTCCTTTCTTAGCTCACGCATGGGCGCATCACGATATATTTCTTCAAGGGTTTTAAATTTTGTATTGCCTACCGGATACGCCATTTCAGCATGACAACAAGGATATGCCTCCCCAGTTGGATAAGCATGTAGATGTATCCAGGGGTAGATACAGAAGGTTTTACTTTCTGTAAGTAAAAATTTTTCTTGAGTTGTAAGCTCGTCTAATCGTATTTTTACAGGATCGACTGACCCATATTTATAAGTTTCCTGGCGTTTTGAATAATCTTTTATAATGTTTTGAGTAAATTTTCCATCGACAATTTCAACTGCCAATGGCACCGGGTCTTTGCTTAGTTCATTTATAATGTTCCACTCTTCTGCTATATTGTTATTGGTTGATACAACAATAACAAAAAAGTTTGATATATCAACTGAATTTAAAATAACTTGTAAGTTTCTAAGTATAATCCCAGCTGTTGTTAAATCATCTTCTGTGTAAAAATCTGCCGAGTGTGTAAAAACAATACGCTCATTGTTTTTGTACGGATCCTTGTGCAGACGGCGACAGGTGTGCTCGAGCCAGTTTTTGCCTTCATTAATACTGTTACTCCACTGGTCCAAATTTACCACGTCAATTACGTTGTACGCTGTTTTAAGTTCAATAATTTTATCATCTAAATTCATAATGTGTTATACCAGTCTGCCAATTGAGGAAATGTTGCGGTAAAATTTTTGTTACGACGCTGATCGTATTGAGTATGAAACTGTTTAAAATCATTTAACAATTTAGGCATATCAAATGAATCCGAATGCGGGGTCTTAACCACATCTAGATAATCAATCAACCGTTGTATGTGATTGAGCTCGTGCTCGTGTATGAATTTATTGTTGCGATTGCGATCCAGGAAGTCTTGTAATCGATCTTTATAGTGTGTGCGCAAGTCGTCAGGCAATACCAATGGACTTTGAAAACTAGGAAAACGCAAAATGTTCAGTGTAAAACTCACTCGCTCACGCCCGTACATTTGTTTAAATTCTAGCAATTGATACAGCAAGCTAGTCAAACTATCTAAGCATAATGCGTTGATAGTAGCCATGCAATGTACAGCTCTTACACAGTCGCTGTCTAGTAACTTTTGAACATTGGATATCCAAGCATCATAATCTAATCCATCTCGAATGTATTCAGCTTGATTGTATACGCTTTCTTGACTAGTATAGATATCTACTTCTAATCCTTCTATGCTGTCTAGCAAACGATCTAAATCCACTTTTGCACCCAAGTTACTGTTGATGGCCAACCGAGTTGAGCTTTTACCTTTATTGGTTTTAAACCAATCCAACAGCTTCCAGGTTTCGCCACTCATTAAGGGTTCACCACCAGTGATCCTCAGCTCTTGAAGAGTCCGGTGAAGATCCGTTTCCCACCAAGCAAAGAACGCTTCAACATAGGGATTAGTTTCGCCAACGCGGTATAGTTGACTGCTAGGGTGATCGTGAGTAAAGTGGTTACGCCCATCAGACACCAAGGACTCATAGGGACCGTTGGATCGTATGTCTTTAACCCATGTGCTACTGAAAGCAGGGTTACAATAGCTACAAGCAAATTGGCAAGTGCGATCGAACGCAATTTCCAGTGTACGTAAATTGACATCTGCTTGATGCGGAGTTTGATATGCTTCATCTAGGGCCTTTATAGGGTAAATTTTACTTTTATATACACGGTCGCTAATACTATCGCGGCCCATGTCTTCAATCTTCCAGCAATATTCACACCCCTTAGGACGATTGCCCAACTGCATGTTCAATCGATCTATTTTCTTTTCTACCGTGTTGTGTAATGCCTTTGGATTTGTTTTTAATTCTTCTAGATCAATCTTGTGTGCGGGTGGGTGATGACAACTTGTAGTCTGTCCTGAACCTAACCATATAGTAGCATTATACCACTTGGCTGCACAAAAGCTGGCACTCTTTGTGTCTAACACTTGTTGTTTGAATTCTAAATCATGCATTGAATTGTTGATTAATAAATTGGTGGAAACGATCAGGAAACTCACTGCGGACTTTAATCCTTAACTCCGCAAGCAATTGTTGATTGTATTTACACACATCTTTGGCTGCTGTTAAGAAAGCTGGAAGGTCCTGCCGGCAAAGATCCTCCACTACTTGAGTTATACGCTCAATTCTATCTTGACCATTTTCTATTTGATCAAAACTTTCGTCAATTAGGTGTCCAAAAGTTTTAAATCCTAGGTTGTGCATATCTCTATAATAGCCACGGTTAGTAGCGGCAATCCACGGATGTCCAATTGCTATAGGTTTCCAAATTTTTTCTGTTCTAAATGTATACGGATAATCAAATACTGTTTCGGTTACTAAACTAAAATAAGTGTCTAGGTAAGGCGCGGGTGCAATATAAATGTCGCCCCATTCGTTGTTAAACAAATATCGTTTGGCAGCCAGGTCGCCCGATAACTCTGTTGGCACTTTAACTGCTTGTTGTTGATAACGGTCGATCTCATATTGGGCTGGTAGATAGTGTACAGGAAATGGACTATTGATAAGATCTTGTCCGTTATGTTCTAATTTTAGTTTTGGTGGCTGACTATTTCTATGGTCTAGATTTGTCCAGAGACTTTGGTCTAACAACCCAGTTAATCTAAAATATTCTAATAGATATTTTCGGTGTACACGCAATCTACCATTTAAAAATAAAAATTTGTAAGGGCGGTCGGTTGTTTTTCTGTTTTTATAATCTTCTATAGCTTTTATGTTTTCATCGTAATCTAATATCAACGGTAGAAAATGTTCATGGTACATATGCGGAATACCATCGGGCAAATATCCGCCAGTGATAACAGCGGCATGTTTGGTAAAATTGCCTATTCCTAATGTCTGATATAACCAATACATTGACTCAGACCCCTCGGCAGGATTACATAATACTGCTCGTATAGTACCGCTATCAACTAATTGTTTAATAAGCTGTCGGTTAGTTGTAAATTGCTCTCGGCCAATTATGTATATGGCGCCTGGTACTATAGTGTGCTTGGTTAAATCGTAAAACTCGTCATCGGCAAATGGGCGGATAAGACGATCAATTTCACAAAAATTGTTTAATACAATTTTATGATTGTTTAGCATAATATTTGCATTCTTTCCACCAAGCTGTCATTTCTGGAAAAGTTTTTAAGAAGTTTGTACTGTGTCTGCGATCAGCTTCTGCAAAGAATCTATAGAAGTCTGCTTTATTACAATTGATCACAGCAGGATCCAACTTTTGTCCATCACGCATCCAGGCAATATCTCTGTCCAAGCGAGCAATCTCGTAGTCTTTAAATCCGTGGAAACGAGTTTCTTCTGTTTCAATTTGACGAATCATCCAAGCCCAAAGTTGTTCAAGTTGATCCACATACGATTCTGGTAGCAGTTGTAGGCTTTGCCATGTGGGTTGTCTGAGCACAGGTGTGTCAAACCACACACGCTGATATGTCTTGCTGTATAACTTACGCAGGCCTAGTATGCCAGCAAACAGGTGCGGTAATCCTGTTACACTAAGATTATTCATAGTCACAATAAAGGTAATTGAATTACGTCCAGGTATCTCTGTTAAGAATTGATTTACACGATCCCACAGCAGATCAAAGTCCAAGCCGTGTCTAATATATTCTGCTTGATCACCGAAGCTGTCCAGACTAACAAACTGCATAAAGTGTTCAATCCGCTCACCTTTGCATAATTCTTTTACATATCCCTTATACTTTTGCCAAGTCTTTTCATCTACACTGAAATTACTGGTTACGTTTAAATGCAAGTTGGGTTTAGGGTTGGCTAATACATAATCAAACACTCTATACGTGTTCTTGTCCAACATGGGCTCACCACCGGTCATACGAAAGTGCTCTAGTTCTGGATAAAGCGTAGGCCACCAGGCCCAAAAAGCTTCTACATAGGGATTATGCTCGCGAACTGGGATAGGCCGATTGCGACCAACAAAATGACTAGGATCGTTGTGTCTAGTGCTAGTAGGGTAAGCGCCATGCTGATCCATTTCTTGTTGCCAAGTTGAACTAAATTGAGGACTACAGTAACTACATGCCAAATTACAAGCATGATTAAAGTTAACTTCCACATAACTAGGTATGACATCTTCATCTCCATTTGAATTGGTTATAATATCAAAGTATTTGGCAGCCCATGGCTCACCACTGCGATAATGACGATCACTTAACTTGTCATTGTCCTCCATAGCCCAGCAATAACTACATTCGCTAGGGCGTTCTTGCCGTAACATGATCTTGCGCTGTTCTTTTTTGTGTGGAGTATTGTGTAGCGCACCAGGATTATCAGTCAACAACTCAGCGGGAATAGGGTGTAGTGGAGGATGATAACAACTGTTGTTAAGGCCCGTGGGTAAATGTAAACTAACCTGTTTCCATTTGGCCAGACAAAGTGCTGGGCCAAGCAGATTTTGCATTTCCTCGGCACCGCTGAGAAACTTGCTTTTATTGTTTACACTTTCGTCGCCTTTGTTGTTCATTTTATCCAATCTAAATAGTTTGCAACTGGGCGCTCTGGAAAATAATTTTTAATCAAGCCATTGCGTTGAGTATCACACGTTAGGCAATGCATACCACCATCCCAAAATTCTTTACATCTAAAATCAACAATAATTACTTCTATTCCTTTTTTGGTTAAAAATTCAGTCAACACAGGATTTTGATTTACGGCAATCACTGTATTATGATCAACAACCAGCATGTTGACACTAAATTGCGTTTCTTGATAATTTCCAACCCAATCTATTGCTCTTTCTTCTATATGTTTTGCAAATAAACTGTTTGACGAAATTTGTATCTCCGGAACCCACCAATTCTGTAAAGATCCAGCAATACCAGTAAGCTCCCGGGGTATTTTAAATACTTCCCATCCCGGAAATGTTTTTTTGTAATCGTCTATCCAGTGAGTGGTAATAAGTAATCCTTCACGAATTGGACAGAATACACCATCGCTATGTCCACCTGTAGAAATCAAGTGAACCCTATACTGTTTCGACCATTCTATTAAAGTTAACGCGATTTGAGGCATCACATGCTTATGCGAATCAATGTCAACATAAAGATCATTGCCGCAACGAACTATACTAGGTGGCTGTATACAAGATAAATCATTTCCGGATGGTCCAACTTTTATGTCTACTCCATTGTCTAGCATAGCATCAATTTGTTTTTGCCAAGGATCTATTTTGTAATCAGATCTTAAATGATAGAACGTATTACCCAAGGATAATTCAGTGTCTCTAGGCATTATTGGAGGTTTTATTAAAGTTCCAGAATCGTTGAGATAATTTTCAAGATTTGAACTAAATTGAGGACGTTGTACCTTAACATTTTTTGATTCTAAAACTGTTTGTATCTTGGAAAGATCTTCAATAGTCATCGCGGTAATTTGTTCAAAGGCATCTCGAACTTCTGAATCAAAATCTTGATAAAAATCCGTTGGATAAACATCGCCTAACCATACTTCTGTTAACTTATCAAACCCATTGAATGCGTTTACTTTAGACATTTAATTCCTTCCACACTTCATCAAATATTTCGCTGTTGTAGAAGTCTAATTCTTTTTGCATTGTTTTTGAAAAAATATCCTCATCACAATTAATATCAATTACTGTAGACTCATTTGAAATTAACAAAGGATATTGATCATAATAATTTTTATGCCAACATATAATTTCATATGCAGAGTTCACTTTACCAATTATACGGTTTTCAAGGTCAGCTAGCATGTTAGTGGCATTTTGTCTTTTTTGTATTTTTTTAAACTCTTGAGTAATCTCGTTAAGAATAGAAACTGGCAAATTTTCTATATCATTAATAGTAAAACAGGCTGGCCACGAATTATCTTTAAATGCGTTATAGTGCTCTATCCTATCATAGTCATAGGTATGTTGTATGTTTTTTTGAATGTATCTCTCATGTCCAGCTAATATCCACTCACGTTGTAGACATTTTTTAAAATTGCCAAGTATAAAAACAATGTTGTGGTTAGGAAATTTTGAACGTATATGTGGCTCATTTAAACAATGTGTTAAGATAAAATCTTGAGCACCGTTGCTGACATCGTCAGTTAAATATCTGTGTTTGAATTCTTGACCGCTAACCAATCGATCATATGATGTGTTTGAGTCAGTCAATTTTAATTCTTTTAACATGCGTAAATACCTGTTTCCGCCAGCGCCAGGATAAAAAGCAATAATCATTACCAGCCTTCCTGATTTCTTATTACATCAATTTCTTTAACCATTATTCCTTGGTTGTGCCAGTTACTGCGGTAGTGATGCTTAAAGAATTTGCTTTCGGCTGAGCCAATCATGTTGATAGGTAAATCTAGCTGTTCTACTAATGGCTCGCCTACGTGGCCTGCTAACATTTCAGGATTGTCATCCTTTACTGTGTCCCATAACTTTTCTAACTCTATAAAATCTTGTACAGCACGATAGTCCCACTGAGGAGTAATCATAGTCATGTATGTGCCCATGCGACTTCCGGCTATGGCCCAGATACCGTTATCCGCATCGCGCCCTACGTTGTGCCAGATAGTAAGATGATCTAAGTTGCGTTGGTGTACTCGTTGTTTAAATTCTTGTAAGGTAGGACGTGCACCTTTGTTTAAGCACATCTTAACACCTTCGCGGAAGCCAGCCCTCCATGCCTGGAAGGCCGATCCGTTTGGATATGTTGTACTATAGCAATCGTGCATAGCATAGTAGTTGGAATAAAAACAAAACTCTACATCGTTTTCGGTAGTGCCATCACTTGCTTCGTGTGTACGCATAGCATATACAAATTCCTTAGACCATATGCTTAGGCCTCCATTACCGTACATCAACCCATTGATGTGATTACGGGCTCTCCAACGATACACACAAACCTCGTTTGTGTCTAAGGTAAGATTAAAAAACTTAGCGTCGGGAATATTGTCTCCGTCAATTAACACAAATCGATCTGTAGTACTAGCATCAGCGGCTGCCTTGTGTGCAGCATCACTGCCCTTAACTCCATCTACACGGCGGGCCCAAGGAACCATATTCTTAATTTTAACCCATGTTTCTTCTTTGTTGGGTTCATCATAGGTTAAAAATACACAGTCTAAATCTGCTATATCAATTGAGTTCATTGTTTACTATATTCCATTTTGTATGTGGTTGATCTGTATCGACTACTATGCACACATCTTGGGGGTCGCATGCGGTGCCGGTTGAGTTTGTGGGTTGTAATTTTTTAACAGTAATCGTTGGGTTAATATAAACAAGTTTACCGTCAATTACCTTAACATTAAACGGCGCTAACACGTATGTCGATTGATCAACTTCTATGTAATTACCTAGCAAGTCCTCCATGCTGTAGATAATAGGCGAGCCGTCCTTGTTGTAATATAATCTATAAAATACTTGCTTAGTTTGTGGTGTTGCATGTAAGATCAACCAAAACTCTTCTTCAGTCATATCACTCATCTTTGGCCTTTTGAAGATTGCGTTTTTCTTGGATAGTCAAATGATCTTTAACTGTTTTATTGTGCCTTGGATTCGAACACATAGGACAATGAGGAACGCCACAATCCATTGCATGATGTTTGGCCAAACGGTGTGGCTCTTCAACAACCTTATTAGTCATGCCATGGCTTTTAGCAATCTTTAATTGTTTCTCAATGGTGGCCTGGTCTTTATGTAGCCTTTTACTGTGTTTAAATTTATCTTCGTCTTTACTCATTTGCCCACTCCTTGATATGATAATGCACCAATCCCCACTGTGCTACTGTATTAATACGAAACGGATTGTTTTCCCAGACTAATTCTCTTGTCCAATTGTTACTTTGTGTAGGGTTAATGTAGCGTTTCATATGTACTATGGTTGGTCCTAGACCAGAAGGCAATGTAATGTTTTCTGGACCTATAATAACTGCCGCAATAGCATAGACTACATCAGTAGTTGGCATATCATCTGGAAACTTTAATACTCGTTTATAGCTATCCCATTGTTCAAATATTTGTCTAACTAAATTAAAAAACTCTTTGGCTGTGTTACTTAATCTCCAATAAGTAATAGCATTGTAAACGTCTGGTAACTTGTTAGCATCAAATATTTTTCTGTAGTAGCGTGACACCGCGGGTTGATCATAAAACGTTCTAGCACCTTGGCTAATAACAACATCACGCCGTTCAAACAGCGGCCACCAATGATCTATAGGGCTAGCACAAATCATGTCAGCTTCTAGTTTAATAGTTTGCCTGTAGGGACTAGCAACAAACACTTGCCAGTCGTTGGCGTAACCACCTTGATCACCATAGGGCAACATGTCCTTGGTAAGAATAGTTACGTTGGCGTTGGGGTGGAAGCGGTGTATGCTGTCTGCTAACCGGTTGGCGCAACCTACATATACATCACCAATTGCAGGTATTAAGTAACCGCGTTCAGCAGTGATTGGCAACGATCTCTCCTAGTTGTTGTTTGCCCATAGCGTGGAAGTCTTGTGTTAATGTTATCCAGCGTAGGTTATTTTCTGTGTTTACAAAATCTACTCTGTAACTGTCTTGATCTAGCTGTGTTAATTTATGATCAGGTGTTAAACTGGCCAATGCCCAAGGAATACCAGCATGATCTAATGTATGCCCGTTAACTATGCCTAGGGCAATACTAAGCGCATGGTCGTTACGATAAGTTGCATTTGTATTTTTATACAAATTCCTATAATGAGTCCAGTTGTCTCGGATCATCTGCATTGAGTCAAAAATTAATTCTGCGTGTCGACTGCGACGAAACATCATTACAGTTGCCCACCACATGGGCATACGATTGTTTCCAAAGTAATTAAGCCCTTCAAAGTTGTTGTTGCCGGTAATATCGTACGCCCAGCGATGTGCTAAAAAATCTTGGTCTATGTCTAGCACAGATTGTAACTGATCGCTAGCCACAACATAGTCTGCATCTAGCACTAGAGTGCAATCCCACGGACTCAGTTGATAAGCATCCATGCGATTGAGATTGTGCCATGTAACTGGGCCAACATCTGTAAAGTGTCTTGTGTTGGTAGATGGTGCAGAATCATCGGTTACAATGTGTGTTGGGATACCAAGATGTCGTTCAATATTCTTAGCCGACCAGTGAGCCATTGCCTCATAGTTAATCTGCTCATTATTGCGGGCAAATATTAATGCACCTGTTGTCATCTATTTTGATTAAGCTCTTCGTATTCTACAAGCCAAGCGTTCATTTGTTCTTGCCAGTGAGTACGCACTAAATCTTGAAACTCGTTAGGCACTACTTTCACTGGCGTGTCATATAAGTCAAGGACAACTGCTGATGGGCCTGCACAAGCGGCCAATACAGCCAATAATTCTGGACCAGCTAACCACATTCCGCCAGCATGGGCAACTGTTAGTTTGGCTTGATATTTTTCTTTAAGTGTGCGTCGCGCGGTTGCATGGTCAAAACGGGCACGAGCGTAGGCAACAAGTTCGTCAGTATTCATACATTTATTGTACTACAAAAGAAGATAAAAGTAAAGGGTCCTAAGACCCTTTTGGTAAAGCTAAACTGCTATTAGGCTACACTAGCCGCAATAGTTGGGGTTCCCCACGAATCGGTTAGATAAGTTGTGCTTGGTGGAAGGTACGTGACCAAAGTAGTTGGTGCTGTACCGGTGATTGTGGTGTTTGGGCTGGCAGTGGCTGTGCCACCAGAAATATTAGCACTAGTACCAGCACCGGTTGATCCGTCACTGACCCAAGTTGTAACCAAGGTCAAAACTGTGCTTGAAGTTGCTGTGGCTGTGGTACGAATATACTCACCTGTGTAAGGCCCACCTGAATTATTTAGTTGGAATATAGTAGCGGGCGAGCCTGTAAGTGCATACCACCCTGTTCCAGTGGCCAATGTAGTTTGTGTGCCGCCAGTGCCGCCAATTCTGGTAGTTCCTGTATAGGCTTGGCCGGCAATGGTTTGCGCACCGCCGGTAATATTGATACTTCCACACCATCCTGCAAGAGTGTTCCAGTCTGGGTCAACGTCGGTGCCTGTACTTGATTTTCCGTACTGAAGTTTTATAATGCCACCAGCGTTAAAGAAATAACGGGTTTGATCTGCACTTGGGAATGTGATAGTGTGTGTAAATGTAATAGTCCAGGCAGATTGACCAGATCCTGTGGCACTAGTTTTGCTTGTTGTACCTGAGAACGTGCCATATGCTGTTCCAGATCCTGCAGCATTACCACGATTGGTGTAACAGTTTGTCAAGTCTGTGTTAACAGCCGCCAACACGCTGATAGTTTGACCAGCAGTTGGTGCACTTCTACTGGTAATTGAGGTACCGGTTTGACTGCCCATGGCTGACAAGGTGTTGACTAAACTAGCCCATTGTGTTGCAGTTACCGTGCCACCAGCACTTACTGTGCCTAGTGCTGTTTGACCCCATCCAGCATTGGTAGTTCCAGTGCTCCACGTTGCATTAACGTTTGCACCCGATGTTGTGCTAACAAACCCATTATAGTCTGTTGCTTGTATTAGTCCACCTGCTGAATAAGTCATTGTTTAATCCTTGATATTATTTAATTGTTACGATAGCTTCTACAGTGCCAGGGCCTGTGTCTAATTTATCTCTTAATGCACGGCCAATTACGTTGAACGCAGTAGCTTCTCCTGCTTGTGCAGCTCTCGCTAGACCATTGCCAGCACTGACCAATCTATCGCCTCGGGCAATTGAACCAACAACATTAACAGGTACTCGTCCAGTCATTGCAACTGGGGGATGTGTAGCGTCTGAGCCTGCTGAACTGTTCATCAAATATGCTGCTCGTGTACTTATGACTCCAAACACTTTTTCGCTTAATTCAGCTGAAACTTGAGTGATTTCTGCTGAGCCGCCAAGCTCAACCACAGTGCCAGGAAGCATGACTTCGTCAGCTTCAAAGCGTTCTGCAACGTCGGCATAGTTGGCATTGATTTGATTACCGCTGATGGCACCATTGGATCCAAACATGGTTAGGGTTGGCGAGACATTTCCTGCCACGTTGACACCTAAATAAAGATTGCCACCTGATGTTTGATTTCTTAGGGTAACATCATTACCAGATACTGAAACTCTAAAGTTACTGCTTGCGCCAACTGCTAGGCCAGTGTTGTTAAGTACCGATAAAGTACCACTTGTACTGGTGTTGGCATCTGTGCGCATAAACGAGGTAGCAAGCACTCCACCCAACGATAGTGAATCAGTAGAGGTGCCTTGAAACAATGGAACTTGACTGCCAACTATTGTAGCTAAAGTAATACCAGGGCGAACTGTAGTGTATCCAGGAATTGCTACAGCTGGAGTAAAGGTAGCGTCCTTGCTTACAATACCCACAATACTATCGTTTACATATAATTCAATAACAGTGTGAGTAACACTTGTGTTATCTGTAATTGTAGCTGCAATGGCCCCTGTTGTGCCTTGACCGGCTGTGAATTGTGGACCAACCAATAACCATGCTGTACCAGTCCATACATTTAACTGTTGATTTACTGTGTCGTACCACAAGTCACCGGTTACATTATTACTTGGAGCAGTTGAACTAGAAGTAGCACTACTGATGGTTTTCCATGTAGTACCGGTATACACCTTCATTAAGCCGTTGCCGGAGTCCCACCAAAGTTGACCAGTAAGCGGTGCACCCGGGGCTGTAGTATTTGATGCATTTTCCAACAGATGGATAAAGTTAGTATCCAAAAACTGACCGTATCCGGCGTAGTTTTTACCTACCAAAGTCATTGAGCTGGAGGTATTGATTGTACCATCTGCTATGGTAGCAAATAACGCACCATCTGTTAAGTTAATTGTATATGACATTTATTGCTCCGTATTCATGTATTTACCGCAAAATAATATACTCATATTTATGCCGCACTCAAGTTAGTTAAAGTTTGAATACGTAAAGTATAATCTATCTGTATCTGACGATTTAAACTCTTTTGTACCGGGTGAAAAATTACATGGGTGATTAATAATAAATCACTGGCGCTTCCGTTCCAGCACTGTAGCCCTAGCTCGTCAAACACATATTCACCATTAAAGTTGGTGCTATTATCAAATGCTTGCTGTCCAGCAGGCTCGCCGTAATCCAACAAACAAGTGGTTATGATATCAGTGTACACATTACCCGACGTGTGTACCACAGTCATGTAGTTGTTAGCAGGATCTGTATTGGCAGCTGAGTTATCGTCAACTACTTTGCTGTAGGTTTCGTTGTACAGGCTGGCATTTTGTCCAGTGGTGTTTGGTGGCAAATAGGTAATAACGCCTGTGGGATCTACAGCACTGCCACCATTGCCAAATGCCATTTTATAAATGTATCCAGTGTTTCTATCAGCTAAAGTATTGGCCATACAAATACTGATGTTTTCGTAGTGAATTGCGTTCTTTTTGTCTAACAAGACTGCGCCTGTGGTGGGATCTGTAATCTTAACAAACCCTTCAATTTTACATAGGCCTGGTTGGATCATGCTCGTTTCTCCACAAATACTTGTTTGGTTTTTGGATCAAAAATCTTTATAAATCCTTCAACACTGATAGACCCAGTTTCGTTGGGGCGTTTTGGTGCAGGAGTTGGTTGTTTAGTATTATCGCTCATTGTAATTTATTTACCTGGATTATAAGCCCCGTAAAAACCTTGCGGCCGCTGTTTCGGTAATCTGCAACGGATTACCATTGCTGGCGGTGCCAGAGCCTTGCGCATACCATGTAACTCCACGGCGTACCAACAGTGTAACCTCGCTACCAGCTGCTGGCGCTGTTTCAAACACAATTTCAACTGGGTTGCTAGCAACAAGTGTATAGCCAGAAACTTGAACTATGGATTCAGATTCTGGAGCGGTCACAAATGTCAATGTTGTGTTGGTTATTGAGTAATCTGTAACACTGGTTTGCACGGCTCCGTTAACAGTTACAATTGAATCTGTTAACGCAACTATTCCAGTTAGTGCAAATTTAACAGTACTACCGTTACCAATAAAATGTTCTGATTGTTTGATTCCACCCACGTATACTTCAAGTGCATCTAAGCGCAATGTACTATCTTCGGAGGTTAAATTGATATTATCAGCAGTAAAAACAGTAGTGGTTCCATCACCCAGGGTATTGGTACTCACAAGGTAATCTTGATAATTTTCTGGCAACAAGTTGCTACGACCCATATTGTACACTATGGATCCATTGGCATGTGCTGTAATGGCTGTGCCAGCCGTGCCACGCATCAACCCACTGATAGTATTATTTGCTGTATCTCTGTAACGATACATAATGCGTTCGGCGTTGATGGTTGCAACTCCCCAAATGTTGATATCAAAATTAGGTTCAGCTAGTGCACCAGCATTGGCCACATAGATTATGTCAGTATTGACAGTCACAGCAGATGTAGTAGTGGTGGTAGTTGCTGGGGTGATGCGGTAAGTAGCCTGCACTCCACGCATGTCTTGGAATATGCGGAAAGCCATGCTTTCTGGCACTACAAAATTTGTAAACTGTGTGATCATAACCACGTCAGCTGCTCCTAAGATACCAGACGTCAAAATTACCTCAGTGCCGCTCACAGTGAATCCAATATTGTTAAACAGTCTACGCCCATTTAATGATACCCACAAACGATCTGGGTCGGTTATTACAACGCCCATATCAAGATTGTTTATAGTCACAGTAACACCAGAGCTATAATCATAGCTACCTGCGGCACCAGTAACAGTTCCTACATCAAAGTCGGTACTGTCGTAGGGTTCTACTACTGTGACTCCGGTAGTAACAGGGCCTACAAAACACTGACTTAATATTTGTTGTTGACGTGTGTCATTCCAGGTGGTAACAGCTATAACCTCGCCGTCAATAGGAACAAGACCGCCGATTGAATTAAATACCAGTTGATTACCGTTGACATAGCATTGAGTATTGGTTATTACATAGATCAGTATCTCTGAACCAACAGGCGGTTCTGTAATAAAGATCACTTCTCTTAGCGTGCCATCGTAGGGTTCTAATACAAAATCCACATACAATATTTGCGGCTCATCATCAATATACACATGTACTTCGTTGTCTACAATTATAGACTGACTGAATCCTAGTCTGTCTGGCAAGGTGTAAGCTGTACTACCATCGCCCACATGACGGATTCCTGCCGCAGTTCTAGCACGAACACCGTTGACTGTGACTATTACACTGTCTGGATTTACATACTCAAGATTGTTGTCAAGGGTATAAGTCAACACAGAAGTAACACTATCAATTAACTGTGTTTGTGGTGCACTCCAACTGTAATTAACTGTGGTATCATTTACTACGGTAGGTGCCAGCACATACAAGGCAATGCTATCGGTATTTGTGTAGGTTGTGTCAAACGTAACAGTGGTATTTTGCGCACCATCTGCGGCATAGGTATAATCAGTGGTTATTACGCCATTTACAAAAATTACAAATTCTTGTATTTGTTCAGTGCCGGTAGCAGTATAATAGGCCACAGGAACTGTAATAGTATTGCCTACATCAGCACCGTTGTATATATTTTTGTAAAGTTGATTACCGCCTCCAATTTCGTAGGCAGTGATTACAATTATGTCGTCAGTGTTGACATTGCCACTGGGTATCATGGTTACAGTTTGGGCTACATAGTCTACTGTGTAATCACCATCTAGGTGCAGGTCTATACTTTGGGTTTGATTGGCCACTGATACTAGGGCTGTGTATGGCAATAGTCCAGCAAAACTTAAAATTAACTCGGATAAACTTACAGTGTATTTAATGTTGGCACTTGGGAATCCATGACCGCGTTGCAACCAGTCCGCTCCAGGACGTGTGTACACACGTAGATCTAGGGTGTCAAATTCTGCACCTGGTACTAGCTCTTCTGGCGCATGGCTACTGTAAGGCCCAACATATTTGCCGCCGTCCACGTTGATGTCTGTAGCTCTGGTACCAAGGTATGGGTCTATATATTCGCTACTGTAGCGAGCATCCAAGATTGCCGGGTCGTAAGTTGGGCGACCAGAAGCATCATACGAAAGATTGTCAAATGGGTTGATATCGTAGTTGCCCACATCAAACCCAGTGTTTTGATTAAAGTCCGGAGCATCAACTTGTACACCTGGATAGCTAACTCCATCAATTAAAAGTGGCAAGCTAAGTCCAGGCATATTAACCGTAGGCACATAGAATCCCATGGTGCGATCTACACCACTTAATGAATCAGCGTCGACTAAATTCCACTCTTCAATAACAAAGGTTGAAGACGATTGTGTGGTATTGGCTGACCAAACACGATTGTTCCAACGCACCTGCTCGCCTTCAGAATAGACTACATTGGCCTGCCATTCATAAATGGTAGTGACATATTGATAACGGTCGTACTTGATAGTGGTCTTGATGCTTCTGACTAAATTGTTGCTCATTACAGGCACTAATTTTATAGCGGCTGTAGTAAAGTTAGGATAGTCTCCGTCAATAGCAATTAATGGAGTAGTCAAATAACCAGATCCGTGTACGGTTATTGTAACCGTGGCAATGGTGCCGTTTGCTCTAAGAACGGCTGAGGCTTGGGCACGTGGTCCTGTGTAAGTTAAAGTTGCAGTGCCGTTGACTACGCTTCCTAAGGTAATTGTTGGTGCAGTGTTGCTGGTGGTTCCAGCCACAGTTACAGTATAGAGATTGTTACGATAAGCAATTTGCTCCCCAACAGTGTATGCGGTATCAGCAGTCCATTCAGCACCAATAGTTATAACCGGTACTATGGTATATGTAGTTGTGGTATCAATTACATCAATGCTGTCTACGTTTAATGTATAGTTATTGACCCAGTCGCTCCACGGACGTTCTAACCATATCTGTGCATTACTAGCAGTATCACTGGTGAACGATTGGTTTACACTGTCGCTATAAGTGTATGGAGTTAATACAGGACTTATAAACTGTGGGAGGGCTAGCGTGGTATTCCAGTAGGCTGGGACATCATAGTCAGTTAATGCACCCGGATAAGTGTCAATGCCATCATAGATTAGATTAAACGCAAGATTTTGTACGTGGTATGGCTTGACCTCGTTGAGATAATCCAACACAAAAGTTTGGTTGTCTGGTTGATAAAGTTCATATGGCAACAGGCCACGGATCACATGATCTACGTTGATGTAGCTGGATTTAAACAACCAGTTGGGGCTAGTAAATTCGCTGTAGATAAATTTAAATGCCAGGATCAATGCTTGGTTGCGATTGATAAGTAAATCGTCAATGAACAGTTCTTCATTGATGGCTTTGATAATTTGACGAGTTTCAAGTACAGGTTCTTGATCAAAATAATTTGCATCAAATACTTCAGCATCAAATCCGTATCCGCCTGCGGCATAATCCCACAGCACTGAACTAAACTTAATGGTTCCATCTTCAAGTCCCACACGGTCAAAACCAAGAGTGGTACGTAAATAAATTTCAAATTTGCCTTGACCGTTTGCAGTAACTTTGACACTGCCGCCCACAGGTGCTTGTGTTAGGCTTAATGTTTGTAAGCCAGCTGTGTTGGCCACAGTGGCAACAGGTTGAATACTGCTATTGTATCCGGGCAGGTACCAGTTGATGTAATTCCAATATAGTGGAGTGTCATAGTTTTGTACCTGCACTAGATTTAATACACGTTCACCGGGCAAGGTGCCAAGAGCAACTTCGTATATGGTCCAACGTCCATCTTGGCTGGTGTCAGATAACACTAAATATAGATATCCAATGGGTACTACATAAAGATCTTGGTAGGCCAATATTTCCAGCGTAGCCACTTCATAATTCCAAGCACCAGAGTTGACTGCTGGAGTGGGTTCGCTGCTGTTTAACAAACGGAAACTGCGAGTTTCACTTATAGGATATTGTGCCAGTACAGTATTAGCATAACCTAAATAATTTTCAAGTGCTTTAAAGCGGTTGGCAAACATGCTCTGGCGTGGGCGGAACTGTACGCCATACTGTATGCCTGGGCTTAACAGAGGATCTGGTACAGCAGCACCTGTGACGGTTGCACCACAGAAGCTGTCTAGGAATTTACGATATAAATTTGCATTTAAAAATGCATCAGCTTGGCCGTCAGCAATAAACGCATATTCTGTGTGTATGTCATTGTCGCCACCAGGTGCTTGACGGTCATACTCAATATGTAATATAGTATCAAATGCTGACAGCAGAGTGTCAGCATTGTAAATAGCAACAGAGTTGGCAGACAAGGCAGCTATGTAGGGCAAGCCACTGCTGCTAGGATTTAAAATATAACTAGCAATGGCTGTGGCACTTAGAGTTTTGCCGTGTGTGGTTGCCACGGTATTGATTCCAACTACCCAAAAATAATAAGTTGTAATTAACAAGCCTTGATTGTCAACGGACGAGTAAACAGTATAACTAGTGGTACTAAGTGGTATGCCTGTGCCTGTGTAGTTTACAGGCGGCACTGAGCTAGCAGTCCACTGATAGATATTAATAGTACTGCCTGGAAATACTTGACCCCATCTGCGGCTGGCATAATCTATATTGTCTTGATTGGCGTTAATAAATCTAACTGAATTGGTATCCCACCAGATCTCGCCTTCGTGTGCTGGTCCCCAGCTGGTGCCTATGTTATGTACTGTTCCAGTGTTGTAACTAGCCGGATCAACTGCACCAATGTAGTCAATGTTTCTACGAGCCACACCCAGGATTTTGCCTTGTAACGGATCAATATAGTCAAAGTAGGTCTGTGTGCTGTTCAGTAGTTTATCATATGAATAAACTGAATTGATTAAATTTACATCAACTACAGGTTGTTGAGCATAGAGTACCTGCCATACTGCGGCGTCATTGGCATTGTTTAATACTGATACACTGCCATAGTTTACACTGCTATCGCCCAGGTCGCTGCCTGGTGCACCTACTAGTAATCTACCATTTCGATAGTTGACTGCTGTACCAAATAGATCTCCAGTGGCCAAAGTAGTCACATAAACTTGTTGTCCAAATACAAACTGTCCTGGATTAGATATACTGCCGTCGGCGCTAGGCAAGAAATCATATGTAAATACCACTCCAGAATTACGAATGTATCCAAAGAACGTAGTGCTACGATCATCAAAATAAGTTTCGCCAGCATCAAAGGTGGTTGGTTCGTACACGTTGCCATTAGGTGCGCCTACTACTAAATTTACAGCACCGGTGTTTACATTCACTGCGGCACCAAATTGTGCAAAGTCTGTAGGTGCTGGGCTTGTAATAGTTTGTGTGTAGGCATAGGTTACAAAGCCAAGATCATAAAATGCTGACCCAATTGTACTATCATTTGCGGCCACACCAGGTAACACAGTGAGCTTGTTAAATTCTTCAGAGGCTGCAAGATTGATCACACTTACTGTCATACGGCCAGCTACTACTAAAATTTCTGCGCCTAATGCTGGAGTTGATACAAATGCAATTTGTTGTGTAGTGTTGTTGTAGGTGTAGTTCATCCCAGCAACTTGTAACGCATTATTAATGTAGACTACTGTGGTATATGCACTGGCAGCAGAATAAATGTTGCCAATGTTAAATATTTTTGTTGCGCCGTCGCCGATTAATATAACATTAGTTGCGTTGGTTGCTACAATATTGGGTATACCAGCAGAGTTAATAGCGGTTACTAACCCGGCCACAGTATTATTGGGGCTGTTGGGTACAGTTACTTCTGTATGGTTAACACGAATAGTATCGCCAGCAGTCAAAGTAGGGTTGGCCACAGTGCTGGTGGTTATGCCATATACCCTTGACTGATTTACTTGACGTTGAACCATTCCAGCTTGCGGAACCCCACTAGCAAACGAATCCAATGGAGCGCCAACATATACACTACAACTGTTAGGACAGATGTCTATGCTATGACCAAATTGTGATTCATCAATCACGGTATTGGTTGTGAATCTCTGCACAAATTGGAATTGGTTAGTTTCAATTTCTAACGTGTCGCCCACAGTTAAGGGCACTGAACTAGACAGCACAATAGCACTTCCACTCACAGTAAATTCACCATTGATGTATTGAGCTGTATTGGTTAGATATTGTTTGTTTAATACCACTGCCACAGGATTGGTATATTCTCCAGGAATTGCATAGGTCAGTTGTGTGGTATTGGTGATTATGTACTTGACTATACTACGATCAAATGCATACACCGCACCTGCATTGTCAATGGTATCCCCGGCAGAATTTACAGCACTGTCATACGGTGCGCCTACTAAAATTTGTGTGCCTACTATGTTGGTAGCGAGGCTATGTCCAAGTTGAGCATTGGGATCTACAGTGATAGGATAATAATTGGAATCAAGAGTATTTACATACTGCCAATATGCGCCCTCTTCAGCCGACTGTACTGTAATGATGGCGCCTGGTATAGGCACAGTAACAAATGTAAGTGTACCACTGCTGAACGTGTAATCAATGTAAGGACGTTGTAGTACACCGTTGACATTCACACGGAATGAATCATATGTGGTCACTGTGTACAAATAATTTGTTAGAGAAAATACTGCGGTATTGTTGACACCGCTACCAGTCCATGTAAATCCAGTGATACCACCACTGGTAACCGCAGTCACAGTAACAGTGATATTGTTGGCCGCACTTCCAACAGGATCAACCTGTAGGTAACTAATGGTCAATTGATTACCAACTGCATAATTAATACCAGGTGCTGTCAAGCTGACTGAATAATCTCCGCGAGTGTTAGTCACAGTAAATGTAGAGCCAGATCCTGATCCGGTAGTACTGCTTTGGGTCACTCCAACATAAGTTTCAAAATCCAGTTGCACTGCTGTGCGGCGCTGGATACGTACAGTATTATTAGCACCGGGCGTAGTTAAAAATTGAATCAGCACACCGTTAATGGTATAATCTGTGCCATACACCTGCAGGTTATTATTAACAGTCACCAACAACTGGTCAGGATATGTTGAATCAATCATGATATTATTGTTGTAAACAAATGTAGCCGTTGTTCCGTTTGCAATGTAAGATACTGATTGACTAGGAACATCAACTCGTCCATAGGCATACACTTGATTTGCACCAGGAGCACTGATATAAATCCAACGCTCGTTGTCGCTTATTTGGACTGAGGTTCCAAATCCAATGGCACTAAAGTCTTGGTCTGGTGCCACTAACAATTGTGTTTGTACGTAATCGTTTGTGCCAGGAATCAAGTAAAGTATTGTGGCATATCCTGCGCCAGAGTTACTGGTGTTTGCACCAGCCACTGCCCAGGTACGATTACCAAAGTCTACACTGCATCCATATCCACTAGTGTCTGTGGCCAGCAGTAATAGTTCTGTATTTTCAACATAGTCGTTGACGTTACCCAAACGATAAGTGTACACTGCGCCTGAGCCGCTTGCAGCAGCAGGAGCACCTACTAACAAAGCATAACGATCAGCACTTTGAGATACACTGGCGCCAAACAATGAATTAGCTTCTGGGGTGGTTGCTGACAGGGTATCTATAGGCGCAAACGGATTGGTTTTTTGTATTACTTCCCAACGGCCTGACCCATCATTGTCGACCCAGGCTGTGGCACCGGGTATGAGTTGATTTACATAAGGTAAAGTCCCAACATCACTGGCCTGGCTTACACGCATGGTCTGTAGGTAAAATACAATGCCTATTCCGGTGAGTGTGGTCTGGTTAGAGTTAGTAAATGCGTACTGGATGACCACACTGTCAATAGTTGGGCGGCTCAACACACGATACACACCGTCTACTGCATCGCTGAAGTAGCGAATAATTATTAAGTCACCTACTGCAAGATCAACGGTGGTGCTAAACTGTGCGCGGCTTGTGCCGTTGAGATTGTCAGTTAACTGTGTTACACGACCTGTAACTTGAGCACATTGATAAATGTTCCAGTCGTAGCTGTTGTCTTGTGCCACCCAAATTGTAGTGCCGTTGCCAACTGTACTGAGGTTTGCAGCAATATTGCTAGGATTGTTGAGATTGAATACTGTGATGTCTACGTCATTGATGTTGACGTAGCCTGCACTTGGCAAAGCAGTGTCTGAATTGGTGTTGTAGGTTGTAGGCAAGATGTCGGTATTGGGTATTGCATAGCTTTCGGCCCAGAGATTGCTTAACAGGATGGACTGATCTGCCTGACTTATAGTGCCTGGTTGAATAATTTGTACTGTGCTAGGATTGCCAGTTAATACTGCTTCATTAAGCGCAATTTCAAACCAACTTCGATTGGCTTGTGCGCCGTATGTTCCGACTAGAATACCCCAATTTTCATATATGTTGTATTGAGCGGTTAACGGATTAAAGTCAACCTGAGTAAACAAATCTGTGGCCTGCGTGGATCCTTTGGTTTTAATAAATTGTTGATATAAACTTATTTGACTAGTGTCGCTTAAATTCAAATCCACCATGTACTGTCTTGGAGTAAAACCAATTAGGTTGTAGGCCAATAGGTCATTGTCTCTATTAAGATTGGCTGTTTGTGTGTTATAACTGTTGGCCAACTGATCAGCCTTGGTTGCCAAGTTCTGTAATAGTCCTTGTTGTATAGCATCATAGTTGCTCTTGTACCAGTCCGCATATTCAAACTTGAGTTTGGGCTGTATAATTGTTGCAGCCTGCCAATAACTATTTTTGTAAATGACAATGTCGCCTTTGGTGTACTTGGTGTTGGCCTTCCATGCCACTACGTTGTTTTGATTTAATATAAATCCCTGGGCATTTAAGGTACCGTTCCATTGAGTGCTCGTGGCCGCAATCAGCTTGAGACGATTTTGTCTTTCGCCTGTGACAGTATTGTAGATTAAATCGTTAAAGATTGTGCGATTGTCTAGCACCACCATATCTTCATAATCAGTGAATTTCAACTGTAGATAATTGATAGTTTGGCTTCCACCAGGTTCTGGATTTAATCTAAATGTATTTCCTTCTCGTTGAATAATCAAATTTCTAGCATTAAATGCCTGACGATTTTGATCCAACAACAAATTCTCTGGAGTGTAGGTCACAATGGAATCTACCACTGCACCAGCACGGAATGATATGACTTGGGTTGCAGATGGATTTAGGTTAATGATAGTCCCGTCAGCCCAACCTTGGTTAGCAAAGTATAGGAATTCCTGGGCCATCTGAATCCAGTCCAATGTATAGCCATTTTCTCTAGTGATAAATCTAAGACCTTGACTGCCTAGGTACTGGCCGTAGCTCAATAAAAAATCCACCACACTAGTCAAGTTGGTAAAGGTATAGCCGTACGGTATTTGTATTGTGCGGTCAGTGTATTGTTTAGGAACAGTTACTGATATGTTTCCACCTGTTAATGTTTGTGTAAGTCCAGTGACTTGGCTAGCTAGAGTTGAAAAATATGGAGTGACGGTACTGTAGCCATACACACTGTACCCACCATCAACTACTTCTACAATCACAGCACTGTAGTCTATTCTGTTGAATGGCTGATTTTTGTACAACAATAAGTTGTAACTTTCAGGAGGAATCAATAAACTGCTGTTTTGGCTGTTGGGGCTACCTTTCTCCAGGTACATGGCCAAGTTTTGTTGTGCAATAAATGACGCAGCACGATAGCACAGGCGCACATCTAGGTTAGCTAGGTCGGTAGTCAAGGCGTCGGTACTATCAATACCTAACTGTTGATTGTAGTCAATAATCCAGTTGATATAACTGGCCTTGCTGACGCCGTTGCCGTAGACTTGTATGTTTTGTGGTTGTATTCTATAGCGACCGTTATAAAGATATTGATCAAATTCTGCACTGTACTTGTACAGATCACGATCAGCAAACAAGCTGAAGAAATCTGCTGGGCGTGTAAGGATCAGCAGGCGCATAATGGCAAATGGATAACTTGAACTGGACCACCACGATGCTTCTACAGGGCCGCCATCGCCTACTTGCCAACTCTTGACAAACCCGTTGGGATTGTAAGCCCCCATAACACTGTAAAACGGTGGCAATAATTGCCCTTGACTATCAACTGGAATTACAGATGTTAGTCCTGCCCGTATATACTTGGGATTTATGTAAGGTGCAACAGGATCCTTAATCAACCCTGCTGCTAGATCTTCCCACAACACCAAGTTATCACTGGTGTATGGCGCTGGACCATAAGTGTTTTCCCACCAGTCAGGTTGTTCGCTCAGACCCAACATTTCCCATGGCGTGATATTTGGAGTTAAGGTATCGTAGAACCAACGATAAATTCCGCGCCAGGCACCTAACAACGGTTGTTGGTCAATTCTGTTGCCAGCCTGACTGTAGTTGTAGGTAAACTCATTGTCGGCTATATATGTCTGTGAGGTATAGTTTAACTTGTTGGCACCTACCCAGGCTAAGAAATTTTCACCTAGGATCTGATTAACTTCGGCTTGTGTATAATCTGTAGTGCGGAAATATCCAGGAATTACATCCTCGGCTACTACTGGAGGAGGGTTACCGTCGTTCTTAAGGTTATTAAAAATACGTTGTTCAAATTCCAATAGCACTTGGTCGCGAATGTCGCCAAAGGCCACAGTAATACTTCCATCGTGTCCTTGGATTACTGGCGTAGGATTTACATAATCTTCATCTAAGAAAATCTTAGGTTCATACTTAGGATATAGACCTAGCTTGGTAGGAGTGTTAGGAACAAAATTACCAGCCGTATCAGCATATTCATTGATGGTAACTACATCACCTACTGTTAATGGTAATAGGATGGTTAACGTAGAACTTTCGATGCTGACCACATATCCGTAATCACGAGTCAATAATATATTGTTAATATAAACACAAAGACCTTTATAGTTTGAAGTGGTAAAGTCATAGGTCTGTTCTGTGTTAAATCTGTTAGTAGTTATAGGATTAACAGTATAACTATTTGAAGTAAACACTGTGCCTGTGGGCAACATGTCGCTCCAATAGAATGGATTTATATTAGTTCTGCCTGTTGTAATTTGTGCAATCGACTGATCTAGTAATTTAGCCACGGTCCAATTGCCATAGTCTGCAATACTGAATGTGGTCACAGCATTCAACAACTGTGATTTAAATTTAATATATTCTGTGCTGTTGTAGGCAAGAGAAGCAAATATATTATAGTTGGCATCTCGCATGAAATAACCAGTTAAGGTTAACGGTGAGCTCTGTTGTAATATTTGTAAACCGTAAGGAACGATATTGCCTAGGTCTCTAGTGTTGTTTGCACCAATAGGAGGACCTTGTAATGCTATGAGATTTTCTGTAAGTCCAATGTAGTGATTGCGTATGGTTCCTAATGTAAATTGATCACTGTTGCCGTTTAGCGGATTGTTTTCTAAATTAATAGGAACTTCATAAAATCCAGCCGCGCTAACTTGGTCACTTAGCACTGTTACCTCAATTAAATCACCGGGTACATACATGGTCAACAAATTAATTGTAGTTGTGTTGGAGCCTACTGTGTACTGATAATTATAGGCCTCTTGAAATTGTCCATTGGCATATATTTGTACAGCAGGAACTATAGTATTAGCATTAACAGCCACGTCCAGCAAGAGTGGGTTGCCATCATAGGTGAATTGAAACTGCTGGCGTACCAGGCTAGGAGTAACTGCGGTCTGCCAACCAATTTCTCGGTTAAATGTAACTCTAGTACTGTATTCACGCACAAAGCCAGTACTAAGAGGTACTGTTTGTCCCGCGCTGTTGATAGTGTAGTTAAATGAATCCTTGTAGAAATTATTGTCAAACACAATGTCACCAATATTGGTCAGACTAAGATAGGTCAGTGGAAATCCTAGTATCAAATCGGGATCAGCATTGCCTATGGCATAACTGAATAAAGGGCTACCTGTAAAGTTTGAGCTAGGATAGATAGCACGATTGCCAAAGCTGATGCCGTTAGTGTCATAGATGTCAAACAATGGAGGTTGATTTACACTAATTTTTTGTTGTGCTTCAATCCAGGCCACACCATCATAGTAATATGACAATCCTTGTTCAGTGTTACCACTAACGATCACTGTTGTTTGATCTATTAGTGCTGAGGCAATAGGCATTAGTACAATCACAGGCACATCTACAATGGTAGAATCGTCAGCATTGGTGTTGGTAATAGCAAATTGTACTTCATACACTGTTCTACGCACTTCTGGATCGGTATCTGCAGCAAAAATAATTGTACTGCCGTTGATTAACGTGTAGCCGTCGGTGCTGTAACCAAGAGCGCCGTTGACGTTAGTTATAGCATCGGTTTGTACAGTATCAATAATGTCTACTGGTGCTAGGCCATCGGTACCAAAATCAAACAACCGTGTACCGGCTCGGAATTCTAGGATAGGTCTACGAGCACGGAATAAATTGTTTACTACGGGCGTTGTGTTATTATATTCAGCACTGGCAGTAATCACGTCAATATGGAACCAACGATTGCTTCGAGTCCAAGCATTGAGATCTAGGCTAGCACGGTTGATGGTCAAGTAATCTGGCACTGTGGGCTGATTTAAATTTCCATCAAAATTGTTAGAATCGTATGGTGTTGAATCGTATGGTATTGTTTGACTGTTGGTATAAGTCTCTGGAGTAACATAATCAAGTACAGATAATAACTGTATTGCTGTGCCTACTCCTTCTACATAGTATTCATTGTTTCGATAACCGGTAGGGTAAACATTGCCACGAAACACTACCTTCATGCCATTAGTAAAAGTTACTCCATTAGGGCTGGTGTAAGTAGGCGATCCAATGATAGCATCAACATCAATGGTAGTTGACATATCAAGATCAATTAAATTAATTCGTCCTACTATTTCAGGATCAGTGCCGTCCTGATAAAACAAAACATTTTTGTCAGCGGTAAGTAACGGAATTTGTTCAAAAAAACCATCTGCATTTTTATACCAACCAGTGCTGGAATACTCGGTACCAAACCCAACTGTAAATTTATTATTAAGATCTACATTTTCTACAAATTGCAATGACATGTAGATGCCACCGCCGCCTTCAGCAGTTAGATACTGTATGCGCCATACGCTATATTGCGTGGCCTGATCTGCAATAACAGTAGTTTGAGAAAAAGTAGTAGAGTCAAACGATCCAATTCCACTTTGTACATTACCTGCATTGAGCAAAGGATCAAAAAATGTAGTCTGTTGCCATCCTCCGGTATCGGGGTTTGAATCCTGTGTAATAAAAGCTATGGTACGATTTTCTAAATTTGTAATGCCATCAATACCATTGCGATTGGCCGCAAAAAATGGTTCTAAGAATTGATTGTTAATCTGATCAAATTGTAAGTTAGTAACCAAATCCACGGTGCCAATGCTAGGCATGTTGTAATAAAAATTCTGAGCTGTGGCTAGCGGCACGTCAAAAGTAACGGTGCCAAGGTCTTCGCCGTTGTTGCTCACACCTAGCACATCTCTACTGCTAATGTTAGGAGTTGCAATCACACGTCCATTAACGCCAGGATCGCTTTGTATCCAAAATCCAGGACCAGTACCGGGTGTACCGTCTACAATATTAAGTTGACCACGCAGGTTTATTTCTACATCATTGCAATAGAACAACACATCCGGAGCATCTTGAGGCACTGTAAATGTAATTAGACCATTAGCGGCACCGTTGTTGAATACTCCATCTGAGTACACATTGGTTGTGCCTAAGCTAAGTTCTGTTTTGAAATAAAATGCCCAAGGAAACGATTGTGATAGATTAAACACATAAGTGTTGCCACGAGTCAATGTCAGTGTAGGGTTTGGTAAAAAATCTATGTTCCAACTACTGGCATTGTTGTTAGTCACACGAAAGTTTACAGTTTCTGTTTGATTCTGGGCTACATTAAAAGTATAATTACCACCACGTACCAAAGTAATTGCTGGATTATCTCCAGCAATCCCCGAAAACGTATATACTCCATTGGCTCTAGTGACTGTGAAGTTATCGGTGAGCGGAATATCTGTAGATGACACATCTACTGCTAGTGGTCCCTCTGGAACCCAATAGTATTGGGCATAGTTTATAAATTTATCAAAGTCAACAAATGGATCCCAGGTATAATAGTCACTGGTATAAAGTCTATCACCGTTGTTGGTAAATGCCCCTTGTAATTGAAGTGCATTCGTGATACCAGGGTAAGTTATAGCATCCACAACTTTGCGAGTATCTTCAGGATTAACCTGTACTACTCCTGGCTCTAGTTGATAGTCTGTGCGAGTCTTGGTGGGCTCAACTACATACCGGTCATTGGCATTAACTCCAGGACCAACTCTACGGCCAATAAATCCTTGTGTCTGGGTATACTCTGGATTCTGAATCAACTGATCCAGAGTAGCAGACAAAAATTGTTTGTTAACCGGTGTTTGAAATATTTCTGGTAGGAAATCTACACTGCGAACTTGTTTCATCAAATTACTCCACTGCCTGGAGCAGTCTGTAGATTAGTACTGGTCAAGGCAGTGATAACTTCCACGTCGTTCACTGTGGCTCCGTTAACAAAAATTTGGTTAGGTGCTGACCTAATCTCATATAGGTCACCAAAGCTTTTTTGTGTGTCTAGCGGAACTAAAACTACACTACTAACAACGTCAGCAATGTTTTGATGAATATAGGCTGCAAGTTCACTAAAATAGAAAGTATCACCAAAGTTCCAAGTGTCAAGATTAAAATACGCATTCATGTTAGACACTACTAAATTTTTAATAGTACTAACACTAGCAGTGCTACCGTATGCTCGGATGACTTTAATTGTGGCTCTTAACGCTGGCTCTGCCTTTTGACCGAACAACGGTTGAAAGTCTACGGTGTTGAGAATCATGTTGTCAGATATCATTTTGTAATTTTGTAGGCCCTGGTAAGCAGTATTTAACTCATCTATAGTTGGAGCTTGTGGCTCTGTAACAGTGCCAGTAGTATCTTGCAACCAATTGATATAGGCAGTGTAATAAGCATTAGTGACCACGTATACATCAATGATGTTGGTGGAGCCAGGATCAATTCTGCTGGTCAACGGGCTGTTGTGACGATACTGAAAGTACAAGTCTTGACGGCCTACACGAGCAATGTAATTATAGGTTACAGTTAGTGTAGGATTACCTAAACTGTCTACTCCTAAGATGTAAAATGTTCCAGCATTATAATTAACTGTGGCAGCGCTAGTGGGATTATAAGCATAAAATACCTGGCCGGTCACATACTGTGTTTGAACTACTTGAATGTCTGCTAGAGTTGCATATTCACTGTTGACTATGCCTGCTTCAATTAACAAGTAGCGTTGTAAATTATCAAAGTCCACAGTGGCTTGGAAGAACACTAATTTCTGGGTAGGATCTATTGTGGGTGCTACAATTTCGTCAAAGAAATCTGGATTGACCGGTGCTAGGTCTCCGCCAGATCTATCAAAACTAACTACAACTTGGAAGTCGTCAACTAGTCCATCACTAAGCACAGGTTGATCAATAATGGTCAACACATTATCTGCGCCCATTGGAGCCGAACTATCTGGTTGGCTATTAACCTTAAGTACATTGATATAATCGCGTATTACTGTGCCAGTTCTGCTGTCGTAAATAGGATCGCTGGTGTAAAAGAAAAATCTAGTTTGCAACACGCTGCCAAAATAATATTCCAAGCTTCTTGAACCCACAGTGTAGGTTGCCCCACTGTAGGTGGCCTGTATTAACCAACTGGCATCACTATTGGTACCTGCGGTGCTTTGTGCATTGGATTGGCTCCAGTTTGCATCTACGTCAAGATTGCTGGAAGTGATCACATACCAAGTGTTAGTGAGATTATTATATCCTAAACCAAAATTCTGATTTAATGCAATTTGTGCAACCACGGTCTGTTGCACACTAGTAGGAATATCTGTGGTGAATACTGGAATCACTTGCACAGGAATTGCTCCTGTGGGTACAAAATTATTCAACACCACTGGACCAACACCTGATGGTAAATTACCCAGGCCTTGTGCTGTTCCTGCTAGATATACTGCGGTAGGGCTAGCCCAGATTGTGAGTTTTTCGTCTGGCTGTGTAGGGGCTCCAACTACTAATTGATTGCTAGCATTAAAATAATATCCTGTGGGTGCTGCAAATTCAACTAAACTGCCTTCAGTAATGTACTTGCCACTGTTGCTAGCAAAGACCCCAATAGATACTGGATTGCCTAGTGCATTTTCAAAATAGCCTGTGGTTTCGTTGGTAATTGAAGTACTTTGATGCCAAGTGTAATTCAACACAGCTAGATTAGGGCGTGGAAAATTAGCGTAGTAAAATTGTTGTAGGCCTGCTCTTAGTGCCAAGGGATTAATCTGATTAACTACAGCATCACTAATGTCATTGCTAGTCAACCAACTGAACTGAAAAGCGTATAAATTATTAGATTCATACAAGGCACCATCACTGGCAAATATGTTGGTGCTGGAATATTTTCCTGTGCCGTCTACTAGGTCAAGATAGCGGCTGGTGCCAATGCTGGCGCGATTAATAGCTGAACTTTTGAGAATGCTGTTGTATTGGGTAAACGGAAAGTTTGTATAGTCTTCGCCGTTGACCATACGGTTTTGTGTGTAGTACTGAGCCGGGGCACGTTGCTTGATCTCTTGAATAGTTTCACGTGCTTGAGCATTTGTCACCGGCTCGGTAATACCACAGGTAAATGTCAGTGTTTCAATTTGTCCTGTACGGCTTACGTAGCTGATAGGCACACTAACGCTTTGCATTTCCACAGGGTTAATAATGTAAGTCAGACCGTTGCTGGCGCGAACATAGGTACGGAAAGTGCCAACTGGTATAGTAGCAAATATACCATCACCAAAGTTTAAAGTGATCTGGTCATTGGTTCTACTGCTCACGCTATAGATATCTCTTGTGCCGGGTGCCAGTTGTTCTACTGCAGCCGCATACACACTTTGCACTCGTTCCCAAAAACCTGCAACATTACCCAAGTTGTCTAATTGATACAACCAAATGTCGGTGTTGTTGATGCCTTCAATATTGATAGCCACTGCACGATTGTCAATTCGCTCGGGCAAATTAAAATCTTGATTCTGTAGTACGCCTTGCTTGAATAAGAAGAAAAATCCTGTGTTGTTGCTAAGGAATCCTTGTTGATCGTTGCGAAACAATACATTGAATTGTCCATTGGGCAACGGAGGAGGTTCATACACAAAATCTGCACCAATAGATGTAGCATTAACCACTTCGAATGGCATATTTACTGTGTCTACTGTAGCAGTGTATGGAATCACTGGCAAGAACCCAGGCACTAAGTTAATGGTATATTCTTGTGTGTCTACGCCTAAAAGTGTTTGACGATTGCCAGGATTTCCAAATTTTTGTGCATTGGTCAGGCTGGCGTTGATAATTGTAATAAACTGTTCTTGCCAATCAAGGTTGGTTGGGTCAGCCCAGTTGACTGTAAGGTTGGCTAGATTAATGCCGTTGTAGTCGGTGAGATTTTCTGTGGTTGAGATAGAAAATACTTTGAGGTATCCGCTTGCTTCGGTGTTACGTTTGGGTGTATAGCTGACTAAATTTGCAAGTTTAACAACACTGTCTCTACGTTCTGCTGTGTCTAGATAGTTTTCTCTAGTGTTTAAATCTGTGCGAAATGCCAGACTTTGACCCATGAAAGCCATGACATCAAGCAGGGCAATAAACTCACTTGACTCAATGTAATCGTTAAATGTTTCTGGATAGTAAAGGCGCAAATAATCTACAAAACTCTTGCGTAGGGTTTCAAAATCATAGCTTTGAAAATCAGCTTCGCGGTAGGTTTGAAAGATTCGTTTCCAATCTTCAACGCCAAATATCACAGTTTGTCTTGAGGTTGTGGCCATAGTTATTCCAATGTTAAAGTATTTATGGAACTAATAATCTGGGTAGTTAAACGTAGGTGGCCGTGCGTTGTTGTTGATCAAAAAACAGACTTACTTGCTGTGCTGTAGTACTAGGTACTACAGCTAGGCCTAGTTGTATTAAGATGCCGTTTTGTTGAGGAAATACTTGTATGCCACTGATAAACACTCTAGGATCTCCGGCACATACCCGCTGGATTTCTGTGTAGATTGCTGACTGTGTTTCTGGAGTTTGATTTTCAAACAGGTAATTCCAGATTACAGTGCCGTAGCCAGGACGTCCCACTAACTCGCCTTGGCGTATGTTAAAGGCATTAAGCAGGTCAATTTTGATTAGATCAAAATCCACGGCTGTGAACTTTTTGTTTTGACCTATAGTGTTGAATCCAATAAATGTGGGCATGTTGTATTTACTCTATTAAACTATCTGATTTACACTGGTTCTGGCGCTGGCTAGCAAGTTATTGGCCTGTCCTCGGGCTTGGTTAGCCAGTCCCTGAGCTTGGCTAGCCAGTCTCTGAGCTTGGCTAGCCAGGCCTTGTGCTTGATTAAGTAGGGCCGTTCCTTGTCCTTGCAAATTTGTTAATACAGCTTGAGCTTTACTGATGTCAAGGGCAGCTCCAATGCTAGCTGAGCTAGGCAAGTCCGCTCCAAAACTAGGAACAGATATTTTAGAACTGCCAAGTATTTTTGTAAATGCTGTGTCAACTGTAGCACGATTTACAGTATTAGCAAATCCTGCAGCTTTTTCTACACCTGCAACGAGACCTTGTCCTTGTGCAATCAACGAGTTAACCTGACTTTGTGCTTGTGCAATCAACGCATTAGCCTGTGCCTGTGCCTGTCCTATTAACGCATTAGCCTGTCCTTGTACTTGACCAACCAAGGCGTTGGCCTGTCCTACTATCTGACCTTGTATCTGCCCTGCTAATGCTGTAGCTGATCCTCCTAATTTGTCTGCTAACCCACTGACGCTAAGATTAGATAATTTGTCACTCAATCCGCCAACGCTAAGATTGGATAAAGATGTTAGTCCACTGGTTAGCGTACTAGAAGCTGTAGCAGCAAATTGTGAAGCTTTGCCTAAAGTATCCATGGCTGTTTTTACTGACATTAAATTGGGAGTTATTCCAGAAGTAAGTGATCCTAATCCGGGTAGCCCGTCCACAGTTGGCAACAGTCCCTGTATGCCAACCAGATTAGAAGTAAGATTAGTCACAGGAGGCAAGTCGCTGGCCCATTGTGCTGTGAGCGCAGTTCCATATTGGCTAGAATTTGTAATTAATGCTGCTACTTGACCGTTTACATCGTTGGTGATTGTTGTTGTTGCTGTTGTCAAGGCCACATTGCTTCCAGTATAGACCGTGCCTACCACAGCTGAAACAGATTGGGCCGCCGGGGTTGTTATCACGCCAGTGGCTTGTAAACTTTCATACCCGTTTTGCATTAATCTTGCTTGAGCGTTATTTTGAGTTGCAGGACTATTAAGAAACTCGTCAAGTGAATAAATCCCGTTTAATCCTGTCCAGATAGCCGGAGCATTAAGCACCTCAACTTCTGTACTAGGACCGTTTTGTATAAACTGTTGCCATGTTCCTGGTTTCACATACCCAGCGTTTTCTAACTGTTGACAACTAAGTCCGTATTTGCCAGCTCCTCTAGTGTTAGTTATTGTTGTAGCTGGTTGATCTACTGTGTTAACCACTTGAGCCATGAGTGTTTGAATTTGTGTAGAGGTCAACGACCCTATTGCTGGTGCAGTAAATCCAGTGCCTGCAATTGCCGCTATATTGGCCTGCGTCACAGGATTAGTTAATGGCGTGTTAACTAACGATGGAATTGCACCTGTTGTGGTATTAATTGTAGGCAATCCATTGATAATAGCAAGGATTACTGTGTCGTCTACACCAGCGGTGCCACGATCTAAGCGACTGAGTTCAAACTTGGCCAAAGACGAGGTAGTTCCGCTAATGCTTTGCCCTGGAAGGAATCCTACTAGTGCGCCTGCAGCCACTTGACTATAAAATGTATAGTCAGCCTGATCCTGGGTAGTGCCAGCTGGGGCCTCCAAGGTAAATGTTGCGCCAGACGGAAGTGTATATTTAAATTGGCTCATTCTGCTGTAATTGTGTTGTCTGCTGGAACATCTGGAGCATCGGGCGGAGGACTTGGGGATCCACTAAATTTAACTGACACACTTACACCTTTATTATGATAAGGATATGGTTCATGTGTAGGAGCACGACTTACTATACTTTCCTCAGCAGACGGAATGGCTAACCAGCCAACACTAGCATCAAATTCAACCTTTGGATGTAGGTATGTGGTTAGCCCGGCAGGAGTCTCAACTTCGGCCTTTGGCCCACCGTTGAGTTGTATTTTACTGCCGTTAAGACTCAGTTCAGAACTTGCGGCCCAGCTGCCCAGCTGACTGCTTATAGCCACTGTTCCGGCACTTTTAATACCAACAGAGCCCTGACTAAACAAGGTCAATTGGCCCTTGTTTGATATACTCATATCGGTATTACTTTGCATGGTAGTACCTTTGTTGCTTTTCATGTTGATCTTACCGCCTGCAAACATATTAATGTCCTCGTCGGCATGTAAATTTATAGTGCCTTGTGTGCGTAAATTTACACTGTTGGATGTGTACACATCCAACGTGCCTTCTTGCCCCATTTCAATCCAGGCTTGTCCATTGGCGTGGCAGATATAAAAACAATCACCATCGTCACTCATAGTAATCTGATGACCTTTAGCTGTACGTATTCTAACTAGGTTGTCTTTGCCCGATAAGTCTCCGTCGTCCATGACCAGAGTATGACCCCCACGACGTCCAATGATGTTAATCTCTTCTAGTTTAACTCCGCCCGACTGAACCTGTTGTTGGATCGTTTTGTCACTTAAACCGCCTTGATAAATGGCGCGGCCCGGAGTACTAATACCGTAACAATTACTAGGACTTTCACGTTGACTTGAACTTGCAATTGGCCCTCGTACATTGTCAGTTATTAATCCTTGTTGAAACATTATACCTGCTACGTAACTTTGTACAGGTTTAGGCTGATCAAAAAATTTAGGATTACTTTCAATTGCTGCATTTTTAGTATTGATCTCCGTAACAGGCAATTGTGTTGCATCGGCAAAATATTTTTTTTGACTAGCATTATTCGTTTGAAAATTCTTAACAGCACCAATAGCTGGAATCATTTGATTGGCACCTTGATTTGGCACACAACCAACATAATAACCTTGTTTAGGATCGCCGCCTACAAAGAAACACAATACACTAACACCCAAGTCTGGTGGTGTGAACCACATACCATAACTATTGGTGTTTCCTGGATATTTTCCTGAACCGGCACTGGTACCAGACTGTGGGGTTGCTCCATAGTATGGAGGACAATAACTTACGGTTCTCCATAAACTTTTATCAGCGAGGTTAGGTGAGCCAGTTTTTGTAATTGCTCCAAATTCTTCAATGTAAACTTGTAATCGGCCGCTACGGGTGTTATCAACATTGTTGACGACAATGCCGATATATGGACCCATTTCCGCTGGTTGCCCGCCACGGTCAAATTTATATCCCTCGGGCCGGCCTTTACTGCGTTGTACGTTTTCTGCCATTATGCATCATCCCTTGCTATTTGTTGTGGTGGAGTAGTTACTACTCCATATTTGGCAGCACTGCGAGCATTTGCGGCTGCATTTTCTCTGTTGTTTTTTGCTATGTTATTATAGTAGGCAGCTGCATATAAATCTCCAGACGCAGTTGCAGCATCTGCTGCGGCCTGATTTTTAATAGCTTTGGACGCTTGGTCGTCAATATTATTATTATTGGCAGGTGCGTCACTGGCATTAGGCGGCGCTGCTACTGATTCGCCACTGCCTGCAAGTCCAGCATTGAAGTCAATATCTCCACTAGAGGTTGGGTCTCCCGGCGGTGGTGCTGGTTGTGGAGATGCCGGCGGTTGATTTTCTGGGAACTCCTCAACTTCGGCTGCACGGTATAAGGTTCCATCTTTAAATGTATTACCTTTACTATCAGCAGTGTACGTTTCTTCTTCGTCACCAAACCCAGTACCTGGTGCATTTGTGGTACGACTAGGCAGAGTTCCTGCAATATTTCTATTTGTATTAGCAGACGAGCGACCATCACTAGCAGCTGATTTTGGTGTTGTACGTTGTAACAACGTACCTTTAAGATTCTGTGTAAATTTGCCTTTGTTAAATTCACTTGTACATGTATTGGCAATGTATACATAACTTTCGTTAAGTGGTTTTGCCTGAATATTATTTTGACCAACACTTCTGTTATTAACATCCATAAGTCCTGTGCGTAAATCATAGTCAGTAGGAGTGTTGATTACAATTTCAAACAGTATTTGTTGGCTATCAAAATTAATTGTGCCATCTGGTAAAAATGCGCCAGCAATAAAACTATCTTTACCAGGTGCAGAAAACGATGCTTCACCTTGTTGTAGCCATGCAGGGTCGCCTACAATGGTCAAATTGGCTGTGCCTAAGTCTGCTGGATTATACAATGAATCAGCTAAGTTTGCCGCAGGTTCGTTGGTTCTAAGATCAGCACCCTGACTGGACTGACCACTGCGTGGTTGATGGGTGAGCTTGGCGGTTGTAGTCTTTGCTACATCAGTATTTCCGCCAGACAGCACATAGTTATACAAGGAGTTATAAGTTTGTTCATAACTGAGTACCTGGGTATTTTGTCCTGTAAACCAGTAGTTATATTGTTTTTGTGCTCCTCTGTAGATTGGAGTTGTAAAGTAGTTGCTGTTGGTCGTAAAGATTCGATAAGGACTTATAATATATTTTACTTTATAGGCATAGTCATTGCGTTTTGGGTCCCATTTAATAGGCACACACTCTAAATTAATTTTAAACCAAGCTACATTTTTTCCAGGGCTCCCATTGATTTTTTGTTTTTGTGTATTTTCTATCACTTCTGCTGTTTGTTGGGATCGTATATAACTGCTGTTACGCATGGCCTGGTCAATGACTTGAACAATTTGTTGGCCTGCTGTTATTGTAAGAATTCTACTGTTAGGATCTACTGCTTGTTTTTCTTTAAGGATTTGATCCCCGGCAGTTTTTGCTATTTGTGGACTTGTATTTTTAAAATCAGTTCCGGGCACAGTAATCTTTGCTTGTTCAAGAACAGAGTCGGTAAATTCTATGCTGTACTGGTCGGCTACAGTGTAAATTTTTTGATCAACTAAATCTTTTTGATACTGATTCAATGCTTCCATCAATCCTTCGCGTATGGTCAATTTTGGACTTGGTGCAGATGCAGCAGTGGGTGGTGCAGATGGCGGACTTTTTCCATTACCGTCTTGTTCTTGCCTTTCTTCTTCGGTCAACTGTTTTGTTCTTGTTGCTGTTGCTGTTGATGTGCCAACTTCGGCACTGCCTGCCAATGCTTCTTTTACTGACATGCCGCTTAATTCTACGTTATAAGGAATGGTGCCGCGACTTTGCCCTACACCAATTTGATATTGAGGTGCTGTGGCTAGAATTTCGTATTCAACTAATTTATTGGCCACTTTAAAAGTAAGTTTACTAATGGCCATGGGATAGTATTTCTCCACAAATGCTGCACCAGTAGACGGAACAACAGCGCCAGATATTCCAGGAACATTGCCAATTGGGTTTGTGGTGCCGTTTGCTTGACCCGCTTGCACCAAGTTCCCGTTTGCATCATATCCAAAAAATTTAATAACCAACAAATATAATGGCGAAGCATAGTTTTGTTTTTTACTTGCAGCACCTAAATACTGTTCTACAGCCCGGTCAAGATTAGAAAGCAAAGTAATTCCATTTGGTTCAATCAAGGTCATCTTAATAGTGCTTACATTGTGTGCGGCATTTGTTCCTTTGCCTTGCAGTGTGGATTTGAGTTCAATTTTATCAATGTAATAATCGTCACTAAAATAAGGATTACGGCCACCGACTGGGGCACCACCACTTTGAAATAACAACTGAGTACCATTTAGTGTTTTTTTTCTACTTTTGACCATCTGTTGAAATGTTTCGGGCTTCATTAAATATACTGATGCTTGATAAGTGTAACTGGCATACTGATCAAGCACGTTGGCCTGTGGCACAATTGAGCCTTCGCCAAACAAGTTATCAACCGCAGTAACTGTGGCGTTTTTGGTGCTGACTGATGATCCGGGATTATCGTCTGGCCGAACACTGTCAGCAGAGCTGGAACTAGTGCCCGATCCAGCTCCGCCTGATGTAGGAGCTTGGGTAGGGCCATCGTCGTTGGCACTAGTTGGCCCGGGCTGAGTTGGCGGAGTTGCGGGTTGTGGGGTAGCTTGGCTTTCGCTGGTTGTTACTGTATTAGCAAGCGGCGGTACATTTGCAGTAGTTGAAACTTCCTTTCCGTCAACAGTTGTGGTATCTGCTGGCGGCGGATCTACAGGGGTTGCTCCTGAGGCCAATGACCGTTCGTATTGATCACGCTGAGATTCATAAAAAGTGGCAACTCGTCCGTTGTTTAATCTAAGGGTACCTATTATTGGCGGTACGGTATAATTTGCCATGTTAGAATCCCAACACTGTCTTTAAGGTGTCAATTTTTGGCAGATAAATTACAGTACCTGCTTCAAAGTCCATGGGTGGAGCAGTTAGGGTGTTGGGGTTGCGTTGGTAAAACACCCACCACAAGCCAGCGTCACTATACAAGTCAAATGCCAACAGATCTGGTCTGTATTGGAACGTGGTATTGATGGTAAACAGGATGTCGTCGGTACTTTTGGGTATGGGTCGATTGATCATAACATCTAAAAAGAATTGACTATACCCTGTGTTGAAGTAAGGACTAGTAGAGGTGTAATCTGCAGCCATTACCAAAATCCTCCTTTGAGTAAGTTACCGTTGGCAAAGTTTTTAAGGCTAAACTGTTTGCTGACCTGCTGACGAGTCTGCACTGGCAACAAGGTAATGTCTATATCTATCTTGCTAGGCACATAGGTAGGATTACTTAACAACCCCTGCAAGGGTGCAGGTATGGCATTTTGTGCGCCAGGGGGCAGGAAGGCAGTGGCCAGTCGGGTCACAGTTGGCGACACAGCATTCAGTGTAGTAGAGTATAAATTTTGTAAGGGTTGTAAATTTAATCCTAGATTGTTAGGCGAACCGGAACTGATATAATCTACCTCAGCCGGTAAGTTGTAGCTAAAACTGCTGACCACACAAGGATGATTATTAAATTGATAATCACCTAGTCCGCTAAGGAATACCAAGGGTGGTGGGCTTCCACGTTGTGCATCCTGTCCGTAAAACATTTTTGTCACACTACGGAAAAAATGTATCACTGCCAGCACATAGGCCGCGTCGGCTGTGCTTTGTGCTGTGAATGTTGCTTTTAAAGAAACTGCATCAGTATAACTGTTTTTATAAAAATAACCACGATAGTTTGAGTGTGTTAAATCATAAGTGTCGTAATTGGCTTTGTAAGCGGTGCCAATTGTTGGGGTGTAGGGAAATATTACGCCGTTGGTAACCTTTAGTGGTTGTAGTAATCCGGCATCTGGAGCATTGTATAGATACGTAGCGCCCGGGGCCAATCTCAATGTCACACGCCAGTCAGTGTTGGCTGGCATCTGTTGTGACAAACTCATGTTGGTTTCTTGATTCTGTGCCTGGATCACTTGAGACGACACTTCGCTTTGCCCGCGGGCTGTGGCTTCATCTCGATATAATTGTGCTTCAACAATACCAACTTCGGTGTCAACGTTGCCGGCATCTACACCGTTGGCTGCGGCTAGTGCGTCCAACTCTTTAGCGGAATATTTGACTTCGCTGGCAGGAACTTGAGTTTCATTTTGTTCACCGTAGCCAGAAGTATTGCCGTCCTGTTGTGCATCAGCAGGTGGAGTGGCCACAATTTCACCAGAACCGGCTTGTGGATCTGTGGCGGGACTCACTGTTGCAGGCGGCGGCGTTCCGGTTGCCATAGCTTTGTTTTGATCCAACAGCACTTCATTCTGGACCTTGCCGGTTTGTAAATCTACCTGTTTGCCATCTTCATAAACTGCGGTTACAGCGCCGCCTGAATTTTTAACCTGGGCTTGAAGTTCTGTGTTAGACATGGCGCTGCCGCCGATGCTGTTTGTGTAGTCAGCGGCTGCCTGGTAGCTGTCAAAGTTTGTTAATTTTCCAGTTTTGTCGTCGTAGACAGAATAAGTCGACACAAATTCAACCTTTCCAGTTTCCTTGTATAACTTGGCATTTAGTGAACGGTCTAATCCGATTGATGGCGCTGATGGCATGTTTATTTTCCTATACAATATTTATCGTAAAAATAAACCACCCAGATAATGATTTAAAGGTTGACAAGTGTGGTTTTTGTGCTACAATAAATACACTATTAGGAGATCAACGAGTGTCAACTACACCCACAAGAACACCAGCAAAAACGAATTATTTAAATAATCGTGACATCTTAAAACAAATACACCTGAGCAAAAATACCTACTGTAGCTACCTAGATCCTGTGGCAGATCATCAGTATGACATCATTTTGCCCACCTTGGCCCGGATCAATCAACGCACCATTGCCGAAGCCAGACGCAATCGAGCCGATAGACTCAAGCGTGAAGGTACAATTGTAGACCCTAAAAAGATACCAAATACCGACCTAGTGTTCCGCATTACCTGTTGGGATCACATACCCATGGCACCCAAAAAAGTACCCAAGACTGCGGCAAAAAAGAAAAAAATTGAGGATATCTTTGAGCTGGAACTAGACGCAGAAGAAGATCCCCTGGCAGAATTGCTGGACATTCCTGTGTTGGATGAAAAGCATGTGCGTCTAAACTTTCCACCATTTTATCATTATCGGTTGGATGAAAACAAACAACCGTTCCAGGTAGGCAAAAGTCACTGGGTTGGCGATTTTGAAACAGGTGAATTCAGCAAGGATCACGGCAATGCTACACGCACACTTGCTACCATGTATATGAAATTATGTGAGCGTTATGCTACTCGTAGTAACTGGCGTGGCTATACCTACAATGAGGAGATGAGGGGGCAGGCCTTGTTACAGTTGAGTCAAATTGGTCTACAGTTTGATGAAAGCAAAAGTCAAAATCCCTTTGCCTACTACACAGCGGCTATCACTAACTCATTTACCCGTATATTAAATTTAGAAAAGAAAAATCAAAATATTCGTGATGACATGCTAGAGCAAGCAGGACTAAACCCGAGTTGGACTAGGCAAAATGCTGGAAAAAAGAATCCTAACTTTGGCGCTGTGGTCACAAACATTGACATTGCCGAATACAACGACGAAACTTAACCAGACCAGTTGCAAAACTTGTTTTACTCCTGTATACTATAATCTATGAGTCTATTTAAAAAAGTAGCAGTCTGCACCGATATCCACTTTGGCCTAAAGTCAAATAGTCAACAGCACAATCAAGATTGCTCTGATTTTATTGATTGGTTTATAGATACAGCCCGATCCAATGGATGTGAAACTGGCATGTTTCTCGGTGATTGGAGCCATCAACGTGCGGCTATTAACATGCAGACCTTGCAATATAGTTTGCGTAGTTTGGAAAAATTATCCAAAGCCTTTGACCGTTTTTATTTTATTCCTGGCAATCACGATTTGTACTATCGTGACAAGCGTGATATCTATTCAACAGAGTGGGCCAAACACATACCCAATATCCAAATTGTTAACGATTGGTTCCAAGACGGCGATGTCATAATCGCTCCTTGGTTGGTTGGCGATGACCATAAACGCATACCAAAAATGTCAGCCAAGTACATGTTTGGCCATTTTGAATTGCCACACTTTAAAATGAACGCCATGGTAGAAATGCCAGATCACGGTGAAGTCAAGGTAGAGAGCTTTGGAGGCTTTGACCGAGTGTTTTCAGGGCACTTCCATCTTAGACAGCAGAAAAAGAACATCAACTATATCGGTAACTGCTTTCCACACAACTATGCTGATGCCGGTGACAGCAATCGAGGTATGATGACGTTGGAGTGGGGCAGTGAACCGGTGTATCATGCGTGGCCTGGTCAACCCTTGTATCGTGTGCTTAAACTAAGTCAAGTAATCGATAATGCACCTAAAATACTTGTGCCCAATATGCATGTTCGTGTAGAATTGGACATTGACATCAGTTACGAAGAAGCTAATTTTATCAAAGACACATTTGTTAAGGATTACAACCTAAGAGAAATGGCATTGATTCCTGTTAAAAGTAGTGCTATAGATGCTGACATGGCACCCGGAGAAGTCAAGTTTGAAAGTGTAGATCAGATCGTAACAGATCAACTGACCAACATTGAGAGTGAATTTTACGATCCCAAGTTGTTATTAAAAATATACCAAAACTTATGATTATAAAATTTTTAATTAACTATCCTTGTTCAAAAAAAAAATTACCCGTAGATATTATTTTACAAGATGCTGACTATAATATTCTGCAACAAACCCAGATAGATTTACAAACCAAACACACAATTGTTGAATTACTTTTTGATTTTCCTCCTATCAAGTATACAAATCTAACTATAAGTTTTTCTACAGTAGACTTAGATATTGTCCGTTCACCTATTGTAGTAAAAAATATAGAGTTAGATAATTTTTATTCTTTACCCAGTATTACTCATTCGGCACGCAGAGAATTTACCAAAGAATTTCTAACGTATGCTAAAGAAAAAAACATTTATTTAGATTTGTCAACAGTCGATGATAATTGTTTAAGTTTTGTTGGTAAATTAATTTATACGTTCAAATGGCCATTTTACAGAAACATAGTTTATGAAAAATAAACATATTATTAATATCGGACTTCCAAGATGTGCAACTACGTGGCTATGGAGTAATTTAGCAACGCATCCAGCCCTAAACAATCCTCAATACGAAAAAGAAAATCCTATTATGTTAGGGGCTGATTTTAACTCGTACCATAATTTTTATAGTCAGTATCCAGTTTCTGCTAATTTTAACCCAGGTCTTTACCTATTAGATACTGATCTAATTAAGCAACTTGGACAAACGGCCACTCACATATCATTTTTAGTGCGGGATCCGTATGGGTGGATTGAACGATACTACGATTTTTTAAATCAAGATCTCTTTCTGAAAGATTCTTTAATTAACACTCAGTTAATAGATTATCAAACAATATGCACACGGTGGCTAACAAACATACCACCAGAGACTAAATTTAAAGTTTTATATTATGATGACATTGTAAAAACTCCAAAACAATTTTTATCAGATTATTTTACTTTTTGTGATCTAGATATTGTAATAAAATCCGACTTTGATAAAATAAAAAATGCATCCACTCAAGCAACTCGTACCAGTTTAGTTTTTTCCGCAATGGAGAAAACAATTATTAATCAATATATTACTAATTTTGGTAATTTTATCAAAAAAGATTTATCTCATTGGTACCGTTGATATCAGATAACAAATAAAAGATAATCTACACAAACTTTATCTTTTTCATTGCAGAAGTTAAAAAAAATTGTTATAATATAAATCCATGATCCATATAAAAAATCTAACCGTTAAAAACTTTATGAGCGTAGGTAACGCTACTCAGGCAATCGACTTTGACCGTAAGGACTTGACGCTTGTCTTAGGCGAAAATTTAGACCTGGGTGGTGACGGATCACGTAACGGAACCGGCAAGACTACAATTATCAATGCTCTTAGCTATAGTCTATACGGGCAAGCACTCAGCAATATCCGTAAGGATAATCTTGTAAACAAAACCAACAACAAGAATATGTTGGTCAGTTTAGATTTTAGTGTAGGTGGCAAAGATTATCGTATCGAACGTGGTCGTAAACCCAACTTGCTAAGATTCTTTGTAAACAATCAAGAACAAGCGGTCACCGATGAAGCACAGGGCGACAGCAGAGAAACACAGGACGCTATTGAACAAACCTTAGGACTAAGTCACGATATGTTCAAACATATCCTAGCACTTAACACTTATACAGAACCTTTTTTAAGTCTCAAAGCAAACGATCAGCGTACTATCATTGAACAATTATTAGGTATTACCATGCTGAGTGAGCGTGCTGACAAGATTAAAGAACATAATAGAGCTACTAAAGAAGGCATTACACAAGAAGAATTCCGTATCCGTGCTGTTCAAGAAGCCAACAAACGTATTGAAGAACAGATCGAATCATTGAAGCGTAGACAAACATTATGGGTCACTAAACATGGCGAAGATATCAAAGAACTTAAGAAAGCCCTTAAGGCGTTACAGAATATACAGATTGAAGACGAGATTGCGGCGCACAAAGATCACAAGGCGTGGGATCAAACCAGGAAAGATATCAATGAACTATCTGGTCAGATCTCGCGGATCAAATTGGATATTAATCGAGAAGAAAAGCTGGCGGCCAAACTATCAAAAGAAATTGAAACGCTCGAGAATCATGAGTGTCATACGTGCGGACAGGCCTTCCACGACAGTAAGCACGAACAAGTCTTGGAAAGCAAGAAGACGGAGTTGGCTACAGCTCGAGCGAGTGGCCAAGAATTTAGCACCTTATTATCAGAGTTGGAGACTGCCCACACAGCCTTGGGCACGTTAGGCAAACCACCTAAGATGTTTTATGACAAAGAGTCAGACGCTATACAACATCAAGCTACATTGGCTAACTTAGAACAACAGATTGTTGCTAAACAAACTGAAACAGATCCTTACGGTGAACAGATTGAGGAAATGCAACAACAAGCCTTACAACAGATAACATATGACGCACTTAATGAACTTACTCGCTTACAAGAACATCAAGAATTCTTGCTCAAGTTGCTCACTAGTAAAGACAGTTTTATCCGTAAAAAGATTATTGAACAGAATCTTAGCTATCTAAATGTCAGGCTCACACACTATTTAGATCGTGTAGGGTTGCCACATACCGTGGTATTCCAAAACGACTTGACTGTCAGTATCGAAGAGTTAGGCCGCGAGCTAGACTTTGATAATTTAAGTCGCGGTGAACGCAATCGTTTGATTTTAAGCATGAGCTGGGCATTCCGCGATGTGTTTGAGTCCTTGTATCAACCTATTAATCTATTGTTTATAGACGAAATGATCGACAACGGCTTAGATACAGCAGGTGTAGAAAATGCGTTAGCTTTATTAAAACACATGAGTCGTGAACGACACAAGAGTATTTGGTTAGTAAGTCATAGAGATGAACTAGCTGGTCGAGTTGAAAATATTCTCAAGGTTGTCAAAGAAGGCGGCTTTACCAGTTACAATACGGATGTGGAAATAGCGTGACATTAGCTACTTGGCACTTTCATATTGAAATAAGTTCAAAGTGTACATTACGTTGTCCTCGGTGTGCTCGTCAAGAAGTTCCAGACAGTTTAATTAATACCGAATTAAATTTAGAATTTTTTAAACGTAACTTTACTCCAGACTTTATTCTATCTAATTTAGAAAAAATTACATTTTGTGGAGATGATGGGGATCCTATATATGCACACGATCTCATTACGGTTGTTGAATACATTAAAGGCATTAAGCCTGTTGAGATTGTTATTATTACCAACGGCTCACACAAGAAACCAGAGTGGTGGCAAGAACTAGGCAGTGTACTCACTGACAAAGATACTGTTCATTTTAGTATAGACGGTTACGATAATGCTAGTAATAATTTGTACAGGGTAAACAGTGATTTTGTATCAATCATTCAAGGCATTGAGACTCTTAGGCTTACAAGCAAATGTAGCCTAGTATGGGCGGCTATAGCATTTAAGTTTAACGAAGCCCAAGTTGACTATATGCAATCTCTAGCAGTAAAATTAGGAATGGATGCGTTTCAACTTACTAAATCTACTAAGTTTGGTAGCGTGTATCCTAATTATGGCACCAACGACCCACTCGAACCTAGCAAAAAGTTTGTCAGCGGATCGCATAGATTTGAAAGAAAGGTTACAATATTAAGTTCACGTGGTCTTAATTCACAAGTAAACAAGCAGAATATACAATTATACAACTCAGTGCAAGAAGTCAACGGTGTAAAACCCCTGTGTGAAATTGGCAACAAAGGGCTTTACATTGATGCACAAGGTAGATTATTTCCCTGCTGTTGGGTAGCTAACCGATACAGTCACAACTCACAGTGGAAAGATCTTGCTACTAAATTTGATTTAAATCAGCGCACACTTACCGACGCAGTAACTGATAATTTTTGGGAGACAACATTTAAAACGTTTGGGTGGCAAGAATGCCAAACTAAGTGTGTAGCAGGCAGGGTTGATGAAAAATATGCAACCGAGTGGTAAAATGATAACTATTAGTCCATGGTATGGTTGTACGAAAACTCTCAAATTGAAACGTTACCCGAAGATTGTGTCGGCTTTGTTTATTTGATCACAAATAACGTATCTGGTAGAAAATATATTGGAAAGAAATTAGCAAAATTTAGTAAAACCACATACAAAGTAGTAAAATTAAAGAACGGCAACAAGAAACGTAAACGAATTAAAAGCAAAATAGATTCTGACTGGCAACTGTATTATGGCAGCAACGATCAACTCAACAAAGACATTGAGGCGCTGGGCGCTGACCACTTCACAAGAGAAATATTATTTTATTGTACATCAAAGGCCGCGTGTAGTTACATAGAAGCTAGAGAACAATTCAATCATAGAGTATTAGAGTCAGACGACTACTACAATGGGCAGATAGTGTGCCGAATACACGGTAGTCACATAAAAAACAAAATTTAAACCAGATAGGCAACAATCCGCTATGTTTGGTCTAGGATGCTAGACTTGCAAGGAGGAACGGTGAGATACCCGGTCCGGATAATCTTGTGTGCGAAAGGCAATTGCTAACTTAAGGCAACAAATGGTTTGAGCTCTGTAGAAAAAGATACAACTCATGCTCGTAGGACTTGGATTTGTTATCGGGTCACTAGGGTTCCGTTGATTTGTGAAGCTAGAGTAGGGGGTACCGGTCAACCGCCTCCGTGTATGGTGGTACATACAATCTCTTTATAATAAATGACTGCTGTCACTCGGATAATGTGAAAAGAGTCAATTCACCGTGCATACGGTGAATTGTGACCACATAATCTGGATAATGCGTAAGAAGAAACAATGTGTCTGAGCTAAAGCGAAAGACACAGATTAGCGTAGCTAATCTTTTAGTACCACTTAGAATGTATCAGGATAATCTCGCCAAAGTGCATGTTGAATGTCTCCTGCAACAAATTGATTAAAGCTACGATGTTTGTCTTCGAGTTCGCCCTTTAGTGGAGCAACACGATGGAATGCTTCATCAATCTGTGCCATATCCTTAAATTCCATAATAATAAACCATTCGGGCATGTCTGCTACACTGCGAAAACCCATCTTGCATCGAGTAATTCTAAATGATATCATTTTATCTTCGTCTACAAGATGTTGCAAAAAACCCTTCATGTTGTTTACAAAATCAATGTCGCTAATGTCGCCTTCTTTGTTTGCCCATATTGTGTATAAGTCTGCCATTATTTTTTCCTTGAGTGGTAAAGTACATACATAATTATATGAAAATTCAGTTCAGTCATAATTTTGGTCACCAGGAACAAGGCGAATGTTTTCACTTTGGGTGCAGTCTAGTTGATGTTTCTCCAGAGGAATACGATACAGCACTGGCCATGGGATTCCTACTCACAGTAGATCGAGGCCAGGCACACTGGTATCAAAGCCGTAGCTGTCGTGTGCGTACTACCGACACCAACTATGCATTAATCCAATCAGCACATATAATGAGCAAACCCCTGCCCGTGGCAGAAATGGATCATATCTATACTGCCTATTGCTACTACAAAAAGTTTAAAAAATATTTTGAAGTAGGCGAGCACTTGCCGTTTGATCAGTTTATGGCCTACTACAACGATAGCAACGAAATGGTAGCTTGGGCCAAACTCAGACACTACACGCCGAGGTCAATCGAAACAGCATTGTTTGTATGGGACTATAGCGTACCTTCTAGCAGATTGGGCAGTTGCAGTTTAGAACACGAAATTGCCTGGGCTAAACAAGCCGGGTATGAATTTGTTTATCTAGGACCCGGATACGAGCGCAGCAGTTTGTACAAGGCCGACATACAAGGATTTGAGTGGTGGGACGGAGTAGAGTGGACAGCTAATGCAGAACAATATCGCCAACTATGTCGACGCGACAGCAAGATTAAATCTGTCGCGGATCTTTACGATGTCTAAACAAGGCGGTTAAGTACTCTTCTGGCCATGTGTCATAAAAGCCCTTCTTGGCAACAAGTTGGGCTTTTTCATTTAAGTCGCTGAGACTCTGCACTAATGCTAGTGCGTAGGTTCCTTGATTCATACTAACACCGTTGACAATTTCTGGATCACCCGGGTGATCCTCTAAAACCAATAAATTATTTGGTAATAAAAATTCTTTATTGGCAGTTTCTAAATCCTTACTAAAAGACTCATATGTAAAATGTTTAGGATCGTAGACAATGACAACAACACTCTTGCCGCCCAATCCGTTTTTACTAATTTTAATCAAGTCGTGCAGGGGTGCTAACCCTAGTCTAACCTCGAAGTCTCTGTCTAGTCTGGCTTTTCTAGCATACGGACACGGAGCCCAGCCTCCTAGGGCTGGGTGCGGAACCTCTACAAACGTTTCTATCCAGCGTTCTATTTCGTATTGTACTGTGTCTAATTTTAACATTAAAAGTGCGGCATTCCGGATTTCTTAGTTGTTTCGTAATTGTCTTTGACAATATCGTTGATAATGCCACGCTCTTGCTGACTCATCTGCATGGCTTCTTCATATGTTACACCGCCTCTCATATACCAACACAATTTTAAAACATCAAGCCGAATGTCGCGTGTTTCTTTTTCCATAGCATCAACCATGTTGGAGATGCTATCAGAGTCTAGTACTAGGAGGCGTTCCCGAAAAAATTAGACATATCTAGTGTAAACGACTGTTTGTATGGTTCGGAACATTCCTCACAGGTCACACTAACTGGAGTTAGATCAGTTGCTTCTCGAAGTTTAACAGTATGATCGCGTATTTGATCAAATACATGCTTTGGGCAATTTTGCAAAAACTCTAATATGCTAGGTTTATCGGTGACCATAGCATCTGCGGTTTTAATTACTGCAATTGACTCGGCTATTGATTGAATAGTAAGTTCGGTTATTTTTCTAAAAGCGTCGCCCAATTTTATCAACTTTTCTTCTTCAGATAATTCAGCACTATTCACAGCCTGTACAAGTTTTTGATCTTCAAAGTTGGTCCTGCTAACGGCATTGACCTGACGATAGGTTAACGGTGTAAAGTACACTGTCAAATCGCCAGCGCTAACAGACTCGTCGTAATTGGGACTGCCAAGATTATCAAGCACAGTTCGCAAGTCTATAGTTAGTGCATGAATATGGCCGCATTTTGGGCAGGTACTACCGATTTCCATTTCGTGCCCGTAGCTGGCCAATCGTACAGACACCAGCAAGGTATTAAAGTCAACCATGGGCATTTGCCACGGATCTCGAACGGCCGGCACACAACTTCCAATGATATCTATAACAGCTGACCCGTTAAACAATGCATCGGGTGTTCTACTAGTAATTTCGTCAATAGCAGTCATTGGCAAAATTGGTATTTCGCCGTTGGGAGGCAGTTCCAGTGCGCCTGCGGGGTAGTATTTTCCGCCACTGGGCAAACGCACATGAATCACTGGTTGTCGAAAATATCGACGTAAAGGGTTGTTAGTTTGGGTCATTTTTGTCCACCATAAATATAACATTACTTATTGGATAAAAACGTATGGCTTTAGAAAATCAAGAACTACAGCAGATGGCAGAAGACTACCGCAATGCAATGCAAGGAATCACTGCGGCTACTAAAGATGCTACTGTAGGGCTTGATGCATTTAAGAAAACAGCTAAAGGACTACCGCTTGACATAGCCAAAGGCATGGGTGGGTTTGTTAACGAAATTACTAAGGGAAACACTAGCCTTAGCAGCATGAACACAGTAGTTGACGTAGCTGCAAATGCTGTTAGCGGTTTGGCAAAAACAGTTCCGGTATTTGGCGAAGCCCTGTCAGCAGCAACCAAGGCAGTTGCTGAAGGCGCTAAACTAGTAGTTAACCAACTGGACGCAACAGCCAAAACATTCAACGCCATGTCAGCAACAGGAGCTCTTGTTGCCGACGGCATGACAGGCTTATCTCGTCAGTTTACTACCGCTGGTTTAAATTTACAACAATTTCAAAAAGTTGTTACTCAAAACTCTGTAGCATTAGCACGTTTTAGCGGCACAGCCGGCGACGGCGCAGAAGAGTTCAGCCAAATAGTTGGCAATCTAACACAAAAACAAGATACTGACTTACGTAAGATAGGCATGAGTGCCGAAGATATTTCTTCCACAACTGCTGCTTTTGTAACACAACAAACAAGACTAGGCAAAGCACAGTCTATGTCTACAGACCAGCTAACTGCTGGATCTAAACAGTATGCAATGGAATTAGACTTGTTGAGCAAAGTAACCGGTCTCAGCAGAGACGCAATTCAAAAACAACAAGATGCTGCCTTAAGCGAAAGCAAATTCCGCGCCAACTATGAATTAGCAATGCGAAGTGGCGACGAAGATCGAATTCGCGGCGCCAAAGCAATGATGACCTTGCAAACTCGCATGTCGTCGTTTGACGCAGAAATGGGACAGGGAGTCAGAGATCTATCATCAGGCGTAGCTGATACAGATGCATCGATTAAACTGCTGGGCAGTACTGGTGGTGCTGCAAGCGACATTATGGCACGACTTAAAGCTGGCATGATTGATCAAGATCAAGCACAGAATGAATTGGTTGGTGCTATGGAGCGCCATAGTAAAGCACAGTTAGAAACAGCAGGACAAGTAGGCGATGCTCCGGGTGTGTATTTAAAAGCCGCCGGTGTGATGGATGCAATCAATGCCAAAAATGAAGGTGCCTACGAAAAAGCTGCAACAACACAAGCTACACAAGTTAAGAAAACAGACGATCTAACAAAGGCCACGGTTGAGGCCCAGCAAAATCTTGAAAAAATGAATATTGAATTTAGCAAGATGGCAATCAAACTGATGCCACAGGCCGCTTATGCTACCAAAAAAATGACTGACACTATGTTAGACATGATCAAATGGGTTAACAAAGAAATGGGCCGCCAAGATGTAGATACCGAAGAGCAAGACGCAGCTAACTGGAAACAAATGACCACAGGGGAAAAATTCCAAAGTAGTCTTGCCCGCGGTTTAGAAAAAGCAGTGGGGGTAGTAAGTACCACTGGTAAAAATTTCCTACAAGGACAACGGGTTGATAACGAATCGGAATATTTAGAAAAACAAGGTCGACCTGGTGTAGTACCACCTAAACGTGGTGCTAGCGGAGCTGGCGGCGCAACCGCACCCGTAGTACCAACTACCCAGGCCGATTTAGCAAGCATGGGCCTTAAAATTAAAAAAGGTGATGTTCAAGCCGGAGACAGCGGGATTAGCACAAACCTAATTGAGTTAGCCCAACAAATTCAAGCAAGTGTTCCAGGGTTTGCATATTTTTCTGGTTTCAATGATCAATACCATCAAGATAAAAAAGGTGGAAGTAACCATGTTAAGGGACTGGCATTAGATTTTGCTTTAGGAAAAACTCCATCTAGAGAAGAAGGTGCTAGTATTGTTAGCATGTTACAGCAAATGGGTGCATCATATGCTCAGGATGAATATGCTACTCTAAGTCCTGGCGGTACTGGTGGACATATTCACGCAGAAGTATCTGCAGCCAATGGTGCTATATTAAGTGGACCAACAGGCGGATATCGTCCCAATTTAACCATGCACGGTACCGAAGCAATTGTTCCGCTAAACAGTCCAGCAGCCCAAAGCATGGGCTTGGGCAGTGGCGAGAGCACAGGTCTTATGGCCGCCCAACTAGAAAAACTAGAGGAAATGGTTTCGGTAATGAAAAATCAATTAGACGTCAGTACAAAAATAATGCAGTACGCCAGCTAGGTCACGATAAATATAACACTATGGCAGATAACGATAATAACCGTAAACGCGGTTGGAAAAAGTATTTCAAAGTGGCCAGTGCTGGTGGCCAACTCAGTCCAATATCAGGGCAAAATCAATTTGGACTTGACGGCTATCCTAGACAAACAGGCGACGGATACGGCGCCGGTGGCACACCCAATGACTTTGCCTTCCGCAACTATGCCAGCAGATTACCCGAAGTATATTCTGGACATCCCAACCGTATTGAACGCTATAATCAATACGAAAACATGGACATGGACAGTGAAGTTAATGCCTGTTTAGACATCATTGCTGAGTTTTCAACACAGATCAACGACGACAACAAAACACCGTTTGATATCAATTTTACAGACAAGCCCACAGATCACGAAGTGGAAATTATCAAAAAGCAACTACAGCAGTGGACCAAATTAAACAAGCTGGATCAACGAATTTTTAAACTGTTCCGCAACACCATCAAGTACGGTGATCAGGTGTTTGTGCGTGACCCAGAAACCTTTGAAATGATGTGGGTAGACATGGTCAAAGTGGCCCGTGTTATTGTAAACGAAAGCGAAGGCAAACGTCCTGAGCAGTACATTATTCGTGACATCAATCCCAACTTCCAAAACATGAGTGTAGCTCAAAAAACCACATCAGACTATTATGTAAGCCGTGCCATGGGCGGTGGTAGCACTACCAACAACTATACTTCACCAGGCGGTGGTGGTGCAGGTGGCGGCACCGGCAACGGTGGGGTTGGCAACAGCAGATTTACGCAGGCCATGAATGAAACCTGTATTGATGCACGTCACGTAGTGCATATTGGACTGAACGAAGGGCTTGATTTTTTCTGGCCATTTGGACAAAGTATCCTAGAAAATATATTTAAAGTTTACAAACAAAAAGAATTGTTAGAAGATTCAGTGCTGATCTATCGTGTACAACGTGCTCCAGAGCGCAGAATATTCAAAATTGACGTGGGCAACATGCCCAGTCATATGGCCATGCAGTTTGTAGAACGTGTCAAAAACGAAATGCATCAGCGGCGTATTCCTACTAATACCGGTGGTGGCGCCAACATGATGGATGCTAGTTATAACCCACTCAGCATCAACGAAGACTTCTTTTTTCCAGTTACCGCTGAAGGTCGTGGGTCAGATGTTACTACCCTACCGGGCGGCTCAAACCTAGGCGAAATTGACGATTTAAAATACTTCAACAACAAAATGGCCCGCGGTCTGCGTGTTCCAAGCAGTTATTTGCCCACAGGTCCAGACGATTCAGACCGTGCCATGAATGACGGCAAAGTAGGCACAGCACTAATCCAAGAATACCGCTTTAACCAGTATTGCATGCGCCTACAACGGCTAATCATGCAAAAATTAGATGATGAATTCAAGATGTTCCTGCGCTGGAGAGGCTTTAATATTGACGCAGGACTGTTCTCAGTCAGCCTGTGCGAGCCACAAAATTTTGCCAGCTATCGTCAAAGCGAGCTGGATACCAGCCGTATTGCATCATTTACACAGCTGGAGCAAATGCCCTACATGAGCAAGCGATTTATGATGAAACGCTACCTGGGCTTGACCGAAGAAGAGATTGTGGAAAACGAAACACTTTGGGCTGAAGAGCGCGACGAACCAGAATTAACCACCACACAAGGGCAAGATCTACGCTCAATCGGTATTACACCCGCCGGATTGGAAAGTGACATTGCCACCGGAGAAGAACTAGCCGGCGGCGAAGCAGGAGCCGAAGCACCCGAAGGTGGCATGCCCGGTGCCCCAACCACCGCTCCTGGAACTGCTGCCCCAGCAGGCGCCCCCCCAATTCCATCAATTTAATAAATACAGCATGATCTTAAACGAAATTTATTCTCGAGAACCTGAAGCATATCAAGACTTGAGTCAAGATAACAGCCAACCTCAACTGAATAATTTACGTAAAACACGACTAACTCTGCGCCAGCTAAACAAACTGCGTCAAATGCAAGATGTTAGAAGTTGGGAATTCAAAGAAAAACTTAAAAAAGTCAAAAAGCAGTATGCACCTGCGCCAGCCGCACCTGCAATGTAATTGTAACATTTGCAGTCAAAAACACCCAGTTTTCTCCACATAATACACTAGTATTACTGCTCTGTAGTAAATACTTCACGAGCCATACCTTAAGGAGAAATTATGACATCGAAATTTGAACAATTGATCGAATACGTGATCAATGATGAAGAAGCCAAAGCTAAAGAGCTTTTCCACGACATCGTGGTAGAAAAATCCCGTGAAATTTATGAAAATTTAATGGACGAAGAAGTAGAAGAGTTGGACGAAGAGTCTGACGCTGACCGCGACGACCATGCTGAAAAAGCTGGCAAAAAAGTTGCCAAAGACATTGAATACGACGAAATGCACGAAGACATGGGCGGCGACGCTAGTGACGACTTGATTGACGACGTAGAAGCTGAGGAACAAGGCATGCAAGAAGACGAAGAGTCTGACGTTGAATTTGACGACGCTGCTGAAGAAGACGGCGAAGATCTCACACATGACATGGAAAAAGATCATGACGACGGTGCTGATATTGAAGACCGCGTGGTTGATTTAGAAGACAAACTTGACGAACTCATGGCTGAATTTGAGAGCCTAATGGGCGGTGAAGGTGGCGATAGTGTATCTGACATTGACGGCGGCGACGCTTTAGAAATGGATGACACAGACACAGCTGAATTCAGTGATGAAGAAATGGGCATGATGGAAGCTATTAACCTAGCCAAAGCTCCTGCTCCTGTAACTTCAGAGCCAGCTGGTACAAACACAAAAAGCACAAACGCTAACAACAGTGGCGCTAAAGGTGCTGTAGCAAGTCCTGTAAAAATGACTGGCGATACAGCTCAAGGACGTCCTGCTCCAAAAACAGGTGAGTTGATTGGCAAAGTGCAAAACAGCGTTGGTGGCGACAAGAAAT